>OCGZ01000006.1_pt1 | contig 360774 bp, 295 predicted proteins | sample 1538711 | NCBI WGS metagenome assembly OCGZ01 (sample SAMN04571720, study PRJEB22368) | human gut metagenome | biome: human gut; material: stool | host: Homo sapiens | place: Luxembourg | collected 2012-08-17
ATGCCCTATCATCTTCATATGCCATCTTATTTTTTAGAGACATTTACTGAATATCCCTAATCAATAAAGGGTATTGTATTTATTCTAGGTAATTTAATGTATGGTGATATCAAATTGTGTTCTATAAGAATGAGGGGCTGTCTTTTTTATGACAGCTCCCCATTCTTTATGAAATAAGTTTTATATGAATTTTATTCTACCCATTCTTTGATGGCTTGTGAAGGATCAGGATTTAAAACAGCACCTTTGTTGAATACATTTTCATAAAGACTGATAAAGATATTCATCCAGGGCGCACAGTAGCCTTCTATTGAATTAAATCGATATCCGATAGGAGCATTAGTACCCGGATAACCACGAACAACTTGTAACTCTAACCGTTTGTAATCCCAAAAGATGATCCCTTCACCCCAGAATTCAATACGTTTCTGTTCAACAACCTTCTTTTGAAACTCTTTTAGATCATTTACTTTACATGTATAGCTACCCACAGAAGTATTATAACGAAATGTGTTTACGAAATCTTCTAATTTAGAAATACCGGCTGCTAATCCTTGGCTCATTCCTATTGCTTCGGCTTCGATTAAATACATTTCCTCTATACGCATTAACGGATAGTCAACGGCAGCTCCGATTGTATAATCGTTCATTTCTCCATTTTTAGGTCGGAATTTGATACCTGTATATGGAGGCATATCAGCGAAATCATCATCGGTCAACAAAGTTCTATATTTAGTTCCGGGAGCTTTGTGTGCATCTTCAGGAGCAATCCAAGTTGTTTTTCGCCAGTCTGCATTTGGTATTTGATCGAACAATTTTCTGCCGATAAGCTTGTATCCTTGCCATTTTCGGTTACCGTAACCGAAAGTTTGTTCAGGACACATGCTTCCGGCAAAGTTGAGCCAATAGCTATGTACATCCTCGGTAGTCATGATGGATCCCCATACCCATGAATTGGTTAGTACACTGTTGAAGCCGGTAGTATAGCTGTCTCCACCAAACCATTCCTTTTCGGTCAGAGGCATTGCTCCGCTTTCGTTAATGACTTTGCGTGCGTATTCGGCTGCTTTAGTGAAACAAGTTTCTTTTGATGCAATGTTTAAATCTGTATTGTTGTTTAGGGTGTTGAGATCTTCAGGGTAAAGTTCGAAACGAGATCCCATTTCCAGCCACATACGTGCCATCAGACCATGGACAACTGGGGTACAGGGCAAGTTTTTGGTTGGGCGTTGATAATCACTCAAAAGCTCCTCAGCTGAGGCTAGGTCATCTAATATGAATTTGTATACGGCATAGAAGGGAGCACGTGGATTATTACGCCCTTCTTCTTCTGTGGTTTCAGCGGTAATAATAGGTACGGTTATGCCATATAAATTTTTACTGGCTGCTTCTGCATCTAATTTCTCTACTCCTGTTTTTTTATATTCATACATTCGGACTAAGTCCATGTATATCATGGCTCTATAAGATAGGCATATACCTTTATAATACTTGTTTTCGGGTGCATCATCTGCTTTTTCTAAAGCACTCAGTGCATTATTTACATTATTCAGAAACTTGTAGTTATAATACCAAATGGTATTGACAACATCGGCATCACCCAAATCATTACATACTCCATAAGTATCAAAAAAGTCAAATTTGGGTTCGTGGCAGAAGAAGTCTTCGCATGCACTTTCTCTGATTAAATTATATCCACTATATCCAAAATCATGATAAAATTGTGGACCGTAACTTCTAAATGCATTAATAAATGCGACTACTGAATTTACCATTGCGCTGATAGCTTGGTCAGATTTTCCTATTTGGTCTATGGTAGCTGTGCTACTTTCTGGAAATACCTCTTCGATACAACTGTTTAAGCTTAATGCTGATGACAGACATGCAGCAATCATTAGTTTGGTAATATATTTCTTTTTCATATTCTTGATTGTTTATGTGTTGATTAGAATTGTAAACTTAGACCGGCGGAGAATGCGCGTACGGCTGAATATTCTCCGGATGAATCTTTATTTCCGTTCCATGTTACGCGTGAATCGAAACCTTTTCTTTTTGACCAATAATAAACATTGTCACAGGCCACATAAATGCGCAGATTAGTTAGATATAGACTTCTAAGTGTTTTTTTGCTGAAAGTATATCCTAATTGAATGTTTTGAATACTTATGGAAGATGCATTAGTTAGAAACCTGTCGGATGTTTTTACACTGTACAGGTCATTGAATTGCCATTGTGGAATATCACTTTGAGTATTCTCCGGGCTCCATGCTTTATAAATATCTTTGTGAACATTGTATCCTAAATGAGTTGAAGTAGGAGGTGACATTAATGCTTGGTAACCATAGTCGTATGCCTGACCTCCTATACTGTAGTTTATTTGTGCAGAGAAATCAAAACCATAAAATGAAAGAGAGGTATTGATACCACCGTATAGGTCTGGAACAGCGTCACCACATAAGTATAGATCAGCTTGAGAATAGGTTGTTGTTGTTTTCATTTCACCGGTTTGCTTATCTGTATAATACCATTGTGGTTTGCCTTCTTCGGACACACCTGCATATTTTTGAACATAGTTAGTATACATTGGAAGTCCTTCTCCGTAATAATACAGACCGTTTACATAACCGGCATGTCCATCTATAATGTCTGTTTTTTTACTTTCTGCAAGACGGCTGATCTTATTTCTATAATGTGTTGCATTAAAGCCAATATTCCATGTTACGTTTCTAGTCTTGACTGGTATATATTTTAAATCAATTTCAACACCTTTGTTATTCATGTCACCAATATTGTCATAATAGCCTGAGTACCCTAATGATAAAGGTACAGAAAAACGGTTAAGCATATCAGTTGTTCTGCGATTGAAATATTCTATGCTGCCACTTAATCTGCCTTTTAATAGTTCGAATTCTATACCTAAATTTATATTTGTATTGGTTTCCCAGGTAATATTTTTATTTCCTTTTCTGGAAAAACCTAATGATAACTCATTATTGCTGTTATTGATATTGTAAGTATCTACATATAAGAAATCGTCTATTCTGTCATTACCCTGTTGACCTACAGAAAACTTTAGTTTTAATAAATCGAGCCATTTAATGTCATCCAACCATTTTTCTTTGGTAAGAATCCAAGCAGTTCCCACAGAGTAGAAATTACCCCAGCGATTATCCGGGTGAAAGCGGGAAGAGGCATCGCGCCGGTAAGAAAGTTGGAAAAAATATTTGCCGTCATAGTCGTACATACCTCGGAATAAATATCCTTCAGTATTGTATTTACTCTTATAGGATGACTCATCGTTGGTACCACTGATGGCACCGTTTAATTCTTGATTCTGAAAAAAAGAGAACATACTGTTTTTGGCTGCGTATAATTCTTCATAAACGTTATTAAAGCTTTCATGACCTGCCATCAATGAAACGTTATGTAATCCGAAGCTATGATTATAATTTAATATTTGTTGTAGGTTGAGGGTTGTTCGACGCCAATGCTGGACATTGATGCTTCCATTCAAAGAATTTGCTGTTCCATAAAAAGGATTTAAAGCATTTTTGTACCGGCTGTCACGTATCGAAGTGCCTGCATTGAATGTGAATTTGAAGTCTTTCAGGAAATTAACATCTATAAATGCGTCTCCATTCAAAGTATTTGCAGAGGTGTTATATGTATCGAGCTGACTTAATTTTATTCCGTTAGAGTTCGGGTTGATAGGACGGTTTAGAGGACCTTGGTTGGATACTCCGAAATCGTACATGTCACCATTTTTATCCTGCATGATCTTACCATTTGTATCACGTAGGTAAAGTGGATATATGGGAGCTGTATTGAAAGCTTGGCTAAAACCGCCAGCGGCTGAATTCTGTATTGAATGTGTATAACTGATGTTGGCGCCAAATCTCATCCACGGTTTAGCCTGATATGTGGTTTTCAAACGACCGGTGATACGGCTATAATCAGACCCTTCTGCTATACCGTCTTCATCTAAATATCCAAAAGAAGCATAGATTTGTGCTTTATCACTTCCGCCTGAAATATTGACGTTGTATTCTTGGCGTAATGCTGTATGATATACAGCATCGACCCAATTGTCGGGAGTGAGATAATAACCGTTTACTATCCGTCCTAATTTTGCATTAGGATTAAGAAGACCGTTTTTACCAATCAGATATTCTCCTTCAGGATATGAATATACGTTGTAGGATAAACCACCGGTTTGACTGTTGGTTCCTATCATATTAGTATTTGCGCTGACATATGCTTGGTCAGGAGTTTGTCCTTGGGCATTTAAATAATAATTGTATAATGCTTTATAGTGTGCTTGATAATATTCTCCTGGATCTTTTATGTAGTCATATTCTATTTCACCACGGGTATTGGCACTCCATTTAGCGTCTACTGTGATTTTTGCATCGCCTGCTTTAGCTGATTTTGTTGTTATAATTATGACACCGTTAGCACCTCGAGCACCATAAAGAGCTGTGGATGCTGCATCTTTTAGTACAGAAATAGATTCTACATCTGCTGGATTGATGTTATTCCATCCTCCTTCGTATGGCATACCGTCTAATACGATGAGGGGATCTGTTTTTGCGCTCATTGAACTGATGCCACGTATCAGAATGCTTGGAGTTTCTCCAGGCTGCCCATTTGTCATTGTCATTTGTAGGCCTGCCACTTGTCCAGATAAACTTTCTATGACATTAGTAACCGGACGTTTAGTTATTTGTTCTGTATGAATCATTTTTGCAGATCCTGTAAAAGCTGATTTTTTTGCAGTACCATAAGCAACTACCAAAACTTCTTCCATCACTTCTGTTGTTGAAGTCATAACAATTTTCATTTCCGGCTTGATGGTTACTTCTTGGGTTTCCATTCCAATGAAAGAAACAATAATTGTTTTGTTGGTAGGTGAGATGTTTGTAAGTGTAAACTTACCATTGATGTCGGTGATTGTTCCATTGGTTGTTCCTTTTACCAATACAGAAGCTCCGATTACCGGTTCGTTGTTTTCGCTTGAGATAACGGTTCCTTTCACTGTTACCTGTGCTTGTGCATGGCTTATTCCTACGAATAAGCATACGAATAGTAGTAATAGTGTCTTTTTCATAATGTTTGTAATAGATTTGTGAGTTTATGGTTTGTACAAACCTAGGAATAAAATCTAATAAATCAAAATATTTTCGATGGCAAATGTTTAAAAATAAAAGTATATTCTAATCAATGTAATAAAAACTTAAACAAGCAAGAAAATTAACTTGTTTTTATAAAAGAAACATCTTAATCATTTTGTCGTTCCGCTGAACTTTTTAAATACAAAAATCCCCAAATCTAAGTTGATTGATAGATTTGGGGAAAAAGTTGGAAATATCTCTTGTTGCTTTTATTTTTTTTGAGATTGGTGCATAATTTTTAAGATATCACGGTGGAATTTAATCTCTGCACGTTGTAACTTATATATTTTCTTGGGAGATAAGATTTTTTTAAAGCGCTGTAGATATTCCAAATCCAATTTATCGGCTTCAATCCTTGCTTTGACAATACCTTCTATAATTTGTTCGTATTCGGCATCGGTTGTTTTAGGATTTTTGCCTTTGCGTGCTTGCTCCCATGCTTTATCATTTACTGTTTTTTTACGGTCTTGTAATTCGAAGTAGATAGGGAAGAATTTAGTGGCCTCTTCTTGCGTTATTTCTGCTTTTTGCGTGAGATATGCTTCTTGTCTAGCTCTGAATTCTTCTTTGGTGAAACCAGGTTTCTTTTTGTCTTGCGCCTGTAGCGAAATGCTTATATATAAAGTGATAAGCAAGGTTGCCAGTCTTTGTATCATGTGGTTATTATTTAATTATACATATCTGAATTTGCATCTGTCAAGTATTGATAGAGCGTATAATCATCCATCATGGAATGATCTAAAATCGTTTCAATATATTCGTCTGAGAATTGTTCAGTTTCCGCTGCTGTAAAAATAGGAGTGTCTTGTTTAGGGGGACCTACAACAACTCTGACGCTGAACATCAATCCACAAAACATAGCTGCCATATATATCCAAGGCTTGATACGTTGCCAAGTAGTTATTGTTTCTTGCGGAGCAGAAGTTTGTTCCTTCTCCGGCAATTTATTCATCAACTCTTTTGAGAAGTTGTCGAAATAACCTTCGGGTACCATGAATGGATTTTTTGTCCCGCATTTTTTTAATAGTTCATCTTCTTCCTTCATAGTGGTTCTCCTTTCTTTGTTAGATACATTTCTTTTAAAAAGGTTTAAAGGCATTCTTTTAAAAAGTTCTCTATTTTTTTCACTGCATGGTGGTAGGAGGCTTTCAGTGCCCCTATACTTGTTCCTAATATTTCAGACATGTCTTCATATTTCATTTCTTGAAAGTATTTTAAATTGAATACTATACGCTGCTTTTCAGGGAGCGTCAGTAATGCTTTTTGAAATAATATTTGAGTTTCATCTCCATTAAAATATGTATTACTTTCCAGTTTGTTCACCATATCTGCATCAGCGTCGTCTATGGATAATTGGTTGGTGGCACGTTGTTTATTTAAAAAGGTCAAGCATTCATTCAAAGCTATGCGGTAAAGCCAGGTCGACATTTTGGCTTCGGCACGAAAATACTCTAGATTAGTCCATGCTTTGATAAATGTATTCTGTAACAGATCATTGGCATCTTCATGAGAAAGTACCATCCGGCGTATCTGCCAATATAGCTGTTCGCTGTATTCGTTGACAATACATTCGAAGGCTTCTTTTTGTCGTGCCGGGTCCTGTAATAACGCTATTATTTCTTTCTCATTATAAGTGTTCATGTTCCTATTTTTAAATTAGATATCCGGTTTATGTTATGGTTTAATGGATTCTATTGAAATTTTTAATGTTTCCCGTGCAAGTAGAGTGTTAGGAAAAATATCCGATGCTTCCTGTAACAATATGCTTTCATCTTCGTAGCGGGCTGAAAAATGTCCTATAAGAAGTTGTTTTACTTTTGCGGTACGGGCGATTTCTCCAGCTTGCGAAGCAGTTGTGTGAAAGGTTTCTTTCGCACGGGCTTGTTCGCTTTGTGCAAAGGTGGCTTCATGAAATAACAGGTCCACTCCGTATATTTGTTCTATGATATGTGGCAAATAAATAGTATCTGAACAATAGGCATATCGGCGGGGAAGGGCAGAAGGGATAGTCAATTTGTTGTTTGGTACTATTTTTCCGTCCGGTAATGTGTAATCGGCGCCATTCTTTATCCGGTTGAGTTCGTATACGGGGATTTCATAAAAGTCAATCATGTCGCGACGAATATGGGCGGGGATCTGTTTCTCTGAAAAGAGGAATCCGCATGTTGGTATCCGATGACGTAAGGGAATTGTTTCTATGGTTAGCGAACGGTCATCATAAATTATTTCAGCTTTGCCCGGATCAAAAGTTTGGAAAACGACTTTGTAACTCATACCTTTGCAAAAAAAGTCGAGTTGTGGAGTAAGAAGACGTTCTAATTCTGCGTGACAGTGAATATAGAGTGTGGCTGTCCTTCCCAGCATACCGAAAGTTGATATCAGTCCCATTAGTCCGAAACAATGATCACCGTGCAAATGTGAAATGAATATATGGTTTAGCCGGGTGAATTTCAGTTTTGATTTGCGTAATTGCATCTGTGCTCCTTCACCACAGTCTATCATAAATAGTTTTTCACGGATATTTACGACTTGTGATGTTGCAAAATGCCGTGTGGTCGGCAATGCTGACCCGCATCCTAATATATGTACTTCAAATTTCTCCATCGTTACAAAGATACTATCTTTTTTGAATGGAAAATAAAAAATGCCGTAAAAACGGCATTATAGGATTGAACTATTTCTTAAGTTTTATTTTCACAGCATTCATGCCACGTGACCCTTTTTCCAGTTCAAAAGTCACGATGTTATTTTCTATGATATTATCTATCAGTCCACTAATATGAAAGAAGTATTTCTCTGCATTCTTCAAATCTTTTACAAATCCATATCCTTTGGATACATTGAAGTGTTCTATTCTTCCTTCATGTACTAGTTCTATCGGTTCTTCAGTTCTACGAGGAGTTGAAACTTCAATGGTGGACATATCCACTTCTTGTGGTTTATTATTAGGAGTGGGAGGAGTATCGGTTATCATACCGTTCTCGTCTACATAGGCAATCATATCTTCAAAGGAAGATGTGCCGTTACTTTTTCTTTCTTCTTTTTTTTGCTGTTTTGCTAAACGCTTTTCTTGTTTTTTCTTTTCTAGATCTCGTTTGGTAAATGAAATAGGTTTCGCCATTTGATTCTTTTTAAATTAGTAATATACAGTTCGGCCTGCTACGGGGAAGTGTATGGAATTAATAGTGAGGTAATAAGAAAACGGGGGAGAAGTCGTTATGAAATACTAACTCGAAATTTTATTACTCTATAAAGATACGGTTTTATTACGGATATCCCATAGAATATTTTCCTTTTTAAGAAATAATGGCATAAAAAAAGGATGCATTTATTAAAATGCATCCTTTTGGCTTATCTTAAAGTAAACTGATTACTTCTTTTTGTTTTCCAACTGTTCTTTCAAAGCAGCCAAAGCATCGATATCGCCTAAAGTGGTAGAGGCTGCCTGATTTTGGATAGCAGGAGCTTCTTCTCTCTTAGTTGTTTTCTTTGCATTAGAAGCTGCTTTCTTTTCAGCTCTTTCTTCTGCCTTGGCAGCATCTTCGAAAATGCGGCTGTGAGACAGGATGATTCTCTTGGCATCCTTGTTGAATTCAATTACTTTGAATGACAGTTTTTCATCCAATTGGGCTTGAGAGCCATCTTCTTTTACCAAGTGTTTCGGAGTTGCAAAACCTTCTACACCATAAGGAAGAGCTACAACAGCACCCTTATCCAACATTTCGATGATAGTACCTTCGTGTACAGAACCTACAGTAAATACAGTTTCGAATACATCCCAAGGATTTTCTTCCAACTGTTTGTGACCAAGGCTCAAGCGACGGTTTTCTTTGTCGATTTCCAATACTTGAACTTCGATATCTGCACCGATCTGAGTGAATTCAGAAGGATGTTTTACTTTCTTAGTCCAAGACAGGTCAGAGATGTGGATCAATCCGTCTACACCTTCTTCGATTTCTACGAATACACCGAAGTTAGTGAAGTTACGAACTTTTGCAGTGTGCTTGGAACCTACAGGATACTTTTCTTCGATAGTTTCCCATGGATCTTGTTTCAGCTGTTTGATACCCAAAGACATCTTACGTTCGTCACGGTCAAGTGTCAGGATAACAGCTTCTACTTCGTCACCTACCTTCATGAAGTCCTGAGCAGAACGCAAGTGCTGTGACCAAGACATTTCAGATACGTGGATCAAACCTTCTACGCCCGGAGCGATTTCGATGAATGCACCGTAGTCAGCCATAACGACTACTTTACCTTTCACCTTGTCACCTACCTGCAGGTTAGCATCCAAAGCATCCCATGGGTGCGGAGTCAGTTGTTTCAAACCAAGAGCGATACGTTTCTTTTCGTCATCGAAGTCAAGGATAACAACGTTCAACTTCTGGTCGAGTTCTACAACTTCTTTCGGATCGCTTACACGGCCCCAAGACAGGTCAGTGATGTGAATCAAACCGTCTACGCCACCAAGGTCGATGAATACACCGTATGATGTGATATTTTTAACAGTACCTTCCAGTACTTGTCCTTTTTCAAGTTTACCGATGATTTCTTTCTTCTGCTGTTCAAGTTCAGCTTCGATAAGAGCTTTGTGAGAAACAACAACGTTTTTGAATTCCTGGTTGATTTTAACCACTTTGAATTCCATTGTCTTACCTACAAATACATCGTAGTCGCGGATAGGTTTCACATCAATTTGAGAACCCGGCAAGAATGCTTCGATACCGAATACGTCCACAATCATACCACCCTTAGTGCGGCACTTGATGTAACCCTTAATAATTTCTTCATTTTCAAGAGCAGCGTTTACGCGGTCCCAAGAACGAGTAGCACGTGCTTTTTTGTGTGACAGAATTAACTGTCCTTTTTTGTCTTCCTGATTTTCAATGTATACTTCTACAGTATCACCTATTTTCAAATCTGGATTGTAACGGAATTCATTTAAAGGAATGATACCGTCTGATTTGTAGCCGATATTGACAACTACTTCGCGTTTGTTCATTGCAATAACAGTACCGTCTACAACCTCGCGGTCGTTTACTTTGTTCAGCGTACCGTCATAAGCTTTTTCAAGATCTTCGTGGCTCATGCTGGTTACAGCTTCGCCATTTTCATAAGCATCCCAGTTGAAATCTTCAACAGGAGTGATGTTTTTTAAATTTTCCATTAATAAAATTGTTAAAATTCTCAGTTAATTACGTTAGACATTATATTGTTTATCTAATTTCGGGCGCAAAGATACAACAAAATACTGAAACACAAACAAGTTTACTGAAATTTCTTGCTGATTAAAATTTAAATGGGATATAATCGTTGTTTTTAATTTATGTTTGTACATTTGTAGAAATTTAACCTATTAAAATATGGTAGCGTTCATTTTAGTTTGTTTGGTTCTACTTTTAGGTCTTTTATGGGGATGGGAAACAAGAAAGAGGAAAAGTTGGGAACAGGAGTTCGTTAAGAAGAAAAATGGGGTGTGTTTTGTGAAAAAAAATTCGGATACCATATTGTATAATGTGGGTGCATATATAATTTGGGTTGATCGGAATTTTTTGGTTGAAAAGACCAATTACTATAATTTGAATAATACTTCTGAAAGATAAGCGGAAAGTAATGTCCAGAGGCTTTAACGGTTATTTGTCCAAGCCTCTGAACAAAGAGCTTTGTTTGATATGCTCCGCCAAATGGGAATTTAATCTTCCAAAGAGTAATCAATGGTGGTTACAACGCGGATGCGTTTGATGTAAGGAGTGTTGGCGTCACGATCCTCAATGCTGAATTGTCCCTGATAGGCTCTTTTTATCTTACCAAGTTCGCTGTCCGAGTCCTTGGCGAATTTAACGGCTGCCGCCCGTGCGTTTTTAGTTGCTTCCTCTATCATTTGAGGCTTGATGTCGTTTAAACCGGTGTAGTCATATTGCACATTGTAACGATAATCTCCACCCGTAATAGCGATACCTTGCTTTAAGAGTTCGCTTTGTTCGCTGATCATCTTTCTCACCATATCTACTTTAGTTGAAGTAACCGTGATGACAGAGGTCACATTATAGCGGAAGGGAACTGAATTATTATTATAACGTTCGGCTTGCATGTCTATAATTTCCGGTGCATTGATACTGATTTCGTTTTCAGTGATTCCTTTCTGTTTCAAAAAACCGACAATTGCTTGGTTGGTTGCATTTATCTTGTTATATAAGGTCGGGAGGTCATTTCCCAGGTCTTTATACATCAAAGGCCAAGTTACTTTATTGGCCGGCACCTCCATTTCTGCCAGACCTTTCACATTCACTACTCTGTCTTTACCAGAGAAAGTATCCAATCCCTGTTTGATAAAATACCCCATCACCAACATGCCTATAGCAAGGATGACGGCTTCCAGTTTCCAACTTTTCATACTTCAGTTGTTTTTAGTGATACAATTATTTGTTTTGTAAGCGTCCAATGCCTTTTTAACAGAACCCTGTTCTTGCAGTAATTGTTTTGCTTCTGCTTTATTAATATGTAATTCGTCAATCAGCATTTGCACTCCTCGGTCTATTAGTTTTCGATTGCTGAGTTGCATGTTTACCATCCGGTTTCCTTTTACTCTGCCCAGTTTTATCATGACGGTGGTACTTATCATATTCAGTATCATTTTTTGCCCTGTGCCGCTCTTCATGCGCGAACTGCCTGTGATAAATTCCGGACCTACTATCATTTCGATGGGTATATCTGTCACACTCGAGAGGGGAGAGCCCGGATTGCTGCTGATGCTTGCTGTTAATATTCCGTGTTCTCTTGCTTTTTGCAGTGCTCCTATTACATAAGGAGTTGTTCCCGATGCCGCTATGCCTATCAGAATGTCTTTATTTGTGATGTGATGGTCTTGCAGTTCCATCCAGCCTTTTTGACTATCATCTTCAGCATTTTCTACGGGACGTCTCAAAGCCTGTTCGCCACCGGCTATAATACCTATGACACAGGTATCAGGCATACCGAAAGTGGGTGGAATTTCAGAAGCGTCCAATACTCCTAGGCGTCCACTGGTTCCGGCTCCCAAATAGAATATGCGTCCTCCTTGATGCATACGTTCTACTATTTCATTTACTAGTTTTTCAATTTGTGGTATGCAGGCATGAACGGCTGAGGCTACTTTCCGGTCTTCTTCGTTGATACCTTCCAGTAACTCTCTGACGGATTTTTGTTCCAAATCCTCATGTATGGACGGTTGTTCGGTTATTTTTATAAAATTCATACTTCGAAATGATAATCCTTTAATCCTTCCAGTGGACTTTTTAAAACTTTTCCGATGGACACATTCAGTCTTAGAGCTGCTTCTTTTACTTCTTCTTGAAAGAAAAATGCAATAGAACCTGTGAAATGTACAAGAATATCATGATATTCGTATTGCATAACATTACGGGTGAAGAAATCAGTGAAGCAGGAAATTAATAGATTCCGTATCTCTGGTCTGTGCTTGTGGGCGAAAAGAAAAGGAGTCAGACCCGCCAGAAAGCGGTTGGCTAAAGGCTGTCGGTATACTTTATCTAAAATCAGTGCCGGGGTCAAATCGTATTCTTTAAGGAAATCTTGGCAAAGGTCATCGGGAAGTTGGTGTTTCAGTAAATCACCTACCAGACGTTTCCCTAATACGGCTCCGCTACCTTCATCTCCTAAAATATACCCTAACGGAGAAATATTAGCTGTTATTTTTTTTCCGTCATAAAAGCAAGAGTTGGATCCGGTTCCTAAAATACATGCAATTCCTGCCGTTTTACCACATAGGGCGTGGGCGGCACCTAACAAGTCACTTTCGACAAGGATATTCGCTTTGGGGAAGTTCTGCGCCAAAGCTGTTTTCACTATATTCGTCTTTTCGGGAATACATCCTGCACCATAGAAATAAATAGTTGTAAATTCAGTGGTGTCTCCCAACTGGGGAATTAGTGTGGAGGCAATCACTTCTTTTATTTCATCAACTGATTGGTGGAAGGGGTTGATACCTCCTGTTCGAACTGTCCTGCTGTTTGTCTTGGTGTTACCCAGACACCAGTCTGTTTTGGTGGAACCACTGTCTGCTATTACTATCATATCGGATAATAAGATGATTGTTAGTCTTACAAAAATAGTATAAATTTATCCGATATCCATTGTTTTCCGTATTTATTTGTCGGGCTCTTATATTATTTTAGTAACTCTGTTCCTATTACTTATAAGTTAGTGCTTTTTCATATAAACAGACTTTTTTAATAATTGAGCCACAGCTTCATTGCAGCTATCTTTTCTCTGCTTACAGTAATTTTATCTTTAAATGGCGGTTTTACCTGTACTATTATTTTTCCTAAAAAATAGTTTTCTATTTTCTGTATGGCATGTACACTGACCAATGTTTGCCGGTTGGTGCGGAAAAAAATATCGGGGTTTAGTTGTTCGGACAGTTTGTCGAGCGATAAATCTATGATATGCTCTTTTCCTTCTTTTGTGACGGCAAAGGTAATTTTGTTTTCAGAATAGAAATAAGCTATATCTTCTACTTGCAAGGTATACAGCTTTTCGTCTCCTGATATCAGGAAGCGGGTACGGTATTTTTTTTCCGGATTACTTATATTTTTCAGTAGGTTCAGTAATTCATTGGATGGGTTCGATAGGGCGGTATTGCCATATCTGGCAGTTAATCTTTCAAACTTTTCGATGGCTTCGGCCAATCTTTCCCTGTTTATTGGTTTCAGCAGATAGTCTATGCTGTTTACAGTAAAAGCACGTATGGCATATTCGTCGTAAGCGGTGGTAAAAATAATCATACTTTCGGGTTGGGCCTGTTCTATGAAAGTGAAAGAAATGCCATCGGTCAGTTGGATATCCAGAAAGATTATATCCGGGTGTGGATGCTCCTGAAACCATTTTACAGATCCCTCTATGCTGCCGGGCAATACAACTATATCCCAGTCTGGCCTTAATCCTGACAACATTTTATGTAGCAGGCGTCCTGCAGGAATTTCATCTTCTATAATAGCGGCTTTTATCTTATTCATTCAGTAAAGGTATTTTTACGGTGAAATATTCAGAATCGTCAATAATTGTGATATGCAAGTTGCAAATCAGCAGATAGCGGGCAGATAAGTTCTTCAGTCCCATTCCTGATTTTGCAACATCCTTTTTTAATTTGATCTTGTTTCTTACGGAAAGAGTTTGATCTTTGTCAGAATAATCCAAATGGATGACCATTGGATTTTCCATATTGATGATGTTATGTTTTATCACGTTTTCGATAAGTAACTGTAGGGTTAATGAAGGGATTTTCTTGTTCAATAACGTGGGGGTCATTTTGTTTTCCAGTTGAATGCATTTTCCCAGACGCACTTGATGCAGATAGATATATGAATCCAGAAATTCCAGTTCATCACGTAAAGTGACAAGTCCTTGTTCCTGACTTTTTAGGATATAACGGTAAACATCTGATAGCTTTTGTGTAAAAACTACTGCGTTTTCCGGATTATATTCTATTTCGGATATTAAAGTATTCAAACTATTGAACAGGAAATGTGGATTTAATTGATTTTGTAAAGCCGTGTATTGCGCTTTGATGGAACTTTCTTCCAGCTTGGTTGTTTTTTCATGCAGAATAACCAGCTGCCTGTAAAAAGCGCTCGTGATACTTAAACTCACAATCACAATTTCTACCAACCATATAATCATGATCAAGCGCAGACCCGGACTGCTCAGTACAAATGGGAAAGGCAGTTCCAGCAATACTTTACAGATGGTCAGAGTAGCGTAATTCATGAAGAAAAGAATAGCTGCAATCAAAATGCAGTTGATAATCAGCTTGTTTCTCTTCTTGATAAAAGAATAGAGAGCTTTTTTTCAGCCACCGGTTGATGACTATCAGACTGAAGCCTACCAGATTGAATATGAACACACCACAGAAATAAATCCCAGAGAGGAGATTAATATTTTCTGATGTTGAGGCGTAAGGTCGGTATATAGTACCAGCGAAAGGTATGAGAAACATGCCAGCCCTGAAAACAGGAAAAAGTTGAAGAATTGATTGTATTTATTTTGCATAGCCATTCCGCTGTTGAAAATGATTTGGGTTATTTTACAAAAATATGAAAAAAAGAGGAAATTCAGAAAAGAATAGAATACTTTCCAAATCTCCTCTTTTATGAGCAAACGCTTAGTATGGATTAAAAACAAACTCCTACACGTACACCCATGCTATTCCTTCCATCTTCAGAATAAGTCAGGATATCGGTTTTATTGGTTGCGTAGCTATAATATACGGCTACATGAAATCCCAGACGTTGATAAGGCACCGGATGAATATCCATTCCCAGTTCGGGTGAAACATAGAATCCCCACGGGCGTTCATACCATTGTACCAGATTGTTGTAAATGGAGTTTTGGGAATACATGGCACCCGATTTGACTCCGAAGTAAGGTTTTACATACCTGTTATCCGGTAACTTGTAGGATACAGATATTCCGAAGGGTAGTTGGAACGCTGATTGTTGCTGGTCTGTTGTCAATGAAGCCGTTGGGGTGAGGGGGATGGTCCGGCGGTCCACATATCGGTGATTGGTATGAAAATAAGGAAAGCTCCTATAGTCCAATAGGGCGTCAGATCATATTTTCCTTCAAAGTTCATTCCCCACCCGCTGAATTTATCGGCAAAGTTGCTGTTCAACGGCACATTCATCTGCCAGTCTACGTTAAAATGTACATTTTCCCAGGTCTGTGCTTTACTTGTGAAACAAAAGAGAACTAGTAACATTCCGATGAGGATACGTTGGGGAACTCTGTGTTTTAATATTTTCGTTTTCATGATTTTCCGGTTTTATTGTTTGTTTGACAGATAAGGAGATTGTGCAAATGCCTGATTGACGGCATTTAATGTCAACTGCATATTGAAATGGGAGTTTCCGTATAGCAGTCCTGACGCATAGGCATGCCAGATGACAGGCAGTTTGTTCTGGTTGGACTTATCGGCAGGTTGTCTTAAATCAACCATCTCCATAATCAGGGTTCCTGTGTCATAGCTGTAAGTTACCGGATAAGGATAATACCATCCTCCTCCCCAGTAGGGCCCCCAGAATCCGGCATCCCACCAGCCGCCATACCATCCTCCTGTGGTCATTTGTATTCTTTGTTGGGCGTATGACAACTGAATGCCTACATTGGCTTTTTCTTTATCTTCCGTCCGTACATAGCCTTTCTGTTCCATTTCATGGGCCACTGCACTGATAATGTTTTGGGCATTTTCATCTTTCCAATAATTGGCTTTCAGGCTGTTGTCCGGAACCAGAATGCTATCTGGCAGGTAATAGGTGGAAAACTCATTGAAATGTACACTGTTGTCATAATCAGTGTAAACGCTGTAGTCACTATCCAGTTTATTCATATCCGGATCTTTCTCGCACGAAGTAACTATCATGGCAAGCATGAATAGTGGAAATAGTAGCTTCTTCATATTCCTATAATTTTAGTTAAGTAGTTTATAGTGAGCCTCCTTTAAACACATTGGCTTTCTTTAATGGCAATATTTGACCGGATAAAGTCATGTGGCTGGAATTAAAGTTCGGAAGAATATCTACAGTCGCATTGTTGCTTCCATAAGGTATGTCAATGTTTACTTGGGCTGAGATTCCGATTCCCATCACGTTCATACTGACATGAATATTACCTTTTTTGTCGGTTTTTACTTTATAGTTCGAAGCATTACCGTCTACGGTAATACCTCCTAGTCCGTTCGGACCGCTGAAAGGTACATTGAATGCTACTTGCACCACGGCCTTGTCACCGTCCAGTCCTACAAAGTTGGTGTTGGATGAAACGAAAGCGGAGGTTCCGTATTTAAAGTAAACTCTGTCCGCTTCCAGTACAAAGGTTTGGTTGTCTATTGCCTCTTTGGCTTCCTGAAATAACATTTTGTCCAAAGCTTCCTGAGCCGCTTTTTTTTCCTGACGTGTCATTTCCTTTTCTGTTGTTTGTGCCTGTGAGTATTCTACGCAGGTAAACAAGGTTACTAATGTTAATATTACAACTTTTCTCATAATACCTACTTTTTTATTTTATGTTGTTTTCCTATTGAAATCCAGTATAAACATAATAAGCTTTGTCATAAACAGGTAGTAATTTGTTACTGAAACGGAAAAACCGGTTGCTGAAGTGTGTTTTGGAGGAGCTGAAATTAAAGGTGTGAAGAGGAATGAATGAGAAATGAACAGCCCTGGAAATCTGCTTTAACAAAATTTCCGGGGCTTATTTTCTATGAACTATAAAGTGATTAGAAAGACCTTCCTTTAAATATATTTGACTTGTCAAGCGGTAGTATTTCACCGGATAAAGTCAGACGGTTGGAATTGAAGTTGGGGCGTATATCTACGGTGGCATTGTTGCTTCCATAAGGTAATGTTATACTTACCTGAGCAGATATACCTACACCCATTACACTCATTGTCAGATATATGCTTCCTTTCTTGTCGGTTTTGATCTTGTAACCGGAAACATTGCCGTCTACAGTGACACCTCCTAATCCGTTAGGACCGCTGGCAGGAATGTTGAATGCTATCTGCACGGATGATTTATCACCGTCTACCATTACAAAATTGGTATTAGAAGAAACAAAGGCATTTCTTCCTCTTTTAAATATAACCCGGTCAGCTTCCAGTGTGAACGCTTTATTTTCTATAGCTTGTCTGGCTTCTTCGAACAAGGCTTGTTCCATAGCTTTTTGCGCCTCTTTCTTTTCCTGACGAGTCATTTTTTTTGTTGTTTGTGCTTGTGAGTAGCCTACGCAGCAAAACAAGGTGACGAATACTAATAAAATAATCTTTTTCATATATGTATCTTTTATGTTATTGTTTGGATATGAAACAAATATAATAATTATTTTGTTGAAAGGACTTTATCTTATTTTTTAATTAAAAGCTTCTATGACTTTATATTTTGTACAATGTGTCAAAAAGGGGGAGGACAGTATGGCGAATCCTGGCGCAAAAAACAATGGAACTTGATGCAAGATTGGGTAAACCTTGTAACAAGATATTGCGGAATTTGATACACGTACATAAGTACGTGTTGGCTTATGCTTGCGTATATGTAGCCCGATGCCAACGTATGTTGCAAGCTTACGTTACTGATGTTGTTGAATATGTCTTTATGTTTTTAGAAAACATCAGCACCTTTTTAAAAAAAGATAACCGCCTTTTAAAAAAAGACAAGGGCGTTTTAAAAAAAGGTCAGCATGTTTCAGCGTATATGCCTATCATGTTCAGCGTACATTACTCCATCACTAAGCCGATATTCTTCCTTCTCCATTTATCCTTTCATCTTATTAAAAACACACAGTCAATCAAGCGGTTAAAACTGGAACCGCTTCCCCTCACTCCCGTTTCAACGGTAAGCGTCTCCGCGATTCTATCTTGTCGCCCTTTTTTCATTCTTATATTTTTGCCATGTATAAAAATGAATCATTATGGATTTAGCAGAAAAGGAGGATGAAAGGACAATGACGGGATGTTCCTTCATCACCGGAACACCCACCGGCAGGGCGTTTTGACGGTAAATGAAAGGAGGAGGGAAAAACGAATTAAAACAAATGCTGAAGTGCGGAGCCTATAATTTCAGAATTTCTAACGGAACCCTTCCCAACTGTGCCGCTATATTTGAGAATGAACTCTGAAAAGAACCATAGATTTTTTGTGTGCGGGCCAGCGTGTACATATCTGCGACACCCTCCCTGATTCCTTCCAGAGAGCCATAATCCGCCTGTCTTTCCGAGGACAGGCTGAAATAAAGGTCGGATCAACCTTTCTTCTTGCCGAACTCCGGATCAATTTTTAGCAGAGCCGTTACTCCGAAGGTGATAACGCAGCATATCATAATCCAGATAAAGAAATGGTTGTATCCCATCTGCTCCTGAAGCCAGCCGGCAGCCATTCCCGGAATCATCATGCCTAATGCCATAAATGCGGTACAAATGGCATAATGTGCTGTTTTATGTTCTCCGTCTGCAAAATAAATAAGGTAGAGCATATAGGCTGTGAAACCGAATCCGTAACCGAATTGCTCTATAAAGATGCAAATATTGATGAGATATAGAGAATCAGGCTGGATATAGCTGAGATAAACATAGACTAAATCGGGTAAGGAAATGGCCCATACCATCGGCCAGAGCCATTGTTTCAAACCGTTACGGGCTACGGCTATTCCTCCTAAAATACCTCCTAGGGTAAGTCCGATGATGCCGACAGTGCCTTGTACGAAACCTATTTCTTCGGTTGTCAGCCCCAAACCACCTTTTTCAACGGGGTCTATAAGGAAAGGAATGCACATTTTTGCCAGTTGAGCTTCGGGCAAACGGTAGAGTAACATGAAAAGAATGGCAATGCCTGCCTGCTTTTTTTGAAAGAAACTGGCAAAAGTACCAAAGAACTTTTTGAGCAGATTGGAAGCGGAAACTTCTTTGGAGGTATGATCTGAATCCGGACAGGGAAGAACAAACTTATGATAAATCCATATTCCAAGGAAAAGTCCGGCCAATACAAAAAAGGTGATGGACCAAGCGTATGGTATATTATCTGTCATTATTTCCAGTCTTCCTGCAAGCATGATAAGTAATCCTTGTCCCGCAATGGTTGCAATACGGTAGAAGGTACTGCGGATTCCTACAAACAGGGCTTGCCGATGCGAGTCCAGTGCCAGCATGTAAAAGCCGTCGGCAGCAATGTCGTGTGTGGCGGAGCTGAATGCCAGTAACCAGAAAACGGCCAAAGTGAGTTGGAAAAAATGCTCTGTGGGGATGGTGAAGGCTATGCCCGCCAGTCCTGCGCCGATTAAAAGTTGCATGGTGATAATCCACCAGCGTTTCGTCTTGATAAGATCAATGAAAGGGCTCCATAGAGGCTTGATAACCCAAGGCAGGTTGAGCCAGCCGGTATAAAAAGCTAACTCGGTATTGCTGATGCCTAATCTTTTATACATTATGACCGAAATGGTCATTACTGCCACATAGGGCAGCCCTTGTGCAAAGTATAGAGTGGGTATCCATGCCCATGGCGAGGTATGCTTGTTTTTCATGGTTCCTTTCATTTTAAAGAGTCCGAATGGAATCCCCGCCCATGTGGGCGGGGCCTGTTAATAAAAACGGCGGATATCCGCACCTTTATAGTAATGCAATAGAATTTCATCGTAGGTATATCCCCGTTCTCCCATTACGGCAGCCCCGATTTGGCAGAGCCCTACTCCATGTCCCCAGCCGGCGCCGGTCAGCAGAAACCATTCGGGAACGCCGTTTTTCAGTTCTCCCTTATCTATTACAAAGGCTGAGCTGAACAGGTGGGAAGAAGATAGAGTGCGGCGTATTTCCAGTTCCTTTCCGATAGTCAATGTTTTTAGCGAACCTACAATTTTCAGTTTGCAGATACGTCCGGATTTGCCGCGTTGGATAGGAATCAGGTCGATGATGTCCCCATAATCCGATTTTGTATTTTGACGGATCAGTTCGGATAATTCTGCCTGGGAATAACGTACTTTCCAACGATAGAAATCTGTAGTTTCCTGATCGTAGTTGTTCAGAATTTGTGAAATGACTTTTTTATCGTGGGTATCACAGAACGAAACAGGAGAAGTACGTATCCAACGCTCTGCCTCTTCTTCTTTGGTCAGATCGGGTAACGGGCGGTTTTCTTCTTCTTCCGCATCACGGATTGTAGACAAGTAGGGATAATTCTTGTCTTCCCAGCAGTATCCGAATTCCTCGCTTGCTCCTCCGCAGCATTTGGAGAAACGGGCATCGCAAATGCCGCGTTCATACATCAGCAATTGTCCGCGGGTGGCTCTTACTGCTTCGGTCACGGCGGCACTGGATGCTTTGGTTATTCCTTGGTAGCGTTGGCAATGGTCATCGGCGCAAACATCGAATATGGTATGATCTTCGCGGTCGTACCAGCGGATGTATTCGGTATCGGTTTTGATAAAGGAGAAAAAGCCTTCGTTTTTGTCACTCAAGGCCTTGCGTTTCTCTATTTGGGCAAACAGCCAGCTGCGTGATACCACGGCATGGGCTTTCAGAAACTCCAAAGAGGAAGTGGCGTTCATCTCCGAGGAGATGACGCTTATCAGATAGTCTTCGGCGGGAAGAATATTGATAGCGGTGATTTTGCCTTCGTCCACCACTAGTTTCAGTGTTCCCATAAAACTTTGGGTTTCTTGCCGTTCCCAGTGGAAATTAATTCCGATGGTTACGTCATATAATGAAAACGAGGCATGTTCGTCTTGTGGAGTGAAGGTCAGTTCGCGGTAAAGATTACCATTCCACAGAATACCTCCTTCGCTGAAGGCTACTTGTTGTTCACCACAGACTGTTTCTCCTTTAGCGAAAAAATTGCCGTTCAGTGAAAAATGAATTTCTTGTGCATTTACTATTCCTACGCTTATTTCGGGTTCTTTCATTGTTATTCGTCTTGTTTTTGGGCTTGCTGTAATTCCTTCATCTCTTCGTGTTCTCTCTATCTTTTTGCTTTCTCGTCAAAATAACGTCCGGGTATCTTCTCGGCTTCTTCTACTGTTATTCCCACTTCTTTTATGATGGATGCCACTTTTTCTTCTGTTATTTTGTCGAAATCTTCCTGACGGGTGGTGACGATTACGCCAGCCATGTCCAAAGCTCCCGGACTGATGAGCATCTGTTCGCTGCCTTCTGCAAAGTAGCAGTCGGGACGGTGCTTGCTGCGGGGAAAAACCACCGTATAGTATAGATGGCCTTCCTTCCATAACAGCAGGTTGAACTTCGCTTCTTGTCCGTCTTCATCCGGTGGGAAAGCGGCGAGGGCACTGTATAACAGGGAGTCGTCATAATGCGTGTTGCTTGAGAGGATTACCAAAGGACAGGGATAGTCCTTGGTGTTGAGGTAAATTCGGCTACATTCTAGTGGATAATCTTCCTCTTCTTCTAGGTAGGGAAAATACATGCTGCGTATATCGATTGTCTGTGCGTGGGTTATCAGCTGTTGTACGTTCGGGATGATGGGAACATCAGTTTTTCTGACTCCTTGAAGATGGAGATGGTCCGGTGCAGAGGCTCCGCAATGTGCTCCATTATAGAATAGGGCGTAGTCCGGATATTTCTGTACGAATGCACGGACGTCATCGTAACTGAAAATATTCTCATCCATGAGTTGGGGGATGTGATCTTTATGGGCGATAGTGAGGTGATCCGGCAATATGGGATAAGGGTTAACGCATATTCTGTTTGCAGTGATGGTTTCCAGTGCTTTCTGCTCCTTAGGCTGGTTTTCCTTGCACAGGAAACAGGGGCGTGCTTGGATGCTGTCCTTATCCACTTTGGCGGTAGTCGAAACCGCACGCTGTGCATTGCACTGTACCACAAACGTGTAGCCGTTTATGGACAGTTCCTTGGTCTGTATAGTCTGTAATGCCTCGTGGTTGTGGTGTGCCAGTGGCCAGCACGCCAGTTGGCTGTCTATAAATCGCTTGATTTCATTCCGGTTCTTCAGCTCTTCTGTATATTTTTTGCGGATTCCCAGTTCACGGGTGCGCAGGCTGTCTTTGTAGTGATTGTTGGCATTGGTCTGCTCTATGCTCAGGGCGGCATCCGAGTTCCCTTCCCAGCGGCGGCACAGATAGAGTACATCATAGATTCTTCCTATCTTATATTGGCGCGAGAAAATGAGTCCCAGGGCATAATCTTCTCCGTAGCTGACATTGGGCACGCCTGTTTCGCGCAGGATAGGTGTGAAGAATGCGCGCGGAGCCCCCAGACCGTTGATGCGCAATGCGTTATTGTGTCCGTTCTCTTTCGTCCACTCGCTATGGTCTATCACTCCCGGAGCGATGGTGTTCAGCCGGAAGTCCGTCATGCGGTAAGTTCCTATTACCATGGCGCATTGCTCTTTGTAGAACGTGTCTACGATGGTTTGCAGGGTATGGGTGTCGCTGTACAGGTCATCGCTGTCAAGCTGTATGGCGAAGCGTCCGCACCGGGGGTGGTTGATTGCGAGGTCCCAGCATCCCCCTATGCCCAGATCGGTACGTTGGGGCTGAAGGTGGATTACCGCTTTGTTGTCCTTGTATTGACCGATGATTTCTGTGGTTCCGTCTGTCGAGTGATTGTCCACGATGATGATGTTGAATGGAAAGCGTGTTTCTTGTGCGAGTGCCGACCGGATGGCATCGTCAATGGTACGGGCGCGATTGCGCACGGGGATGATGACGGAGGCTTCATACTCGAAATTTCCTTTCTTTACATCCGTTTCCACACATATGGGTTCAAGGAGGGCATTGATAGATTTCAAGTATCGTGTGAATGCTTCTTCCATTTCTATCTGTACCTCTCTGTTACGGGGATTTACGTAGTCGAACTGCTTTTCGCCGGACAGGCGGTTGTCGCTTTCTGTTTCCGTATAAAGATATTCGTTGATATGTACCAGATGAGAATGGAGGGTAAGGAGCAGGCGCAGTTCATAAAGGGCGGCATACTCTCTTTCCTCTGTCATTTGGAGGCTGGCGAGGATGAATTCCGTTCTGTTGAATATCAGTAGCGGACCGAAATCGAAATCATCACGCACACTGCCGGGTTGGTAGTCGTTGACGGGATGTTTCTTCTTTTCTCCGTTTTTCCATTCATGATGGTCGGCATAGACCATGCCGCATTCTCTGTCCTGCAGGAAGTCCGTCATGCGTTCCAGTGCCTTGTAAGCCAGTTCCAAAGCAGAAGTCTTGGTGTAGAGCAATATATAAGGTGTGTCTGCTTTTTCAGCAATCATCTTCATTGTCTTAGAACTGGTTAGTGAATCAACAGGTAATATTTCGCATCCTTCGGGGGTGGATAATGTCTTGTTGGGTTCGATGTTCAGCAGATAGATTTTGTTGACTATGCTACTTTCTTTTAGAGCATGGATTGTCTGTTCTGCCGCTGTGCTTTCCCTATAAGGAATAAAGCAATTAATTGTTTTTCTCATTGTTAAAAAGTATTTCTCACGGCAAAGATAGGTAATATATCTTATTTTTTCTCTACCTTTGTACGCTAATTGTCTTTTAAATATAAATGGAAACTCCGAAAACAGCATTACTTGGCAGGACATTGGATGAGATTCAACAGATTGTGAGGAATCTGGGAATGCCTAAATTTGCCGCAAAGCAGATTACGTCTTGGTTGTATGATAAAAAGGTGGAAACGATAGACGAAATGACCAATTTGTCATTAAAGCATCGCGAAGCATTGAAAGAAGGGTATGAGGTGGGAGCATCTGCTCCGGTGGAAGAAATGCGTTCGGTAGACGGTACGGTGAAATATCTTTTCCGTACACCGGCTCATAATTTTATTGAAGCGGTTTATATACCCGATGAGGACCGGGCTACTCTTTGCGTTTCCTCGCAAGTGGGATGCAAGATGAATTGTAAGTTCTGTATGACCGGGAAGCAAGGTTTTACAGCTAATCTGAGTGCCCATCAAATATTAAACCAGATCTATTCTATTCCTGAAAGGGAAAAGCTGACTAATCTTGTTTTCATGGGTATGGGAGAGCCTTTCGACAATCTGGATGAGGTGTTGAAAGTGCTTGAGATTCTGACTTCAGAATATGGTTACGGTTGGAGCCCGAAACGCATCACTGTTTCTTCTGTGGGTTTAAAGAAAGGACTGGAGCGCTTTCTGAATGAAAGTGATTGTCATCTGGCTATCAGTATGCATACTCCGATTCCTTCGCAACGAAGGGATTTAATGCCTGCCGAGAAAGCTTTTTCCATTACGGAAATTATTGATATATTGCATAATTATGATTTTAGCAAACAGCGGCGTCTGTCTTTTGAGTATATCGTATTCAAAGGGGTGAACGATTCACTTATTTACGCTAAAGAGATTGTGAAACTTTTGCGCGGCATTGAATGTCGTGTCAATTTGATCCGGTTTCATGCCATTCCTAATGTGGATTTGGAAGGGGTAGATATGGAAACAATGGTTGCCTTCCGTGATTACTTGACGCAGCATGGCGTATTTGCTACGATCCGTGCTTCAAGAGGAGAAGATATTTTTGCTGCTTGTGGAATGTTGTCAACGGCTAAACAACAGAAGGAGAAAGGTGTTACATTACAGTAAATAACAACAATAATACCATATAATTATGAAACGAATAGCATTTTATTTAAGTTTGGTGCTGGTGGTTCTGGTACTGGCTTCTTGTAAGAAGGGACAAAAGAACTTGTTTACCCCCACGTCCAGCGGTAGGCCTTACGAAGTATTGGTCGTAGTAAATAAACCTGTATGGGATCGTCCTGCAGGACGTGCATTGTTTGATGTATTGGATACCAATGTGCCCGGACTGCCCCAGGCGGAACGTTCGTTTCGTATATCAAATGTGGACCCTCAGCATTTTGACCGTGTGCTGAAAATATTCCGTAATATCATCATTGTGGATATTCAAGATATTTATACTCAGCCCAAACTCAAGTTTTCCCGTGATGTTTATGCGTCTCCGCAGATGATTATGACAATTCAGGCTCCTAATGAAGACGAATTTGAGGAATTTGTAGCAAAGAACAGTAAAGTGATTATAGATTTCTTTGTGAAAGCTGAGATGAATCGTCAGATAACTTTGTTGAAACAAAAACATAGCGATGTGATTTCCACTAAGGTAGGAAGTATTTTTGATTGTGATATCTGGGTGCCGGTAGAACTGGCTAACTATAAAGAAGGCAAAGATTTTTTGTGGGCTTCTACTAATCGTGCTACAGCGGATATGAATTTTGTAATGTACTCTTATCCTTATACGGACAAGGATACCTTTACTAAAGATTATTTCATTCATAAACGTGATTCTGTAATGAAAGCAAATATTCCGGGTGAACGCGAAGGAATGTATATGGCAACAGACTCTATGTTTGTAGATGTGGAAGATATTGTTGTAAAAGGAGAGTATGCGCAAGAAGCCCGCGGATTATGGGAAATGGAAGGTGACATGATGGGAGGTCCGTTTGTGTCTCATGCACGGGTGGATCGTGCTAACGGCCGTGTCGTTGTGGTTGAGGCCTTTATCTATTCACCGGATAAATTGAAACGTAATCTGATGCGTCAGATGGAAGCTTCACTTTATACATTGAGATTGCCCAATGAAAGCTTGATTGACGAAATTGTAATTAGTGGTAATATTCCGGAAGAAAAAATAGATACAACAAGCCGGGTAAAGTAAGAAGAGACATATAATATATAATATATAATATAGATGGAAGATAACTACAAGATACGAGTTGGTATTACTCATGGGGATATCAACGGAGTAGGATATGAAGTAATTCTCAAAACTTTTTCGGATCCTACCATGCTGGAACTTTGTACACCCATTATTTATGGATCGCCTAAAGTGGCTGCTTATCATCGTAAAGCAATGGATATTCAAACAAATTTCAGTATTGTCAATTCTGCAGATGATGCTCAGCCGGATAAACTGAGCATCGTGAATTGTACGGAAGACGAATTGAAGGTGGAGCTCTCCAAACCGACACCGGAGGCTGGTAAAGCAGCTTTGGATGCGTTGGAGAGAGCTTTGCAGGATTATCGGGAGGGAATGATTGATGTTTTGGTAACTGCTCCTATCAATAAGCATACCATTCAGTCGGAAAGTTTTCATTTCCCCGGTCATACGGAATATATTGAAGAGCGTGTGGGGGAAGGACAGAAGGCGTTAATGATTTTGCTGAAGAATGATTTCCGGGTAGCTTTGGTGACTGGTCATGTTCCTGTACGCGAGATAGCACAAGATATTACCAAGGAACTTATTATGGAAAAATTGGCTGTTTTCCATCGTTCTTTAAAAGAGGATTTTGGCATCGACAGTCCGCGTATAGCTGTGTTTTCATTAAATCCTCATGCGGGTGATGAGGGATTGATTGGTACGGAAGAGAGTGATATTATAATTCCGGCAATGAAGGAAATGGTTGCCAAAGGCATTCAGTGTTTCGGACCTTATCCGGCCGATGGCTTTATGGGATCTGGCAACTATACTCATTTTGATGGAATTCTAGCTATGTATCATGATCAGGGATTGGCTCCTTTCAAAGCTTTGGCAATGGATGAAGGAGTGAATTACACTGCGGGACTTCCCATTGTACGTACTTCTCCGGCACATGGTACTGCGTATGATATTGCCGGGCAAGGGGTTGCCTTGGAAGATTCTTTTCGCCAGGCTATTTATGTGGCTATGGATGTTTTCCGTAACCGTGTTGTCGAGAAAGAGATTCATGCACATCCGCTGCGTAAACAATATTATGAAAAACGGGATGATAGCGATAAATTGAAATTGGACACCATTGATGATGAAGATTAATGGACGATCGGTTTAAAATATAATTTCAAGAAAAAGTAGAAATGAAATTTGCAATTATATCAGCGGGTGAAGGTTCCCGGCTTTCGCAAGAAGGGGTTGCTTTGCCCAAACCTTTGGTGCAACTGAACGGAGTTGCCATGATTGATCGCTTGATACAGATTTTTGTACGTAACGGAGCTGATAAGGTGGTTGTCATTATTAATAATGAAAGTCCATTGACAAAAGAGCATTTGGCAAAACTACAGGCAGAAGCAGAGATCCCATTGGAAGTAGTTGTGAAAACTACCCCCAGTTCCATGCACAGTTTTTATGAACTGAGCCCTTATTTGCAGGATGATAAATTCTGCTTGACTACTGTGGATACTATATTCCGTGAAGAAGAGTTTTCGACTTTTATTGAAACGTTCAAACAATCGGAAACAGATGGGTATATGGCGGTAACGGATTTTATAGATGATGAAAAACCGCTTTATATATCTACGGACAGTGCTTTGGATATAACAGGTTTCCATGATGAGGCGACTCCCGAATGCCGTTATATATCTGGAGGCATTTATTGTCTGACCCCGGCAGCCGTTAAGACGTTGCATGGGTGTATGGAGAAAGGTATGTCACGTATGCGTAACTTTCAACGACAGTTGGTAGCCGACGGCTTGAAATTAAAGGCTTATCCTTTTACAAAAATTTTGGATGTAGATCATGCTGGTGATATCGTGAAAGCTGAAAATTTTCTAGCCGGTAAAGAGGAGTAACTTAAACACAACAGAAGGAATGGATGTAATTTCAATAATAGGGGTAAGCCGTGGAAATGAATATTCCCCCAATCATGTAGACAATGATGCCGCCATATTTTATAAGGTGACGGAGGAATTGCGGCGGTTGGGCTGTGAGGTGAAAGTTTATGCGGAGAAAGATTTCGTGGAACAGGGTGTCAAGGGAGATATTATTTTTGATATGGCCCGTGATAAGGTAACGATAGCTCGTTTGAGGTCTTTGGAGGATGAAGGTGCATTGGTGATAAACTCTGCCTACGGTATAGATAATTGTGTGCGTAAGCCAATGACAGAATTACTTATAAAGAACGGGGTTCCTCATCCGCAAAGTTTTATAATTTCTACGGCAGATGAGTATTTGGAAAATTGTTATCCTTGTTGGGTGAAACGAGGTGACTCTCACGCTATGGTGAAAGAAGATGTTGCCTACGCCACCTGTAAGGAAGAGGTAGAAAATATATTGGCTGATTTCCGTAAACGCGGTATTCCTGTTGCAGTCATAAACGAACACTTGCAAGGTGACTTGGTAAAATTCTACGGAGTGCATGGAACTGATTTTTTTTATTGGTTTTATCCCTCTCCTTGTTCGCACAGCAAGTTTGGTCTGGAGAAAATAAATGGGATAGCTAAAGGAATTCCTTTTAGCGTAGAGGAATTGAAAATACAAAGTGATAAAGCTGCCGAGGCGCTGAATGTGCCCATTTACGGAGGTGATTGTGTGATTTCAGCTGATGGCACACTGCGAATAATCGATTTTAACGACTGGCCCAGCTTTGCCCGTTGCCGTGAGGAAGCGGGAGGTAAAATTGCAGAGTGCATTTATAAACGGGCTAAAAAGCAAATGAAATAAAAAAGACATGAGTACAGAAAGTGAGAAGAAAGGAATAGAGGCTTCTTTCAAATCCATGGACACAGAGGAGTTCCTGGATATTTATTTCAACCGTCCCATAGGTTATGCATGGGCATTATTTTTTAAAAAACTAAAGGTACACCCTAATGTGGTAACCATTTTTTCTATCATTTTAGGTATAGGTGCTGGTGTGATGTTTTATTATCCTGATATGAAACATACTCTTTTGGGTATACTTTTGTTGATGTGGGCGAATCATTATGACAGTGCGGATGGACAATTGGCGCGTCTGACAGGACAGAAAACCCAGTGGGGGCGTATGTTGGATGGATTTGCCGGTGATATTTGGTTCTTTACCATTTATGCGGCAATTTGTCTCAGACTGATGAACCAACCCATGCCGTTTCATATTGGTGACGGCATGCATTGGGGTATTTTTATTTGGATATTGGCTATTGTTTCGGGTACTGTTTGTCATAGCAAACAATGTACATTGGCGGATTATTATCGTAATATTCATTTATACTTTTTAAAAGGGAAAAGCGGAAGCGAATTGGATAATTTCAAACAACAGCGTGAAATCTTCTACAGTCTGCCGTGGAAGGGAAACTTCTGGTGGAAAGCTTTCTTGTATTTCTATGGTAATTATACACGTCAGCAGGAAAGAATGACTCCTAATTTCCAACAGTTTTATGCATTGGTGAAGGAAAAGTATGGAGACAATATTCCACAGGAATTACGGGATGAATTTCGTGCGGCTAGCAAACCTTTGATGAAATATACCAATATCTTGACTTTTAATACACGTGCCATTGCTCTATATATCAGTTTGTTGATTGGCGAACCATGGTTGTATTTTGTGTTCGAGGTTGTTGTGATGACCTCTTTGTTTGTATATATGCGTCATTGCCATGAGGCGATTTGCGCACGATTGTATCATAAATACATAACGAAGTGAAAAGTAAGTATAGAAATATATTCCTGATGTTTGGAATTGCAGCCATCGTAGTGATGCTTTGTTCTTTTGATATGGAGTATGATGAACTACTGGCTAATTTGCGCCGGGCGGGAATGTGGTTGCCGGCTGTGGTAGGGTTATGGATTATTATTTATCTGTTCAATACCCTTTCTTGGTATATTATCATCCGGGATGGAAAAAAGGGAACACCTATTCCATTTTGGAAAGTTTATAAACTGACAGTTTCCGGATTTGCACTGAATTATGCCACCCCGGTGGGATTGATGGGAGGAGAGCCTTACCGCATTATGGAGCTGACTCCTTATGTTGGGGCCAGTAAGGCAACTTCATCAGTAATTCTTTATGTGATGATGCATATTTTCTCGCATTTTTGTTTTTGGTTTTTTTCTATCTTTTTGTATCTGGCTCTACGTCCGGTAGATATTGCCATGGGAACTATATTGGCTGTTGTGGGGGCGGTTTCTCTTTTAGCCATTTATTTTTTTATGAAAGGTTACAAGAATGGTATGGCTGTCCGTACTTTAAAATTGCTTCAGCATATTCCTTTTATCAAAGAATGGGCTAAACGTTTTTCGGAAAATAAACGCGAGGCTTTGGAACGTGTGGACAGTCAGATAGCCGAACTGCATAAACAGCGTAGATCTACGTTTTATGCCTCGTTAAGTCTGGAATTCATGGCTCGGATTATAGGATGTCTGGAAGTGTATTTCATATTGAATATTCTGACAACGGATGTCAGTTTTCCAGCTTGTATTTTAATTATGGCATTTACTTCTTTGTTTGCCAATTTGTTCTTTTTCTCGCCTATGCAATTGGGCGCACGTGAAGGAGGCTTTGCTTTGGCGGTAGGAGGGTTGGCTATTCCGGGAGCTTTTGGGGTTTATACCGGATTGATAACCCGTGTACGTGAATTGATTTGGATTGTAATTGGTGTGTTGTTGATGAAAGTCGGCAATGGTACACCTGCTAATAAGTAAGATAATGGATACATTGAAAAATATTCAGGGAGTTATATTTGATTATGGCGGTACAATAGATACGAACAGCTGTCATTGGGCGGAAGTGTTGTGGACTAAGTATATGGAACATCAGGTGCCGGTGGATAAGGAAAGTTTCCGTGAGGCATACGTTTTTGGAGAAAGGGCGTTGGCTAAATATCCTTTTGTCCAGCCTTGGCATAATTTTCATGATGTGCTTTCTATCAAGACTAAACTTCAGGTGGAATGGTTGGCGGAACAGAGAAAGTTGCCTATGGATGAGTTGCAACTGCAATCTTATGCAGTGAAAGTGGCAGACAGCTGTTATGGGTATGTGTTGGATATATTGCAGGTTACACGCCCGGTAGTGAAGGAGTTGGCTAAGAAGTATAGGTTGGTGTTGGTTTCTAATTTTTATGGCAATATACAGACTATTTTAAAGGATTTCGGACTTTTGGATTTCTTTGATGAGATAATTGAATCCTCTGTAGTGGGTGTTCGTAAGCCGGATCCTGCTATCTATAGACTTGGAGTAGATGCTATGGGATTTGCGGCAGAGAATGTGCTGGTGGTCGGAGATTCTTTCTTAAAAGATGTTGTTCCGGCCAAAGCTGTAGGTTGTCGCGTTGCCTGGTTGAAAGGAGAAGGTTGGGGAGGAGAAGTTATAGACGAATCTGTTCCTGATGTAATTATTACGGACTTGGCTCAATTGCTTGCATTATTGTAATAGGATATGGAAATACAAAGACACGCATTGGTGAAAAGGGACTATTTAGTTCCTTTTGTTTTAGTAACCTCTTTGTTCTTTTTATGGGGATTCGCACATGCTATTCTTGATGTATTGAACAAACATTTTCAAGAGGTGATGGATATTACCCGTACTCATTCGGCAATGGTACAGGTGATGTTTTATCTAGGCTATTTCATAATGGCTATTCCGGCAGGATTGTTTATAACCAAATATGGATATCGTAAGGGAGTTGTTTTCGGATTGTTGCTTTATGGAATCGGGTCCTTGATGTTTATTCCCGGCGAGTATTGGATGTCATTTGAATTTTTCCTGTTCTCTTTGTTTGTCATTGCTTGCGGTTTGGTCTTTTTGGAAACAGCTGCAAATCCTTATATGACAGAACTGGGGGATAGGGAAACAGCTGCCAGTCGGTTGAACCTGGCCCAGTCTTTTAATGGGCTAGGATGTATTTGTGGTCCTTTAGTAGGAGGACTGTTATTGTTCTCGGGGAAGGGAGAAGCAAATATCTCGTATCCTTATATGTTGATGGGAGTGGTTGTACTGGCAGTGGGATTTATTTTTTCCCGTATCAAACTTCCGGAGATTGTTCATGTTGACGATTTGGCTGACGGAGAAACGGTTAAGAGAAGTTTATGGTCGCATAAATTATTCTTATTCGGAATAGTGGCACTATTCAGTTATGAGATAGCGGAGATTTCTATTAATAGTTTTTTTATCAATTATGTGGTGGATGACGGGTGGATGAATGCTCGGGATGCGGCGGTAGTACTTTCTTTCGGTGGACTTGGATTGTTTATGTGCGGACGTTTTGCCGGTAGTTGGATCATGCAGCGAATCCGTGCGGAGAGAGTTCTGCTATGCTGTGCTTTGGGGACGGTAATGGCTACTTTTCTTATCGTTTGTAATTTAGGAAAGATCTCATTAATAGCCTTGTTTTTGGTATACGTGTTCGAAGCCATCATGTTTCCCACTATTTTTGCCATATCTTTGAAGGGATTGGGTGGAAAGACCAAACGGGCTTCTTCCTTCCTTATGATGTCTCCCGTAGGAGGGGCTGTTGGTCCTGTGCTGATGGGTTATGTGGCAGATAATAGTACCATGTCCTTATCATTCATCATACCGTTTGTTTCTTTTTGTATTGTGTTATTCTATTCGTGGTATGCTGACGTGGAAAGAAACTGAAATGAATAATCCCGGATACAGTTGTTAGGCTTTATCGGGATTGTCCATTTCTTCTTAAATTTTTTCAGCTTTTAAAGAACTGGTTCGGATGATATTCCATACATCCTCTTCGGTTTTGCTGAAAGGACCGGATGCCTCTAGTTTCAGTGTCGACATAGCTGCTGCAAAACAACCGGCTTCTTCATAGGAAGCCCCTTTATTACGCATATATAAATATCCGGTAGCATAAGTATCTCCACAGCCAGTGGCATCTACTATGTCTTTAGGAGGATAGGCAGGGATTTTATGAAATGTACCTTCCGCATAAATTATAGACCCTAAGCTTCCCAATGTAATCAATACCTCTTTTACTCCCCATTCTGCAAGTTGTAGGGCAGCTTGTTTTATGTCTGTCTGACCGGTAAGCACTTCCATTTCATGTTCATTTACCTTTAGAATGTCAATATATTTTAGTGCTTCTACTTTGTCTGTCCAATCTATCGGATAAACTTTTTCCCCTCGGACTTCACGTAAGTACCCTTGTGCATCTACAGCTAATATACCTTTGGTAGAAAGATATTTCACAACGTCCAAAGAGAAATCATCTGCTAAAAGACTTCCCAAATGAAAAATATGAGCATTTATGTTCTCTAGTTGTTCTACGGTGAAGGGATCGGCTTTAGCCAATACCCGCTGGCTGCGGTTGTCTTGATTCTCACCGTATGTATTCTCAAAATACACTGTCCGGTGACTAGGAATAACAGTGACTTTGATGCCTTTTGCACGAATATCTTCAACAGCTTTAAATTCACTTGGAGCTAGTGCCGTGACCAGCTGATAATGCTTTGTATCCTTTAAGTGACTGATTCCGTGTGAGAAATAATAAGAAGTCCCGCCGGGCATATAAGTCGTTTTTCTGGGTGTTACTATTTTATCTAATGTAATGTGACCTATGCAACAAATATCATTCATACCTATTTATATTAAACGGTCGCAAAGCTACAAAAAAAACTAGAAAAAGCATGGAAGTTTTCAAAAGAAGGTGTAACTTTGGCACAAATTATCTTAATCTCTGCTATGAGATGCAATTTTAACAAAGAAATTAGAATGGAAAAAATGAATGTGAAACCGGCAACCGGTAAATTAGGCGTTCTTTGTGTTGGATTGGGCGCTGTTACTTCAACTTTTATGACAGGTGTGCTGATGGCTCGTAAGGGATTGGCAAAACCTGTCGGATCTATGACTCAATATGATAAAATGCGTGTTGGCCGTGGAGAGAATAAAAAGTATTTGCATTATGGTGAAATTGTTCCATTGGCAAACTTAAATGACATTGTGTTTGGTGCATGGGATGTTTATCCGGCTAATGCTTATGAATCAGCGGTCAATGCTGAGGTTTTAAAAGAGAAAGATATTAATCCTGTAAAGGATGAATTGGAGAAAATAGTTCCAATGAAAGCTGCTTTCGACCACAACTATGCTAGTCGTCTGGATGGTGATAATGTGAAAGATTGCAAGAATCGTTGGGATATGATGGAACAGTTGCGTGAAGATATCCGCAATTTTAAAGTGGCTAACAATTGTGACCGTATTGTTGTTCTTTGGGCTGCTTCTACAGAGATTTATGTTCCTGTTGATGAAAAAATACACGGAACATTGGCAGCATTGGAACAGGCTATGAAAGATGATGATAAGGCTCATATCGCTCCGTCTATGTGCTATGCTTATGCTGCACTGTCGGAAGGATGTCCTTTCATTATGGGAGCACCTAATACAACTGTTGATATTCCTGCTATGTGGGAGTTGGCTGAAAAGACTAAAATGCCTATTGCCGGCAAGGATTTCAAGACGGGTCAAACGTTGGTTAAATCAGGTTTCGCACCGATTATTGGAACCCGTTGTTTAGGCTTGGACGGTTGGTTCTCTACAAACATTTTAGGTAATCGTGATGGTTTGGTGTTAGATGAGCCGGCTAACTTCCACACGAAGGAGGTCAGCAAATTATCTACACTGGAATCTATTCTTGTTCCGGAAGATCAGCCGGACTTGTATACAGACTACTATCATAAAGTACGTATCAATTACTATCCGCCTCGTAATGATAATAAAGAAGGTTGGGATAATATTGATATCTTCGGATGGATGGGGTATCCAATGCAGATTAAGATTAATTTCCTTTGCCGTGATTCGATTCTTGCTGCTCCTCTGTGCTTGGACCTTGTATTGTTGAGTGACCTGGCTGCACGTGCAGGACGTTTTGGTATCCAACGTTTCTTGAGTTTCTTCTTGAAGAGTCCGATGCATGATTATACTGAAAACGAAATTCCTGTCAATCATCTCTTCCAGCAGTATGCTATTTTGAAAAATGCCATTCGTGAAATGGGTGATTATGAGGCCGATCAAGAAATCGACTAATTTATAACAGGATTTTTTATTCGGGCGTGGATTGCGCGGGTTTTCACGGTTTTTCTTTAAAAGACCGTATCTATCCGTGAAATCCACGTCTTATTTTTTATTTTTCTGCCATAATTTCTTGTTGTCTGCCTGAGAATTTGTAATTTTGTCATATAATAGAGTGAATATGGTTAGGTCAGAAATACAAAATGTAAAGCTCAGATTTGGTATTATTGGTAATGCCGAAGGGTTGAACCGTGCCATAGACGTGGCTATCCAGGTGGCACCCACTGATTTGTCAGTGTTGATCACCGGTGAAAGTGGGGTGGGAAAGGAAAATTTCCCACAGATTATTCATCAGTTCAGTCGCCGTAAACATGGACAGTATATAGCGGTGAACTGTGGGGCTATTCCTGAAGGTACTATAGATTCAGAGCTTTTCGGACATGAAAAAGGTGCTTTTACGGGCGCTATCAGTGACCGTAATGGCTATTTTGCCGAAGCCAATGGTGGAACCATTTTTCTGGATGAAGTAGGAGAGTTGCCTCTTGCTACTCAGGCACGTCTGTTACGTGTACTTGAAAGTGGTGAATTCATTAAGGTAGGTTCATCTAAAGTGCAGAAAACGGATGTGCGTATTGTTGCCGCTACCAATGTGAATCTGACGGAAGCCATTGCTGAAGGTCGTTTTCGTGAGGATTTGTATTATCGTTTGAACACTGTACCTATTAAAATACCTCCTTTGCGTGAGCGTGGAGATGATATAACTTTACTTTTCCGTAAATTTGCATCAGATTTTGCTGAGAAATATCGTATGCCGGCTATCCAGTTGACAGAAGATGCGAAAGTTTTGTTGCTGGCTTATTCGTGGCCCGGTAATGTGCGCCAGTTGAAAAACATCACTGAACAGATATCTATTATTGAAACTAACCGGGATATAACGGCGGAGATTTTGAGAAATTATTTACCGGAGCAACATGTGAATTCTGGTTTGCCTGCTTTGTTTGGAGTGAAAGCAAATACAGGAAAGGCTTTTGAAAGTGAGCGTGAGATTTTGTATCAGGTGTTGTTTGATATGCGGCGTGATGTGACTGACTTGAAGAAGTTAGTCAATACACTGATGGCGGAACGTGGCGCGCAATCTGTTCCGACGGCACCAGCTACTACGGCAGTTTCTTATTATCAGGAACCGCAACGGAATCTAGTTGCTACAGTGGTGCCTGCTACGCCTACCATAATTTCTGCCGCCAAACCGGCTCATCCTGTAGTAGATGATATTCAGGATACGGAGGAGGTTGTAGAAGAAGCCACTTTGTCATTGGACGAAGTGGAGAAAGAAATGATACGTAAGGCGCTCGACCGTCATCATGGAAAGCGTAAGAATGCAGCAAAAGATTTGAATATTTCAGAACGAACACTTTATAGAAAAATAAAAGAATATGGTTTGGATTAAACAATTGAAAGTAGTTGGTGTGTTGATGGTACTGGCGGGGATCGTAACTGCTTGTTCTATTTCATATAAATTTAACGGATCGTCTATAGATTATACAAAGGTAAAGACTATTTCGTTTGAGAATTTCCCAAACCGTTCAGCTGGCTTTGTTTGGGGACCGATGGAGAATATGTTCAATACGGCATTACAGGATATTTATATGCAACAAACTCGTTTAAAGCAAGTCAAGCGCAGTGGTGACCTGCAATTGTCTGGTGAGATAACGAATTATGAGGCATTTAATAAAGGAATTGGATCCGATGGCTATTCTAGTATGGTAGAATTGCGTATGACGGTGAGAGTGAATTTTGTCAATAGTTCCAATCCTACGGAAAATATGAACGGACAGCAATTTTCGGCTAGTCGTGAATATAATTCCAATCAGCAGTTAAGTGCTGTGCAGGATGAGTTGGTAAACCAAATGATTAAAGAAATTGTAGAGCAAATATTCAATGCTACAGTGGCAAACTGGTAGTGAGTGATTTTCCGTCATGATACAACAACAATTATATGAATGGATAACGCATCCTGAACGATTGAATCGGGATACTTTGTACGAGTTGCGGACGCTGCTTGCGCGTTATCCATATTTTCAGACGGTGAGACTGCTTTATCTGAAGAATCTGTTTTTATTGCATGACATAACATTTGGTGAGGAACTACGTAAGGCTGCATTGTATGTAGCTGACCGCAAGATTCTTTTTTATCTGATAGAGGGGGAGCGCTTTACTGTATCTTCCTTTGAAAAACAAGACCTACCTAAGGAAGAGGCTGGTTTGGATCGTACTCTTTCATTGATCGATACTTTTCTCTCTTCTTTGCCTGAAGAGGCCGCCGCTATGGAATTACCAATGGATGTAACAACAGATTATACTTCTTTTTTATTGCATGAGGAAGAACATGTGTCTGATGATATACCTCAGATGAAAGGACAGAATTTGATAGACAACTTCATTGAAAAGTCGGCAGAGGAACCTTTGTTACCTCAATTAGGAATAAAAGAGGCGGCACCGGTGAAGAATAAAGTTTCTGAAGAAGAGGAGTCGGAAGATAATGAAGAGGATATGGAGGATGAAAGCTATTTCACTGAAACATTGGCTAAAATATACGTTAAACAGCAAAGATATTCTAAGGCTCTTGAAATTATTAAAAAATTAAATTTGAAATATCCAAAAAAAAACGCTTACTTTGCAGACCAAATAAGATTTTTGGAGAAATTGATTATTAACACTAAATCAAAATAAAGAAAATGTATTTATTACTTATTGGATTAATTGTGCTTGCAGCTCTTTTGATGTGCTTCGTCGTACTGATTCAGAACTCAAAAGGTGGAGGCTTGGCTTCTAGTTTTGCTTCTTCAAATCAAATAATGGGTGTTCGCAAGACTACAGATTTTATTGAGAAATTAACATGGGGGTTAGCTGCTTTTATGGTGGCATGTAGTGTGCTTACTGCTTATTTTGTTCCTGCTGCTCATACAGATTCTTCTGTAATCATGGAAGAGGCAGTGAAAGAAGGAGCTACTAATCCGCTGAATGCACCTTCAGGTTTCGCTGCTCCGCAAACAAATGACGCTGCAACAGAAACTCCTGCTCCCAGTGATTCGGCACAGTAATTATAGAGAAAACATTTTCCTTAATTAATAAGGATAAGCGTCCTGTTTCGTTTACGAAAATAGGACGCTTTTTTGTTTTAAGTTTTTTTGCTTTGATAAGTATGCTTTTGTACTTACTTTTGTTCTGGAATGTTTTTAATCTACAAATAATAAAAGAATCATGTTGAAATTCATATCATGGAATGTAAATGGCTTGCGAGCCTGTTATGATAAAGGTTTTGTTGATGTTTTCCATCGTTTAGAAGCAGACTTTTTCTGCCTGCAGGAAACAAAGATGCAGGAAGGGCAACTGGATGCCAAGTTTGAAGGTTATCACTCCTATTGGAATTATGCTGAAAAGAAAGGGTATTCAGGCACAGCTATCTTTTCTAAAGTCAAACCATTATCTGTGACATACGGTTTAGGCATAGAAGAGCATGATCACGAAGGACGGGTAATCACTCTTGAATTGGAATCGTTTTATTTGATTACTGTGTATACTCCCAATTCGCAGGAAGAATTGCGACGGTTGGATTATAGAATGAAATGGGAAGATGATTTCCGTGCCTATCTGAAAAAACTGGAAGAAAAGAAACCTGTCATTGTGTGTGGTGACCTGAACGTGGCGCATAAGGAAATAGACTTGAAGAATCCTAAGACAAACCGTAAAAATGCAGGTTTCACTGATGAGGAACGTGCCAAGTTTACCACTTTGCTTGAGTCCGGTTTTACGGATACGTTCCGCTATTTTTATCCAGAGCAGGAAGGAATCTATTCATGGTGGTCTTATCGTTTTAAAGCCCGTGAAAAGAATTCAGGTTGGCGTATTGATTATTTTCTCACTTCCGATTCACTGAAAGATAGGTTGAAAGGTGCACATATTTATACGGATATCTTTGGCTCAGATCATTGTCCGGTAGAATTGACAATAGAACTCTAAGAAACACTCTGAAAAAGCTTTTGTTTCAACACGAATCTCAGATTATCTATAATTAAAAGATAATCTGAGGTTTGTGTCGTTGAAAGACTCTCTCTGTTTTACTTCCGTAAATTATTGATTCTTGTTTATCTTTACTTTGAAAAAACAAACTATAATGAAAAGTACAGATAGAGTTAGGTATAATTATTATTCTATTGATTTTGCTTGCGTGTCAATTGAGTTTATTACAAAAAGCCAGTGTATGGATGGAAAGTGGATTGCGTTCGGCCATTCAGAAGGAAGTTCTTATTTTTATAGTAGAGGATATCTCAAGTATTTGATGGTGGAATACCGTTTGTTCCCTGTTTTTATTATAAAGATTAGAATATGTGTACAGATTGTCAATACCGGAATCTTTGCTAAACTAAAAGATAAGGGATATTTGAACACAGCTCCGGCTGTCTTATAATTGGGAGAGGGAATAATCTGTTTATTATTGTATATACCTTCAAAAATTGTTTGTATTAGGACTTTCGTTTGAAGAAAGAGTTGGTCTGCTAGATGTGTAATTTTGTTCTGTAGACCGTGTGGCGTATAAAATTTGTAGAAAAATGGGGTTAAGATAAGGACGTAAAGAGGTATTTGTGGCGCAAATTTCCCGTTTGGATGATTGCGCCATGAATAATATGGTTTACATAGCTACTTCAATAGCCAGTATCTGTGTTTCGGAAGTGGCTTCGATAGTGACACTTTCAATGTCCCATATACCGATACCGTCACGGCGTGAAAGGTTTTCGCCTGCTACATTACTCTCTCCTTCTATAACAAAAATGTAAACACCTGTGCGAGGTTTGTGCATACGGTATATTACACTATGTCCGGCATCAAATGTACCTATTGAAAACCAGGTATCCTGCAACAGATGTGCCGGTGTGTTTCCGGAAGGAGAAATGAAAGTTGTCAGTTCGTTACGTTTCAATAACGGGCGGATATTATAATTATGGTACTCAGGTTTGGTTTCCTCTACATTAGGGATCACCCAGATTTGCAGGAATTTCAGATCTTCGGTTTTACTGGCATTGTATTCACTGTGATAGATACCTGTTCCTGTACTCATTACTTGAATTTCTCCGGGGGTGATGGTACTTTCATTTTGTACATTATCTCCGTGTCTTAAATATCCTTGTAAAGGAATGGATACTACTTCCATATTTTTATGCGGGTGCATGCCGAAACCTTCTCCGGGAGCCACTGTATCGTCATTCAATACGCGCAAAGCACCGAAGTGTATACGTCTGGGATTATAATAATCTGCGAAGCTGAATGTGTGGTAAGTTTTTAGCCATCCATGATTAAAATAACCTCTCGTGTTGGCTTTGTCAATAATCGTCTTCATAACTTAATGTCTTTTCTATTGGAATGTTGTTATTGATATAACAAATTAGAAGTTGAAAAGTTTGGAACATTGTTGAGTAATGAAAAAAATGGGGCGGTGTAAAATAAAAGAAGAGATGATCAAATCATCTCTTCTATAGAGCGGAAGACGGGGCTCAAACCCGCGACCCTCAGCTTGGAAGGCTAATGCTCTATCAACTGAGCTACTTCCGCAATTTTTTGTGGGCAAAGATGGATTCGAACCACCGAAGTCGAAAGACAGCAGATTTACAGTCTGCCCCATTTGGCCACTCTGGTATTTGCCCATTCGCTTTTAAGAGTCTATCTCAATTCTCTCATTGAGTAGGTTTGTTTCTCAATTGCGATGCAAAGGTACGGCTTTTTTTTGAATATGCAAATTATACAAGAACTTTTTTTCAAAAAATCTGCGTTTTTTGCAATTTCTCTTTAAAATCGAGCATTTTGATGGCAGTTATTGCACATTCATCCCCTTTATTTCCTAATCTTCCACCGGCACGGTCTTCTGCTTGTTGCATAGTATTGGTAGTAATCAAACCATAGATTACAGGAATATCTCCTTCGGCATTCAGTTGGGCAATACCTTGAGTGGTACCGGCACATACATAATCAAAGTGCGGAGTATCGCCACGAACTACGCAGCCTATTGCAATCACTGCATCTACTTTTCCACTTTTTATCATTTGTGCAGAACCGAAAGTCAGTTCAAAACTGCCGGGTACTGTTTGTACTAAAATATTTTTATCTTTTGCGCCATGTTTCTTCAAGGTACTTATGGCTCCTTCCAATAGGGGGCCGGTAATGTTATTGTTCCATTCGGATACTACGATACCGAAACGCATATTTTCTGCATTAGGAACTGAATTGAAATCGTAATCAGATAAGTTATGATACGCTGTTGCCATTGTTTTTTAGTTTTAGTGGTTTAATAAAAGAAAGAGGTTATCTGTACACAGGTGCAGACAACCTCTTTATATCATTAAGGTATATTCTTTTCTTATTTGATGGATGCACGTTCGATGTACTTATCAATGTCCATTGACTGGTAAGAATTGAAGTATTTTTCTTTCACCAAAGTGTATGCTTTAACAGCTTCACTATTCTTGCCCAACTTTTCGAACAATTGACCAGCTTGGATCAAATAGATAGGACTCAATGCCTGGCTGTCTGCTTTATCCGCTGCTTTCAGCAAAGTTCCTGCAGCTTTGTCCAATTGTCCCATTTCAGCATAACAGTTACCGATAGTTCCCAAAATGGCAGGGCTCACCAGCTGGTCTTTAGCGCTGAATTTATCCAGATATTTCACTGCATCTTCATATTTACCCAACTGTGCATAGCAGATACCTGCATAAGCATTGGCCAAATTACCAGCAGCGGTTCCACTGAATTCATCTGCTACTTTCAGAAAACCCTTGTAACCGATACTGTCACCATTCAATGCGGTTTCAAAGTTATCAGCTCCGAAATATTGTTCTCCTTTAAATAAAGCTTCTGATGCTTTTACTTCATTGGGGTCAGAAATAAAATGCTTATATCCCATGAAACCAGCTATGATAATCACTACTGCTGCAATAGTTCCAAGGATTCTTCCTTTGTACTTGATAAGGAATGCTTCTGAGGTACTCAGTGCTTCTTCCATATCTAATGGGTCCTGAGTGTGTTTTTGTTCTGCCATTTTTATATTTACTTTTTTATTATTTTTCGGATATTCTTTTTCGGTCAGCAAAAGTAGTTCATTTCTATGTATTAATGAAATTTACGGGCATATTTTTTTAGTTTTTCCCGTTTTTATCTCTAATTTTGTATCCTCAATTAAATAGAAGTTCTATGATACTGAAACGCATCTCGATATTGAATTATAAAAACCTGGAGCAGGCGGAATTGGAATTCTCGCCGAAGATGAATTGTTTTATCGGACAAAACGGTATGGGGAAGACAAATTTGCTGGATGCGGTTTATTATCTTTCTTTTTGTAAGAGTGCCACTAATCCTATTGATTCGCAAAATATCCGTCATGAAGGAGAATTCTTTGTAATTCAGGGTTTCTATGAAACAGACCAAGGTGAGCCGGAAGAGGTATATTGTGGATTGAAACGTCGTCAGAAAAAGCAATTCAAGCGGAATAAAAAGGAATATAACCGTTTATCGGATCATATTGGCTTTATTCCCCTTGTAATGGTGTCTCCTGCTGATGCGGAGTTGATTGCAGGAGGTAGTGACGGGCGCCGTCGTTTTATGGATGTGGTGATATCGCAATATGATAAGGAATATTTGGATGCGCTGATACGTTATAATAAAGCATTGACGCAGCGTAATGCTTTGTTGAAATCGGAACAGGAATTCGATGAGGAATTAATGCTGGTATGGGAGGAGATGATGGCATCTGCGGGTGAGGTCGTCTTTAAGAAGCGTAGTGAGTTTATTGCTGAGTTTATACCTACTTTCCAGTCTTTTTATTCTTATATCTCTCAAGATAAAGAGAAAGTGAATCTGGCGTATGAATCTCATGCTATGAGTGGGGGATTGCTGGATATTATCAAGGAGAGCCGTCGGCGCGACCGTGTAATGGGATATTCGTTGAAGGGAGTTCATAAAGATGACTTGATTATGCAGTTGGGGGATTTTCCGATAAAGCGGGAGGGGTCACAAGGACAAAACAAAACTTATCTTATCGCCTTGAAATTAGCTCAGTTTGACTTTTTGAAGAAAACGGGCGGCAATACTACTCCTTTATTGTTGTTGGATGATATTTTTGATAAACTGGATGCTTTTCGTGTGGAACAGATTGTAAAACTGGTAGCCGGAGATCGTTTCGGGCAGATTTTCATTACGGATACCAATCGGGATCATTTGGATAAAATATTGAAGAAGATAGAAAGAGAATACAAAGTCTTTGCTGTAGAAGACGGAGAAGTGACAGAAAGAAAGGAAATGGCTGAATGAAACGTAATGATGCGGAACAAATAGGGGAAATGATTCGGAAATTCTTCCGGCAGAATGCTTTGGAGGCGCCACTGAACGAGTATCGTCTGATACAGGCATGGAAAGATGTGGTGGGACCTGCCATTACTAAATATACGAGTAATCTTTATATTAAGAATCAAATTCTTTATGTACATCTCACTTCATCCGTGCTTCGTCAAGAGTTGATGATGGGGCGTGATTTATTGGTGAAAAATCTGAATAAGCAGGTCGGCGCACAAGTGATAGTCAATATTATTTTCCGTTGACAGGATGGTCTTCTGCTGTTTCTTTGGTATCCCCGAAGTTTCCTGCAATACTTCTTGTCAGGTGCGGATTTTGACGGATTTTTCTTATCTTTCTCGTAAAGTCCGCACTTGAAGAAGTGTAATGTGTAAGAGTAGCTTATGGAACAGTCCGTATCACGATAGATTCTATTTCAATATTCCATTCTCAGTCCAGACTTCATCCATTCTCCGGTCGAAAGGTTCGACAGGCAGCTTTTCGTTTACTTGAAAATTATAACATATACCTATATTATAGGAATGAAGAAGAGGCAGTAATTTGTCATAATATCCTTTTCCTCTTCCCAACCGGTTGCCTCGGGCATCAAAAGAAACACCCGGTATAATGGCGAAGTCTATTTTCTCATACGCTGTAAATGCTTCTCCCGTCGGTTCCTCTATGTGATAAGCCTCACCGGTTTTCAGGTTTTGCCTGCCTGTATAAATACGAAGTTCCAACTCATCTCCTTTAACTACCGGCAGCAAAACTGTTTTCTGCCGGTGCCATTTTTCAACGAAGTCATGTGTCTGTACTTCATCATCCAATGAATAATAGAGCAAAACGGTACGGGCCGATGCAAACTTGGGATGCTGTTCCAGTTTCTCAAGCAAAGCAGCGGACTTCGTTATTAATTCGGTGATGCCGTGACGGCGCTTTTCTTGCGCTATCTGCTTGCGCAGTTGTTTTTTTAGTTCCTTCATCGCTTACTTTCGGTTCTATGGGTTGTTCGGGAGCTTTGGGAAATGATTCACCTTTATCCAATACTTCCAATGCTTTGAGGACAGTCTTGTCGCTCTTGTTCAAGTATTCTATATAAGCTTCCATGCCCAGCATGTTATAAATGATGTTTCCGTATAAATTTGTTTCAAACAGTTTCTGTGATTTATACATCAATATGTTGCGACGTTTTAGCCCTTTGTTCTCAGCGAAACGGGCGAATTGTTCCAAAATATTCTGATGCTTCAAATATTGCAGCAGGCTTTCCTCTGTTTCATATTTTTGCATTTCGGCACGGTGGTTGTCCGTATACTGGAAAGCAAACTGGATGGTCAGTCCGCGATTAACAGCCATGCGATAATAGGACGTCATGCCGGTAGTATCCTGTGGTACAAAGATATCGGGCATAATACCTCCACCTCCATATACAGGACGGCCTAAAGAAGTTTCAAAGATTTGGCTTTGATCCTGCTTGATACTGTCTTGTGAGAAAAATTCTCCGTGTTCGTAACGGGTCAGGATATCCATTTCATAATTTGCGTCATTACCTTTTACATACGGTTTCTGTATGCAGCGTCCTGACGGAGTATAGTAACGGGCAATTGTCAGACGGATGGCTGAACCATCGCTGAAGTCGATAGGTTGTTGTACCAGCCCTTTTCCGAAAGAGCGGCGCCCGATGATTGTCCCCCGGTCATTGTCTTGGATAGCTCCGGCAAAAATTTCGCTGGCAGAAGCCGAACCTTCGTCCATCAATACGACAATGGGCATTTTCTGGCTGCTTCCGGTTCCGTTGGATGTATAGTTCTCGCGTGGAGACTTGCGTCCCTGTGTATAAACGATGAGTCTGTTTTTGGGTAAGAATTCGTTTACCATCTGAATTGCTGCACCCATATATCCACCGGTATTACCGCGTAAGTCGATGACCACTCCTTCGCAGTTTGCCTGATTTAGCTTGGCTAATGAAATCAATAATTCGGGATAAGTCGTTTCACCGAATTTGTTTACTTTTATGTAACCGAATTTGTCATTCAGCATATAGGCGGCATCTACACTCTTTACCGGTATGTCACCACGAACAATGGTGAAATGTAAAGTTTCTTTTTCTCCCGGACGAAAAACGCCAAGTTTTACCTCACTGCCTTTGGGACCTTTCAGTCTTTTCATGGATTCATAGTTGGTGACAATTTTTCCTACAAAGGCACTGTCATCCACTTCTATGATGCGGTCTCCTGCCATCAGACCCACTTTTTCTGATGGTCCGCCTTGGATGACATTGTTTACATGGATGGTATCTTGCTGGATGGTAAACTGGATACCGATTCCGCTGAAACTTCCTTTTAAATCAGAATTTACAGCTTCCAGGTCTTTTGCCGGAATATAAGAAGAGTGGGGGTCCAGCTCACCTAGAATTTGCGGCATAGCATCTTCCACCAGTTCACCCATGTTCACTGTATCTACATATTGGTCGTCAATGATACGCAACAATGCATTCAGTTTGTTGGATGAAGTATTAATGATACCTAATTTGTTTCCTGAAAAGTGGTTGGCGTAAAAAGTTCCAATCAATATTCCGGTTACGATGCTTACTGCAACGATTACCGGCATAAAACGGGATGTTCGATTTTTGCTCATATCTTTATTTGCTATTATTCATTGGGATTGATATAGATTACTTCAATATTTGCGCGTTTCAATAAATCAAGCCCGTCTTCCAAACGGTATTTTTCTGAGTAAACTACACGTTTGATTCCTGCTTGGATGATGAGTTTGGCACATTCTATGCAAGGAGATGCGGTGACGTACATGGTTGCTCCGTCGCTGCTGTTGTTGCTTCGTGCTATTTTGGTGATAGCATTCGCTTCGGCGTGTAGTACGTAAGGCTTGGTGACTCCGTTGTCATCTTCGCATACATTTTCGAATCCTGCAGGAGTTCCGTTATATCCGTCGGAGATGATCATCTTGTCTTTTACGATCAATGCTCCTACTTGACGGCGTTCACAGTATGAATTTTCCGCCCAAATACTAGCCATGCGGATGTATCGTTTGTCGAGTTTGAGTTGTTTCTCTTCTTTCGTTTCCATTATTTCAGTCTTGCTTATTATGTGCAAATTGAATATAAGTTTTTTTCCCTTCGGGAGCTAGCAATAAAACATTGCTGTCACCTTGATAAAATATTGCATTATTCAATGCTTCTATGAACTCGTTGTTATAGCTTGTTGAAGGCGGAGTCTTGGTAAAGTTTATGTTTACTGTCCGGTCTTTTCCGTCCGCTTGCCATGTGCCTTCAATGGTTCCATTTTGTATGCTTCCTGTAAAAGTACCATCCGCTTTGAAAGTGATGTTGAAACCATGAATGATATCCAAGGCTTTTCTTCCTTCGGTTGCGATAGTCTTATCCGGATTGTGTGCCATTGCATTGTATTTGGGCTCTCCGTTCCGTTTGTCCCAATTTGCTTTACCATAGAAATCCACTACATGCCATGTGCCGCTTGCAAAGATTTCCTCTACATCGTCTTCATTGTTGCAACTCCATAAGAAAGGGAGTAGCATTAGTATATAAAGAATAGACTTTAGTTTCATATTGTTTGGTTTTTTAGTTGATGATTCCATTTCTTTTCAGCAAGGCATGGATACTGGGTTCTTGTCCACGGAAGCGTTTGTAAAGGGTCATCGGATGTTCCGTTCCTCCTTTCGAGAGAATATTCTCCCGAAAAGAAGCAGCGACTTCCTGGTTGAAGATTCCTTTTTCCTTGAATAAGGAGAAGGCATCCGCATCCAGTACTTCCGCCCATTTATAACTGTAGTATCCGGCAGAATATCCCCCCGCCATAATATGTGAGAACTGTACGGACATGCAGGTGTCTTCCACTCCGGGCAGTACTTGCGCTTTTTTCCATGCTTCTTTTTCATAAGCGCGGACATCTCCGTTAAATGTTTCCCGGCGGGTGTACCATGCCATATCCAGCAAGACGAAACTTACTTGACGCAGGCAGGCATAGGCCACATTGAAATTGGATGCATCTACAATTTTTTGGATCAGTTCGGCAGGAATGGGTTCTCCCGTCTGATAATGTCTGGCGAATGTATTGAGAAATTCTTTTTCTGTGGCGAAATTTTCCATAATTTGTGATGGAAGCTCCACAAAATCCCAATATACGCTGGTACCACTCATGGTTGAATAGGTGGTATTGGCAAACATTCCGTGCAAGGCGTGTCCGAATTCGTGTAGAAAAGTGTTTACTTCTGAGAAAGTCAGCAATGCCGGTTTCCCAGCCGATGGCTTGGTGAAGTTCATGGTAACGGATACGTGGGGACGGCTGTTGACTCCGTTTTCTATCCACTGCTCCTTATAGCTGGTCATCCATGCGCCCGAACGTTTTCCGGCACGGGGGTGGAAATCTGTATAAAGTACAGCCAGGAAACTTCCGTCTTTGTCGAATACTTCATAAGCTTTTACATCGGGATGATAGACCGGAATTTCTTTATTTTCTTTAAATGTGATGCCATACAGACGGGTAGCCAGACCGAATACACCTTTCTCTACTTGGCTCAGCTCAAAATAAGGACGCAGCTCTTCTTCATTCAGATTGAATTTCTTATTTTTCAGCTTTTCTGAATAATAGGCCCAATCCCATGGCATCAGCTGGAAATCATTGCCTTCCATTTCGCGTGCCAATGCTTCAACTTCTGCCACTTCCTTTAGGGCGACAGGGGTATAGGCATCCAGTAATTGGTTGAGCAGTTTGTATACGGCATCACTCGTTTCGGCCATGCGCTTTTTCAGTTTATACTCGGCAAAAGTGGAGAAGCCTAGTAAATGAGCCAGTTCCATGCGAATGTTTACCAATTGCTTGATGATGTCCACATTGTTGTATTCGTTATTGTGTGTACATTGGGTATTATAAGCCATATAGACTTCTCTGCGCAGTGAACGGTCATCACAATATTTCATGAAAGGAACAAAACTGGGAGCATCCAATGTAATGATGCTGCCTTCTTTTCCCTTATCCTTTGCTGTTTGAGCATAACTTTCCAATGAACTTTCGGGTAATCCTTCCAATTGTTTTTCCGTCAAAGCCAATTCGTAGTTATTTGTTTCTTTCAACAGATTCTGAGAAAAACGTAAGGTCAATATGCTTAATTCGGTATTCAGTTGGCGGAACTTTTCTTTTGCCTCACCGGTCAGGTTGGCACCGCTTCTTACAAAACCATCGTATGTCTTTTGCAGCAGTTGGGCGTCTTCACCTTTCAGTTGTAACTGGTCTTTTTGTTCGTATACGGCTTTTATACGAGCAAAAAGTTTTTCATTCAGACTGATGTTGTTGCTGTGTTCGGACAGTACGGGCATCATTTTTTCTGCCAATTCCTGCATCTCGTCACTGGTCTCGGCACTCATCAAATTGCCGAAAACAGTAGTTACGCGGTCTAGCAACGCACCTGATTTTTCCAAAGCAACAATGGTATTTTGGAAAGTCGGTGCTTCGGGATTATTGACAATTGCATCAATTTCCTCATTTTGTTCTTTCATTCCTTCCAACAAGGCAGGTTCATAATGTTCTATCTTGATAAGATGGAACGGAGCCGTGTCATGAGGGGTGTTATAGGGTTTTAAAAATGGATTTTTATTTTCAGTCATAGCACTATTTTATTTGACTTACAAATTTGCTAAAAAAAAGCATCACTATCCTCATTCTATTTACTTATTTAACAAAGTATATTAAATAGTTAGGTTAAAAATAAAAAAGCACAAGCAGAAATGCCTATGCTTTTCATTTTTATGGGGTTTTACCTGATTATTTATTCTTTTCAGTCAGTTTTTCCAACGCCGGAATGGAGATTTCCTTTCTGCTGAGTTGTACCAATCCCTGTTCCTGTAAATCATTCAGCACTTTTGACACATTGATTCGTGTCTCATCAATCAAACTCGCCAAATCCTCCATTTTGATTTTAAGGATTTTTTTTCCTTCGGGCTTCATGGAGCGCAGCACTAAAAAATTCAGTATTTTTTCTTCTGTATTACCTATGTGGCTGTTCCATAATTTTTCGTATGCCACTTGTGCTCTATTACTCAGAATATTTAAATAGTTAAGGCGGAAGATTTCGTAGTTGTTCAGTTCATTCAATACAAATAACTTGTCTATGGTAACTATGTTAATATCTGTACGTGCTTTGTAAGTCGCTGTATAGTTGGTTTGCATGCCGAATAATGAATAGGGCTCTATAACGAAAGGACTTCCAAAAGTTTCAAATAAGGCGTATGAATGTCGGTTATCGGTTGTTTGGGAGATTATCTCCCCATTTAAGAGAAAGATTAATTGAGTGCAAGGTGCACCTTGTTCCACAATGATATCATCGGCGTTGTATTTACGAAAATGTAGCTTTACCTTGCCTATGATATTGGTGAAGTCATTTTTACATAATCCCTGGAAGAGAGGGAGTTGTAAAAGTGTATCATACATTGTAATTTCCATAAGTTCTGTTGTTCGTTAAGTTATAGTTTAACATACAAAGGTAACGATAAAACGAGATTTATTATTTATAGGTGGAAGAACTTTTATTTTTTTTATTGTTTCTTACCGTCTCCTAATGTTTAAAAGCAGAATACTTGCGGACTGTATAAAAAATAAATATATTTGCATTCAAAAAAAAGGAGGAGTTTATGTTTGGATCATTTGATTTTCAAGAATTTTTAAGTGCGTTTATTGTGCTTTTTGCTGTCATTGATATTATCGGATCTATTCCTATTATATTGAATCTTAAGCAGAAAGGGAGAAATGTCAATGCTAATAAAGCTACCGGCATTTCTTTTGCTTTATTGATAGGTTTCTTTTATGCAGGGGATATGATGCTGAAGTTATTTCAAGTTGATATTGCTTCGTTTGCCGTGGCGGGTGCTTTTGTTATTTTTCTCATGTCTTTGGAAATGATTCTGGATATCGAGATATTCAAGAATCAAGGTCCTATCAAGGAAGCGACTTTAGTCCCCTTGGTTTTTCCGTTATTGGCTGGTGCGGGAGCGTTTACTACGTTGCTTTCCCTACGTTCGGAGTATGCTCCTGTAAATATTGTTGTAGCCTTGATATTGAATATGGTTTGGGTTTATGTAGTGTTGAAGTTGACAGATCGCATCGAACGTTTCTTGGGGAAAGGTGGAATTTATGTTATTCGTAAGTTTTTTGGAATCATTTTGTTGGCAATATCAGCGCGTTTATTTACTGCTAATCTGACTTTATTGATAGAGCAGTTTCAGAAAGCTCAGTAATATGCTGTTTTTTTACAGATAATAATGTCGGAACTCACCATAGATATTTTATTGGAAACCAACTGCTTTGTGTTGAATGGATATTAATCTGTGGTGAGTTCCGGTATCATTCCATTTGAATGGTAGCTGTTTGATATTTTGATACGCTCCTTTGGTGTCTATTTCTCGTTGATGATGAATTTCTTCATTCCGTCTGTAAAATAAGTTTCATATTTATCTCCTTCGCCTGAGCAAATAAAATAAGCATCCAGTTCAGGATGTGCTTCACAAAATGCTTTGGCTGAGTCCAGTCCCATCACCATGAAAGCAGTGGCGTATGCATCGGCACTGGCGCAATCTTTTGCAATGACAGTGGATGACAGGATACTATGTTGTACTGGATATCCGGTGCGTGGGTCTATGGTATGTGCATATTTCTTTCCACCTTTGTAATAGAAATTACGATAATTCCCTGATGTTGCCATACCTACATCACTAATGGCAAGCACAGTCTGTAATTCCTGGTTTACTGACAAGGAGTCATCTACAGGTTTGTTTATGCCGATACGCCAAGCGTTCATTTTGGAATTTTTGCCTCTTACCACTACTTCACCGCCTATATCTACCATATAGTTTTTTATCCCTTTACGTTCCAATAGCCTTGCTACTGCATCTACTCCGAATCCCTTGGCTATAGCGCTGCAATCCAGCATTATACGAGGGTCTTTTTTCATAATCCGGTTGTTCTGTAAATCTATTTTTTGATATCCTATCATTTGGCGTAAGCTGTCCACTATCAGTGAATCCACTCCTGTAGATTTTTTGAATCCGAATCCCCATGCATTTACCAAAGGTGCGACGGTGATATCAAAGGCTCCATGGGTTTCATCGGATATTTTCTTTGAGAGATGGAATACATGTACGAAAAAACTGTCAACTTCCGTCTTTTCATTGTGGTTTACGCGGGTGATTACGGAATTCGGATTGAAAGGAGAGAGGGAGTTGTCCACTTTCTTCAGTTCAGTTTCTATTTCTTCTTTCAGATTATCTTCGGACTGGTAGGTGATTTTGTATACTGTACCGAATACAAAGCCTTCATCCGTACGGAAAGGGGCTTGCTTTTTTAGAATAATAATTGTTCCTATTATCAGAATTGCTAGAAACGGCAATTGCCATGCTAATTTTTTTTTATTCATACCTGTATTTTAGTTAAGAAAGAAATAAATGTTCTATTAAAATTTTAACGCCGATAATAATCAAAACCAAACCTCCCCATAATTCCATGCGCAGGTTGAAACGCTTGCCGCAAAATACACCTATCAGACTTCCTAATGTTGAGATAACAAAAGAGGTAAAGCCGATGATGACAATAGGAGAAAGAATAGAAGTGAAAGAGTTTATTCCTACAAAAGCAAATGATATACCGATGGCCAAAGCATCAATGCTGGTTGCTATAGCCAGCGTAACAACCACTTTTAATTTAGTGGGGTCGAAGCAGCGTTTGTCTTCATTGCTGAAGCTCTCTTTTATCATACGCCCTCCCAAAAAGGCCAATAACCCAAAAGCGATCCAATGGTCATAATCCTCTATCAGGTGACTGAATCGGCTGGCGGCAAACCAGCCGATAAGCGGCATGACAGCCTGGAAAAGGCCGAAGAAGAATGCCATAATAAAAAAAGTGCGCCAGCAAATGCGACGCATGATAATTCCGCTTGTTATGGAAACTGTGAAACAGTCCATAGCAAGACTGATGGCAAGGAGCCATATTTCTAAAGTTGTCATTGGTTAAAATGGTAATTTGTATATTAAACTGTATGTTACTCCTAAGTTAGTCGAGTTGTTTTTTCCAAAACCGGGAATATACCAAGGTTCGGTGTGTTCCGCCTTTTTTATGTTCATGCGTATACGGTAACGTAGTGACCATCCCATGTAGAAATTCTTGTACACATTTACCTTTATTCCAGCCAGCAGTTCTGCCCAGGTTACTGTGGTCTTAATTCCGTCATAACTGAAAGGAATTTCAGGAAATCCCCATGTAGGATCCTTCATTGTCGGAGCATCTACATCGTATGAAAAAGAGGTGAATCCGTAACGTATGCCTCCATATAGAAAACCAGGCAGATAGGGCTTCTTGAAAAAGAAGTTGTAGTTCATGCCTATGCGGAAATAAGGAGCTGAGGCTTTATAATGTATATTGGTACCATCATCAGTAGTGTCGGTGGTTCCATATCCAATTTCAGCTACGGGGACATAACGGTTTTTCAAATTGACCTCCACGCTGATTTCTGTACTTGTAATGTCACCTCCAAAAATTTTGCTTCCTAGGCCAAATATATCTACACCGATAGTAGTTCCCTGATAGAAGGGTACCTTTTCTTCCTCTATGGTTGTTTTTTTTTCTTGTGCCGCCAGTGTGGGGCTGTACAACAGCATACTACTCAGTAGCGTTAACAACGTAATATATGTTGAAATTCTTTTTTTCTTCATTATTGATGTCCGAATTTACAATCTCGATAGATTTTAGGTTATAGGTGGTGTATTTAATGTCTTCCACTTTATAAAACATCATGGTGCCACATTCTATATTCTGCAAGTAGGGGATATTCTGGTGAATGAGTGTGATAGTGTCACGCATCTTTTCCGTATAATGCAATACGTAGGTAGTTTTTGATGTATAACTCAAAGGCAGGCTCATACTGCTTTCCGCTTTATTGAATATCGTGTCATTCATCAATGAGTCTTTTACTACGGTTTCCTTAATAGTTCCATCTTCCAGTGTGTCACGTACAATCACATCGGTAGTGATAAATCCAGTGACGTCAAAAGCCGGACTGAATTTTACAGCTTGGTGTGTCTCTGCATCCAGAAAGTCGAAATGGGCAAAGGAATTGGTGGTAAGCGGACAATCGCTTTCCCCACAGCTTTGCATCAAGGTGCTTACGGTAATCAGGAGCAATAAGATAATGGCTGGTAGTTTCTTCATTTTAAAACTCTTTCTCTATTTTATAATTATTGCGTTCAGGAGCATTCCGGGCTATCAATTCTCCTATGAATCCAGCCAGAAACAGTTGGGTTCCCAAAATCATCAAAGTTAGGGCCAGATAGAAGTAAGGAGAATCAGTAATTAATATATAAGGTAAACCATGTGACAAGGCATATAGTTTGTTCGCTCCGATGATAATGACGGAAATGAAACCAAGAATAAACATCAATGATCCCATAAACCCGAAGAAGTGCATCGGCTTGATACCGAATTTGGATAAAAACCACAGAGTAATGAGGTCTAGATAACCATTGAAGAAACGGTTTAATCCGCCGAATTTTGTTTTACCGAATTTTCGTGCCTGATGGTGTACTACCTTCTCGGCTATCTTAGGAAAACCTGCATTCTTTGCCAGATAGGGGATATAGCGGTGCATTTCACCGTATACTTCGATGTTCTTTACGACATCACGACGATAAGCTTTTAGTCCGCAATTGAAGTCGTGCAGGTTCTTGATGCCTGAAACGGCACGTGCTGTGGCGTTGAATAGTTTGGTCGGAATGGTTTTTGATAACGGGTCATAGCGTTTTTGCTTGTATCCCGATACTAAGTCGTAGCCATCTTCTGTAATCATTCTGTATAATTCCGGTATTTCGTCCGGGCTGTCCTGCAAGTCGGCATCCATTGTAATCACCACATCACCTTGCGCCTTTTCAAAACCACAATACAAGGCAGGGGACTTGCCGTAGTTCCGGCGGAATTTGATACCTTTTACGTTGTCCGACTCCGAGCGTAGTTTCTCTATCACTTGCCAGGAGTGGTCGGTGCTGCCGTCATTGACAAAAATTACTTCATAGCTGAAACGGTTGGCATCCATTACACGTTGAATCCATGCGAATAGTTCCGGCAAAGATTCTTCTTCGTTATACAAAGGAATAACTACAGATATATCCATCTTTTATTCATTTTTCTTTTTACGCATCACGATCAATGCCGTAGGGATAGCCATTAGCATCCCGTAAAACATATTTTGTGATATCAGTTGAAATGTCATTTCCAGCGGGGTAAGTCCCGACAGTAAATCTATCGCTTCTTCGAATTGGTTCAGTGAGGTTGTCAGTTCGGTTCCGGCAGTTTCTTTGAACTGGTTTAAGATGGAACGGTATGCCTCGAATACGAATCCGCCATCTATATAGCGGAAGTAGATGTAATGCACTACCGCTACAAATAGAGAGGCGAACATATACATAAAGGTAGTGAATAGAAACGCACGTGAAAAAGTGATGCTTCCGTCACAATGCCGTTCTCTGAACTTTTTGGCAAATATGTATCCTAAAAAGGGTACTCCTATAGTCAGGACTATAAAAAGTAATTGTAGGAAAGGTATTCTCAATCCTAACGGGAAGAGCATGAATTTGAAGGCCCATAAAAGACCCATGCCCGTACCATAGCGCATGGCGCATTCCTGCAAAGTCGGTTTATAATTCGTCATTCTTTATTAATAAGTGCACAAAAGTACTTCTTTTACGGGAATCCGTCCTATAGTTATGGGTGAAAAATGTATTTTTTCTGCTAAAATCAAAAAAAAGTATTCGAAAGTATTGTAGTTTTGAAAATAATGTCTACCTTTGCACTCGCAAAACAAAAATGGGTAAGTCCTATACGGCCAGCTCCTGATGAATCCTCCAGGGCTTGATCGCAGCAAAGGTAGTTGGTTGTAGCGGCGCGATATAGTAAGCTTACCCACCCCCGCCTCTTTAGCTCAGTTGGCCAGAGCACGTGATTTGTAATCTCGGGGTCGTTGGTTCGAATCCGACAAGAGGCTCGGAAAAGCGAGAAGGACGAAGAAATCTTCATTCTTCTCGCTTTTTTTATTATATTTGCGCTGATATTAGTTTTAAGGTTGGTACAACCGTTATTTAAGAGTTCTTTTTTATGATAGAGTCACAGATTGTGGCAAGAGTATTGCCGTCTAAATGCCGTGAAGCGGTAAAAGTCCTTTTGCAGGAAGTGTACGGATATGAAGATTTCCGTAATTTAGAAGTTTATGATGACTTGTTCAGAGGTAAGGAAAAATTGCAATTGTCTCAAGGACAATTAATTGAGGAGGTCATTATGGAAGCCGAAAAAGGGATCAAGGGTGACTCGTCTGCTCATAATTTGCTCCTGACAGCTCCGACCGGAGCCGGAAAATCATTGTTGTTTCAGCTCCCTGCTATTTATCTGGGTAATGAATATAAGCTTCTTACTCTTGTGGTTTCTCCGCTGAAAGCATTGATAGTGGACCAGGTTGAGGCGTTGCGGGAACTAGGGTATGAACGTGTGGCGTATGCTTCGTCCGATCTTTCACCTGAACAAAAGAACGAAGTATATCGTCGTGTCCGTGAAGGGGAGGTTGATCTTTTTTATCTTTCCCCTGAATTATTGTTGGCGTATGATATCAGTTATTTTGTAGATGAACGCCGTATCGGACTGGTAGTGGTTGACGAGGCTCATACCGTGACCACTTGGGGTAAAGAGTTCCGGGTGGATTATTGGTTTCTAGGGCGTCATTTGGAAGCTTTAAAGAATGCGTTGGGGTATGTATTCCCTGTTTTTGCATTGACGGCCACTGCTGTGTGGAATCCCGAAGGCGGGAACGATATGATTTTTGATACCATCCGGTCGTTGCATCTTGCTCCGTGTGCCTTGTATGTGGGCACGGTGAAGCGTGAAAATATCGGCTTTGACATTACCGCCATGACCATAGAGGAGGGGGAAACCTACGATAAGGCCAAGCAACGTACTGTTGCCGCCCGGGTGGAGGATTTTCTGGACGGGCATAAGACTATCATTTATTATCCTTTTGCCGGAGGTATAGATATGAAACTGAAGACCTGGGTGTATCCGGCTAACTGGCATTGGGTGGCATCTTATTATGGTAAAAAGGATAAAGAGCAAAAAGCCGAAATTATACAAGCTTTTAAGGAGGGTGAGAAAAAAATAATCGTTGCTACGAAAGCTTTCGGTATGGGGGTGGATATCAGCGATATTGACCGTGTATATCATGTGGCTCCATCCAGCACCTTTGTCGATTATATTCAGGAGATTGGCCGTGCTGCCCGTGATAAGAACATTACGGGTGTGGCGGTGACGGATTTTAATGAGCGCGACTTTTATTATATGAAACGCCTGCATTCTGCGGGTGCCATCTCCCAGGAACAGTTGGGGATGATTCTGAAGAAAGTTTGGGAAATATATCTGATGAAAGGCTGTAGTGATGAAATGCAGATGTCTTTATCCGATTTTGAATTTGCAGTGAAGTTGCCTCGTAAAAAGAACAAGCTGGAATATGAATCGGATTTGGAGCAAGTCGTCAAAACGGCTTTGTTATGGATAGAAGAGGATTTGAGTTTCCGGCATGGCGGTTCTCCTGTTGAAATCAATTCACAGACGTTGTTTTCCGATGGCTATGTGCAGGAAAAGACGGGTGATGCCGCTTTCCGTAAAAAATACAAGCAGTACATGGTTCCCGTGAAAGGGGTTGAAGGAGTCTATAAGGTGGCTTTTGAATCTTTGTGGGAGAATTGTTTCTCGGAGATGGGATACCGTGAGTTTAAGCGCGATTTATACAATGGAAATCTCTTTGAGGGAGTTCGTGCGGCAGCTGTGGGTAAGCATGATGTCTTGTTAAAAGAGAGTGCGGCGGATATCTGCTCCAAGCTGGCAAGTCTCTTGAAGAGTTTGAAAGATTTGTTGACGGTGAGTCTGTATGGTAATAAAGGAAAGTTCGAGGAGGACGATTTGCGTAGTATTTTTGCGGCGTATGATATGGATGTTCCTTCTGCCAAGCGTTTTATCACTTCGTTACTGGAGTCCAGGGTAGAGGAGGGCAGAAGTGTGAGTTACATCACCAGTGCCAAGAAGAAAGATGAAGACAAACTGATGTTTACCGTTACCCGTGGTTTTGATTTGTTGCTTTCCCGTTACCAGAAGTTGTGTGCCCAGCGTATCACAGGAAAGAAAGGAGACCGGCTGTTGTTCTATGTCACTCCGTTCTCCGATCTCAATATGTTGCTCAACTTGTTGTCTATGCTCAATGTGGTGGACTTTACCGTAGAGGGGGGTGTTCCTTCTGTTGGAGTACGTGTCCGTGATGCGGAGATATTGAAAAAGGAAGCTGCTTCGGGAGACTATCAGAACCATGTGCTGGAGAATAATGAGAAAATATTCCAGGAACAGATAGAGTTGTTCCGGCTGTTCTTTGGCAATACGAAGTTAAGTGATGAGCAGCGATGGGAGTTTATAGAGGATTATTTTACGGGGATGAGTTTGGAGGGATTGAAAGAAAAATATTCTTGTGTTGTGGAATGACAGCTGTAAGGGCTGTATAATATAACTCGTTGGCGAAATTAATTTTGCCTTGTATGATTTCACGTTAGTATATGAGGTTGTGCCAACGTTTTGACACAACCTCTACTTGATAGCCGACAACATGGGCATTAAATTCACTTGAAATGAATTTGTTTTCCCACTTTTATTGTTAATGCGAAGAGAACGACTTTGACGAATGATACTCTTTATTTGGCTGGTACGCGCAAAGTCACGGAAGTTGGAATCAGCCTCTTGTCGGCAACCATGACGGTGGAGGAACGGGAAGACAATGTTGTGATAATTGATCATCGTTTTTGTTTTTAAAGGGTTGTTATTATCAGAAAAGTGTCAGGAAGGAACAAGGCGCACACTGCTGCGGCGTCCGGTGAAACTTGGTACAAGATCCGCGGAATCTTGTACCAGGATTTTTGTAATCTTGTGCCGGGGTGCGGTTGGTTCCCTCTGACACTGCAAAGATAACTTCACGTCCGTGCGGCGTGACCCCTTCCGACCCCTTTTGACCCCTTGGCGGATTGCGGGGGGAATCATGGCTCTCCAAGTGGAGGCAGACTAGTTGCAACTGGCAGCGGGGACACGGGGACAGTGGGGACAGCCCCTTTTTTTCTCACACACACGTGCGCGCGTATAAAGCCGGGGTCAGCTCTTGTGATACGTTCCCCCTACCGTCCACACTCATCGGACCCCTTGCTTGGTGAACCGTTTGGGCCGCCTTTTCCTGGTAGTAGGTTTTCATCGCCTTTTTCACCTCGGTGCGTATACGAAGGTCTGCATGCAGGGGGCCTCCCGGGAGCAGTGTGTTGTGTTATTTGGTTTTTTTACTGTAAGAGATGATTTTCTCTAGCAGCTCCGGCCATATGTCATCCTGTGGAAAGGCAGGCAGGGGGAAATAAGGTTCGGAGCCTTCGGTGAGTTGTTCTTCCTCGTTGGTGTCATTGGGAAACTCATTTTCCACCTTATTGTATCGCGCGCACGTGTGTGAGAAAAAAAGGGGCTGTCCCTGCTGTCCCCACTGTCCCTGCCTTGTAAGAATCGGCGGAACTGAATAACGGAAAATATTTTTCAGGAGGACTTGTCTTTAAAATTCACTTGAAATGAATTTGTTTTCCCACTTTTATTGTTAATGCGAAGAGAAGTCGTTATCTTCGCATTAACAATCCATTTAAGAAAAAGAGAATGATGAAATATCCCATTGGCATACAGAGTTTTGATCAAATAATAGAAGGTAATTGGGTCTATGTGGATAAGACCGATTTGGTTTATCGTTTGGTAACGACGACCAAAACTTGTTTTCTTAGCCGTCCCCGTCGTTTTGGGAAGAGCTTGTTGGTAAGCACGTTGGATGCCTATTTCAAGGGGCGCAAGGAACTTTTTGACGGCTTGATGATAGCGAAGTTGGAGAAAGACTGGCATCAGTATCCTGTGTTCAAGATAGATTTCAACGGTGTTAACTTTACGGAAAAAGGAAACTTGGAAGCTACCATAGAATATTATCTTGCCAACTGGGAGAAAATCTACGGAGAAACTCCCCGTGAGGTTCCTATGGGGAAGCGGTTCGAACAAATACTTTCTCTAGCCTATCAGCAAACGGGGCGTCGTGCCGTGGTGCTGGTAGATGAATATGACAAGCCTATTCTCGATGCATTGGATACTCCTCTGGAAGATGCCAACCGCGAAATCTTGAAAGCTTTCTATTCCACCTTCAAAGGGGCTGATGAATACTTGAGGTTTGTGTTGCTTACGGGAGTGACAAAATTTTCGCAAGTCAGTGTGTTCAGCGGGTTCAACCAGCCTAAAGATATAAGTATGGATAATCATTATGAAGCATTGTGTGGTGTGACTCAGGTGGAATTGGAACATTATTTTGCAGAACCTATTGCAAATTTGGCTGAAAAGTTCAATTATACAGTGGAGGAAATGAAAGACGTACTCAAAATGCAATACGATGGCTATCATTTTGGCAGCGGCTTGCTTGGTGTCTATAATCCTTTCAGCCTGCTCAATGCTTTTGATATGAACGATATCCGCGACTATTGGTTTGCATCAGGTACTCCTACTTATTTGATCAAACTTCTGCGGCATAACCACGAGCAGATGGATGAATTGACCGGGCGTTACTATGATCCTTCGATGTTTGTCGATTATAAGGCCGATGTGGAAAAACCGCTGCCTATGATTTATCAAAGCGGCTATCTGACGATCAAGGAATACGACTCCCGGAGAAACCGTTACCTGTTGGACTTTCCAAATAATGAGGTGAAAAAGGGATTTCTGACCATGGTGGCAGCCAATTATTTCAAACCCCAAGAGTTTGAAGTTTCCAACTGGATTGTAGATGCCGTCATTTTACTTGAGGAAGGGGAAACTACGGTTTTTTGTTCAGCTTTAACTTCTTTCCTTGCGGATATACCTTATGATTCTCATGGCTCGATAAAGACGGTTGAAGCGACAGAAAAACATTTTCAATATACTTTCTATCTGATTCTCCGTTTGCTTGGGGTATATTGCCTGTTGCATGTGGAGAAAACTCAGTCAAGAGGAAGAGTGGACTGTGTATTGGAGACAAAGGATTATGTATATATATTTGAGTTTAAACTGGATGGTACGGCTGCTGAAGCCTTGCAGCAGATAGAGGACAAAGGATATGCTACACCTTATCAGACAGACACGCGCAAAGTCACGGCTATTGGTGTCAGTTTTTCATCGGAAACCATGACGGTGGAGGAATGGGAGGAAAAAACGTTGTAGCCCAGTTGAGATTAAATAATAGTGCAAAAGTAATGCCTCAAGCCGGAATCGTCACGATCCCTCTTGAGGCAGTCTTCATTTATGGAATTGGGGATATAAACCGCTTACGCTTTAAAATTGCGTGCTATTTTTTTATATCCATATACGGCACGGTTACCCAATTCTTCTTCAATGCGGAGCAACTGGTTGTATTTTGCCATACGGTCGCTACGGCTCAGTGAACCGGTTTTAATCTGTCCGCTATTGGTGGCTACTGCGATATCTGCAATGGTAGCATCTTCCGTTTCACCGGAGCGGTGGCTGGTCACAGTGGTGTAGCCGTTACGTTGGGCCATTTCGATAGCATCCAGAGTTTCAGTCAGCGAACCGATCTGGTTTACTTTTACCAGGATAGAGTTTGCACAACCTTCACTGATTCCTTTTTCCAGGAACTTCACATTGGTAACGAACAAGTCATCACCTACCAGCTGGCAACGGTTGCCCAGACGCTCGGTCAGCATGCGCCATCCTTCCCAGTCGTTTTCTGCCATACCATCCTCTATCGAATCAATGGGGTAGTCCCAACTCAATTTTTCCAGATAGGCAACCTGTTCGGCGGCACTGCGCTTTTCCCCTTTGGGGCCTTCAAACTTGGTATAGTCATAGATGCCGTCATGATAAAATTCGGAAGAAGCACAATCCAGACCGATGGTGATATGTTTGAACGGTTCATATCCGGCAGCTTCAATAGCGGCAAGGATACAATTCAAAGCATCTTCGGTGCCATCCAGTGCAGGGGCAAAACCGCCTTCATCTCCTACGGCTGTGCTTAGTCCGCGTTTTTTCAGCACCTCTTTCAAAGCATGGAATACTTCTGCGCCCATCCGTAAGGCCTCACGGAATGTCTTTGCGCCGACAGGACGAATCATGAATTCTTGAAAAGCGATAGGAGCGTCGCTATGCGAGCCTCCGTTAATGATGTTCATCATCGGGACGGGCATGACATAGGTATTTGTTCCGCCGATGTATCTGTAAAGAGGGATATCCAGATAGTTGGCGGCAGCTTTTGCCACAGCCAGGGATACGCCCAAAATAGCATTTGCGCCCAGTTTTGATTTAGTTGGGGTTCCATCCAGATCAAGCATGGCTTTGTCAATGCCACGTTGGTCCATAGAGTCCATTCCTTTCAATGCCGGAGCGATAAGGGTATTTATATTTTCTACAGCTTTTAATACGCCTTTGCCCCCGTAACGGGTCTTGTCACCGTCACGTAGCTCCAATGCCTCATGTTCACCGGTTGACGCACCCGATGGGACAGAGGCACGGCCCATAATCCCTGATTCCAATATCACATCCACTTCCACAGTGGGGTTACCACGTGAATCCAAAATCTCTCTTCCTTTAATCTCTGCTATTTTCATATAATTCTAATTTTATAAGATGGTTTTATTTTAATAACAATAGAGAAGCCGGATTTGTTGAGGTGCCAGGGAAAGTTTTTTCATGATATTTACTTTTTTATTTCTTTCCACAGAGTACATCCGTCTTCTTTTTTCGTCTCCCTTTAATAAAAGCTAGAGATCAATATGAAAATAAAATGGATAGTGGGGGGGCTGTTATGGGCAAGTTCTTACTTGCAGGCTGCCGCACAGGAATATAAACTGTGGTATGACGAACCCGCTCAGGTTTGGACTGAAGCGCTTCCGCTGGGTAACGGGCGGTTGGGAGCGATGGTATTCGGCAATCCCGGTGTGGAGCATATCCAGTTGAACGAAGAAACTATTTGGGCAGGACGTCCCAATAATAATGCTAATCCCGATGCGTTGGAATATATTCCCAAAGTGCGCCGGTTGGTGTTCGAGGGAAAATATCTTGAAGCACAAACGTTGGCTACCGAGAAAGTAATGGCGAAGACCAATAGCGGTATGCCCTATCAATCGTTTGGCGATCTGCATATTTCTTTTCCGGGGCATACACGTTATTCCGATTACTATAGGGAACTGAGCCTGGATTCAGCTCGTACCATCGTGCGTTATAAGGTGGACGGGGTGACTTATCAGCGTGAAACACTGACGTCGTTTGCCGATCAGGTAGTTATGGTGCGTCTTACTGCCAGCCAATCCGGAAAGATTACTTGTAACGCCAATCTTACTACTCCGCATCAGGATGTGATGGTTGCGACGGAAGGGGAGGAGGTTACCCTTTCGGGCGTATCTTCCTGGCATGAAGGACTCAAAGGGAAGGTTGAATTTCAGGGACGTATGACTGCACGTACTCAGGGAGGAACCCGGTCTTGTCGTGACGGAGTCTTGAGTATAGAAGGGGCGGACGAGGCTGTGATTTATATTTCCATTGCTACCAACTTTACTAATTACAAGGATATAACAGGTAACCAAGTGGAGCGTGCGAAGAACTATCTGCGCCGGGCTGTAAGTAAAGATTATATGACATCACGTAAGGCACACGTCGATTTTTTCAAGCAATATATGGACCGTGTCTCTTTGGATTTAGGCATAGACAAATATGCAGGGGTAACCACTGATATGCGTGTACAGAATTTCAAGGAAACGAAGGATGATTTTCTGGTGGCCACTTATTTCCGTTTCGGCCGCTATCTGTTGATTTGTTCTTCACAGCCGGGTGGGCAGCCTGCTAATTTGCAAGGCATTTGGAATGATAAATTATTTCCTTCCTGGGATAGTAAATACACGTGTAATATCAATGTTGAAATGAACTATTGGCCGGCCGAAGTGACGAATCTCAGCGAATTGCACGAGCCTTTGATACAACTGATCCGTGAAGTGAGTGAAACAGGGCGTGAGTCGGCCAAGATTATGTATGGGGCGGATGGCTGGGTATTGCATCACAATACGGATATATGGCGTGTTACCGGAGCTATAGACAAGGCTCCGTCAGGATTATGGCCTACGGGTGGAGCCTGGCTGTGCCGTCATTTGTGGGAACGTTATCTTTATACAGGCGATATGGAATTTCTCCGCTCGGCTTACCCTATCATGAAAGAAGCCGGTAAGTTTTTTGATGAAATCATGGTGAAGGAACCGTTGCATAACTGGTTGGTGGTATGTCCGAGCAATTCTCCGGAGAATACTCATGCAGGCAGTAACGGGAAAGCGACTACGGCTGCCGGGTGTACTTTGGATAACCAGCTGATATTCGATTTGTGGAATCAGATAATCACGACCGCCCGTCTGTTGGGTACGGATGCTGAATTTGCCACCCGTTTGGAACAGCGTTTAAAGGAAATGGCGCCCATGCAGATAGGACGTTGGGGGCAATTGCAGGAATGGATGATGGATTGGGACAATCCGCAGGATGTGCACCGTCATGTGTCACACCTTTATGGTTTGTTCCCCAGTAATCAGATTTCTCCTTACCGTACTCCCGAATTGTTTGATGCGGCACGTACTTCGCTGATTCATCGTGGCGATCCGTCTACCGGATGGAGTATGGGATGGAAGGTATGTTTGTGGGCCCGTCTGTTGGATGGTGACCATGCTTATAAACTGATAACCGATCAGTTGACTCTCGTACGTAACGAGAAGAAAAAAGGAGGAACTTATCCTAATTTGTTTGATGCCCATCCACCTTTTCAGATTGACGGTAATTTTGGTTGTACGGCGGGTATCGTAGAAATGCTGATGCAGAGCCACGATGGTTTTATTTATTTACTTCCCGCATTGCCGGCGCAATGGAAAGAGGGAAGCGTGAACGGGATTATAGCCCGTGGAGGTTTTGAATTGGATTTGAGTTGGAAGAATGGTAAAGTGAGCCGGTTGGTGGTGAAATCCCGTAATGGGGGAAACTGTCGTTTGCGTTCTTTAAATCCGCTGGCAGGCAAAGGGCTGAGAAAGGCGAAAGGAGAGAATCCGAATAAATTGTATGCCATACCCGAAATCTTACAGCCGATTATAAATAAAGAAGCGAAATTGAATAAAGTTGAGTTGAAAAAAACTTATCTTTATGATCTGGAAACCAAAGCAGGTGAAGAGTATATATTCTTAGGTAAGTGATGATTCTTGCATTGATTGTAAGGATGAAAAATAGTAAAAAGAAGAAATATGAAAAGAACAGGATTAAACATTATTTGCTCATTGTTGCTGGCTGGTGGAATGTGTGCATGTACTGCCACTCCTAAACAGACCGAAGAAATCAAATGGAGCGAACGTATGGCTCAGTCGGAAATGCAACGTTTCCCTGAGCCTTGGATGATAGAAAAAGCGAAAAAGCCTCGTTGGGGCTATACGCACGGACTGGTGGTGAAATCCATGTTGGAGGAATGGAAACATACCGGTGACACTGCCTATTATAATTATGCAAAAATATATGCAGACAGTCTGATAGACACCGACGGTAAGATAAAGACCATGAAATATCTTTCTTTTAATATTGATAATATCAATGCCGGAAAGATTTTATTCGATTTTTATGAAAAGACGGGAGACGGGCGTTATAAGGTGGCGATGGATACTCTTCGCAAACAACTGGCCGAACAGCCCCGTACCAGTGAAGGCGGTTTCTGGCACAAACTGGTATATCCGCACCAGATGTGGCTGGATGGTATATTCATGGCTTCTCCTTATCTGGCTCAATATGGTAACGTATTCAAGGATACTACGGTCAATGCCGATATTGTGAATCAAATAAAGCTGATTGCCCGTAAAACGTATGATCCTAAAACCGGTTTGTTCTATCATGGCTGGGATGAGAGCAAGACACAAAATTGGGCAAATAAGGAAACCGGGTGCTCACCCAACTTCTGGAGCCGCAGTATAGGCTGGTATGCCGCTGCCGTGGTGGATGTATTGGACTATATGCCGGTGCAGTTCGAAGGACGCGACAGCATTATGACGATTATAAATACGTTGGCCGAAGACATTGTAAAATACCAGGAGCTTGAAACAGGGGTATGGTGGCAGGTGACTGACCAGAATAACCGTAAAGGAAATTATCTGGAATCTTCCGCTTCATCGCTTTTTGTATATTTTCTGTGTAAGGCTGTAAACAAAGGATATATTCCTGTGGAGTATAAAGCGGCCGCAGAGCGTGGATTCAACGGTTTGATAAAACAATTCATTAAAGAAGAGCCTGATGGTTCATACACTATTACCAACTGTTGTGCTGTTGCAGGATTAGGCGGTAAAGGAAACCGGGATGGAAGTTTTGCTTATTACATAGGTGAGCCGGTGATAGAGAACGATCCGAAATCAGTAGGTTCCTTTATTTTGGCAGCTATTGAATATGAGAAAATGAAGCAGTAGGAATAATCTGAAAAAGATGAGGACATTTGTCAAAAAGGTCTTCATCTTTTCCGTAAACATCAGGACCTTTTTTAAACACCTTGTTGTTTTGATAAAAGCTCTTGTTTGGAGATTGTCAATTAATTAATAAACGAATTTGAAAATACAATGATGAACAGACACGCATTACTTTCCTTATTGGCTTTATTGCTATGTTGCTCTACTTCGTTGCCGGCGCAGAAAGCGAAAACGTATATTCCCTGGAAGAATGGCAAACTGGTGGTGTCCGAGGAGGGACGCTACCTGAAGCATGAAAATGGAGTACCTTTCTTCTGGTTGGGTGAAACCGGATGGCTGATGCCGCAACGCTTGAATCGTGACGAGGTTTCTTACTATCTGAATAAGTGCAAGGATGCCGGATATAACATGGTGCAGGTGCAGGTATTGAACGGTGTGCCTTCCATGAATATTTACGGCCAGTATTCCATGACAGACGGTTTTAAATTCAAAGATATCAACCGCAAAGGGATTTATGGATATTGGGACCACATGGACTATATTATTAAAAGTGCCGCTTCACGGGGCATCTATATAGGGATGGTATGTATTTGGGGAACTCCCGTGGAACAAGGGCTGATGAATGAAAAAGAAGCCGTGGCATACGGTAAGTTTCTTGCAGAACGTTACAAGGATGAGCCGAATATTATTTGGATGATAGGAGGGGATATCCGCGGTGATAATAAGACGGAGGTATGGGATGCGTTGGCAAACAGTATCCGCAGCATAGACAAAGGTCATCTGATGACTTTCCATCCGCGTGGACGTACCACGTCGGCTACTTGGTTTAATGACCGCGAATGGCTGGATTTCAATATGTTCCAAAGCGGACACCGTCGTTACGGGCAGCGTAACGGTGATGGTGATTATCCTATCGAAGAGAATACGGAAGAAGATAACTGGCGTTTTGTGGAAGCCAGTCAGGCAAAGACTCCGTTGAAACCGGTGATTGATGACGAACCTATTTATGAAGACATTCCACAGGGGCTGCATGATCCCAATGAAACCCGTTGGAATCAGCACGATGTGCGTCGTTATGCCTATTGGTCGGTATTTGCCGGATCATTCGGGCACTCATACGGTCATAATGATATCATGCAATTTATCCGTCCCGGATATGGAGCCTCTTTCGGTGCCGACGGACGTAAGAAAGCATGGTGGGATGCTTTGGAAGACCCCGGTTTCAATCAGATGAAATATCTGAAGAACTTGATGCTGACTTTTCCTTTCTTTGAACGTGTGCCCGATCAGAGTGTCATTGCAGGAACTAACGGCGAACGCTATGACCGTGCCATCGCTACCCGTGGAAATGACTATTTGCTGGTTTACAATTACTCAGGACGTCCTATGCAGATCGATTTGAGCAAAATCAGCGGTGCGAAAAAGAATGCATGGTGGTATAGCGCGAAGGACGGTAAGTTGGAATATATCGGTGAGTTTGACAGTAAAGTCACTCCTTTCCAGCATGATAGCGGTTATCTGAGCGGTAATGACCAGGTTCTGATTGTTGTGGATTCTGCGAAGGATTATGTGCAGAAAGCTTGGACAGCCTTGCCGGATGCCATACAGAAATGGAATAAGTAAGAAATATGCATATCATGAAAAAACAAGTATTATTAATCATTCTTCTGGCACTTCCGTTGTGGTTGAAAGCAGCGGATGTTTCGGTTACCGGCCTGCGTACCGAGCAGATGGTAGATCCCATGGGGCTGGATACTGCTGTCCCTCGTATGAGCTGGCGGCTGGAATCTTCTCAAAGAAATGTGATGCAGACCGCCTACCGGATTTTGGTTGCCTCTTCTCCTGAACTTTTAGCACAGGATAAAGGGGATTTGTGGGATTCCGGAAAAGTGGAATCCGATGCGTCCGTATGGATTCCTTATCAAGGGAAGCGTTTGAAAAGCAATCAGCGTGTTTACTGGAAAGTGAGAAGCTATACCAATCGAGGTGAGACAGAATGGAGCGAGCCTGCCCGATGGGGGATGGGACCTTTAGGTGAGATTCATTGGGGAGGACGATGGATAGGTTGGGACGCTGCGTTTGCATGGGATCGGGAAGATTCACACAGCCGTTTGAGCTCTCGTTATTTACGCACGGAATTTAAAACGCAAGCCAAGGAGATAAAGTATGCTACCCTTCATTTGTGTGGTTTGGGAATGTACGAACTGTTCATTAACGGTCAGCGGATAGGTGATCAGGTATTGGCGCCGGCTCCAAGTGATTATCGTCGTACTGTGCTTTACAATTCTTTTGATGTCACTAAACAGGTTGCCGGAGGAAATGCCGACAATGCCATCGGAGTGACCCTGGGCAACGGACGTTTCTACACTATGCGTCAAAATTACAAACCTTATAAGATTCCTACTTTTGGTTACCCCAAGTTACGTTTGAATCTGATTATAGAATATACCGATGGCAGTATACAGCGCATCAACAGTGATGAGAAATGGCGTTTGACGGCTCAAGGGCCTATACGTAGCAATAATGAATACGATGGTGAAATTTACGATGCCCGTATGGAATTGGGAAACTGGACACAGCCCGGTTATGATGATTCCAAATGGCTGAAAGCGCAACGTGTTTCATTGCCGTACGGTACACTTCGTGGCAATACCGCTCCCAACATGAAAGTGATGAAAACGCTGAAGCCGGCTGTCTTCAAGCAATATGGTAACCGTTATATGATTGATTTCGGTCAGAATATGGCAGGATGGGTGCGTATTAACATAGCGAAAGCCGCTGCGGGAGATACGATTTGCATACGTTATGCCGAACGGGTAAAGAATGACGGTACGGAACTGGATGTGGAAAATCTCCGCCATAGCCAGAGTACGGATTATTATATCTGCAACGGTAAAGAAAACAACACTTCCTGGAGTTCTCGTTTTTCTTATCATGGATTCCAATATGTAGAAGTGACAGGTTATAAAAATCTGAAAGCGGAAGATTTGGTTGCTGAAGTAGTATATGATGACTTGGAAGATAACGGTACTTTCGAATGTTCCAATGATATCATGAATCGGGTTTATCGGAATGCCTGGTGGGGGATTTCCAGTAATTATAAAGGAGTGCCTTTGGATTGTCCCCAGCGTGACGAGCGCCAGCCCTGGCTGGGCGACCATGCTATGGGAACGTGGGGGGAAAGTTTCATGTTCAATAATGGAAACACCTATGCCAAATGGGCGGATGACATCCGTGAAGCGCAGCGTGAAGACGGTTGTATTCCTGATATTTGTCCGGCTTATTACAATTATTATACATCGGAAATGACGTGGTCATCCACATTTCCGGTAATCTGTGATATGGTTTATGAACAGTTCGGCAATATCGAACCTATTCGTAAAAATTATGCCGCTATCAAGAAATGGATGCACCATATACGCAGTGAGTTCACTACAGAGGATGGAGTGATTAACGCCGATAAATACGGTGACTGGTGTATGCCTCCCGAATCACCGGAATTGATTCACAGTCAGGACCCTGCCCGCAAGACGGATGGAGCGCTGATTGCTACAGCCTACTATTATAAGGTATCGCAAATGCTGGCCAAGTTCGCCCGTTTGCAAGGTTTGGAAGATGAGGCGAAGGAATTCGAGAAGGATGCAGCAAAAATTAAAGACTGCTTCAATGCCCGTTTCCTTACAGTTAAGAAGGGAACTTCTCCGGTACAAATGCCCCATGTTCTTTATCCCGACAGCATATTCTATGGTAACAATACAGTGACGGCTAATATCCTGCCACTGGCTTTCGATATGGTGCCTGAAGCCTATAGGGAAGAAGTGGAAAAAAATGTAATAACAGGCATTATTACCCGGAATAAAGGTCACATCAGCAGTGGGGTGATAGGTATGAACTGGATGATGCGTGAGCTTACCCGTATGGGGCGTGGCGATGTTGCTTTCTTGTTGGCAAGCAACAAAACTTATCCCAGTTATGGCTATATGATAGAAAAGGGAGCTACTGCCATTTGGGAATTGTGGAACGGTGATACCGCCAATCGTTGGATGAACAGTTGTAACCATGTGATGATATTGGGTGATCTATTGACTTGGTATTTCCGTGATTTAGCCGGATTTAATCCGGCACAGCCCGCTTACAAACAAATCATCTTTAAACCGGATTTTTCCATCCAAGAGTTGAGTTATGTCAAAGCTTCGCATAACACTTTATATGGTAAGATGATTAGTAATTGGAAGAAAACTCTTACGCATCTGGAATGGGATATCACGATTCCTTGTAATACTACTGCATTGGTTTATCTTCCTACCTTGGACGAGAAGGCGGTAAAGGATAAGGACGTTACCTTTGTACGTCGGGAAGGCAACTCTACCGTATGGAGTGTTCCTTCGGGAAACTATCATTTTTCGGTTAGTATGGATCCATCTTTAGGTAAAAACCGTGCAGGTATCGTGGAAGATCAGTTTTTATACGAGCAAGCTTCTTTTCCCGAATGTCATGGCGCTACTATTGTGGAATTGAAGAACGGAGACCTGGTAGCTTCTTTCTTTGGAGGTACTAAAGAGCGTAATCCGGATTGTTGTATCTGGGTATGTCGCAAGCCGAAGGGTGCGACGGAATGGAGCGCACCTTATCTGGCTGCCGACGGGGTGTTTAGTCTGGATGATCCGCAAGCTGTTTTGGCGGGCATTACAGCAGAATCCACTCCGGCGGATGCCGGCCCCGTGGCTTCTACGTTTAAAGGGGATAAGTCCCGGGCACGCCGCAAGGCTTGTTGGAATCCTGTGCTTTTCCAAATACCCGGCGGAGATTTAATCCTGTTCTATAAAATAGGATTGAAAGTAGCCGATTGGAGTGGTTGGCTGGTACGTTCTAAAGATGGTGGAAAAACTTGGAGCCAACGTGAACCGTTGCCAAAAGGTTTCTTAGGTCCTATTAAAAATAAGCCGGAGTATGTGGATGGCCGTATTATTTGTCCTTCCAGTACAGAAGGTGATGGAGGATGGCGTATCCATTTTGAAATTTCGGATGATAAAGGAAAGACTTGGAAGATGGTAGGTCCTGTAGAGGCGGAAATGAGTGTGCCTACTGCTTTGCGTAAGGCAAATGCAGCCAATGTAGACGATCAGGAAGGCGGTGAAGCCATAAAAGGAGAAGGTGAGAAGCCTATTTATGCTATCCAGCCCAGCATTTTGCGTCATAAGGATGGGCGTTTGCAGGTGCTTTGCCGTACACGTAACGCACAGATTGCTACTTCATGGAGCAGTGACAACGGTGAAACATGGAGTAAAGTTACCTTGCTTGATGTTCCCAATAATAATTCGGGTACGGATGCCGTAACAATGAAAGATGGTCGTCACGTATTGATTTATAATGATTTCAGTACATTGCCGGGCACTCCGAAAGGGCCGCGTACACCGTTGTGTGTGGCGGTTTCGGATGATGGTATTCACTGGAAGAATGTAATGACATTGGAAGACAGCCCTATCAGCCAATATTCTTATCCGTCCATCATTCAGGGCAAGGATGGCAAACTCCATGCCGTATATACCTGGCGCCGTCAGCGTGTGGCTTATAAAGAGTTGGATTTGAGCAAACTGAAATAATACGATTGTGGATAAAGGAGTTCTTTGATAGAAAGTATTGGAGAACTTGAAAAAAACGGGTGTCTGAAATAAAAATCAGAAACCCGTTTTTTGAAAACAGACTTTCATTATCTGCCAATGAAAGCTCTTTCTAAAGATACAGAATATGAAATAATTATAAATAGAGTACAAACGTTTCTTATTATCGTCCTCTCTTTATAAAGAAAAGAATAAGTGACAGATTATTATGAAGAGCATTAGACTACTACTTTTACTGGCTTCCGGAGTAACTACGGGAGCATTTGCCCAATCGGGCGGGCTGACGGATATGAGCCAAAGTCGTTTTGCCAAGATGGCCAATACGGAATTAGGTGCTGTGCATTGGACAGATGGCTTTTGGGGCGACCGTTTCAATGTATATAGCCATACCTCCTTGCAAAATATGTGGGATACATGGAACAATCCCGATGTTTCGCATGGTTTCCGTAACTTTGAAATAGCTGCCGGTGTTTGCGAAGGCGAACATTGGGGACCTCCCTTTCATGACGGTGATATGTATAAATGGATGGAGGGAGTGGCTTCCGTGTATGCCGTCACGAAAGATCCCGAATTGGATAAACTGATGGACCACTTCATTGAACATGTGGTGAAAGCCCAGCGTGCGGACGGTTACATCCATACCCCTGTCATCATTGAGGAAAAGAATAAGGGGATTGACACTCATTCGGAAAAACAGCAACAGACGGTAATTGGTACCAAAGTAGGCGGTGAGGACGAGAAAGGTGCATTTGCCAATCGTCTGAATTTTGAAACCTACAATTTGGGACATCTGATGATGGCAGGTATTATTCATCGCCGTGCCACCGGAAAGACTACTTTATTCGATGCTGCCGTAAAAGCGACAGACTTCCTCTGTCATTTCTATGAAACCGCTTCTGCGGAACTGGCAAGAAATGCTATTTGTCCCTCCCATTATATGGGCGTGGTGGAAATGTACCGTGCTACAGGGAATCCCCGTTATCTGGAACTTTCCAAGAATCTGATTGATATCCGTGGAATGGTGGAAAATGGCACCGATGATAATCAGGACCGTATTCCGTTCCGTCAGCAATACAATGCGATGGGACATGCCGTGCGTTCCAATTACCTGTATGCCGGTGTGACCGATGTGTATGCCGAAACAGGAGAAGACCAACTGATGAAAAACCTGACCAGCATCTGGAAAGACATTGTGACCCGCAAGATGTATGTTACAGGAGCGTGCGGTGCGCTGTATGACGGTACTTCGCCGGATGGTACCTGCTATGAGCCGGACAGTATTCAGAAAGTACACCAAAGCTATGGCCGTCCTTATCAGTTGCCTAATAGTACGGCGCATAACGAGACCTGCGCCAATATCGGCAATATGCTTTTCAACTGGCGTATGCTGGAAGTGACGGGCGATGCCAAATATGCGGATATTGTGGAAACTGCCCTCTATAACAGTGTGTTGAGTGGTGTCAGTCTGGATGGAAAGAAATATTTCTATACCAACCCGTTGCGCATCAGTGCGGATTTGCCATACACACTTCGCTGGCCTAAAGAACGTACCGAGTATATCAGTTGCTTCTGTTGTCCGCCTAATACGCTGCGCACCGTTTGTCAAGCCCAGAACTATGCTTATACGGTGACTCCGAATGCGGTATATTGCAATTTATATGGAGCGAATACACTGACGACAGCTTTGAAGGAAGTGGGAAAAATCGGGCTGATGCAAGAAACGGAGTATCCGTGGGAAGGTGCTGTGAAGCTGACTGTTACCGAAGCTCCGAAACCATCAAAAAAGAAAGCATTCTCTTTGTTCCTCCGTGTTCCGGACTGGTGCGAGAAAGCAACTTTGAAGGTAAATGGTGAACCGGTGCAAGGAACTTGGAAAGCGAATACATACGCCGAGGTAAACCGCATCTGGAAGAAAGGGGACTGTGTGGAATGGGTGATGGATATGCCTGTAAAATTGCTGGAAGCAAATCCGTTGGCCGAAGAAATCCGTAACCAGGTAGTGGTAAAACGTGGCCCGTTGGTATATTGTTTGGAAAGTATGGATATAGAAGGCGGACATAAGATAGATAATGTGCTGATACCTGCCGATATCCGGTTGACCCCGAAAAAAATAATCATTGAAGGCAGTCCGATTGTCGCGTTGGATGGTACTGCCCGTCTGGTTGATGAGGTATCGTGGAAAGATACATTGTACCGCGAGGTAGGAAAGGCCGACAAACCGGTCAATATCCGTCTGATTCCTTATTATGCATGGGGAAATCGCGGAAAGGCTGAAATGACGGTATGGATGCCTTTGGCGCGGACTAATCACTAACCACTTACTCCTAATGATTTACAAATGAAAAAAATATTCATAACCACTACTGCGCTGCTGATAGCTTGTACACTATCAGCAGCCGATTTGTTCGTATCTCCGAAAGGTAATGACCGGAATCCGGGTACCAAAGACTCTCCGAAGGCCACCCTTACAGCCGCATTGCGTCAGGCAAGGGAACTTCGTCGTCTTAATGATGAGAGTCTAAAAGGTGGCATCACCATTCATATGGAGGCAGGTGATTACCATCTGTACGAACCCGTCTTTATTCGTCCCGAGGACAGCGGGACGGAAGCTTCACCTACAGTCATCACTTCGGATGGAAATGCCATTCTGAATGGTGGGGTGGAAATCAGAAACTGGAAGAAGCAAGGAAAGTTGTGGGTAGCCGATGTCCCTATGTTTAACGGACGTCCGCTGGATTTCCGGCAACTGTGGATCAATGGACAAAAGGCTGTTCGTGCAAGGGATGTGGCAGACTTTGAAAAGATGTATCGCATCATCAACAACGATCCCCAAAACGAAATACTGTGGGTACCTGCCGCTGCTGTAAAGAAAATACAGAAGGCTCGATATGCCGAAATGGTCCTTCATGAAATGTGGTGTGTGGCAAATCTCCGTATCAAGTCGGTCGAAATACAGGGAGACAGTGCCGCCGTGCGTTTCCATAATCCTGAAAGCCGCATCCAGTTTGAACATCCGTGGCCGCGTCCTATGGTGACTAAGGATGGTCACAACTCGGCTTTCTATCTGACCAATGCCATGGAATTGCTGGATGAACCCGGCGAGTGGTATCATGACATTGAAAGCCGTAAAATATATTATTATCCTCGGAAAGGAGAGAAGATAAGCAAAGCCGTAGTTCCCGGCATCGAAACTTTAGTATGGGTGGGAGGAACTATAGACCGTCCGGTAAAGCACATTCGTTTTGACAATGTTACTTTCCAATATACCACCTGGATGCGTCCCTCTTTGCAAGGTCATGTTCCTCTTCAGGCAGGTATGTACATGACAGACGGGTATAAAATCCGTCCTTCTATGATTCGTAAGAACAATCATAAGCTGGATAATCAAGGTTGGTTGGGACGTCCGGCATCGGCAGTCGTAGTCAAGGCTGCCCAGGATATTGATTTCGAGAAGTGCCGTTTCCAGCATTTGGGCTCTACAGGTATTGATTATGAATGGGCCACCGGTGGAGGACGTATAAACGGTTGTCTTTTCCGTGATATTGCCGGAAACGGTATTGTGGCGGGTAGTTTCAGTCCTGCCGCTCACGAAACACATCTTCCATACGATCCTGCCGACCGTCGTGAGGTCTGTACCGGACTGACCATTTCCAACAATTATATCAATGATGTGACCAATGAAGACTGGGGTACCTTGGGCATTTGCGCCGGTTATGTAAGTGATATCAATATCGAACACAATGAAATCAGTGATGTATCCTATTCGGGCATCAGTTTGGGATGGGGATGGACACGTACAGTAAACTGTATGCGCAATAACCGCGTGCACGCCAATCTGATTCATCACTATGCCAAGCACATGTATGATGTAGCCGGTATTTATACATTAGGTTCACAACCTCATAGCCGGATTACGGAAAATTGCGTTTCTAACATTTTTTCACCCGGTTATGCACACGATCCCAATCATTGGTTCTATCTTTACACCGACGAAGGATCTTCATTTATCACCGTCAAGGACAACTGGACGGAAGGAGAGAAGTTTCTGAAGAACGCCAATGGTCCGGGTAATACATGGGAAAACAATGGTCCGATGGTGAACGACAGTATCAAGGCAAATGCCGGACTGACAAAGGAATATAGCTATTTGAAGGAAAAATAAAACGTGATACCATTATGAAAAACAGACTTGCCACTTTAGTCGGAGCACTTGCATTGAGTGCTGCCGCCTCCGCCCAGACCTGGATCTGGTATCCGGGTGATTATGAAATATGGCTGGGCAACCAGATGAACAACCGCCGTACGGAACGCGGTGCTTTTTTCCCTCCCTTCTGGAAAACAGACAGCCATTATGTGGTAGTGGAATTCAGCAAGAAATTGGACCTGGCGGAACCTGAAGAGATCTTCATTGCCGCCGAAGGAAAATACAATGTGAAATTGGATGGCAAACTGCAATTCGGTATGCCCTCCACCTTGAAACTCCCCGCAGGAAAACACAGTCTGAACATCAAAGTGTGGAATCAGTCCACTCCCCCCACTATTTATGTGAAAGGAAAAACCGTAAATACGGACAAAACTTGGAAAGTAACCTACGAGGATAAAGAATGGATAGACGAAAGCGGAAAAGCCAGTGATACTTCTGCTACCGTTTATATGGATGCAGGGTGTTGGAACTTTGACGGAGCCACCCAACTGCCTTCCAAGTTTTCATTGGTTAGAAAACCGATGAAAGCAGTTTCCTCCACTCCCCGGAAAGAGGGGGTATTGTACGACTTCGGAAAAGAAACCTTTGGTTATATCACTCTGAAAGATGTAAAGGGAAAAGGAACGATCCATATCTATTACGGTGAAAGTCCTGAAGAAGCCTTGGATACGGAATATTGCGAAACATTGGACAAATTGCTGGCAGAGCCGGGGCAAATAACCGATCTGGCCATCCGGAATACACGGAAACTATACGATGAATATACTTTAGACAATAGCAAGGCTTTCCGTTATGTCTATGTCACTTGCGATCCGGGAGTAACGATGCAGGACGTTTCCATGCAATACGAATACCTGCCCGAAGAGTACCGGGGCTCATTCAAATGTAATGACGAAGAGCTGAACCGCATTTGGGAAGTAGGAGCGTACACCATGCACCTTACTACCCGTGAATTCTTTATCGACGGCATCAAGCGCGACCGTTGGGTATGGAGTGGCGATGCCATCCAGAGTTATCTGATGAACTACTATCTGTTCTTCGATAATGAAACCGTGAAACGTACCATTTGGCTGCTTCGTGGAAAAGACCCTGTGACCAGCCACAGCAATACCATTATGGACTACACCTTCTATTGGTTTCTCAGTATTTACGATTATTATATGTATTCCGGTGACAAAGACTTTGTAACCCAACTCTATCCGCGTATGCAAAGCATGATGGACTATGTATTGGGACGTACCAACGCCAACGGTATGGTGGAAGGTATGACCGGTGACTGGGTATTCGTAGACTGGGCAGACGGTTATCTGGACAAGAAGGGCGAACTCTCCTTTGAGCAAGTCTTGTTCTGCAAAAGTTTGGAAACCATGGCGCTTTGTGCCAGTCTGGCCGGCAATACGGCAGACAAAACCAAGTATGAGAAACTGGCTTCCGCTTTACGTTCCAAGCTGGAACCCGCTTTCTGGAATGAGCAGAAACAAGCGATGGTACACAACCGTATTCAGGGAAAGCAGAGTGAGTCCGTTACCCGTTACGCCAATATGTTCTCTGTCTTCTTCAATTATCTGAATGCCGATAAACAGCAGGCCATCAAACACTCCGTATTGCAGAATGACAGTATTTTGAAAATCACCACTCCTTATATGCGTTTCTATGAACTGGAAGCGCTGTGCGCCTTGGGCGAACAAGAATCGGTAATGAAAGAAATGAAAGCCTATTGGGGCGGTATGTTGAAAGAAGGAGCTACCAGTTTTTGGGAGAAATACAATCCCGAAGAAACAGGTACCCAGCATTTGGCCATGTATGGACGTCCATACGGCAAGAGCCTCTGCCATGCATGGGGAGCCAGCCCCATCTATTTGTTGGGCAAATACTATCTGGGAGTAAAACCCACCAAACCCGGTTACGAGGAATACTCCGTCACCCCTTGTCTGGGCGGGTTGAAATGGATGGAAGGAACAGTACCTACTCCATACGGCAATATCCATATCTATATGGATAAGAAAGTAATCCGTATCAAGTCCGACGGCGGAAAGGGAATACTGAACATTCCAACCCGGAAAGGAATGAAAGCCATGACCATAGAACCCGGAAAAGAACAAGTATTCAAATACTAATGGTATAGATCAAAAAAAGGTGATACCTACCTTCCCAGGCGGGTATCACCAACACTACTTCGTAAGTTTCCGTTATCCGCTGATAACAGTACTTACCTCTGATCTAACATTAGTTTTCTTATGGGCTTCCCCCTGTATCACTACATTCGGAAGCGGGGATTCTACATCTTGGAAAAAAGTATCTTCCAAAAGCTTCGCTTTTTATTCTCTTCTTTATTATCTGAACTTTGATAAATATCTTCGTATCCCCATTTGTCATGGATCATTCTGTAAATCATCCCCCATTCGGGCAGTCCTCCCAGATTGCGGTCATCAATAAACAAATCCGCCTTCAGTTTTCTGGAATAATGATCACTTTCCAGGGTTTCTTCCGCATAATTGCTGTTTACGGCATAAAATTCCAATCCACGCTCCCGGCAGAAATCCACGGCCTCCTGTAATAATTTACCTTCCCGTACACTCCACAGAATAAGGCGGTGTCGTTCCTGTTGTAGTTTTTTCAGCGTTTCTATGGCAAAGGGTAGTTCCCTGCCTATTTCGGGATATTTATGCTCCACTATTGTGCCGTCAAAATCAACTGCTATAATCATTCCTTATGCTTTCGAAAATTCTTTAATACGCTGCTCCTCTGCCAGTTTGCATATCAGCAGGGTTCCCTCTTTCTCGGCTATGATATATCCGTCCAGTCCTTGTATTACCGCTTGTTTTAAATGCGGTGTGTGTACAATGCAGTTATTACATTCATACAATCGGATATTTTCGCCTACGATGGCATTGTTCCGGTTATCTTTGGGCAGCAAGGAATGTAATGAGCCCCAACTGCCTAGATCAGACCATCCGAACTCTGCCGGCAATACATAAATCCGTTCCGCTTTTTCCATTACGGCATAATCTATGGATATACTTTCACAAGTAGGGAACAGCTCTTCTATGGTTTCTTTTTCCCTTTCGGTATAGAACTCCGGATAAATCCTGTCGAACACCTCGGCGATGCCCGGTGCATAACGGCGTATAGCCTCTTCTATGGTTTTTACATTCCATACAAAAATCCCTGCATTCCAGAAATAATTCCCGGCGTCCACATATTGCTGTGCCGTTTTCAAATCCGGTTTCTCTTTGAATTCATCCACTTTCCGTATATCCTGATCCACCTCTTCTCCTGCAGCTATATATCCGTATCCCGTTTCCGGTCGGCAAGGTTTGATACCTATGGTTACAATGGCCTTGCTTTGATCTGTCATCAGCAGTGCCTTGGCTATCGCCCGGCGGAATTCATCCGTATTGATAACCAATGCATCCGCAGGAGTCACTACAATATTGGCGTGAGGGTGGTGTTTTTTGATTTTCCAGCAAGCGTATGTGATGCAGGGTGCCGTGTTACGTGCAACCGGCTCCGTCAGTATATGATGAGGCGGCACAGATGGCAATTGTTTCCTTACTGTCTCCTTGTACTTTTCCGAAGTCACTATCCATATATTATCCGGAATGCACAACCCTTGAAAGCGTTCCACTGTCAGTTGGATCAGGCTTTTGCCACATCCCGTCACATCAATGAACTGTTTGGGACATTCCGGCGTACTCATGGGCCAGAAGCGGCTTCCTATGCCGCCTGCCATGATAACGATATGAGTTTCCATAACGCGTATGTTCTTTATTTCTTTTTATATTCCAGATACCATTGGTACATCTTGTGCACCCCTTCCTCTATGTCTATTTTGTGATGCCATCCCAATTCGTGCAATTTGGTCACATCAGTCAGTTTGCGCATGGTGCCGTCCGGTTTCTCCGGATTGAATGTAATGTTGCCTTTATATCCCGTCTCCTTTACTATCAGATGAGCCAGGCCGGCGATGGAGATTTCTTTTCCCGTACCGATGTTGATGTGGCAGTTGCGTATCTCTTTTGTGCCGGGACGGTAAGTATCTTTAAAGTCCACATGCTCCATGATGAAAACACTGGCATCCGCCATCTCCTCACTCCATAAGAATTCGCGCAGCGGCGTGCCTGTTCCCCACAGTTCCACCCCGTCCTTGCTGATGCCGTAGCTTTTCAGGATGGCCAGTATCTCCTCTGTTCTGCTCTCCCCGTTTATACCTTCCACCGGGCGCATATCCAAATCATAGCGTATGTTCTCCCAGTCACCCTCGTTCAGGCATTTGGCAAGATGTATTTTCCTGATCATGGCAGGCAGCACATGGCTGCGTTCCAGGTCGAAATTATCATTGGGGCCATACAGGTTCGTAGGCATTACAGCGATATAGTTGGTACCATATTGCAGGTTGAAACTCTCGCACATTTTCAGCCCCGCTATTTTGGCGATGGCGTATGGCTCATTCGTATATTCCAGCGGGGAGGTGAGGAGAGCATCCTCCTTCATCGACTGCTGTGCATCTCTGGGATAAATGCAGGTACTTCCCAGAAACAATAATTTCTTCACTCCGTGACGGAAGCTTTCCCCTATCACGTTCTGTTGTATTTGCAGGTTCTTGTAGATAAAGTCCGCCCTGTATGTGCTGTTTGCCATGATACCTCCCACGTGGGCGGCGGCAAGGATTACATATTCCGGTCTTTCTTGGTCAAAGAAGTCCTTTACGGCAACTCCGTCCAGCAAGTCCAGTTCCTTGTGGCTTCTGCCGGTCAGGTTGGTGTAGCCCTTTTCTTGCAGGTTACGCCAAATAGCGGAGCCCACGAGTCCGTGGTGCCCTGCTATATAAATTTTGGCTGATTTCTCCATTGAAATTCTTGATTAATTATTTAACAGCTTGCTTTGAGATGAAGTTTCTTCACGAATTTCATATCGTGTTTCACCATGATTTTCACCAGTTCCTCGAATGAAGTCTTGCGGGGATTCCATCCCAGTAACGTTTTGGCTTTGGTAGGATCTCCCAGCAATTGTTCCACCTCTGCCGGGCGGAAATATTTGGGATCCACCTCTACCAGCACCTTGCCTGTAGCTGTGTCAATACCTTTCTCGTTCACATCTTCACCTTCCCAGCGCAAGTCGATGCCCGCTTCCTTGAAAGCAAGGGTGGCAAATTCGCGTACAGTGTGATATTCTCCGGTGGCTATAACAAAGTCTTCGGGCGTATCGTGTTGCAGAATCAGCCACATACATTCCACATAGTCTTTGGCATATCCCCAGTCGCGCAGGGAGTTCAGATTCCCCAAGTACAGTTTATCTTGGAATCCTTGTGCGATGCGTGCCGCCGCCAGGGTAATTTTCCGGGTAACAAAAGTTTCGCCCCGGCGTTCACTTTCGTGATTGAACAAAATACCGTTTACGGCAAACATGCCATAGCTTTCGCGGTAATTCTTGGTTATCCAGAAACCATATTGCTTGGCTACTCCGTATGGAGAACGGGGATAGAAAGGAGTGGTCTCTTTCTGAGGAACTTCCTGCACCAGTCCGAAAAGTTCCGAAGTAGATGCCTGATAAATCTTGGTTTTCTTTTCCAGCCCCAATATACGTACCGCCTCCAGCATACGCAGCGTACCTACCGCATCCGCTTCCGCTGTGTATTCGGGCACGTCGAAGCTTACTTTTACATGGCTTTGTGCGGCCAGATTATAAATCTCGTCAGGTTGTACGGACTGTATGATACGTATCAGTGAGCTACTGTCCGTCATATCCCCCCAATGCAGGTTCACCAATCGGTTCTGCTTCATATCCCGTACCCATTCGTCCAGATACAGATGTTCTATACGTGCAGTGTTAAATGAAGAAGAACGTCTCAGGATACCATGTACTTCGTATCCTTTTTCTATCAGGAACTCGGCCAGGAACGAACCGTCCTGTCCTGTGATACCTGAAATCAATGCTACTTTTTTACTCATATTTTGTATTATTATTAAAAAAATGTTTTATATCATGACCTGTCTTCATGCATACTTGCATTTGGACCGGTATAAATAATTCTTATTCTTTTTTATTTGCTGCGTCAGGTTGTATCAGGCTCTCTTCCTCTGCTTCCGGTATTTCACTCCACGGCAGTCTGGCCTCAATGAATTGTGGAATCTTTGAAAGAATTTTGCCTTTCAGTGCCGAGATGGGTTTTATGCCGTGACTTTTATACATTCTCAAGTCCTCCGCCCATTTCAGTTTGCTTTTTCCCGCATCGGTAGAAAGCCCCCCCATTCTCATTTTCACAATGTATTTGTTCAGGTAATATACTTTCAGGTCGGCTTCATACAGATAGCGCACCAGCAAATCCGAGTCGGCGGCTATCTTATAACTTTCGTTGTAAAGCCCCCATTTATCCATACACTCCTTCTTTATATAGACAGTGGGGTGGAGTGGGAGCCATCCGTTTTTCACATTCTCTTTACTGTACCGTCCGCTTATCCAGTTTCGTATCATCTGGTTGGTGTCGTCATAATCTACAAAGACCCCGTTGCCGTATATCATATCCGCATCCTGTTCCTCGAATGTTTTCACTATGTCGGAGATGGTGTGAGATGAGAACAGGAAATCATCGGAGTGAATCAGACCGATAATATCTCCTGTTGCTGCACGTATTCCTTTGTTGATCGCTTCATACATACCTTTATCCGGCTCGGAGATAATTGTATCTATCCCGTTTTTATATTCATTGATGACAGCCAGCGAGTTATCTTTCGACGCTCCGTCCACCACAATGTATTCTATGTCGGGATAATCCTGTTCCAGCACACTTTCTATTGCTCCACGAATGGTGGCTTCCCGGTTGTAGCAGGAAGTGATAATTGAAACTTTCATAGATTTTATATTTGGATTAAAAATTTCAGATGGAAGAAAACCATTCTTTTAATTTTTGATTAATCAGCTTTTCAGCATTTCCTTTTTTTATTTGTTGGAAGTCAAAAGAATAGGCCTCTTTTATTTTTTGTGGTAAATCTTTTTCATCAAAAACACCGATTACACATCCCAGTTTATCCAGTTTCCTAATAAGTTGAAATTGGTCGTGAATATGTTCTGTTTTGTCGTGCCGGGGAATAACTACAATTCTTTTTTTTTGTTCCATAGCTTCAGATATTGCTCCCCATCCACCTTGCAATATTAGAATATCTGCAGATTTAATATATTGCTGCATTTCATCTTTAGTACAGAAGTCAAAAGCTTTTGCATGGCGATAATTAAAATGAGTATATCCTGTCTGTACTATCACTTCTTCTTGAGTGGTAGCAGCCCACTCGTCTATGGCTTTGGCCATGCGAACAAAAGCCATGTCCATTGTACCTAAACTAGCAAATATCATAATACACCACAACAAATAGCGTTAGGAAATATAGTTTTCATTTCTTCCCATTGAACGAGAAATAGATCTGCATATTTTTCTATCCATATAGGAGTTTTGGATGCATGCGTTACATCTGCGGCTGAGTTGATAAAGATTACTTTGGATTTTAGTAGCTTTTTTGCAAAGAAAACAGTAGGTACAGCTACTCCAGCTCCCGTTGTTATGATAACATTTGGGCGTTTTATTAATACCCAAAATATAGCCTGTATGCAATTTATGATTAAACTCCATTTTTTAGCAGGTTGAAAATTTACTAGGAACACATGTTCTTTGTCTTTCATAAATGCTTTTGTAGAAGTTGTTTTTAAAGTGAGCCAATAACAATTCCAATTATTGGGGATATCTCCAATAGCTAATTGTAACTCTCTTAAATGTCCTCCTGCTGAGCAGGCAAGACATATTTTTGGCTTGTGAACAGACATATTCGATTAATGTTTCAGTATTCTTTTTTTTATATATTTAGCCGGATTTCCTGCATAAACTCCCCACGACTCTGCGTCTTTTACCATTACTGTACCTGCGCCTATCACAGCACCTTCCCCAATCTCTATATCAGGACCGATGAATGTATTAGCGCAAATCCATGTTTGATTGCCGATACGGATTTCGGGACGTAGTAGGGGAAGAGCCGGATCGGTATAGTCATGTGTGCCTGCACATACATGGACCCGATGGCTGACAGTAGCTTTTTCTCCTATTGTTACTTTACCTAAATTATAGATCAGGGTTTCTTCTCCAATGGCACTCCAATCGCCTATTTCCAGATTCCACGGGAACCAGATAACGGTGGAGGAGTATATATGGACATGTTTTCCTATTTTAGCTCCGAATAGGCGTAGTATCGTATTTCTATATCCGAAAGCTATACGGGGAGAATTACGGAAAAAGAATTTTCCGAATGTCCACAGTATACGTTTTACGTAAATCCATTTGGAGTAGTTTAGGTGGTTACGGTTTTCTGCTATATTCAGCTCTGTTTTACTATTCATATACAAAATCGGGTTTTTCTCCTTGATTAGTTAACCATTTATATAGCATTATCATTTTTTGGGCTGATGCATCCCATGTAAAGTTTTCACTTACTAATTTATATCCTCTATTTCCCATGCTAATACGTTCTTCGTCACTCATGTTAAAAAGAGTTTGAAGCCCTTGTTTAATAGATGATACATTATCTTCTATTCTGATGGCTGCATTTGCTTCAAAACCTTCAGGTATATTGCATTGTGGAGTCATTACTACAGGAAGTTTCCATGACCATGCTTCAAGTATGGTCATAGGAAGCCCTTCTCCATGTGAAGGCAAGATGTAAGCATCTGCGTTTGCGTACATTTTTATTTTATCTTCTCCAAACAATCCTCCATGGAATATTACAATCTCTTTTAAATTGTTGGAATGGACTATATGCTCCAGTTTTGTTTGGCAATTTTCATGATCCCAGCCTACTATATCAATGATCCAATTATTAAAGATATTAGGATTCTCTTTTTTTAAGGTGGCTATTGCTTGTAGTAAAATATCGATTCCTTTTTTAGGATGCAATCTTCCTAAATATAGTAAATGATAATTTGAATCCGGCTTTACGTATTTCTTTGTGGTTTTAGGAAGATTTATTCCATTAGGTATAATAGCTATGGGTTGTTTCAAACCATAAGCACGAATATCTTCCATTTCCTTTTGGCATAAAGCATGATAACAATTGACTGATTCTAGACCCTTTTGGAAAAATAGATGAGAAATGATCCTTTTAATTTTTCCTTGGGTAGATATAATATAAGGGTCTAGCATTCCGTGAGGAGAGCAAATTATAGGGACGGTATGATATTTACTCCATATTCCCATTAATATATGTGGATAACGCCAAAGTGCTTCCATATGCAAGATATCAGCATTGGTTGCTATCATATAACGTTTCATTTGACGTGAATATAGCAAAGGACCAGCTTTAAATAATTGTATGGGAATATTTTTCCATGATGAAATATCTTCATCAATGTGTTTGTCTGAAAAAGATATTATTTTTAAGTTATGCTTATGAAAAGTTTTGTTTGTAAATAAATCTTTTACAGCATCAAACACCCCTCCAGCTGTCCGGGTTATAGAATATGTACAAATTAAAATGTTCATTTATGAATTAGATTGTGAAGCTAAAACATTACTTATATATTTATACGATTGTTCTTTCATAGATTCAATAAGTGGTGTAACTTTATTGTAGTCTATTTCAGTGGCATTATTGATGTCTTCTATACTTGTTATAAATCTATTTCTAATTTCTAATGAGGACAATAAGTTTTCCATTCTTGAGTTTACTTTTTGATGTGTTCTAGGTATTACATAGAATTGTCGGTTCATAATTATTGAAAATGCTGAGCAGTGGAAAGAGTTTGTTATTACTATGTCTGCTTTAGCTATGAGTCCGATAAATTCTGTAGGACCTGCGTATCTTTCTTGGTAATCGGCATAAGTTCTAGGGTATAAGTCTTTAAACGCAACAATTTTTTTCCCACTTTTTTTAGAAAGATATAATGCTATTTTTTTTATTGTTGCATTGTTTTCTTGGTCATAAACTAAAATATAGTTGTTATAAATAGGTAAAGTAGCAAGTTGCATCCATTGATTTGATGATAGGAGAAAAACAGGATCAACGACATGTACCCCTTTTTTGATACCTAAATTATATAATATTTTTAATCCACTGTTTTCTCTTACTGAAATATAGTTCAACTTATTAATTTGTGATTTGACAAATGATTCATGTTCTTTAGGAATTTGAGAAATAGAAAAACTGGCTGCGTATGATGCACGTGTTGCCTTCATGGGAGCAAAATCGCAATAAAAAGCTGGATCTAATCCATTTTTTATTTGTGTATTCCAAATTTGGTCACTACCACAAAAATAAATGTCTGCTTCTGGTGGATTGTTTAGAAGTTCTTGAAAGGAATTATATCGTTGTGTTAAATGTAAATATTTACGTGTGTATTCATCAAACTTCTTACGGCTTTTTGATAGCATGATTCTTATGGGAATGACATAACAATAAAAAGCACATTTTATAAATATATTACGATTCCATTTTGGACCGATTGCCCAAAGACTAAGGTTTTTCCTAATATAATCAGGCATATAATCTATAATTTCTACTTGGTGTCCTTGAGATGTAAGATATGTCATTAAAGCATATGCTTGTAATGAAGCTCCGAAATTATAGACATTATGACAAGTAATTGTTTTGATTTTCATTATTTGTTATGTTTGAGATAATATTTGATTTTCATTGCTAATATTTTATCAGGTAAAGCAAAAAATAAAGAATATTTGTATCCAAAATGTGGATATAATGTTCTAAACACATTGTATCTTATGCTTTTTTTGATAGGATGATTTAGTGGTTCATTAGCATCAAGTGCTTCTTTATAAGGGCGTTCTTCCGAATATAGAGAATCAGAACATAAATTAAAAAGTGTCTTACCTGCATTTGTATTGATTAATACCAATGACACCCCTTTGTTTATATCTGTAATCTTAGTTGATTTTAATCCCCAAAAATCTCCGATGGTCATATCTGCATTTCTTTCTTTTCTTGCAAAATGGCAAGAAAGACAAGAAGGTCGGTATGTAATTCCGTTAAAAAAAGCCTTCATATAGAGATCATTACTAAGAGGACGCTGATAGCTAGGTAATATTTGGTTATCTTCTATTAGTGAGAATTTGTATTGTGAATTGCTGCGAAAATTAATTTGTTTGATACGTTTTTTGAGGATATTTGAAGGAATACTTTCCTTTAAAAATTTGCATGAAGGAACTCCATGGCATATTAATTCTACAGTAAATAAATTAGGATGTTTGGGAAAACGTGCTTTTATACCAGCTATTTGGCAAGGAGTGCCAATAAAAAGTACATTCTTTTGAGTTTTTAAATCTTCATTTATTTTGGTATATGTTTCATGAATTTCGCTTTGAACATATTTAGACCCTCTTAAACGAAGAATATTTTCAATAGTTGTACATCTAATGTGGCAGATGTTGAAAGGTGGAGTAAAAGCACATCCGTAAATTATGCCATTGTTTTTAATAAATTCTTGGGCTAATAAAGTACCTATTCCACCAGAAGTACTTTCTATTCGTTTTTTTTCATCTTTCCAATAGCAGGCTATTATTTTTTCGGGAATTTTGTATTCTTGTTTATGTAGTAAAGGACATTTTTTTTCACACAAATTGCATTCAATGCATTTATTATGATCTATTTTAGGATATAAAAATCCATATATATCTTTTTCCATTGAGATTGCATGCTGTGGACATACAGCAAAACAAGTTGCACATCCTGTACATTCTTTATGAGAACATAATGTTGGCATAGAAGTATTTAGATAGATTTAAAAATAGATATTAAGCGTTTTTCATATGTTTCAGGCGTTAATGCTTGAGAATATTGAAAAGTTTTTAGTGAAAGTTGGTCTCTGTATTTGCTGTTCTCCAAAATAGAGGTAACACTATCTACAATAGCATTAACATCTTGTATTGGTATGTATATAGCAGGGAAAGCTTCTAAGTCAGTTCCGGCGCATTCTGTTGTAATAATAGGGCAACCACAACTTGCAGCTTCAATGACAGTTCCTGCAAAACCTTCTGAAAGTGTAGGAAATACATAGGCTTCCGCTGTTCTATATTCTTCTTTTAGTTCAGAACTTGTAAGAGTACCTATAAAATTTAAATCTTTGAAAACTGCTATGTCTTTGTATTTATTATCAATAGAACCTATGATTCTAAAATCTAGATCTGTATATTTTTGTTTTAATATTGTCGCTGCTTTTGCACAATATATTAATCCTTTCCTTACGGGATCATTACCAACCCAAATAATTTTATGTTTTATAGGCCGATAATTATAATTTGTTTCTTGTATACTGGTAGGATAGGGTAATAAGAATGCTTTTTTAGGATTAAATTCGGGATATGCCATCATTGCCTTTAATACGTATTTTGATGGAACTGTATAATAATCGGCAATTTGCAACATTTGGCTTACATATTTTTCTCTTATGGCAATACGGTCCTCATATTGTTTCCTTATTCCATGTATGCAAGAGTATTCTGGATATTTGTTTACTTCATTTAATAGAAAATTGAACGAAACAGGATTCTCGTATATGTCTACAACAATTGTTTTTCCTTGCTCTTTAGCATATTTTATAAATCCTAAATTTTCATAATACATGTTGTAAATGCAATCGGCTGAAGCTATTATTTTTTTTTTCTTACAAAAAAAGTTGTCTAATGTAAAATATAAAATTTCATTTAATAATATTGTGTCTACATTCTTTTTGAATAATAATTTTAGTATAGGTTTGTCTGATGCTTGTATGCATGATTTAGGAATTTTCGGTAACCTTTGACACAAACGCTTAAAAGCTGTTCTAGAGCTACCTAATTTTAGAAAAATGTGAGATATTTTACCTAAAATTGTATATCTATATGAGTCTGTAAATAAGGACTTTAACATTCTATTCTTGTGTAGAATGTTAGGTATCGCATATCTATGTCTGGCTCCTATTTGTGAGACAATTATATTTTTTGCCATAAATTTTATATTTTGTGAGTATAATATTTGAAACTATTACAGCTTATCTTAGTTCTATTTAATGGAATAGTTTTTAATAAAAAAATGTGAATGAATTTATTGTGACTATTTTATTTTATGCGAATGTTTATTTTTTGTGTAAATCTTTTTGATAATTCTATGAACAAAGAGTCTTTTATAAAAAGCAAAGAGGAAATATATATGAACGCTCCTCCTATAATCTGTATAAGTGTAGTAATATAGGTTGGAGAGCTATACATTCCATAAATTAAAATACTACTTCCCATAGGAATTGATAATATGATATATTTTAAAATATAATATAAATATGGCTTTATTTCTAGCTGCTTATTAAAAAAATAATATTGAATAATGAGGGAGGTAAAACTTGTCACTGTTGTAGTATACGCTGCTCCTATAAATCCCATATTCTTTATTAATGTATAATTAAGTATTATATTCACAATAAGTGCAGAAAAATAGGAATATGTCAGTATCTTTATTTGATTTGTAGCTGTGAAGTATTGATTGCCAGAAATACCAATTAGGGAGTTGGCAATTATTATGGGTGACATAATAATTATTGCTGATATACTAGGAGAAAAATCTATTCCTAAATACCATGGAATAAGGTTATGGGCACAAATTGCTATTCCAAAGCACATAGGGATAGCAAACATTAATGAAATTTGTCCTGCTTTTTCTAATAAAATTTTGATGCTGTTTTTATTGTTATTTATATAATTATTAGCAATTCTTGGCATCATAACAGTACTTAATACTGTTATGAAAGTAAGTGGTATGGTTATTATTTTTTCTCCCATATCATAGAATGCCACCTGTTTTATATCATGCGTTATTGTTTCTATTAAAATTTTTCCTATTTGTAAATATAGTAGAATTGCTACTTGAGGAAGAAAAAGCATGATAGATCCTTTTATATGTAGAATTTGATTTTTTAATGTTAGGGTTATTTTTTTGATATATTTTTTTATTTGGAACAATAAGATAGAAGTTGATATAAACATAGTCATAGACATGATGAGAATGTAAATATATAAATCTTCTTCTTGTTTCACAGCTAGGAAAATTAAAATGATGCTACTAATTTTTACTAGGAAGTTTTTTAAAATAGTAGGCTTCATATCTTCCATTCCTATAAAAAGCCAAGATGTATCAATAATGCTTGCTATTAACCAACCTGAAAAAAGAATGAAATATATAAAATAGTCGGATATATATGCTATAGTAAAATAAATAATTAGACTTATACACCCCAAAATTAATCTTAACCAAAAAAGTTCCCAAAAGAAAGAGGTGAATTGTTTTATGTTATCTCTATAATAAGCAATTTGTCTTATTCCAAAATTGTAACTTCCTATGAGGCTAATTGTTGATATGATGTTACAAACAGAGTATATATATCCATATATTCCTAAATTTTTGGGACCTAGAGTTTGAGCTAAATATGGAGATAGGAAAATAGGGATGAGTAATACTACAATTTGATATATAAAATTGTAGATATAGTTTTGCGTAATTGATTTCATTTAGCTCTTTCTCTTTTTATTCTTAAAATTTTTAAGTAAATAGAAAAAGGTAGTATTTTGAATATATTTCGAAGTACTTTAATTTTTAAAGTGAGATGACCAAGTGGAAGAGGTGTTTTTTTCCAAGGTGATAAATTATAATATTTCTTGAACAAATAAGCATAGGGATGCTTTGAATTTGAGTACCATACTCTAATATGCCAGCCTGCAGTAAAATGTAAAATATGTGGGTGGGAAATTGCTTCTTTGATTTCTATATCATTATAGTAATCTTTTAATTCAAAAATTTCTTTAATTTGTAAACTTGATAGATAGAAGAAAGGAGTCATGACATTATAGGTGCAAGAAATAGTTTTTATTTTATTTTTGCATACATGGTTAATTATACCTTGATCATGACACGAAATTTTTCCATTCATTTTTTTTATGTAAGCAATAAATTGCGATTCAATTTTATTCTTTTTCCATTCTTGAATATTGATTAGGAGAATTCCTGCATTGATATAAATATCAGTAGGTAATAATTGAATATCTTGTTTGAGTTGTGGCGCGATTATATCTTTTACTCCAGCAATATAATATCCTTCAAGATCTGTATTCCATAAATCACAAAGTGAATGGTTGATAAGTGTGTCGCAATCTAAATATAAAATTTTGTTTTCTTTTACAATTTGAGCTAAGAATAACCTTGCATATGATGTTTTCCCATTTTGGAAAGTGCAAGCGTTGTCAAGTCCATAGGCTATAGAGTCAAATTCAATAAAGCATATTTTTCCGTTATAGCTTGAGATGAGGTTACTTAATTTATCTTTAGATGAATTTGATAGATTATCACTAATGATATATGCTTTTACAGTAAAGAAATTTGCATTGTTTTCTAGCAAACTTTTTAAGGAGCACCATACTAGTTTTGCATAGTTTTCATCGGTGGCGTAAGCGATTGTTAGAGTTTCCATTTTTATTTAAATATCGATTTATTTTTATTATACATAATATTGGAATGGTCATAAAAAATAAGGCCCAAAAATTGATAGGTAAGTACCCTCGGATAACTAATTGCATCAGCATGGGAAACATGAATGATGCAATAACTAAGTCATGATATGTTCTAGGAATGATAGCTTTCTTTTTTAGCCATAAGCATAATTTTGCAAATAATCCAAATAAAAATAATGTTCCTATTATTCCAAATTCAATGTAGAATTCAGTTAATTGAGCATAGGCCCAAGCCCCATCTATAGAACCTTGTCCCATAAATTGACCTTTTAATTGCTCAAAAATGCTAATGGGTTTTTCTGGCCATAAACTTCGTGGAATACAAGTTACAGCAGTTAAATAAATCATTTGTTCCCCTAATGTATGGGGGTGATAGTATGGAAAATATAGAACTGCTGCATATAATGTTTTATATAAGTCAAAATTACCACTGATACCTTTCCATAATTCTGAAAAATTTAGTCCAGACCAATCAACATTTAATATAGAAGTTGTGGCATAATATCGCATGTATTGCATAGCCCCATTTAGAAAAAACAGGATGCAACCTAGTATGCTAGTAAGCCATATGGGTGGGGATTTCTTATTTCTTAAATAGTAGAGAACTATTGGTGAAAGAATCACGACTATAATTAACCATCTTTTATTTGTCATAAAAAGACATGCTATTGCAATGAGTCTTAGTATCCAGTTAAAATATTTTTCTTTTTTTTGTGTTGATAATAAATCTATATATAAGAAGCAAGGAATCATTAAATATCGTAAATTTATGATTGCACCTCCTTGGTCTTCTGTCTTTTCTAAATAGCCTTGGGTTCCTAAACTTAGTATATAGTTTAATGAAAATCCTTTCTGTAACAAGTCAAGTAGACAAATACTAATAGATAAAAGTGAAAATCCAAATGCAATGATTATGATTTTCTTTCGTATCTGTTTTTGGGGCAAATAAAATTGTTTTTTTCTTATAGAATTAAAGCTTATTGGTGGCTGGGAATAATATATAAATAAAAATAAGCAAAATGCTAATATGTAAATAATAGTAGCTTCTACGCAACCATCAAAAACATAAAAGCCATTTATTGTTAAGTCATTGGTATTGATTGAAATTAAAGGAGCGACTGCGTAGGTTATGATGGTTAGTCCTAAAACAATAGTTGCTGGCTCAAATATATAAATGTTTTTTTTATATATGCAAAGCCCCCAAGCTCCTCCTGTTATAAAATATGCTGTAAGGATAAAGTTATATTCAGTAGATAGATATTGAGTGTTTTTGCTTAATGATAATAAAATGCCAATGAGTAGATAAATGGTAAAAAATAATATCTTAAATGTAGAGTGAGATTTTAGATTCATGAATTTAAAATATTTTTAGTATTCAATTTGAAGTGTTTTTATAAAACGATGGTCAAGTGTTTTGAGGTAAGCATTTAATTTAGGGCATACCCTTTAATTAAAGCACAAGATAATATCCTAAACCCAGTTTTGTTAAAATTGTTCATGTTTTAATATTAACTATTGGTTAACGAGATTTTATTGAAGATTAATTTTGATAATCTCTGTAACCATTTAATATTAAAAAAATATTCTAATGAAATTCTAAGCTGAACTTTCATGTAATTTCATAGCTCCTATTATAGCATGATAAGTGGTAATCATTTCTGCTCCACTATCATTATCATAATGCAATGCATTGTTGCGTTAGTTGTCAATTCCCGAATTGTTCGTTCAATCATTATTAGCTATCAGATATTCTCCGTCTTTTAAATAAACAAAGATCTTTTTTCAAAATGATTCCGATAATTAAATATATCCTTAATAATAGGGGATTTTGAAAATTTAAATCCTTGGACATTTCACTGTTCTACCTGTTTTTGATTCTTATAAGAGATTCTTTGGACGTTAAACTTTGTCTTTTCCGCAGTCATTTTTTTAGGGTAAGGTCGGTTTTTTCATAACATTGTTCTTTTATATATAAATACTCTTTCAAGTCATTAAAGAAATATTCAGCCTTTTTTCTTATTTCCTTGATTTATAGCCTTGATAAACTTATTAAATCTGAGATATACATATTTGATTCTCAAACTATTTTTTTTTGGGGGTGAAAAACTTTAACACATGATTCGTTGTTTCTCTAGCCTGTTTATTTTTTTATGTTGTTTAGCTAGATTGAATAAAACAGCCTTTTGATCATCTACCACAAACTTCTTTTCAAACAAATTGTACGAACAATTGTTATAAGTATCCTGTGAATTTTCTTTTCTGTCATATCAGTTGTATTCCGTTTTTCAAGGCTTCCTGCACTACCGGTGAATCCTCATGGTCACCGATGACGTCAATCTTTTGGTCGCCCAAATGCAGTTTCAAGCGTGCGGTCATGCGGATGCGTGCCAATACACCCTTCTTTTCTCCCGTGCTGCGGACTAATAAATCAATATCTCCTCCGCGCTTTTCGTCATTCAGACGGGAACCGAAGAGATATACCTGCACTGTTTCACCATAAATATCTTTGGCTATTTGGATGATGGTCTGTATTTCCTTAGATTGCAAACGCATGCCTTTATTCTCCTTTCTTACCGCAAAGTTACAAATTCCCCTCCACATTTCCTAGCGTCCGCCATCCTTATTTCATCTTCTCCACAAACCCTACCGGCATATCAACCCCAGCACATCCCAGCAAATCCAGTCTTACCACCACTTTCGCTTTTCCATCCACTTCCACCAGTTCTCCTTCCAGACCCTTTAGCGGACCTTTGACCACCCGTATCAATTCTCCCGGAGCCAATGGCTCGGTACACATCTCCACCGCCTCGTCCGAATAATCCAGCATAAATTTGAACCGTTCCATCTGTTCGTCCGGAATCACCGCCGGAGTATGTTCGCCATGCAGCACCATATACCGGCTGATGGCCGACAACGTGAGCACCTGCGAACGTTCCGCCGCATCTACATGGACAAAAATCATCATGGGGATAACCACCCGTTTTATTTTCTTTTTCCGGTAAGTCCATTGGCGGATTTCTTCTTGTACAGGCAGGAAGTTCTCTATGTTCATTGCGGTCAGCCGTTCGGCCGTCTTCTTTTCGTGGTGAAGGCGGACATACGCCACTAGCCATTTTTTCATATTCGGAGGAAGGAAAAGTAATGTTAGATGTTCTAAAAAATGAAAGAAATGATGCCTCTTGAGCACGCTACGCTGTTACCTGTGTCATTCCCAGGTAAGCTTGTCGTTAAATTCTGATGCAAATATAGACATTTTTTTACGATAACAAGCTATTTGTTCGCAAAAAATGAAAAAATTAACAAGAATGACGTATTTATTTATACTTTTGTGCTTTTTATATTTTAAATGATATTAACATTGTGGAAAAATCAAGATTTATAAGAAAAATAGTGGCAGATTGAGCTTCCTTCAAGAGTTGGAAAAAATCATGGCCGGATATCGCCTGTCCGGTGAAGGCTACACTGATGAGGAAATGAGAGTTCTGAAGCGCATGTGCAAAAGTATGTTGGCTGATATAGACGAGTTTCTGCGGAAAAAGGAGGAAAAGAAGAAGAAAGAACGGAAAGAGAAGAAAAAGAGGAAAGAAAGGAAATAAGGAGCAAAATGTGAAAAGACATTAAAAGGAAGTCTCCCGGTTATTTGTACACTTGTATCATAAATGGGTATTGTAAATCAGTGCTTTACGTTGGGTAAGTGTACAATTTTAACTTTTGATTGTATGGGTTTGCAATATACTTTTGCTTTCATGGTGGAGGGAAATGCCCTCCTTTTGATAATTTAAATTCATACATGAATGGTTTATACCGATTTATGCTCTTTCTATTTCTCGGTGTTCGATGAACATGCCGTGGATATGACATTGAAAGAGTTTGTGAAACTTCTGCGTGGCGAACGCTGGAAGGTGCAAGTAGAAGAGTATCAGCGCCTGAAGGCTTCGGGCAGGGAGACAGAGGCCAAGAAGTTAAAGAGAAAACTGGCCGCGCTGGTGATAGCCGGGCGTTGCGATGGGAGCCATGCCGAAACCAATCTGAAGCAGTGGAGCGGGGACGCCATGCTGGATGTGGATAAATGTAACGGCCGTGTGTCTGAGTTCTTGCAGGTATTGAAGGACACTCCTTGGGTGAAGGCGGCATGGCGCAGCGTTTCGTACGACGGGCTGAAACTGGTGGTGCGTGTGGAAGCGGAGAGTGTGGACGAGTATCGTCTGGCATACGCGTTGGTGGCATGGCACGTGGCGCAGCTTCTTGCCTTTCCCTGTGACATGAGTTGCAAGAATCCCACCCGTCCTTGCTTTGCATCGTATGATCCGGAGGCTTTTTTTCGTCCGGATACCGAAGTTTTTCCCTGGCGGCGCTTTGTGACGGAGCATCCCGACAGGGTGGGGGAGATTCTGGCGGAACTGAAAGTGAAGACCCCGGCAAGTGCGTCCAAACCTCCCGTTGCGGCTTCGGGCATGCTGCACACATTCTTCAACGAGTTCCTGGAGCAGAATCCCTTTGTGGATGGCAAAAAGAATGAGTTCTTGTTGAAGCTGGGACGTATCGCCCGCTATAAAGGAGTGGGCGAGGAAGAGTTGGCACGGCTGAAAACGCTGGCGGTGGAAAGGCTGGCGGGTATGGGGTGTGCCGCCGGGGATATACCTCCGCGCATAGACTCCGGATACCGGTATGCCGACATGAACAAGGGGCCCGAAACACCTGCTTCCTGGGCTCACAAGGCTCAGGGCTCACCTATGCGGTATTCTGAGCCCAATGAGGGGGAGGAAGAGGCTGAGTTAGAGAAACTTGAGGCTGACAAGTTGCGTCGTGAAGTTCCGTGTCTTCCGGATGAACTGTTCGACCGTTTGCCCGACTTTTTGAAGCGTGGTTTGACGCACGTCCGCAACAAGCGCGAGAGGGATATTCTGTTGCTCTCCATGATTACCAACATCAGCGGTTGTCTGCCGGGGGTGAGGATGAATTATGGAGGAATGGTTTATTCCGCCGATCTCTACCTGGTGGCTTTGGCCGGTTCGGGCAGAGGAAAGGGGGTGATGCAACTGGCGGCAATTCTGCCCGCAGCCATTCAGGAGTATTACGATGAATTGAACAGGAAGGATGAGCGTGAGTACCGGCAGAAGCTGCTGAAGTGGAATCTGGAGGAACGGCTTGCCGCTCAGGAAAAGAGGGTTCCCGATTTGGACCAATGCCCGGAGATGCCGGTGGAACGCATCCTGAAGGTGGCTCCCAATATTTCAAAAAGCCAGTTGATACTGGCTTTGGAGGCGGGTGGAGCGGTCGGCTTGGTGATGAATGCCTCCGAGCTGGACATGATAAGTTCTGCCATGCACCAGGAGTATGGAAAACATGATGATGTGATGCGTGCCGCCTCCCAGCACGAGGAGGTGTCTTCTTATTTCAAGACGGATCACCGGCTTGTTGTTGTGAGTGACCCTCATCTGGCATTATGCGCTTCGGGTACTCCCGCCCAGTTGCATAAATTTATTTCTTCGCTGGAGAATGGAATGTACAGCCGTGTGGCTTTCTATGTGGGACAGGCCCACTGGGAGTATAAGTCGGCAAATCCCGGCAAGGCCCGGCTGGATATGCGCGCTTATTTCAAAGGGATGGGCGAGGAGCTGCTGCGTATGTTTATCTTTCTCTCCGGATCGCCTACCGAGGTGGTTTTCACCGAGGAACAATGGAAAGAGCATACGGAGCGTTTCAGAACGTATCTGCGTGAGGTAGTGGCGGAAGATGATGATTCTCCGGGTGCCATTGTGCTGCGCCACGGACTGATGATGTCTCGTATTGCCATGGTGCTGACTGCATTGCGTAAGTGTGAGCCGCAATGGAATACATCGGAGTGGGAGTGTTCGGATGAGGATTTCCATACGGCAATGCAGATAGTGGATGTGTTGCTGGAACACAGTTTGCTGCTTTCCACTTCCATGGATGATACTGCCGGAAGAATCAGGCCGGTAAAGGCTTTTTTCAAACTGCGTCCCGTTTTGAAAAAAATGCCGCGCGAGTTCACCTATTCGGAGCTGATGGCGGCTGCCAATGAAGCCGGGTTGCCTACAGCATCCGTGAAACGTTATTTGTTGCGTTTGGTGTATTATCAAATCGTTGAGAAAGAGGATGGTAAGTATAGAAAGACCGGCAAATCTTGGCTCAGAAAACCGCCTAAGTGAGCCCTGAGCCTTGTGAGCCTTAAATGCAGGTGAAAAAGATCCTGTTGTTTTCAAAAAACAACAGGATCTTTCCGGTAAAACAACAGGGGATTTTAAAAAAACAACAAGGTCTTTCGATGTAGACAACAGGTTCTTTGGGAAGCGTATGTCCTAAGGTTCTCCCAGATGCCTCACTATGATTGCCACTTCATGCTTCAGAAAGCTGTGGCGGAATTTGTTGTAGCCCGCTTCGTTCAATTCTTCCTGTAGCAGCATGTTTCTCCGCATCCAGCGATACAGGGTTTGCAGGGCTGCCGCGGCAGTTCGCCCCGGGCTGTATAGTTCTGCCAGTTCCGCTTTGTCATACGCTCTGATAATGAATGCTTTTTCTTCTTGGTTCATGTTCTTTTATCGTTTTGATTATAGGGTAAAGATACGCAAAATGTCCTTGTTTTCCTACTCTCTCTGTAAGTTATTCTCGACATTTCCCGACAATCTCCTACGCTTCTCTACAAATGTCTACACGGGGCTTCCGGTTCATCGTATCTTTGTAGTGTAATCAAAAGTCAATCATAGCCGGCTTAGTGGTTAACGGTTGATTGCCAGTGTGTTTCTTAATTTGCAAGTTTTAATTTTTAATTTGAAAAAGTATGGGAAGAACAGTTTCTTATTCGGTGGTAAAGCGTAATAATCCGCTTGATCAGGATGCAGTGCCTAAGTTTTATGCACAAGCTCAGGCCAATGGCCATGTAGAGATTCGCGAAATGGCGGATCGTATTCAGAAAACCTGTACGGTGACGCGTGCGGATGTAATGGCTGTGCTTGTTGCCTTGGAGGATGTGATTATGGAGGCTCTGGAAGGGGGCGAGATCGTAAGGCTTGCCGATCTGGGCACTTTCCAGATAGGCCTGAGCGGAAGAGGTGCGGAAACGGAGGATGCGTATGATGTGTCGATGATTAGAAAAGCGCGTATCAATTTCCGTCCGGGTATTGCGCTAAGCGGTATTCTGGCAGCACTGAAATATACGAAGGTGGATAAATTGCCGGTGAAAACGAAGGAAGAGCAAAAGCCTGCTTAAGTAGATGGCGGACAAGTGTTTAATTTTAAAAAAAACTGTAGGATGAAAGGTAAATCTGTTTGGAGCACTATTTTGAAAGTGGTGATTGCAGTAGCTACGGCTATTGCGGGTGTAGTAGGAATCAGCTCGTGCATAGGGGGATGAGGGTGATTAATCTGATTGTTGTCCACTGTTCCGCCACAAAGGCGGACAGGGACTTTACCGAACAGGATTTGGAGGTGTGCCACCGCAGGCGTGGAATGAACGGACCCGGATATCATTTTTATATCCGCAAGAACGGGGATATAAAAACAACCCGTCCCATAGAGAAAATAGGGGCGCATGCGCGTGGACATAATGCGCAGAGTATCGGGATATGCTATGAGGGGGGAATCAGTGAGCGGGGCAGGCTGGCGGATACGCGGACGGTGTGGCAGAAACATTCGTTGCGTGTACTGGTCAGGGCGTTGCTGGTGGATTATCCCGGTTGCAAGGTTTGCGGTCATCGGGATTTAAGTCCGGATTTGAACGGAAATGGCGAGATAGAGCCTGAGGAATGGGTGAAACAGTGCCCCTGTTTTGATGTTTCGAAAGAAAAATATAGTAAATAATATTTATATATTAAAACGTAATAAGACTAATTCTCTTTCTAATGTGTTAATATTTTAACAAATTCAGAAGAGAATTAGTCTTATGGTATTATGTAATTACTTTTGAAATTACTTTTTATTTACATTTTCAGTGCCATATCCATAGCCGTAACCGTATTTTTTACCGTATCCGTAATACTTGCCATACTTGCCGTATCCATAGTAATATCCGTACTTCTTTTTCTTCATGTCCAGTCCGTTGATAAGGGTACATAGGTTGGGCAGTTTTTTCTGTTCGCTCAGTTCGTTGATTAAAGTATAATCTGCCTTGTGGGTGTAGTCTGCCCGGCACACATAGATGCTGGCGTTGGCTACGCGCGAAATCAGCAGGGTATCGGTCACCATGCCGATGGGGGCGGTATCCAGAATGATATAGTCAAAATGCTTTTTCAGTATGTCGATAGCCTGAGGCAAAGATTCACGTGCCACCAGTTCGGTCGGGTTGGGAGGAATAGGCCCTCCGGGCAGAATGGACAAGTTGGCATTGATGCGTGAAACTTGTACCAGCGACATCAGGTCGGTATGTTCCGGATTGGCGAGGAACTGGCTGATGCCTTGTTCCCTGTGTGATAAGTTGAAAGCTTTGTTCAGGCTCGGCTTGCGGATGTCAAGCCCCACGATCACGATTTTCTTTCCTAATAAAGCCAGACTGACAGCCAGATTGGAAGCGATAAAGGTTTTGCCTTCTCCTGTGGTGGTGGAGGTAACCAATATGACTTTCTCGTCGCTCCTCATCATATAAAGTACATTGGTGCGTACATTACGGAAGGTTTCGGCCATCAGGTCGTTTTGGTTTTCGTGTACTACAATGCTTTCTTCTTTTCCTTTATCTTCCGACAGGGGTACATCGCCCACAATGGGAAGGGAGGTGATTTTTTCCACATCGGCGCGGCCCTCTATCTTGTATTTTAAGAGTTCGATGATATAGATGACAACTACCGGCAGGGCGATTCCCAGAATCAGTGCTACCAGATAAATCATCTTTCCTTTGGGAGATACGGGGATGGCGTCTGCCAGTGCTTCGTCCACCATGCGGGCGTTGTTGGCGGTAGATGCCAGAGTGATGGCGTTTTCTTCACGCTTTTGCAGCAGCATCAGGTAAAGGCCGGCTTTGATTTCCTGCTGGCGCGAGATGCTGACCAGCTGGCGTTCCTGCCCCGGAGCATTGGTGATGCGTCCGGCGTATTTGCCTGCCTGGCGTTCCAGATCCGCCTGGGTGATGGCCAAACCTCTTTGTACGCTGTTGATGGTGGTCAGCACATTGCTGCGCATGGCGCGGATGCTGGCATCCAGATTGACTACCACCGGGTTGTTTTCCTGGGAGGAACGGAGCAGGCGCTTGCGTTCCAGCAGCATCTCGTTGTAGCGGTTGATCAGCTCGGCAAGACCGGTATCTGTCAGGCCCACATTGACCGGAAGTACTTCGTAGGCATGATCCGGATTGTTGGCATAGCCGGCCAGGAATTGTACCAGCCGGAGCTGGGTGCTGTTTTCGGCACGTTTCTTTTCGTATTCCGAGTTTTCACTCAATGCCAGTTGGGCGTCGCTTTTCAAATCGGTGAGCCCGGCATCGCGCTTGAAGGTTTCCAGTTCCTGTTCCGTGGTTCCCAGTTCGCCGTTGATGATTTTGATACGTTCATCAATAAATTCCGCGGTCTTGGTAGCCACTTCGTTTTTGTCATCGTTGGCATCCCGGTTGTAGACTTCCACCAGCTTGTTGATGAAATCCATGCCGCGCTGCGTATGCGTGCTCTTGACAGAGATCTGTGCGATAGTGGTGGATTTGGAAGTAGGCTCTATGCTTAATGCTCCCCGGTAGGCGTTTGCCACACTGCGGGGGGAAGAAACCGTAGCCATGATTTCCTGCGTGCTTTGGACGGTTGCGGAGTCTTTAGGGGTAAAGCTGAACGTGCCCGACGGGGTGGTCAGCAAGGCGGGCAGCTTGTCGAACTGCTTGTTGTATTCCTCTTCTCCTATCCGGAGTTTCACATTCAGCTTGTTGCCCGGCTGCAAGGTCAGGTGAAGACGCGCGGGGGCGGGCAGTTTCTGGGCTTCTTCGGGGGTAATCCATACTTTCACAGGGGAACTTTTGTAAAGTTCGATGTCATGGAAACTGCTCTTTGTGGCATAGCTGATGTAAAGATCCAGCTCTTCCACCACTTTTTTGATAAGCGTGCGTGATTGCAGGATTTCCACTTCATTGTCAAAGTTATTGATGGAGGAGTAGAAGCCCAGGTCTTCCAGGTCGGCCATGCCGCTGCTTGCTTTGCTGTTCTTGTCATTGTCCTTGATGATGACGGATGCCGAGATGTTGTACACCGGCGGGGTGTAACGTAAATAAAGCCAGGCTCCTGCTATGCACAGCAGGGTGCATGCCACGAACCAGGGCCAATGGATGGCGTATTTGAAAAGAATCGCTTTGAAATCGGTCTTTTCTTCTTTTTCTTCCAGATAAAGGTCGTCGTATAAGTCTTCTTTCATAATTCTGTTTATTTGGCAATGGTTACTATCAGGCTGGCCAGTGCGACCAGAGTTCCTACTACCGAGAACCAGATGGTGGTGCTGTTGCTGATACTTGCGTTCTTGGCTTTGGTCTTATTGGGGGTGACATACACCACATCGTTCTGCTGGAGGTAGTAGTAAGGAGATACGATGATGTCGGCATCGTTCAGGTTCAGCGGAATCACCTGGCGGTTGCCTTGCGCATCTTCACGGATCAGTTTCACTTTGTCGCGTTGTCCGTATACGGTCATGTCTCCCGCCATGGCGAGCGCTTCCATGATGTTTACTTTTTCATTGGTGATGGTGAATGTGCCGGGGTGTGCTACTTCTCCCATCACGGAGATTTTGTAGTTTGCCATGCGTACATTCACAATGGGGTTTTCCTTGATATAGGTTTTCAGTTTTTCCTTTATCATGTTTTCCGCCTGGCTTTTGGTGAGACCGCCGATGTGCAGTGTGCCCAAGACCGGGAAATCAATGTTCCCGTTATTGTCTACCAGATATTGTTGCAGGGATGGTTGGCTGGTAAGGCTTTTGCTGTTTGCCGTGATGGGGGTGGCTACCGTCAGGTTAAAAGGAATGGCGGCATCGGGATCACTGGTGTTCACCGTGATGGTCAGCAAATCTTTGGGCATGATGTGTGCATCATACAGGGGTGTTTGGACATTTGCCATGTTCAGGTACTCGGACCCTTGCAGGTAGGGTACCTTTTTGTAGGCGCTGCAACTGCATAGCAGCAGGGAAGCCAGCGCGAATAGGGTAAATTTCAATCTTCTCATTTTTTGGCTCTCTGTTATTTAAAAAATTTCAGTTTTCAGGTCTTGTTCTAATAAGCTTGCTTGTCTTTGTGCAGCACGTTTGCCACGGTTTTGTACATAATATAAAGGTCGAGCAGGAAAGACCAGTGTTCCATATACCATATGTCGGCTTTCACACGTCCTTCCATGTCTTCCAGTTCGCGGGTTTCGCCACGGAAACCGGTCACCTGCGCCCATCCCGTGATACCGGGCTTGATGAAATGGCGGACCATGTATTTATTGATTATCTTGGAATATTCTTCCGTGTGTTTCAACATGTGGGGGCGTGGCCCTACAATGGACATATCTCCCAGCAATACATTGATGAATTGCGGAAGTTCGTCAATATTGGTCCGGCGCATGAAATCGCCGAATTTGGTTTTCCTGGGATCGTTGAGGGTGGCCTGTAAGGTGTCCGATTCCTTGTTTACTTTCATGGAACGGAATTTATAACACCAGAATTCCTTGTTGTTCAATCCGTTACGTTTCTGACGGAAGAATATGGGACCCGAAGAAGTGATTTTGATGGTCACTCCTACAATAAGGAATATAATGGGGAATAATGTGCATAAAAAGAGCAGCGAGAAGATTACATCGAATATGCGTTTTATCAGCCTGTTCTCTATTTTTCCCAAGGGTTCCTTGCGGATGCTGAGGACGGGTACGCTGCCTATCATTTCAAAGTGCATGCGGTGACGCAGGTAGTTGCGCACATTGGGCACGCTGTAGAAATGTATCAGGTTGTTCTCGCAATAGTTGATGACCGGCACGATCTGTTCGCTCAATGCCGAGGGCAGGCAGCAGTAAAGCTGGTTCACCTTGTGCTGTGCCAGGTAGTCAATGGCTTGCTCCGGTTTTCCCAGATAGGTACAGCTGGCGGGGAACTTGGCATTGGGGGTGGTGTCGAAGTAGCCCAGTACCCGGTAGCCGGTAGTGGCATCGGAGGTCATTTCATGGTACAGCTCGGCTATATTTTCGGTGCTTCCCAAATAGAGGACCGTACGGAAATTCCCTCCATGGCTTCTGTATAGCTGTATGCAGAAACGGAAAAGCAGGCGATAGACAGTGATACAGAGGATGAGCAGAATGAAATAATAGATAAAAAAGCGTTTGGAATATATCTCAAGTTCGGATAATACCATCAGTCCGGTCGATAAAAAAGAGAAATAGAACACGTTGCGGAGTACCCGGAATACAATTTGGTCGGCACGGGCTCCCCGACGATGCAGTATGACACCTCCTGAAATAGTGCATGCAAAATAACATACGCTGAACAGAGTTAGAATTTGGGGTAAAGTGCCGCTACAGGCTCTTTCCCCAAACAACTCGTTCCATATTGAATTAAATGAGATGAAAAGTACATTCAGAATGACTAAATCTCCTAGAATGACTGCTAATTTAAGTACTTTGTTAAATCTCTGGACTTGTATCATAGGTAAAACTTTTTATATGTCAGATCTATATGATGTTTTTTTCAACTATGTTTCAACTATGTCGCTTTTTTTCTTTTTTCTGCTCTTCTGTTACTTTGTAAGTAACAGAAAATTTATCAATAAACATATTGTATAATTTATATCTCACTATTTTATAGCGGATAAGATATAATATTCTGAAATATAATATTTTAATGCATTGCGTTGACTGTGTAAAACGTGATGTGTGTTACTATATTTTCTCTTTTTTATATAATTAAAAATGTTCTTTTTATTATTACTTTTTATCTATTAGACCGTCTTTTTTATTAATTTTAAAAAAAAGAAGCGGGTTGTTTCTTGTTTGCTATCGATTTATTGTCTATTTTTGCTGCCGAATAAATTCTGTTACTTACAAAGTAACGGAATTTAAATAGCTTGATAATCAACTTTTTATCTATTCATGCCCTTTTCTTTCCATTTTTTGAAACGTATAGAATTATTGCATCATTAGCTTTTTTTATCTCTTCATATTTGAAGTTTTTCAAATATGTTTCTGTAACTTTCACTGACGAATGTCCAAAAGCCTCACAGATTAGTTGTTCAGAGAAATTACAATATTTGGCAAGGGTGGCCCAGGTATGGCGCGTGGTGTATGAACTGACCTTGGTTATCACTCCACATCGTCTTGCCAGTCTGCCCAGGTTATAGTTCATGATCCGTAGCGCCTGCTGATACTCTATGTACAGCTCCTCTCCGGTTTTGGTGCCGCTCAGGATAGGGAAAAGATAGGGAGAGTTGCAGTCGGTATTCTGATATTGTCTGATCAGTTCCATTGCTGTTGGCGGAATATCCACTATCATTTGGCCGCCCGTTTTATGCCGGCGGTAAGAAAGTGTGTTACCTTTCAAGTCACTTTTGTGAAGAAAGGCCAGATCAACAAAAGGCATCCCGCGCAGTTGGAACATCAGGTTTGCCCAAACCCTGCATCGTACCAGGTCTTCCGGTAGTCTTTTCAGAGGAACTTCGTTCAGCAGCTTGTTTATCTCCTCCACTTCCAGCGCACGCTTGACATCGTTTTTCACTCCGGTATAGACGTGATTGAACAGGCGGGAGTTGCCGGTGGTTATTTTCTGGTCCACCGCTTTGTTGTAGGCGCCGCGCAGTGTCCGCATATAGGTGGAAACGGTGTTCCAGCTCAGCTGCTTGTCGCGCAGGTGGGTCTCAAATTCTTTCAGTGTGGCTCTGTTGAGCTGGTGGAAGTAAACAATCTTGCATCCGCAGAATTCGCAGAAAGCGTTCAAGGTACTTTGATAGACATGTGCCGTGCCATATCGTTTCTCGTCTTTCAGTTCTTCAATCGTTTTGTTCATAAACTCGTTGAATTTTTTTTTATTTCTCATAAGGTTCCGTATTATAGATTTTACATAATAAGTAATTTTCATAACGGAATCGAATATAGATTGAAATGTTCAAAACAGAAAGATTATTTATCTAATTCTGCATCATTTATACGTATTATCCAGCCGTTTACTTGCATTTGTAAACATATGTAAGGTTTCTGCGGATCCTCTGTCGGGCTCAGGAAAAATATCAGGTTATAGCGGTCTTGCCTGTCAAGATATTCTTGTGGAGGCATGTAGGTTGTTTCGACATTACGCGACAGAAGCAGATAGGGTGTCAGCGGAATATCGAAAATCTCTTTTCCACTAGGTTGATAGATTAACCGTAGGCGGGTGTCGTCATTCTCCATCAATCTCAATGTATTCATTCCGGCATGTACTACCTGTATGTCTTCCAGATTGGCGCTTTCCTGCATGAAGGGAAGATAGCAGGTGAAAACGGAGTCTGTCGGAGTGTTCCGGTGATCCATGCATCCGTTGCGGGCTGTCAGCTCCAGACGGAAATCATCTGTATCCAGAGGGGCGGCCGACTGGCTTTGCAATATGCAGCTCAGAATATTCGTGTTTTTAGTAAGAGAGAGAGCCAAAACCTGATATTCGCCGCTGATATGCACGTTGTCCAGCCGCCCGTGGAATAGAGATGAAAGTTTTTCGGATTGTTCTCCCACCTCATTGCGTAACAGTGTCAGTGAAGTGGGAGTATGCCGGTAAAGTGAGTCTGCCAATCCTGCCCAGACCAGAAAGGTGTAATCTCCCTGAGGCAGGGAGGGGACTTGGATTGTACATTCATTTTGATGGAATGTAAGACTGTCTACTTCCTCCCGGACTATATAGTTCCCTTCCTGGTCGAGAATAAATAGCGTGACATCTTTTACCTGAGTGGTCACGGCATCTACATTCAGCATGTTATAGGTATAGGATAACTTTAACCAACAGCCTGTGGGGCAATCGGATTGGTCATCGTCCACCCAGGAACATGCACTACAGAAAAGAGTACATAGGGCGAAGAGGATAGTAGCAGTTTTACTCATTGTTTTTCTATTTTGAGACTGTTTTATTCAAGGTCGGCATCTTGGTCACGGACAATCCACGGATATACTCCGAATTCTACGTCCAGGAATGCTTTATTTTCATCCGGATCGGGTTTGGTGTCCGGAGTGCCGGGACCCAGGTTCTTGATGCTGGTGATGTTGACAGAGTAGATGTTGTTACGTACAATACCGAACTCCATGACGCCCATGACGGTGGGGTTGTTGTTGTCAAGATGTTTGATCCAGTAATTGTAGAAGGTAGAGAAATTGCCTCCGTTCTTGGTGAAACGGGTAATCTGCTTGGCTGCCAGTTCTGCATCACTGGATTCTTCTGTCAAACCATCAATATTGGCATCGCCATATTTGCCTACAGCTGCCAGTGTGGTGTAGAACTTATAGTTGAAATAATACAGTGTGTTGAATACAAGCGGGTCTTCTACCGGATTACCGTTGTTACCGATGGTCTGTGAAGCTTCGGGGGTAAATGTACCTTTCAGCATGATACCGGTGGTGTATACTGTGTTCTGTGCCGGACGGAACATACAGTTTTCAAGACAGTACATGGAAACGTACTTTCCTGCATCGGCCAGGCCCGACCAGTTGCTGTCTGTCTGTTTTGACAGGTGGTTGGTGTAGAATGAACCGCCTGTGAAATTGGTAGTGGCTCCAGCTACGGTCTTGTCGAAGAAATAGGGGTCGATAAGGTAACCGTTGTTGTCGGCGATGTTACCGAAGTTTCCTGCTTCCACGCTGTAAGATGACGGAGCTGACGGAGTCTCAGGGGCGTTATCCAGTGTAGCGACATGACGGAAGGTGTAGAACTTGTTTGCCAGGTTGATGAATTTGTAGTTGTTCAGACGGACTGTGGCGTAAGTCACTCCGGCAGAATTCTTCAACGTGTAGATTTCCTTGCTGTCATTTCTGACCATCAGTTTGGCAACGGCACGTTCCAGATTGATTCTGACGTGTGCTTTGGTGTCGCTTTCTTCGGGAGACTCTACGGTGATGTTCATATTGGCCGAGCCGCGGTTGGACATGATGAAACCGCTTCCGGGTACGCTGGTTATCATGCCGTTTCCATAGGTGGAGGCGTCAATCTGTCCCAATAATGTGGATTCCTGACCTATTTCGAAGGTCTGTGAACCGTTGGCTACGGCAAGGATGTCATAGTTGCCCGGTTTTACTGTGATTTCCTTGTTGCAAGGATAGATAATGGTTTGTCCTTCTTTGCTGCTCTCTCCGCTGGAAGTGCCTGCACCCAGATCGCTTTGAGTTACATTGATGGTAGTAACCAGATTCTTGCTGGAAGAGTCAAACAGATAGAGGGTTACATTGCTCACCTTGTATTCTTCGGCGGTACCGTCTTCGTAAACTCCGGAGTCTTCGGCGGAAGCGGCACGGCTGCCGTTGGAAGAGTTGGGAACTAGAAATGAAATCTCCATGTTTCCTCCTCTGGCTCCGGTAGCCGGATTGTCTCCGTTTCCTGAGGGAACATCTGAATCATTGATACATCCTGTCATTGCAGCTGCAAGAGTGAAGGATAATAATAATTTTTTGTTCATAATGTAAAAATGTTTTAGTTAAAAATGTGATTAGTAAATCTCATGTAATATCTTCAGGTTTTCACTTGCTTGGGGCAGTCCTGCTTCTTCCGCTTTGCGCAGCAGGTTCTCCGCTTCGGTATAATTCCCGTTCAGCATTTGCATGATACCTTGTAAAAGGGTCTTTTCGGGAGTCTCACCGGCTTTGTCCAGATAGAGTGAGGCGCCTTTGGTATCTCCCTGCGAGAGCAGGATGCAGGCTGCATTGAGATTGGCAACGGGGTGTTCCGGATTTAGCAGAACCGCCGTCATGAAAATCTTATTGTATTCCGGACTGCCGGCAGGGTAAGTCCGGGCTATGCGGAACATCTCTTCAATACTCAGATTCTTGGGATTGCTTTGGAATACCTGCTTGGCCTGCTCTACCGTAAACGGACGTACCACATAGTGGATGGTGTAGTCTGAATGGCGGAGGCCGGGGAACCAGTGTTGCAGGATGAAACGGAACTCTTCGGGATAACGTTTCCGTATTTTCCGTTCTTTCCCGTCGGGGCTGCTTTTGCTTTCTGCAATATGTAGCAGTTCCTCGCGATGGGTGATAACGGTGTCGGTCAGCAACTTGACAAATCCGTCCCAGTCTTCGGGGGTGTAATGGGTGGTGAACAATGTATCATTGAAAGCATATTGGCCGCATACATAGTCCTTCAAGGTCCGGGTCCGTTCCCGCGCCAGACGCTCGTTGTTGGAGTAGGGGCCTTCGGGAGAGGCGTATCCGTGAATGTCAATATGCGAAATGACTACATTGGTATCGTTTTTTATCAGGTCGATACTGCGCTTTATCTTTGCCAGTTCGGCCGGATTGTTTCTGTATTCGGGATAGATGGTTGTTTCGTTGAGCGGGAAGTCCAGATAGGCACGTCCGCTTTCTTCGCGCACTTTCCTTTCTTCCATCTGCGGAGTGATGAACGCTACGTGCGGATGGATATCGGGAAGGATGTTCAGGCGGGTCAGATAGGTGGAGTCTGTATGGCGGGGAACTCCGCATCCGCATTCTTTTTCGATGAGATGCAAGGAGGCATGCTTCATCCAGTGGGTGAAGGGGATGCTGCGCAAGTAGTGTACGCTTTGTTTGCGGTCATTGCGGCGGCGTAACTCTTCATAGTCTTTTTCCTGTCTGCCGGTTTCACGCTGGAAGAAGATATGCTGTTTACGACCGTTTACATAGATGGCGGGAAGCTGGATGAAGTTGTCCAGGCTGTCGCTGAGCCGGGGAACCAGTATGACTGATTCGTTGGAGGGAATCTGCCTGGTAATGTCTACTTGCATGGACACTACCAGACTTTCTCCCATCCGGTAGAGCCGGGAGGAGGCGATGTAAATCGAACTGTCCCGTTCTGCCGGCTGCGCCGATGAGCAAAGCGCAGGAAAAATAAATGATATAAGATAGAATAAGTATTTCATGGCTCTTTAGTTAAATATGTAAACTATACTCAGGGATGCTTTGGAAGGGCCGAAATAGTGATAATGGCCTTTTTCCAGTAGCTCGGCACACACGTCGGGGCATTTATATTTCTTATAGTCGATATATTCATACCCTACACCGACGGAAACTTCTATATTCCAGTGGCGGTTGAGCATGATGTGGTATCCGTAGCTTATGCCTCCGCCTGCCAGCCAGCCTGCATACCGGTGCTCTTTCAGCCAGGGGAAGAGTCCGAAAGGCATCTTTTTCCCTCCTACGTTGAACTGCGCTCCGTTGAGATAGGATCCCCAAAAACTGCCGTTGAATTTCTGGCAAGTCCAGTAGCGGTATTCCGGTTGTATGAGCCAATATTTGTTGACATATCCTTCCGTGCGTTTCCACGGGCGTATGCTGCCGGACAAATCGAATGTGGATTTGGGGCCGAAGGCATATTCCACACCGGCATTCAGCGCACCGTTGGCGGCGGAAAGCAGGTTGCTTTTGACAGCCGTTTTCTGTGCGGAAACGGAAAGGGCGCTGCCGAGCAGAAGACAAGAAAGGACATACCGGGTTTTCATGTTTTATTGTATATTGGTTTGGTTGGATTCAAAGAATATTTTCAGGTTATAGGTGGCTTCTTCCGAGCCTTCGGCTTTGGCGGCTTTCAGCAGGCGGATGCCTTCGTAGGTGTTGTTGCACAACAGCTCGTAGGCTCCACGGCAGTTCTTGTAGGCAAGCGTTTCATGGGAAGCCATTTGCAGATAGCGGCCGGCTGCCTGTGTGTTGCCCCGTTCGATGGCGGCGGCAGCGGCGTTGAGGTTGGCAACGGGGCTTGCCGGATATATCTTGACACTGATGTCTATGATTTTGTAGAACTGTTCCGGAGTGTTCTTGTAGCTGATGGCCACGGTGTAAAGCTCGCGTAACGAAAGCATCTGCGGATTGATTTCGGCTATGACACGTGCTTCGTCCAGACTGAAGTTCAGCTCTTTCTGGTTGCGTTCATCGGTGGCATCGCTTTCGGGAGATACATAGCTTCCCTTGAAATACGGTTTGGCAGAGGGTGCGGGCGGAACAGGGGAAACAGAATGGTGTTCCGGAACAACGGGAGCAGAGGGGGAGGAGGCTGCCATAGGAGCTTCCCGGTTCCTGTCCCGTTGGGGAACGAAATGATCTGTTGCTGTTGCTATATGGGGTGCTGTGTCCGGAATGGGGATATTTTCGCTTTGTACTTTCTCTCCGCTGCCGTTGATGACTTCCTTCTTGAGGTTCAGGGTGGCGAACTGTATCCAGTCGGCTGCCGGAAGGGAAGCACGGTAGTGGATAGTCTGATCGCTGTCTGTCAGGGGGATAGCGGTAAATACGGGAGTTACATCTGCCTTGCCTCTTCGTTTGTTGAGCGCCAGGGTGCGGCGGTATAGCCGGTGTGCACGTTCTCCGTTCAGCAGGATTTGAGGGAGTTCTGCCGTGTGGGTTCCGTCTGTGAGGACAGGAGTGAGGCGGATATGGCTTTTGGTGTCCATTTGGGGAACATTGAAGGTCATTTTCATGGACACTGTGGCAGAGTCCTGTCCGAGAGTAACGGAAGGAGGCAGGATATCGAGTTTCAGGTTTTGTGCAGTGGCAAAGGTGCCGCATAATAAAAGACTGAATAGTATGTTTGTCTTGAGTTTCATGACTGATAGGGTATATTTGCTTTTATATTTATTGAATGAAATAAATGAATGATATGCCTAGCTGGGTAGGCCCGACATAGTTGGAGTGGGATTTCTCAATGAGTGCGTCTCCTTTGGCGGGACCGTATTTATCATAGGTGAGATGGGCGTATCCGACAGATATGCTTGCTTCAAGACTCCAGAATGTGCTGAGCAGCCATTGGTGTCCATAGGTAATGCCGCAACCTATCAGATTACCCTGATAACGGTTGTTCTTGACCGTGGTGAAAGGAGTGGTTCCACCGAAATTGTATTGGGAGAAATGGGCTTGCACCCCGAAAAAACTTCCTATGAATGTTTCATTGAGCCACCAACGGTATTCGGGCTGGATCAGGATGTGCTTCATTTTTTTGTTTTCTCCCAGATTCCAGGGATTATAGTTGACACTCAGATTGAATGAATGGGTGTCGTCACACCTTATTTCTCCTCCCAGGTTGAGAGTGCCGGTAAGGTCATAAAGAACATTGCTTTTTACAGCGATACTTTGAGCCGGGGCTATACGCGGAGTCATAACTGCTAGCATGATTGCTATTATAAATAAGTAAGAATGTCGCATTGTCAATATTTTTGTTTTGTTTTTTTTCTGTTACTTTAGAAGTAACGGAAGGGGAGGAGGGAGGCGAAAAAACATGAAAACAGCAGTAAGATAAAGATTTAGTGGCTGTTAGAGAAGATAAAAGACCGGAAATGTGGCTTCACTCATATTGACAATCGGAGTATGGGTAGGGAGAGGTATATGCGGAATAAAAAAAAATTTTTAAAATAAAAACGAAAAAAAAGTGTAGAAATCTTGCACTGTATTTAAAGTTTGTATACTTTTGCTTCCAAAATCTGTTCCGTTACTTCTAAAGTAACAGTCTTTTAATTTGTTGTTTTATAATGTAATGTGAAGTTTTAAAATTGATTATATAGAAATACTAATGTGATTAATTATTACTTTATTTGCTCTGTCTAATTCATCGTTTTTAAAGCTTTTCAAATAGGTTTCGGTCACCTTTGTGGAGGAGTGCCCCAGGGCATCACAAATCAATTGTTCCGAAAAGTGACAGTATTTAGCCAAAGTGGCCCAAGTGTGGCGGCTGGTGTAGGAACTGACGTTGAGTTTGATTCCGCAGTATACCGCCAGTTGTTTCAGGTCATAGTTCAGTTTCCGCAAGGCATGTTGGTATTCTGCATACTCTTCTTCGCTTTTCCGGTTTCCACTGAGAATGGGAAGCAGGTAGGGGGAGGCGGAGTCTGTATTTTGATACCGTTTGATAAGGTTCATGGCAGCGGGAGGAATCTCGACGGTGAGCAGGGCTCCTGTTTTGTGGCGGCGGTAGGAGATAACGGAATCTTGCAGGTCTGTTTTGCGTAGGTGTGCCAGATCCACAAAGGGCATTCCGCGTAACAGGAACATCAGGGTAATCCATGCCCGGCTCTCTTTCATGCTTTGCGGCAGGGGGCGTGGAAGGGAGGCGCTTAATAATTTGCTCATGTCTTTGGCATCGAGGGCACGTTTGGTATTGGCTTTTACGCCGGTATATACGTGACGGAAAAGACGGGGCTTTTCTTCCGCCAGACCATCGTCCACGGCTTTGTTGTAGATGCTTCGCAAGGTACGCATATAAGTGGAGACAGTGTTCCAGGTACATCCCTTGTTGCGCAGGTGGTTCTCAAATTGTTTCAGGCGTGAACGTTCCATCTGGTTGAACCGGATGGCATCGGTCTTGCAGAAGAGCATGAAGGCGTTCAGGGTGCTTTGGTAGATGTGGGCGGTACTGAAACGCTCTTCTTCTTTTAGCGACCGGATAAGTTGTTTCATAAATAGGGTCAGGTTAGATTTCTTTTTCATTGTTTTTTCCGTTTTTAATGTTAGGTAATTCTGTTCCACAATACATTTCCTTTTAAAAGTTGAGTTTGCCCCCGTTTGTTCATCAGCTTTTTTCCTTTTTGTGATAGCTTGTGCTTTTTCTTCGCTTTTTGACGATTGGCGGAGGTCTTGTGAGTACGTCTTGTTGTTTTTTTCGTCTAACTGTAAATAATTTATATGAAAAGAATGAAAAATATCAGGCTAGGAACACTTGTCGCATGTATGTGCGTGTTATGGGGGTGCGAGAAACCCAATGTGAATATTGTGATGCCGCAGGAGGCGTCGAACCGGGTGCTGTTTGCAGGAGAACATTTGAAGAAAGCGCTGGAAGATGCGGGGTATTCGTCTGTTATGTTGTCGGATACTGCCGGTATGGATAAAGATGAGGTATGCATCCGTCTGGAACAGGCTGCTGATACAGCCGGACTGAAAAAGGAGGGGTTTACCATTTCTACCCGTGGAAACATGACTACAGTGACAGGAAACGACGGAAGCGGTGTGATTTACGGCTGTCGGGAATTGATAGATCATGTAGGGCAATACAAGGATTTGAAGTTTCCGGCACAGCTGACGGATGCTCCGGAAATGGTGCTTCGCGGAGGTTGTGTAGGGATTCAGAAAATGGAATACCTGCCCGGAAGAGGGGTGTATGAGTATCCTTATACGCCGGAGAGCTTCCCTTGGTTTTATGACAAGGAGCAATGGATAAAGTATCTGGATATGCTGGTGGAGAACCGCATGAATTCCTTGTATCTGTGGAACGGGCATCCGTTTGCTTCCTTGGTGAAGCTGGAAGAGTATCCTTTTGCCGTAGAGGTGGATGAGGAAACTTTCAAGAAAAATGAGGAAATGTTCTCGTTCCTGACTGCCGAAGCGGACAAACGCGGTATCTTTGTGATCCAGATGTTTTATAATATATTGTTAAGCAAGCCTTTTGCCGAGCATTACGGATTGAAAACACAGGATCGTAACCGTCCCATTACTCCGCTGATCAGTGATTATACACGTAAGTCGGTGGCCGCGTTTATAGAAAAATATCCCAATGTAGGTCTGCTGGTTTGTTTGGGCGAGGCTATGGATACCTACGAGGATGATGTGGAGTGGTTTACCAAAACCATTATTCCGGGAGTGAAGGACGGGTTGAAGGCATTGGGGCGTACAGACGAACCGCCCATTTTACTGCGTGCACATGATACGGACTGCAAGATGGTGATGGATGCGGCATTGCCGTTATACAAGAACCTCTATACCATGCATAAATACAATGGTGAGTCACTGACTACTTACGAACCGCGCGGTCCTTGGTCCAAGATACACTCGGACTTGAGTGCCTTGGGAAGTATTCATATCAGTAATGTGCATATTCTGGCAAACTTGGAACCGTGGCGTTGGGGATCTCCCGACTTTGTACAGAAGGCGGTGAATGCCATGCACAATGTACATGGAGCCAATGCCCTGCATCTGTATCCGCAGGCTTCTTATTGGGACTGGCCGTACACGGCGGACAAACTGGCGGATGGCAAACGGGAGTATCAGCTGGACCGTGACTGGATATGGTACAAGACGTGGGGACGCTATGCATGGAACTGTCATCGGGACCGTTCATCCGAAGTGGAATATTGGGACAAGCAGTTGGGCGATTTTTATGGTACGACTCCTGCCGAAGCCGGAGATATTCTGGAGGCATACGAGCAGAGTGGAGAGATTGCTCCGAAGTTGCTCCGCCGTTTCGGCATCACGGAAGGGAACCGGCAGACTTTGTTGCTGGGTATGTTTATGAGCCAGTTGGTGAATCCTTATAAATATACCATCTATCCGGGATTTTATGAGAGTTGCGGGCCGGAGGGCGAGAAGCTGATAGAATATGTGGAGAAGGAATGGAAGAAACAGCCGCATGTGGGCGAATTGCCGCTGGATATTGTGGCGCAGGTGGTGGAACACGGTGACAAGGCGGTGGCGGCCATTGACAAGGCTGCCGCAGCGGTGACTCGTAATAAAGAGGAGTTCGGACGTTTGCGGAATGACATGCATTGCTATCGTGAATTTGCTTATGCCTTTAACCTGAAAGTGAAAGCTGCTCAGCGTGTCTTGAACTATCAGTGGGGAAAGGATCTGAATGAACTGGATGCCGCTATTCCATTGATGGAACAAAGTCTGGAGCATTACCGCAAGCTGGTGGCATTGACGGATAGTACTTATTATTATGCCAACAGTATGCAGACCGCGCAACGCCGTATTCCTATCGGTGGTGACGGTGGCAAGAACAAGACCTGGAAAGAGATGCTGGTGCATTATGAAAATGAGCTGGCTAATTTCAAGGCGAACTTGCAGTTGCTGAAAGATAGGGCGGCAGGTAAGGTGACGGAAAGTGCAGCTGAGATAAAACCTTTGTCCGCCGCAAATGTGAAGATCCTGAACGGACTGGCTCCGGTGAAACTGGCGACGGGGGCAAACCTGTTCTCCAATGTACCGGGCAAGGTGGATGCACTGGCTGCCGAGCTGGAAGGGCTGACTGCTTATAGAATGAACGGGGAGGTGCAGCGCAAGGAAGGTACGACAATAGAGTTTGAAGCGGCTGCTCCGGTGAGTTTGTTGGTAGGTTATTTCCGTGATGACCAGAAGAAGTATGCGAAAGCCCCGAAACTGGAAACGGACGCTTCTGCCAATGATTACGGTCAGGCGGAACCGAAACTGACCAATGCCATACGCATAGCGGGTATGCCGCTGGCGAATGTACATGCTTATCATTTTGAGACCGGAAAGCATACCTTGTTGCTGCCGAAAGGATATACGATGGTGCTGGGATTTACAGACGCGCAGGTAACTCCGCGTAATGCGGGACTGGCAGGTGCGGAGGAAACGATGGACTGGATGTTCTATTAGTAGCCTTAATTCCAGAGGCCGGAATCGCAGTATGGCGTAAAATTTTCAAGTATATCTTGAGAATTTTACGCCATTTTTGTACATAGTTCTAAGATTTTTATAAGGAAAAGTTGCTTAACTGATAAACTTTTTCTATTTTTGTCGTATGAGCAGAAAGATAATAGCATACGAAAACTACTATAAAGATTTTTTTGATACTCTGGATAAAGGTACGCAAGAAAAAGTCCTATATGGATTACTCTTATTGAAGACTCAAGATAGACTACCGGCAAAGTATGTGAAGTTTCTTAAAGAGGGTCTGTATGAGTTAAGAATAGAGTGGCAAGGTAATATCTATAGGATTTTCTTCTTGTTATGATGAAGGGCATATTGTTATATTGTTCAATGGCTTTCAAAAGAAGACGCAGAAAACACCAGATAGAGAAATTGATAAAGCATTAAAACTAAAGAAAGAATATTATGAGCGAAAAAGAACTAAAGATGTTTGATGTCGATGCACAGTTGGATGCTGTGTTTGGCAAAGAAGGGACTCCGGAGCGTAAGGCTGCCGAAGACAGGGCTAATGCTTTCTTTACCGGGCAAATAATTGAAGAGGCAAGGAAGAAAGCAAATATGACACAGGCGGAACTTGCCGAAAAGATAGGGACTAATAAGTCTTATATTTCCCGTGTGGAAACAGGAAAAACAGAGCCTAAGGTTTCTACCTTTTATCGTATTGCTTCTGCTTTGGGATTGAATGTTGAGCTGACCCCTGCTATGTGATGGTAAGAATAGAGAATGAGATAAAAGTTCTCTGAATGGGTACATTTTCTTCTTTTATCCGTCTTGCCAATAGATAAAAAAGATAATTATGAAGAAGATATTGATATTGGCATTTTTACTGTTGTCATTGGGAACATACGCCCAACGTGAAGTTCCGCAATCGCGCATGGAGCAGATTTATGAGGAAGCCAAGACTCCTTATAAATATGGGCTGGCTGTAGCTCCTGCCGACAACAAGCATAAAATAGACTGTCCTACCGTGTTCCGCGAAGGGGATAAGTGGTATATGACCTACGTGGTTTATAATGGTAAGAGCGGACTGGACGGGCGTGGATACGAGACATGGATAGCCGAAAGTGATAATCTGTTGGAATGGCGTACATTGGGACGTGTCTTGTCTTATCGTGACGGATTCTGGGATTGCAACCAGCGTGGTGGTTTCCCTGCATTGCCGGATATGGAGTGGGGAGGAAGCTATGCCCTGCAGACGTATAAAGGCAAGCATTGGATGACTTATCTGGGTGGGGAAGGGACCGGATATGAATCGGTGAACAAGCCGCTGTATATCGGTTTGGCCTGGACAGACCGGCCTTTGGGTTCCGCCCATGAGTGGCAGGCACAGGACAAGCCTGTGATGAGTATCCATGATAAAGACGCGCAATGGTGGGAAAAGCTGACCCAGTACAAAAGTGTGGTCTATTGGGATAAGGAGAAAACACTGGGCGCTCCTTTCGTCATGTTCTATAACGCGGCAGGACGGCATCCGGAAACCGATTTGAAAGCGGAACGGGTGGGTATCGCCTTGTCAAAGGATATGAAGAAGTGGAAACGCTATCCGGGCAATCCGGTCTTTGCACACGAGGCGGATGGAACCATCACGGGGGATGCGCATATCCAGAAAATGGGCGACGTGTATGTCATGTTCTACTTCTCGGCTTTTGAACCGAGCCGCAAATACAAGGCATTCAATACCTTTGCTGCCAGTTATGACCTGGTGCACTGGACCGATTGGAAAGGGGCGGATTTGATTATCCCTTCCAAAGACTATGATGAATTGTTCGCTCATAAAAGTTATGTGGTGAAACACAATGGGGTGGTGTATCATTTTTATTGTGCCGTGAATGACGCGGAACAACGTGGTATAGCCATTGCTACCAGCAAGCCGATGGGACGTTCGCAAGTGCATTTCCCGGAACGGGAGGTGAAGAACCGCCGGATGGTGATGGAACTGGATAAAGGATGGAAAACATGGCTTTGTGATAAAAGTGCATACGGGCAGGCGGACAATGCCCCTACAGTGGTGGATATCCCTCATAACTGGGACGATTATTACGGTTACCGCCAACTGACTCATGGCAATCTTCACGGTACTGCCATGTACGAAAAGATATTCACGCTGGATAATTCTCTATTTCCAATTTCCAATTCTTCATTCGGAAAACGTTATTTCCTTCGTTTTGAGGGAGTGGGAACGTATGCCACTGTTACATTGAATGGAAAGGATTTCGGCCGTCATCCCGTAGGGCGTACTACGTTGACACTGGATGTGACGGAGGCGTTGAAGCCGGGAGAGAACAGACTGGTGGTGAAAGCGGAGCATCCTGAAATGATAGCCGATATGCCTTGGGTATGCGGTGGGTGTTCTTCGGAATGGGGATTCAGTGAAGGTTCCCAGCCTTTGGGTATTTTCCGTCCCGTGGTGCTGGAGGCTACGGATGAAATACGCATCGAGCCTTTCGGAGTGCATATCTGGAATGATGATAAGGCGGGAACTGTCTTTGTAGAAACGGAAGTGAAAAATTACGGGAAGACTGCCGAAACGGTGGAAGTGGTTAATAAATTCAGTAATGCGGATGGCAAGCAGGTGTTCCGCCTGACGGAGAAGGTGACTTTGCAGCCGGGTGAAAGGAAGGTGGTGAAGCAACAATCGCCGGTGCAGAATCCTGTCTTATGGAGTACGGAGAATCCTTATTTGTATAAACTGGCCAGTATGATAAAGCGTGGCAAGAGTACGACGGATGAGATTAGTACGCCCTTTGGTATCCGTACCGTCAGTTGGCCGGTGAAACGGAAGGACGGTGACGGACGGTTCTATTTGAACGGACAGCCTGTCTTTATCAATGGGGTATGTGAATATGAACACCAGTTCGGACAAAGTCATGCTTTCAGCCGTGAGCAGGTGGCAGCCCGTGTGAAACAGATCCGTGCGGCGGGCTTCAACGCTTTCCGTGACGCTCACCAGCCCCATCACCTGGATTATCAGAAATATTGGGATAAGGAAGGGGTCTTGTGGTGGACTCAGTTTTCGGCCCACGTGTGGTATGACACTCCGGAGTTTCGTGAGAATTTCAAGAAACTGCTCCGCCAGTGGGTGAAGGAACGCCGCAACTCGCCCAGTGTGGTGATGTGGGGATTGCAGAACGAAAGCACGCTGCCTAAGGAGTTTGCCGAGGAGTGTAGTGAGATTATCCGTGAAATGGATCCTACGGCGCGTACCATGCGTGTGATTACCACGTGTAATGGTGGTGATGGAACAGATTGGAATGTTATTCAGAACTGGAGTGGAACCTATGGTGGTGATGTGAATAAGTATGGCCGTGAATTGTCACAGAAGAACCAACTGCTGAATGGTGAGTATGGCGCATGGCGCAGCATCGGGTTGCATACCGAACCGGCTGCCTTTGACGCGAACGGCGTATGGAGCGAGGAACGTATGTGCCGGCTGATGGAAACCAAGATCCGATTGGCGGAACAGGCAAAGGACAGTGTGTGCGGACAATTCCAATGGATATTCAGCAGTCATGATAATCCGGGACGCCGCCAGCCGGATGAAGCGTATCGCCGGATAGATAAGGTGGGACCGTTTAATTATAAAGGACTGGTTACTCCGTGGGAAGAACCGCTGGATGTATATTATATGTATCGGGCCAACTATGTGCCGGCTTCCGAAGATCCGATGGTCTATCTGGCATCCCACACGTGGGAAGACCGTTTTGCAACAGGCCGCAGACGGGCTACCATTGAGGCGTACAGCAATTGTGACAGTGTGTTGCTGTACAATGATGCGGTGGATGCTGAATACTTGGGACGGAAACTGAATCATGGGGTAGGTACTCATTTTATGTGGGAGAACCGTGATATCCGTTATAATGTGCTTCGTGCCGTGGGATACTTTAAAGGAAAACCGGCAGCGGAAGATGTGCTGGTGCTGGACGGTTTGGAGAAAGCTCCTCATTTTGAGGCTCTTTACCGTGGCTCTGTTATAGTGCCTGTTGCTGCCGACCGGTTGAACGGAACAGATTTGTTGAAAGGAGCTGAGGGATATACGTATCTTTATCGTTTGAATTGCGGAGGAGATGCTTATACGGATACGTATGGTCAGGTCTGGGCGCAGGATAACAGCCGTTATTCTCATTCGTGGGCGGAATCGTTTATCCATCCGTCGGATAGTGTGCAGTTATTGAGCCCTTATCAGGCGAGCCAGCGTACCACGAATGATCCCATTCATGGCACTAGGGATTGGGAGCTGTTCCAGACTTTCCGTTTCGGACGCCATAAACTGAATTTCCGCTTTCCCGTTCCGGATGGCGAGTATCGTGTGGAACTTTATTTTACAGAGCCCTGGCATGGTACGGGAGGCGGCGTACAGACGGATTGTGAAGGCTTGCGTATTTTTGATGTAGCGGTAAATGATAAAGTGCTTCTGGATGACTTGGATGTATGGGCTGAAGCGGGGCATGACGGCGCTTGCAAAAAGGTGGTGAATGCTGTTGTGAAAGGTGGGGGCTTGAAGATTGATTTTCCGGAGGTGAAAGCGGGGCAAGCTCTGATTTGTGGCATTGCGATAGCTTCGGCCGCTTCTGTGGAGCCTGTTGCTAATCAAGGGGCTGATGACCGGAATGTAAGTTTCAGCTGGGCTGCACAAGACAAGGATGTGATGGAAAAGACTCCCAAAGAATTATTGCCTGAAGATAAAAATGCCCGTGCCAATGTGACTTATCAAGCCGAGGACGCTATGTTGAAAGGCAAGTTTATAAAGAAAGAGGTCAAGAAACAAACCGGTGTCTTCTTTGGTAAAGGTGAGAAAAGCAGTATTACCTGGAATATCTCTACCGGTCTGGCACAGGTCTATGCCCTTCGTTTTAAATACATGAACGCTACGGGGAAGCCTATGAAGGTGCGTATGCAGTTCATCGACTCCAAAGGGGTGGTACTGAAGGAGGATCATCTGACTTTTGCCGAAACTCCCGGAAAGTGGCGTATGCTGAGTACAACGACGGGTACATATATCAATGCAGGTTATTATAAGGTGGTGCTTTCCGCTCCGGATATGGAGGGGCTGGCACTGGATGCGCTGGATGTGCAATAGGAGGAATGGTTTCTGCAAATAGTAAGGGGAAAGTTTCAGCATTTGGCATTTTTACATATCTTTGTGCTCTGAAACTAACCTCTTAAAAATATGTTAATTGATTTACTGCATTCTTCTTATTTCTCGCTCTTCCTTATTGTAGCGTTGGGCTTTATGCTAGGGAGGATTAAGATAAAGGGCTTGTCGCTGGATGTGTCGGCCGTTATCTTCATTGCCTTGCTTTTCGGACATTTCGGTGTGATCATTCCTAAAGAATTGGGGAACTTCGGTCTGGTGCTTTTTATCTTTACCATCGGTATTCAGGCCGGTCCCGGATTTTTCGATTCTTTCAGAAGTAAAGGAAAGACACTGATTCTTATCACTATGCTTATTATTTGCTCTGCCTGTCTGACGGCGGTAGGACTGAAGTATGCTTTTGACATTGATACGCCCAGTGTGGTGGGATTGATAGCAGGGGCATTGACCAGTACGCCCGGTCTGGCGGTAGCTATAGACAGTACAAATTCACCGTTGGCTTCCATTGCATACGGTATTGCTTACCCGTTTGGAGTGATAGGGGTGATTTTGTTTGTGAAGCTGTTACCCAAGATTATGCGGGTGGATCTGGATAAAGAAGCGCGCAGGTTGGAACTGGAACGGCGCAGCAGTTTTCCGGAACTGACAACTTGCATTTTCAGAGTGACCAATCAAGCGGTATTCGGACGTACTTTGGCGCAAATAAATGCACGTGCCATGACGGGGGCCGTCATTTCACGGGTAAAGCATGGGGATTCTATATTGATGCCTAAAGCGAATACCATGTTGCTGGAAGGGGACTATGTGCAGGCGGTGGGAAGTGAGGAAGCGCTGAATCAGTTTGCTGTATTGGTTGGAGAACGAGAGGAAGGTGAATTGCCTCTGGATCAGACGCAGGAGATTGAATCTTTATTGCTGACAAAGAAAGATATGATAAACAAGCAATTGGGGGATTTGAATTTACAACGTAACTTTGGTTGTACGGTAACCCGTATCCGTCGAAGCGGCATAGACTTGTCACCTTCTCCGGATTTGGCCTTGAAATTCGGTGATAAGCTGATGGTGGTCGGTGAACGGGAAGGACTCAGAGGCGTTGCCCGTTTGTTGGGGAATAATGCCAAACAGTTGTCTGATACTGATTTCTTCCCGATAGCTATGGGGATTGTATTAGGTGTATTGTTCGGCAAAATAAATATTTCATTTTCAGACAGCGTTTCCTTTTCACCCGGATTGACCGGAGGAGTGCTGATGGTGGCATTGCTGCTGAGTGCCGTGGGAAAGACAGGACCTATATTGTGGTCTATGTCCGGTCCTGCCAATCAGTTGTTACGTCAGTTGGGCTTATTGCTGTTTTTGGCTGAGGTCGGTACTTCTGCCGGTAAGAATCTGGTGGCTACTTTTCAGGAGAGCGGATTGTTATTGTTCGGAGTGGGGGCGGCCATTACTGTCGTGCCTATGCTGGTTGCCGTTGTGGTTGGCAGGTTGGTCTTTAAAATCAGTTTGTTGGATTTGCTGGGCACCATCACCGGTGGTATGACCAGTACGCCCGGTCTTGCGGCAGCCGATTCCATGGTAGATAGTAATATTCCGAGTGTTGCATATGCTACGGTGTATCCGATTGCAATGGTGTTCCTTATTTTGTTTATACAAGTGATCGCTTCGGCGGTTTATTGATATATCAAACAGCCGGGTGGGTATGTGCCAAAGGTAGTAAATACTTTTGGCACATTTTTTATTTGGATGAATGTTGTATTTTTATTTATCGATATGAGGAGAAAAAAATATTCATTTTGTTTCTTTTATAGATTTTAATTTATATATTTGTCACAACCTTAATGTAATACGGAGAAAGATTAGGCTTATTCAGTGACAGAATGACGATTGGAATATGGTATGAATAAGCTGAACTCATATATGGTATTTATAAATATACTCAATTTTATGAGGAATAAAGACACACACTCTCGAATTACAGACAAATGCAGATGTTTGTTTGTAGTTGCCTATTCGGCAATGTCTATTACAGGATTGAGCTCCGTGCTCGCAGTGGAAAACCATGCACTATCTTCTCCGGTTTCAGATCGTGTGGAAAGCGTACAGCAGAAAAAACATGTTTCAGGTAATGTGCAGGATGCTAACGGAATGCCTTTAATCGGGGCGTCCGTAATCATCAAGGGAACCAATACCGGTATGATTACCGATATTGAAGGTAATTTCGCTCTTGATGCTAAACAGGGTGATATTATCGTAATCAGTTACATCGGTATGAAATCGGCGGAGGTGAAAGTGCCTGCTAACGGGCAAATAAGAGTGATGCTGAAAGAGGATTCGCAGTTGATGGATGAAGTGGTAGTGACCGGTTATGGTGATTTTAAGAAGGCTACTTATACGGGGTCTGCTTCTGTTTTGAATACGGATAAATTGGAGTCATTGCCTGTTGTGTCTGTAGCACAGATGATGGAGGCTAATATTCCGGGGTTAAGTTCAGTGGCCAGTTCTTCCCAGCCGGGTTCTAAAGCTACAGTGCGGGTGCGTGGAATTGCTTCTATGAATGCTTCTACAGAACCTCTTTATGTATTGGACGGCGTGCCGGTAGCGTCTAGGGATATGAGTGGTCTAAGTGCCAATGCCAGTGCGGGAGGACTTGGTTTGATCGAGACATTAAATCCTGCGGATATTGAAAGTATAACCGTATTGAAAGATGCCGCTTCTGCTTCATTATATGGAGCAAAAGGATCTAACGGTGTAATCCTTATTACTACTAAAAAAGGGAAGGAAGGTAAAATGAGGGTGAGTATGCAGGCTACTTACGGTATTACGGATATCGCTTACAATTATCGTCCGATAATGGGGGGTGAAGAGCGTAGGGAGTTGATTTATGAAGGATTTGTTAATTATCGTTTGAATCAGGGGGATTCGGAAGCCGAGGCAAAGGCTTATGCGGATGGACAAATTGACAATTATGCTGCACGCCCGGCCAACGGATATGCTGATTGGGAAGATGCTTTATTGAAAAAAGGACATCAGCAGGACTATAGTTTGTCTGTAAGCGGAGGTAATGAAAAATCGAATTTTATTGGTACGTTAGGATACACCAATCAGACAGGTATAAGCATAAATTCAGGAATGGAACGTTTTACCGGTCGTATTGATGCAAACAGTAAATGGAATAAATTTGAGTATGGAATGAATGCTACCTTTTCATGGACTCGTAATAAACATACGCCGGAGGGACAGTATTATGCCAGTGCGCTTTATTCTTCAAAATATCAATTGACCCCTTCCATACCTATTTATAATGAGGATGGCAGTTATCATACGGGTTTCCAGAATAATGGAGGTATTAACCCGCTGTATGAGAATTCTGTAGATTCAAATTATGCACGTCTGGCACGTACAATGGCATCCGCCAAGGCTGCCTATCATATCTTGGACGGGTTGAAGTTATCTACTATCTTTACAGTAGACTATTCTTTAAATAAAGACTTTTTCTTTTACTCGCCTGACGGTAAGGATGGGGAAGCTACACAGGGATCCGGACAGATGATGATGATTGAGAGAATGAGTTATACTTCACAAACGAATCTGGCATATAATAAAACGTTTGGCAAACATAACATTAATGCGGTTTTAGCGTATGAGGTTATGAAATACGATTATGAGGATATGTATGGTGAGAAACAGGTTTACGGGCAAACACTTAATCCGTCGTTGGATAATGGCGCCAAACCTGCTGATCTTACTAATACGAGGCAGGAAGATGCTATGGTGTCGTATGTAGGAAGCTTGAATTATGGATATAATGATAAATATTATGCAGGTTTCAGTTTCCGTCGTGATGGCTCTTCCCGATTGGCGCCTGATACCCGTTGGGGGAACTTTTGGGCTGTTTCCGCTTCATGGAGACTCTCTCAGGAAAACTTCATGAAACCGTGGGAGAATGTGGTGTCGGATATGAAATTAAGAGCATCGTATGGTGTGAACGGTAATCTGCCGACCGGTTATTATGGTTATCATGGAACTTATACTACCGGAGCATTTTATAATGGAAAACCTGCTCCGTGGGAAGATGCTATTGCTAATCCTGATTTGACTTGGGAAAAGAACTATGCATTGAATCTGGGGGTTGATTTAAGTCTGTTCAGACGGGTTAATTTGACTTTCGATTGGTATACCAGAACGACTAAGGATTTATTGATGAGTAAGCAATTGAATTCTATCAGTGGTTTTGGCAGTATTCTTACGAATGTGGGCGAAATGAAGAATACCGGTTTTGAAATAGAGGTACGTTCAAGTAATATTCAAACCAAAGATTTTAGTTGGACAACTTCTTTAAACTTGTCACATAATAAAAATAAGATTGTAAAACTGGCGGATCTTCCGGAATTTATAGATGGAAATTATATCAGAAAGGAAGGTTGTTCGTATGCGACAATTTATTTGAGAGAGTATGCCGGAGTGGATCCTAATGACGGACGCCCGATGTATTATGACAATAAAGAAGACGAAAATGGCAATAGAAGCAGGAATATTGTGTATGACCCCAATGATGCCGACCGTGTGGAGTTGAAAGATATATATCCTAAATTGACCGGTGGATTGATGAATACGTTTAATTATAAGTTTATTGATTTATCTTTTAATTTGTCGTTTCATTTAGGTGGATATTCTTACGATGGTGCCATGTATGCTTTGCAGGATGACGGTTATACGGCACAATACAATAAGAGTACAGAGTTACGCCGCCGTTGGAAACAGCCGGGAGATATAACAGATGTTCCCCGATATGTGTATGGACAAGAGTATGGTGGCTGGTGGAACTCGTCACGTGGTGTTCATAGCACAGATCATTTGCGCTTGAAAAGTTTGATTGTTGGCGTTTCTGCTCCTCAGTCTTGGTTGAGAACCATAGGTATTAATTCTGCCCGTATTTATTTTTCGGGTACCAACTTGTTGACGTGGGCTGCATACGATCAATATGATCCGGAGTTGAATGGAATTGTAAGTTATTTTACTCCTCCTCTTAAAACATTCGCATTTGGACTTGAACTTAAATTCTAATCAATTAACACCGAACTGTTTATGAAAAAAAATATAATTATATTAGGCTTGATTTCTTTATTGGCCGTATCGTGCGGGGATGATTTTTTAACCACTCATCCTGGTGATAGCGTTTCTACGGATTTGGCACTGAGTACAGAGCAGGATATAGATAATGCTGTGAATGGATTGTATGATTTGATGTCCAGCTATGGCTATTATGGCGGAACCATGTTTTTTTATGGGGATATGAAAGGGGATGATATGCAGAGTTCTTATAATAGCGGGAGAACTTGTAACCGGTGTTACTTATATGATCATCGCTCTACAAGCTTAAATGCCGGATATTTATGGGGACGTCCTTTTTATATTATCCGTAATGCATGGAATGTGATCAATGCGATTGATGATGGAAAAGTGCAAGGTTCAGAGCAAAGATTAAAGGAATTGAAAGGTGAGGCGATGACTATCATGGCACTTTGCCAGTTTGACTTGACCCGTTGTTTCGGTTATCCTTATACTAAGGATAAAGGGGCCGGTTGGGGAGCTCCAATTGTAGATCATGCAATTACATTAGATGAAAATCCGCCACGCAGCACTGTTGCAAAGGATTATGAGTTCATAATCAGTACATTGGAGGAGGCTATACCTTTAATGAGTACTTCTAAAAATAACAGCCGGATGAATGCGTATGCTGCAAGAGCATTGCTGTCTCGTATTTATCTGTATCATGATGATAACGAGAAAGCGTTTCAAATGGCAAGCAACTTGATTGAAGAAGTGGAAGGAAATGGAATGTACCGTCTTTATACACGTGATGAATATGTTCCGGCATGGGATTTGAAAAATACGTTTGGTACGGAATCATTATTTGAAATTGCTAATAGTACAGATGATAATGGAGGACGAAGTTCATTGGCATATCTGATGCATTGGAATGGGTATCGTGAGATTTTTGCCACTCAGAAATTTGTGGATGAGTTATTGAGTGACCCGGAGGATATTCGCTGTCTGTTGCTGGAAAAGAATGTTTATAATAAAAATGATGTATGGTGGTTGAAGAAATGGCCGGGAACAGATGCTACGACTCCATCTTTTGAAAATAATTATGTTATTTTCCGTTTGTCTGAAGTCTATTTGAATGCGGCGGAAGCCGGAGTGAAAATAGGTGGGGCATCTGCCGTAAAAGGTTTGAATTATCTGAATGCAATTGTGCAGCGTGCTAATCCTGCAAAGGAAGTAACGGCGGCTGAATATACATTGGATAGGGTGTTGGAAGAAAGAAGTAAAGAATTGATAGGTGAGGGGCATCGTTTCTTTGATATGTTGAGAAATGGAAAGACCATTGTTCGTAAGGGAGGATATCATTTACCGGGTATCGTGGAGGAAATAGACTGGGATTATTATAAATGTGTTTTACCGATTCCAACAGACCAGTTTACATTTAGTCCTGATATGGAGCAGAATCCGGGATATACTAAAAATTAATTTTAAATAATTATTAAATGAGAGGGTGTGGTATCACACCCTTTTTTTGTGTGGACAAATTCTACATTCATGTGGATTTATTCTACAATTTTACAGACGTTCTGTTTTCTTATTTAGTTAATATACAGTGATTTGACGGATGCTTCTTGTTGTTGGCATATCTTTTGACCGGAACATGATAAATTATTATATAATTATATAAATATAAATCATGAATAAATCTAGGTATGTTTTTTTTATTTTGGCTTGTTTATTCGGTTTGTACGTGCAAGCTCAAAATAGAACAGTGAAAGGACGCGTTCTCTCAGCGGAGGATAAAGAACCATTAATTGGAGCTACTGTCAAAATACCCGGTACATCTATCGGTGTGGTGACAGATATAGATGGCAATTTCTCTCTGGAAGTTCCCGACAAAGACAAAACATTAGTGATTGAGTTTTTAGGTATGAGTACACTAACGGCGAAGATACCTGCCAATGGGGTGCTGAATGTATCTTTGCATCCGGATACACAACGATTGGATGAGGTTGTGGTGACAGGCTATGGTAATTTTTCCAAATCTTCATTTACCGGTTCGGCAAATACATTACGGGGGGACTTGTTGAAGAACGTTCCGGTTGTATCGGTAGAACAGAAGTTGCAGGGTATGACTCCGGGCGTATCCATTTCGGGAAATTCCGGTCAGCCGGGTGCTAATCAAAGTATACGTATCCGCGGTATGGGGTCATTCAATGCATCGAAAGAACCTTTGTTTGTCATTGACGGAGTACCGGTGACTTCCGGAAGCTTGAGTGGTGGCTCGGCAGATGCCGCTTACATGAATAATTCTAAAACGAATATAATGAGTACGCTGAACCCTTCGGATATTGAAAATATAACAGTCATAAAAGATGCGGCAGCGGCTTCTTTATATGGTTCACGTGCGGCAAACGGTGTGATTCTGATAACCACTAAAAAAGGTACAAAAGGACGTGCTAAGGCTACATTAAAAATGGATGGAGGCTTTTCTAATGCTGCTGTGGAATTCCGTCCGACGTTGAATGGGGAGCAGCGTAGAGAGCTAATTTATGAAGGTTTGATGAACTTTCAACAAGATGAAATAGCCAAGAATCCGGAGGCGGGATTGGCGTCGCCCACCGAGTATGCCGATTTACATATCAATGATTATGCCTCCATTCCGGAACTGGGATATACTGACTGGAGGAAGGAATTAATGCGTACGGCACATCATCAAAGTTATGAAGCGTCCGTATCGGGAGGCAATGACAAGACTACGTTCTATTCTTCATTGGGTTTTAACCGTCAGGAGGGTTTGGTGGAAAATTCTAATCTGGACAGATATACAGCTCGTTTGAATGTAACCCAGAAGGTAGGTTCCCGTGGGGAAGTGGGCGCCAATGTGATGTTCTCTCAATTGAATCAGGAAATGAATGAGGAGCGTGGATCATCTATTAATCCTTTCCTTTGTGTGGCTTTGAACACCACTCCGTCTTTTCCGGTACGTGACGCTGAAGGGAATTATGTAGGATCATATCCCAGTAGCAATGTGAATCCGTTGCGTGATATCCGTACAGATTATAACCGTACCCGCATGACACGTATGTTTTCTACAGGCTATGCTTCGATAGATATTATCAAAGGGTTGAAATTGAAAGAAACGCTTAGCTATGATTATAATATTCAGAAAGATTCCCGTTATTGGAATCCGTTGAGTGGAGCCGGAGCTAAAAGTGGTAGTGATGCACAGACGGCAAAGGGATTTATAGAATATAGTAAATTGATTTCTTCCACTTCATTGGGATATAATACGACTATAGCACAATTACACCATGTGGATGCGTTGGTAGCTTATGAAATTGAAAATTATCAGACAGACAAAGCAATGGGGGATAAATCCAAACTTCCTTCAGATTATTTGGTGGAACCGGATAATGCAGCATCATTGAACAGCTTTGTGTCTTCTACTCAGGATTCAAGAATGATTTCTTATGTATCCCGTATCAACTATGATTATGATGACCGTTACTATATTGCCGGTAGCTTCCGTCGTGACGGCAGTTCACGCCTGTCACCCGAGAACCGTTGGGGAAATTTTTGGTCTGTATCCGGTATGTGGAATGTAGGTGCGGAAAAATTTATGCAATCTATAAAGAGTGTGCTGAGTGATTTAAAGATACGTGCCTCGTATGGTGTGAATGGTAATCAGCCGGGTGCTCTTTACGGATATATGGGACTTTATTCCTACGGGCAGAATTATATGGGAGGTGGTGGATCTTATGAATCGGCATTACCGAACCCGAACCTTAAATGGGAAAAGAACTATAACTTGAATTTGGGACTCGACCTGGCATTTATCAATCGTATTTTTGTCAGCTTGGAATATTATAATCGCGATACGAAAGATTTGCTTTACAATCGTCCTATCAGTAGCACTACCGGTTTCCAAAATTATTTGGGGAACTTGGGACAACTGAATAATAGAGGTTGGGAACTGGAACTGCGTACCATAAACTTTGCCGGTAACAACTTTAATTGGACTTCTGTTTTGAATATGACCCACAATAAAAATAAGATTGTATCATTGGATGGTAAATTGGACCAGTCTATCGAGGGAAGCTGGTTTATCCATAAAGTGGGGTTGCCGTATTCTACCTTCTATGTGAAAGAATATGCGGGGGTTGATCCTCAGACAGGAAAAGCTTTGTACTATATGAATACACAGGATGCAAATGGCAATTATGACAGAACAGTGACTACTGACGCTTCTGCAGCACAGGCAATTCCTTATAAGTCTGTGGATCCGAAGATTTCAGGAGGTTTTACCAATATCGTGAATTACAAATGGTTTGATCTGGCATTGACATTGACTTATTCTTTAGGAGGATATTCTTTTGACAAAACCGGAACTTATAATGAAACCGACGGTGCAAAAGAGCAGAACTATAACTTGCCCATTTATGAATTGGATCGTTGGCAAAAGCCGGGTGATGTGACGGATGTACCCCGATTTGTACTTGGCCAGGCGGCAGGACCGCAGAATTCATCCCGTTATGTACATAGCACGGATCATTTACGTGTAAAGAACTTGACTTTGGGCTTTACATTGCCGGATCAGTGGCTGACCAAACTGGGTGTCAGTAAAGCAAGATTGTACTTCTCAGGCAGTAACTTGTTGACGTGGGCAAAGTGGGACCAGTATGATCCGGAAGTACCTGTTTCCGGTGAAGTATTTTGTGAAACACCTCCTATGCGTACTTACAGTTTTGGAATAGAAGTCTCATTTTAATGAATCTCCTTTAAATTAGAACGAAATGAAAAAAATATATTTATCGATTGTTGCGGCTGTATCATTGATGTTTGTTTCGTGTACTGCTGATTGGCTGAATACAGATCCTTCTACGGCAGTTCCCAGTGATGATGCCATTAAAAATATAGATGATGCACAGGTGGCATTGAATGGTATATACCGATTAGCATCCGCACATAGTTATTATGGTGATAATTATCTTTATTATGCTGATTGTCGTGGAGAAGATGTGCAGGCACGTATTAATAAAGGAGCAGGCCGCAGGGTTTCTCCTTACTATTTCTTTGATGTTACGGCGGATGATAATTTTAATATAACCCTTGTCTGGAACCAACCCTATAAAGTGATCCATCAGGCTAATAGTCTGATAGAAAAGTTGGATGCCGGAAATGCGGGAAATGCCAAGCCGGAAGAAGTGGCACGGATCAAATCGGAGGCACTGGCAATGAGAGGATTGGCTTTATTTGATCTGACCCGTTTGTTCGGTATGCCTTATACTTTGGATAATGGGGCTTCTTTAGGAGTTCCTATTGAGATTCAGACCACTTTGGAGGATCATGTTCCGGAACGTAACACAGTGGCGCAATGTTACGAACAGGTGCTAAAGGACTTGAACGATGCGTTGGGAGGACTGACAAAGGAAAAACATGATGCCTATATGAATTATTGGAGTGTGAAAGCTTTGCTTTCCCGGGTGTATCTGTATATGAATGACAATGAAAATGCATTGAAATGTGCAGAAGAAGTAATCAATGACAATGGGGGAATTTACCGGCTTTTTACTCATGACGAATATCCTTCTGTATGGGGAAAAGACTTTAACTCTGAGTCTTTGTTTGAATTCTATTTTACGATGTCTGAACCTTCAGGCGGTTCGGGAGGAGAAGGGGCGCCGATGGTGTATGCCGATAATGTGAAAGATTGGAATAACCTGATTCTGACAAAGGCTTATTTGGATTTGCTGAATGAAGACCCTGAAGATGTGCGCCATGTATTTCCTCATTTGCCGGAAAATGCCGTTGCGGATACATTGCCTGTAGCTGCCAAAGGTCAACCGAAATATCTGATTAAATATCCGGGGAAATCGGGCAGTGTGACCGATGCTGTTTCTACAGTCAATCCACAGGATAATGATCTTTGTATTCTCCGTTTATCCGAGGTTTATTTGAATGCTGCGGAAGCTGCTTTTAAAATCGGCAATACGGAAAAAGCATTGACATATCTGAATGCGATAGTTACCCGTGCCAATCCGGCGAAATCCGTAACATCTGCTGATCTCAGCCTGGAGCGCATTCTGAAAGAAAGACGTAAAGAACTGGTAGGTGAAGGTCATGCTTTCTTTGATTATATGCGTAATGGCAAGTCGGTGGACCGTTCGGGAGGCTGGCATCTGACTATGCCTGAAGATGCCCGTGTCATTGCTCCTTCAGACCCCAGGGTGGCACTTCCTATTCCACAAACAGAAATTGATGCTAATCCGAATATAGTTCAAAATCCTAGATAATTGTTTTGTCCATGTTAAGTTTGCCCTTCTTTTCGATGATGATATCGGAGAGAAGGGTTTTCTTTTTACAATTTATATGGTACAAAATCATATTTCGTCCGTCTTCATTTGAAAAGAAAGACCAAAAATATGAGATTATATGGATTGTTACTGTGCGGATGGATGACGGTATCCTTACAGGCCCAACAAATACATGATTGGGAGAATCATCATGTATTACAGATTAATAGGGAACCGGCAAGGGCTGCTTTTGTGCCTTTTGCCAAGCAGAAGGGGGATTGTTCGATGAGTCTGGACGGGATGTGGAAATTCCGGTGGACTCCTGTGCCTTCCGAACGGATAACGGATTTTTACCGCATGGACTTTAATGACAAGGATTGGAAAGATTTTCCGGTTCCTGCCAATTGGGAAATCAACGGATACGGAACGCCTATTTATGTATCGGCAGGATATCCGTTTAAAATAGATCCTCCACGGGTGATGGGGGAGCCTAAAGCTTCGTATACCACCTACAAGGAACGTAATCCGGTGGGGCAATACCGGCGTACTTTCACGCTGCCCGCCGGGTGGAAGGCAAATGGGCAGACTTTTCTTCGCTTTGAAGGAGTGATGAGTGCTTTTTATGTGTGGATAAACGGTGAACGTATAGGTTATAGCCAGGGAAGTATGGAACCTAGTGAGTTCAATATCACCTGCTGGTTGAAACCGGGAGAGAACCAAATCGCTCTGGAAGTTTATCGGTATAGTGACGGATCTTATCTGGAAGATCAGGATTTTTGGCGTTTTGGAGGTATTCATCGCAGTATTCATTTGGTGCATACTCCGGATATCCGTATCCGTGACTATGTAGTGCGCACTCTGCCTGCTGTTCAGGGGAATTATCAAGATTTCCGACTGCTGATTGATCCGCAGCTCAGCGTTTACCGGGGAATGGACGGTAAAGGTTATACGTTGCAGGCGGTGCTGAAGGATGCGGATGGAAGAGAAGTAGTGAATATGGTTGGCAATGTGGAAGATATCTTGGATTTGGAGCATAAGGCGGCACGGATGAATGAATGGTATCCGCAACGTGGTCCACGTAAGATGGGACGTATGTCCGCCGTTATAAAATCTCCGCAACGTTGGACAGCCGAAACTCCTTATTTATATAAGTTGGAACTTCGTTTACAGAATGCAAACGGACAGACCATAGAGCAAGTGGAACAGCCGGTAGGTTTTCGTTGTATTGAAATAAAGGACGGACAAATGTTGGTTAACGGTAATTCGGTCCGTTTTCGTGGGGTAAACCGTCATGAACACGATCCGTATACGGCACGCGTGATGAGTGAGGAGAGGATGTTGCAGGATATATTGCTGATGAAACAAGCCAATGTGAATGCAGTCCGTACCAGTCACTATCCCAATGTGAGCCGTTGGTATGAACTGTGCGACAGCTTGGGACTGTATGTGATGGATGAGGCGGATATAGAAGAGCACGGATTACGTGGAACATTGGCTAGTACACCCGATTGGCACGCCGCTTTTCTGGATCGTGCGGTACGTATGGCGGAACGCGATAAAAATCATCCTTCGGTAGTGATGTGGAGCATGGGAAATGAAAGTGGTTACGGACCTAATTTTGCTGCTATTTCGGCTTGGCTGCATGATTTTGATCCTACACGTCCCGTACACTATGAAGGAGCTCAGGGAGTAAACGGAGAACCCGACCCGAAAACAGTGGATGTAATCAGCCGTTTCTATACCCGTGTGAAACAGGAGTATCTGAATCCCGGCATTCCCGAAGGGGAGGACAAGGAACGGGCGGAGAACGCACGTTGGGAACGCTTGTTGGAAATAGCGGAACGCACGAATGATAACCGTCCTGTGATGACCAGCGAATATGCACATTGCATGGGGAATGCTTTAGGTAATTTCAAGGAATATTGGGATGAGATTTATAGTAACCCACGTATGCTGGGCGGCTTTATATGGGACTGGGTGGATCAAGGTATTTATAAGATATTGCCGGATGGCCGCCGGATGGTGGCGTATGGCGGTGACTTTGGTGATCGGCCTAATTTAAAGGCTTTCTGTTTTAATGGTGTGGTGATGAGTGACCGCGAAACTACGCCCAAATATTGGGAGGTGAAGAAAGTATATGCTCCGGTTAAATTGGAAATGGAAAAAGATCTTCAGGTTTTTCCAAAAGAACAAGATGTTTTTTTAAAAGAACAAGATGTTTTGCCCAAAGGATTAAGAGTTACGAACCGCAATCATCACATTGGTCTGGAAGGATATCGCTGTCTGTGGACTTTGATAGAGAACGGGAAGAAGATGAAACAAGGGGAACTGGCGCTTCCATCGGTGGCACCCGGTGAAACAGGAACGATGGCTTTGCCCGATGTTAAGATTAATAAACAGGCTGATGTTCGATTGAATGTAAGTATAGTATTGAAAGAAGATGCTTTATGGGCGAAAGCCGGGCATGAGATTTTAAAGGAACAGTTTGCCTTGAATGATCATTTGATGGCGGTGGCTGACGGTGTACAACCGGGTAAACGTAAAAGTAAGTTTTCTGTTTTGGATTTATGGGAAGATAGTTATTTTCAAGCTTTCCGTGCTCCGACGGATAATGATAAAAGTTTCGGTAACTGGTTGGCCAAGGATTGGAAGAATCAGGGATTGGATGCTCCTCAAGTAGAGGTAATTACTCCCGAAACGGAAACTCAGGAAACAGATGGAACCGTATCGAAGAAATCGGTTGTGGAATATCGTTATGCCAAGGGTAGCATCCGTGTTTCTTCCCATTATAAGATATATGTGGATGGAACGGTGGATTTGGAACAGACTTATCTGCCACAAGGAGAATTGCCGGAATTGCCTCGTCTGGGTAGTGCATTTGTACTGGGAGAAGAATACGAGAACCTTTCCTGGTACGGTCGTGGCCCGTGGGAAAACTATCCCGACCGTAAGACGTCCTGTCTGATAGGTAGATGGAACAGCAAGGTGAGTGAACAGTACACACATTACCCCCGTCCGCAGGACAGTGGCAATCACGAGGATGTTACCGAGGTGATTCTAACCAATAAACAGGGTAAAGGCGTCCGTGTGACAGCCATAGACCGGCCATTTTCATTTTCGGCCTTACATTATACCGTGGATGATATTTATAAAACAACTCATGATTGTGACTTGAAACCACGAAAGGAGGTTGTTCTCAGCCTGGATGCTGCGGTTTTAGGTTTAGGAAACAGTAGTTGTGGTCCGGGAGTGCTGAAGAAATACGCCATTGATAAGCAGAAATCTCATACTTTGCGGGTACGCTTCAGTCTTATAAAATGATGTATGGCAAAAGGTTTGAATAGGCGACGGCGACATATCTTTCCGGTGGCAGACAGAAATATAGAATTAAATTAAAAATCAAATATCAAAATGAAAAGAGCAACAACTTTTTTATCACTCCTTGCTTTATCGGCAGGTTTGTTGGCGCAATCTTCCGTAAAAACAGAACGCCAATACTTGTCAGGACGTGGCTGTGATGATATGGTACAATGGGATTTCATGTGTACCGGTGGTAATAATTCCGGAAAATGGACGAAAATCGGAGTACCTTCTTGTTGGGAACTGCAAGGATTCGGTACTTATCAATATGGCATGAAATTCTATGGTAAGGCTTTTCCTGAAGGAGTAGCTGACGAACAAGGTTTGTATAAATATGAATTTGAGTTGCCTGCCGAATGGAATGGTAAACAGATAGAGCTGGTATTTGAAGGCTCTATGACTGATACGCAGGTAAAGATAAACGGTCGTAAAGCCGGTTCCATGCATCAGGGAGCTTTTTACCGCTTTATTTATAATGTGAGTGACCGGGTATTTTTCGGATCGAAAAAAAAGAATGTACTTGAAGTAACTGTAAGCAAGGAAAGTGCGAATGCAGGGGTTAATTTGGCAGAACGCCGTGCTGATTATTGGAATTTCGGAGGTATTTTCCGTCCTGTGTTTATCGTGGCGAAACCGGCTCAAAATATAGATCGTCTGGCAATAGATGCGAAGGCGGATGGGAATTTCTATGCCGATTGTTTTCTGAATATGGCAGTAGAAGGTGCTAGGGTACATACTGTCATAACAGATGCTAAAGGGAAAAAAGTGGCCGAAAATACTTCGGATGTCCGTACAGGTAGCGACCATGCTTCGATTAATTTCGCAGTAAAATCTCCTGAATTATGGACGGCTGAAACTCCGACCATGTATCAGGCTACCTTTACCCTGCTTGATAAAGCAGGCAAAACACTGCATGTTGAAAATCAGAAATTTGGTTTCCGTACCATTGAAACACGTGAAAGTGACGGATTGTATATCAACGGTCGGCGTGTGATGATTAAAGGGGTGAACCGTCATAGTTTCCGTCCTGAAAGCGGACGTACACTGAGCAAGGCAAAGAACATTGAAGATGTATTGCTTATCAAAAGCATGAACATGAATGCCGTCCGCCTGAGTCATTATCCTGCCGATCCCGAATTTTTTGAAGCTTGTGACTCGCTGGGGCTTTATGTAATGGATGAGTTAAGCGGCTGGCATGGCAAGCACGAAACTATCAACGGGCAGAAGCTGGTAAAAGAAATGATTACCCGTGATGTAAACCATCCGTGTATCATCTGGTGGAGCAACGGCAACGAAAAAGGTTGGAATACCGAACTGGATGGTGAATTTCACAAATACGACCCTCAGAAACGCCCGGTGCTTCATCCGCAAGGCAACTTCAGTGGATATGAAACCATGCACTATCGTTCTTACGGAGAAAGCCAGAACTATATGCGTCTGCCGGAAATATTTATGCCGACCGAGTTTCTGCATGGATTGTACGATGGAGGACACGGAGCCGGACTGTATGATTATTGGGAAGTGATGCGTAAGCATCCCCGTTGTGCCGGAGGTTTCCTTTGGGTACTGGCCGATGAGGGCGTGAAGCGTGTGGATATGAATGGATTCATTGACAACTGCGGCAATTATGGAGCCGATGGCATTGTAGGTCCGCATCACGAAAAAGAGGGCAGTTATTTTACCATCAAGCAGGTGTGGTGTCCTATTCAAATCATGACCGATAGCCTTGACAGTCAGTTTGACGGCAAACTGAAAATAGAGAACCGTTACGATTTCCTGAATGCGAATACATGCCGTTTCACTTATAAATATGTGCAATTGCCTTCTGTAACCGATAAGGGGGGAATGAAAGTGATGAAACAGGGTGAAGTGAACTGTCCCGACATTCCTGCTCACGGTGCGGGTACACTGACCATTCCTGCGGCTGTCAAGGGAGCCAATGCTTTGATGCTGACAGTAACGGATAAGCAGGGGAATGATCTCTTTATGTGGAGTTATAAACTGGACGACGTTGCCGGATTGCAACAGGTTTCTGCCGGAAACAAGCCTTCTTATAAAGAAACTGCCGATGCATTGACGGTTGATGCTGGAGGACGTACATTTACTTTTTCTCAGAAAGACGGACAGCTGAAGGGGGTAAAGGTTGGAAGCCGTATCATCAGTCTGGCAAATGGTCCTCGTTTTATTGCCGCCAAGCGTTCGGACCGTTCTATGGACCAGTTTTATAACCATGATGACAAAGAGGCTGAAAAGAAGAAAACCCAATACACTACATTTGATGATGCCGGTCGTTTTACAGGCTTTACCGTGCGTGAAGAAGGCAATAACGTAGTGGTTACCGCTAACTACAAACTGGGATGTTTTGATCAGGCTGTATGGACTATCGCTCCTGACGGTACCGCTGCTATAGACTTTACATACAACTTCAGCGGTGTGGTGGATTTGATGGGGGTGATGTTTGATTATCCGGAAGATAAAGTGTTGAGCAAGCGTTGGGTAGGTGACGGGCCTTACCGTGTATGGCAGAACCGTCTGCATGGTCCGCAGTTGGGCGTATGGGAAAATGAGTATAATGATCCCATTCCTGCCGAAAGCTTTACTTATCCCGAATTTAAAGGGTACTTTGCTAATGTGCAATGGATGACTTTGAAAACACAGGAAGGAACGATAAGTATCTGTAACCGTACTCCTCAGAATTATGTAGGGGTTTATCAGCCTCGCGACGGTCGTGACGGCTTGCTTTATACTTTCCCGGCTACCGGCATCAGTCTGATGAAAGTAATTCCTCCGGTTCGTAATAAAGTGAATACGACAGATTTGATAGGTCCGTCTTCACAAGCATTTTGGGCTGATGGAGCATATGGGGGAAGTATCACGTTAAAATTTGAATAACAGTGAAAAAATAGATTGTAAAGGGAAGAGGAACTTTGTTTATTCTTCCCTTTTCTTTTTTTATTTGGCTTGAACTCTCTATATTTGAAAAATTGAGTACAAATTACAACTTTATTCGTTTATCATTAAATATAGAATAAATAGCTTATGAAGATAAAACATCTGTTTGTATCCATATTGCTGGCAACCGGATTCCAACCGATGATAGCACAATCCGCTTTACGGCAACAGTTTGTAAATTCATCCGTACAGGAAGCTCGTCCCTGGACTTTCTGGTATTGGATGTTTGGCGCTGTAACTCCCGAAGGGATTACCGCCGATCTGGAAGCCATGCACCGTGTAGGTTTGGGTGGAGCCTATCTGATGCCTATCAAGGGAGTGGAGCAAGGACCTCAATACGAAGGAAAAGCTCAACAGCTTACCCCCGAATGGTGGCGTATGGTCACTCATAGTATGAAAGAGGCCGACAGGCTGGGAATGCAACTGGGCATGCACATCTGTGACGGCTTTGCCTTGGCGGGAGGTCCTTGGATGACTCCCGAAGAATCCATGCAAAAAGTGGTATGGAGTGACACCATTGTGAACGGTGGAAATATCCGGAATCTCACTTTGCCCATGCCCGAAGCACTGGATGGCTATTATGAAGATATCGTTACCTACGCCATTCCATTGGAGCGTCAGCCTGAGGATACTTCATTGAAGCCGAAGGTAACTTTCGGCAATTTGAAACAGGCCGTTATCAAAGATGAATCCAAGGCTGTGAACAGGGATGAGAAAGGAGTCTTCCGTTCCTCTTATCCTTGTTGGATTCAGTATGAATATGCAGAACCTGTGACTTGCAGCAACGTGGAAATTATTTTGGGAGGAAATAACTACCAGGCACATCGCCTGAAAGTATTGGCCAGTGAGGACGGACGGACGTTCAAAACAGTGAAGCAACTGGTCCCTGCCCGGCAGGGATGGCAGAATACGGATTTCCAGTCCACTCATGCCATCCCCCCTGTTACCGCCCGTTACTTCCGTTTTGAGTGGACTCCCGTGGGAAGCGAACCGGGTAGTGAGGATCTGGATGCAGCTAAATGGAAACCGAATTTGAAAATCAATGATATAGTCCTTCATACGGCTCCGCGTATTCATCAGTGGGAGGGAAAAGCAGGACTGGTGTGGCGTGTGGCTACTGCTACTACTTCGACGGAAATACCCGATGCGGCTTGTGTGCAACCGGATGAATTGATCAATCTCCCTTTGTATCAGGGCAGGCTGACCGCCCGTTTACCCGAAGGTAAATGGCGTATTCTCCGCATGGGACATACGGCAACCGGACATGTGAATGCTACTGCCGGAGGAGGTAAAGGATTGGAATGCGACAAGTTCAGCACCAAGGCTGTTCAGAAACAGTTCTCGAACTGGTTTGCGGAAATGTTCAAAAAGACGGATGAAGCCGTGGCACGCCGTGTATTGAAATATATGCACGTAGACAGTTGGGAGTGTGGCAGTCAGAACTGGAGTGATAACTTTGCGGCGGAATTTAAGAAACGCCGTGGATATGATTTGATGCCTTATCTTCCTTTGCTGGCAGGTATTCCGATGGAAAGTGCCGCCCGCAGTGAGCAGATATTGCGGGATGTCCGTACCACCATCGGAGAACTGGTGACTGATGTGTTCTACACTGTATTGGCAGACTGTGCCCGTCAATACGATTGCCGGTTCTCTGCCGAGTGCGTAGCTCCTACTATGGTCAGTGACGGATTGATGCATTATCAGAAAGTGGATCTGCCTATGGGGGAATTTTGGCTGAACAGTCCTACGCACGATAAACCCAATGATATGCTGGATGCCATCAGTGGCGCGCATATTTATGGAAAGAATATTATCCAGGCCGAAGGCTTTACTGAAATTCGTGGCGTATGGGATGAAGACCCTGCCATGCTGAAACCTTTGCTGGACCGTAACTATGCACTGGGTATCAATAAACTCTTCTTTCATGTCTATACCCATAATCCTTGGATGAACCGCCGTCCCGGTATGACCTTGGACGGCATCGGACTCTTCTTCCAGCGCGACCAGACCTGGTGGGAGGAAGGGAAATCTTTTGTAGATTACATCACCCGTTGCCAGACTTTGTTGCAATACGGTCATCCGGTGGTTGATATCGCCGTCTTTACCGGTGAAGAGATGCCGCGACGTTCCATTTTGCCCGAACGGTTAGTTTCGATGCTTCCCGGTATCTATGGAGCCGAACGGGTGGAAAGCGAACGGATTCGGCTGGCTAATGAAGGTCAACCCACCCGTGTGCGTCCTGTCGGTGTTACCCATTCGGCAAACATGGCCGATCCCGAAGACTGGGTGAACCCGATGCGTGGTTATGCCTACGATTCTTTTAACAAAGACGCTCTGTTACGTTTGGCAAAAGCGGAGAATGGAAGAATGGTACTTCCGGGAGGAGCTTCTTATAAAGTATTGGTGCTTCCTACAGCCCGTCCTATGAATCCTGATAACCTGCCGTTGTCTCCTGAGGCACAGGCAAAAGTAGAGGAACTCCGCGCGGCAGGTGTCATTATTCCGCAATTGCCTTATCGGGAAGATGATTTTTCTTCTTTCGGTGTGGAACGGGATGTACTTCTTCCTGCTGATGTGGCATATACTCATCGGAGCGGGGAAGAGTATGAGATTTATTTTGTGGCTAATCAGGTGGACAGTTTGCGTACATTCAACGCTTCTTTCCGCATTGCAGGGCGCACGCCTGAATTGTGGAATGCGGTAACAGGAACCATTACCCGTCCGGCACAATGGAAAGAAGCGGACGGCCGTACCGAAGTCGCTTTGTCTTTGCCAGCCAATGGCTCTGTATTTGTCGTATTCCCCAAAGAATCTTCAGAAGTTTCTCCGGAACGGATCGAAAGGGAACCTGTATCCATATCGATCAAGGAATGGACAGTAACATTCCCTTCCGTGCGCAAAACTGTCACTCGTCCGGTATTATTTGACTGGAGTAAGGAAGAGGATGAAAAAATAAAATATTATTCCGGACATGCCACTTACAGAGGGCTATTCAGATGGAAGAATGAACAGGACGGAAGAATTATTCTTCGGTTGGGTAAAGTAGCCAATGTAGCGACTGTACGTGTCAACAGCATTGCATGCGGTACGGCTTGGACAGCTCCATACGAAGTGGACATTACCGATGCGCTTCGTAACGGAACCAATGTCTTGGAAGTGGAGGTGGTGAATACCTGGGCGAATGCGCTCCGTGGAGCAGATCAGGATAAAGCGCCTTTTGAGGGGATATGGACGAATGCAAAATTCCGTCTGCCCGGAGATGGTTTGTTACCTGCCGGATGGATGGGACCTTGCGAGTTTTTTAGAACTAAAGAATAATGCTAATCACACATAACATGAAAAATAAGAAACTACTACTGGGCATTGCTTGGGCATGGTTGACTTGCCTGTCGGCAAATGCGGAAGTGAAATTGCCCGCTTTCTTTTCAGACGGCATGGTGATGCAACAGCAGACTCGTGCCAATTTATGGGGAACAGCTACTCCCGATGCACCGGTGAAAATTACAACAAGTTGGGATAAACAAACCTATAAAACGACTGCCGATGCAAAAGGCGCGTGGAAACTTGCTTTATCCACCCCCTCTGCCGGAGGCCCTTACACGATCACTTTTGATGATGGAAAGCTGACCGAAATACGTGATATCCTGATGGGAGAATTATGGTTATGCTCCGGTCAGAGTAATATGGAAATGCCCATGAAAGGTTTTAAAAACCAGCCGGTGGAGAATAGCAATACAGATGTGATGAACAGCCGTAATCCGCAACTCCGTCTGTTCACCGTAAAGCGTTCTTCCTCTTTTACTCCGAAAACAGATGTGGTGGGAACCTGGCAGGAAGCTGTTCCGGCAACTGTGCGTGAGTTTAGTGCTACTGCTTATTACTTCGGTCGGATGATACAACAGCAGTTGAATATACCTGTGGGTTTGATTGTGGCTTCTTGGGGAGGTTCTGCCTGTGAAGCCTGGATGCATCCGGATTGGTTGAAGGCATTTCCCGAAGCAAAGATTCCCCAATCGGAAGCTGATATCAAGTCAAAGAACCGTACTCCGACTGTACTCTATAACGGTATGCTTCATCCGCTCATCGGATTAGCCATGCGTGGAGTTATCTGGTATCAGGGGGAAGATAACTATAACCGGGCTTCTACTTATGCCGATATGTTCAGTGCACTGATACGCGGGTGGCGCGAAGAATGGCAGCAAGGGGAATTTCCCTTCTATTATTGTCAAATTGCACCTTATGATTATGGAATTATTACTGAGCCTGGCAAGAATGTGATAAATTCTGCTTATCTTCGCGAACAACAAGCTATGGTAGAACACCGGGTGGGCAATAGTGGTATGGCTGTATTGTTGGACGCAGGAATGAAAACGGGGATTCATCCGGGTAAAAAGAAGGTGGCAGGAGAACGTCTGGCGCGTTTGGCATTGGTAAAAACTTACGGAATGAAAGGTGTTACGGCCGAAAGTCCTTACTATACAGGAATGGAAGTAAAGAATGATACGGTAATAGTCAGTTTTGATCGGGCACCGATGTGGATAAATTGTAAAGACCGTTTTGAATCATATAACTTTCAGGTTGCAGGTAAAGATCGGGTTTTTTATCCTGCTAAAGCGTGGATACAGAGAAGTAAAATGCTTGTAAAGAGCGAGAGAGTACCTCATCCGGTGGCAGTTCGTTATGGCTTCGAGAATTATGTGGAGGGAGATTTGTTTGGTGAAGATTTACCTGTATCGTCTTTCCGTTCCGATGACTGGTAAAAACAGAAAAAAATGAAGAATATCTTTACGTTTTTATTATTAGTGTTTATTGGCGGGCAGTTTCTGTGGGGACAGCCTGCCAATTTGGTTTGGAATACTCAAAGCCGGAATGCTTCGGAGTCTATGCCCTGCGGGGGTGGTGATATCGGCATGAATGTATGGGTAGAGAATGACGATGTTCTGTTCTACCTTAGTCGTAGTGGTTCTTTTGACGAGAATAACTGTCTGCTGAAGCAGGGTCGGTTTCGTGTGAGGCTCACTCCGAACCCTTTTGCCGGAACGGCTTCTTTTCGGCAGACTCTGCATCTTAATGATGGCTATGTCAGCGTAAGTAGTGATAATGCCACTCTAATTATTTGGGTGGATGTGTTTCATCCTGTGGTACATGTTGAGGTGAAAACGAAGGAACTGACTTCCATGCGTGTGAATTTTGAAAGCTGGCGTTATGAAGATCGTCCGGTGCGTAAAGGGGAAGGGCAGCAATGCTCTTACAAATGGGCCATTCCTGATGGATTGATGACTAGGCGTGACTCTGTCTGTGTGGAAGAAGATAATTTTACTTTTTTCCATCGCAATCCTGAACGTACTATTTTTGATGTGGTAGTGGACCAGCAGGGAATGAATGAAGTGAAGGAACAACTGTATAATCCTTTGAAGAATTTGATTTTTGGGGGGCGTTTATCAGGTGATAATCTGGTTTATAACGGTACACGACGTGGACATTATGCAGGTACTGAGTATCTGGCATGGATGTACAAAAGCAAGAAACCTACTTATAAGCAGTCTGCACGGATTGTTCTGAATACGGAACAAAGTACGGTTCCTGCATGGGAAGCATCCTTGGCCCGCACTGAGAAGGAAATAAATGTATCCAAAGACAAACAGGCTACCCGCCGTTGGTGGAATGATTTTTGGAAACGTAGCTTTATTGAGGGGGAAGGTGAAGCGGGAGATGCTATCCGTAACTATACACTGTTCCGCTATATGTTGGGATGTAACGCCTATAGTCAGTGGCCTACCAAGTTTAACGGGGGACTGTTTACTTTTGATCCTATGTATGTAGATCAGAAAATGGAATTTACCCCTGATTTCCGGAAATGGGGAGGAGGAACCATGACTGCACAGAATCAGCGTCTGGTTTATTGGCCCATGCTGAAAAGCGGTGACTTTGACTTGATGAAATCACAATTTGACTTTTATCTGCGTTTGTTGCCGACAGCCGAAGCACGTACCCGTACCTATTGGGGACATGCCGGTGCCTGTTTCACCGAACAAATGGAGAACTTCGGTCTGCCCAATCCTGCCGAGTATGGCTTTAAACGTCCTGAAAGCTATGACAGGGGGTTGGAATATAATGCATGGCTGGAATACGAATGGGATACGGTTCTTGAATTTTGTCAGATGATACTGGAAACGGCACGTTATAATGAGGCTGATATCAGCCGTTATATCCCTTTGATAGAAAGCTCACTTAATTTCTTTGATGAGCATTATCGTCAACTGGCATTACAGCGTGGACGTAAGGATTTAGATGGTAACGGCAAACTGGTGATTTATCCGGGATCGGCTTGTGAAACTTATAAGATGGCTTATAATCCATCCTCAACCATTGCCGCGCTGCGCTCTGTTTTACAAACCTACGGACGTAAACCGGACATGCTGGCACGTATTCCTGAGATCCCTTTGCGCATAGTGGATGGGAAGGAAATGATTGCTCCGGCACAGGCTTGGGAACGGGTGAACAATATAGAAACTCCCCAGCTTTATGCTGTATTTCCCTGGCGTATGTATGGAGTGGGGAAGGAAGGTCTGGAAATAGCCCGTAATACCTATCTATATGATCCCGATGCACAGAAATTCCGTTCACATATCGGATGGAAACAAGATAATATCTGGGCGGCTTGTCTGGGTATGACCGAGGAGGCTGCACAACTTACCTTAGAGAAAATGGCGAACGGTCCTCATCGTTTTCCCGCCTTTTGGGGACCGGGTTACGACTGGACTCCCGACCATAACTGGGGAGGCAGCGGCATGATAGGTATGCAGGAAATGCTGTTGCAGGAAGCCGATGGAAAGATTTTATTGTTTCCTGCTTGGCCTAAAGATTGGGATGTGCATTTCAAATTGCATGCTACAGGACAGACTACTGTAGAGGCTGTTCTAAAAGGGGGGACGGTGGTTAGCTTGACCGTATTACCTAAAGAACGGGAGAAAGATGTAGTAAATTGTTTGCTGAATAAATAATTTAAGGGTAAGGAGGTGTGTTTTGTAAATTCACCTCCTACTTCTTTGTATATACTCGATTGGGAACTTGTCACTCCTTTTGTTTTTCTATTCTTATCTATTTGTATGGCAATCAGTGCCGGAACATTGTTTGATGGCTTTGGTTATCTTTGTTGCGTAAACAAGAACTAAAATGTCCGATGCTTTGTTCTTACTATCATAAATAGATTTAAAATGGTTATGAAAAAGATTTTGATAGCTTTGGCCTTATTGCTGACAGGCATTGCAAGCGGATCGGCATGTACCGGTATTTCATTCCTCGCTGAAGATGGCGGATATGTGCAGGCACGTACTATAGAGTGGGGGGACAGTTATCTTCCGAGTGAATATGTTATTGTTCCCAGAGGACAGGATTTGGTATCTTATACTCCAACGGGTGTAAATGGCTTGAGATTTCGGGCTAAATATGGTCTGGTAGGACTGGCTATCATTCAGAAAGAGTTTGTGGCTGAAGGACTGAATGAAGTAGGGCTTTCGGCTGGATTGTTTTATTTTCCCCATTATGGGAAGTATGAAGAATATGATGAGGCTCAAAATGCAATTACTTTGTCGGATTTGCAGGTGGTGAACTGGATGCTTTCCCAATTTGCTACTATAGAAGAAGTGAGAGAAGCTATAGAAGGGGTGAAGGTGGTGTCTCTTGATAAACCTGGTAAAAGTTCTACGGTACATTGGCGCATTGGCGATGCTAAAGGAAATCAAATGGTGTTGGAATTTGTAGGTGGTGTTCCTTATTTTTATGAAAATAAAGTAGGAGTACTCACCAATTCTCCCGATTTTCCATGGCAGGTGACTAACTTGAATAATTATGTAAATCTATATCCGGGAGCTGTCACTCCACAGCAATGGGGTGGGGTGACTATTTTCCCTTTTGGCGCAGGTGCCGGATTTCATGGCATTCCGGGGGATGTAACTCCTCCATCCCGTTTTGTTCGTGTAGCGTTTTATAAGGCAACAGCTCCGGTGTGTCCTACAGCGTATGACGCTATATTACAAAGCTTTCATATCCTGAATAATTTTGATATTCCTATCGGTATAGAACATGCGTTAGGGAAAGCACCTGATATTCCTAGTGCCACACAATGGACTTCGGCTATTGATTTGACAAACAGGAAAGTGTATTATAAAACAGCATACAATAACAATATTCGTTGTATTAGTATGAAGAAGATTGATTTTGATAAAGTGAAGTATCAGTCGTATCCATTGGATAAGGAGTTGAAACAGCCTATAGAAGAGATTATTGTGAAATAGTGCAAGGGCTTGGAAACTGTTGGCGGAAGTACATGGAAGTTTTAATTGCAATGAATGAATAATGGATAAAATGCATTTTTTTTAGAAAAAAGTTCTAGAAATGTTTGCAGATACAAAAATAAACTGTACCTTTGCACTCGCAATTCGGAAGAATAGCAATAACAAAGGATTGATTCGCTAGCTCAGCAGGTAGAGCACAACACTTTTAATGTTGGGGTCTTGGGTTCGAGCCCCAAGCGGATCACTCAAACGAAAAGCAATTTAACGTAAACCGCTGATAATCAAACATTATCAGCGGTTTTTCTTTTCTTACAAAACGGCAAATTGAGGCACTTTACAGCATTTACGAGGTGGACGAAAAGGTGGACTTGATTTCCGGTCTGAAAAAGTCCACCTTTTGAGGTTCTATTTCATTGAATATCTGCATTTTGCACAAATCCAACTCGCGTTAAAAACAGTAATTTTACAACGTCAAAAACAAAGAGTATGGCCATGCAAAACAACTCATTTTCGGTGCTGTTCTTCATCAAGAAATCCAAGCTTCTAAAAAATGGAGAGGCACCCATCTGTATGCGTATTACAGTGAACAGCAAACGCGCTGAAGTACAAGTCAAACGGAGTGTGGAACCGGACAAATGGAACCACCTAAAAGGATGTGCTGTCGGAAAGGACAGGAAACACCAGGAAATCAACCTCTATCTTGAAACGGTTAGAAACAGGGTTTTCCAGATACACCGGCAACTGGAGGCGGACAGCAAGCCCATTACCGCCGTGACCATCAAGAACATCTTCTATGGAGGGTATGACTCACCCAAAATGCTGATTGAAACATTCAATGAGCATAATCAGGAGTACCGGGAACTGATGGACAAGGAATATGCAAAAGGGACGGTACTGCGTTATGAACGGACGGTCCGTTACCTGGTAGAATTCATGCGCGAACAGTACAACTGCGCCGACATTCCTCTCAAATCCATCAATTATGAGTTCATCACCAAATTCGAACATTTCATCAAGACCCAAAAGGGATGTGCCCAAAATGCTACGGTCAAATACCTGAAGAATCTGAAAAAGATTACCAAGACCGCCATTCTGAAAAAGTGGATCAATGAAGACCCGTTTGCCGACATCCATTTCAAGCAGACCAAGACCAACCGGGACTTTCTGAATGAATCTGAACTTCGCCGCATTATTGCCAAAGACATCGACATCGAGCGTCTGCAAACCGTACGGGACATTTTCATCTTCTGCTCTTTCACCGGACTTGCCTTTACGGATGTAAAGCACCTGAAGGCTGAACACATCGTGCAGGCTGACGACGGACGCTGGTGGATCCGCAAGGCCAGGGAAAAAACGGACAACATGTGCGACATTCCCCTTCTGGATATCCCCCGACTGATTCTGGAAAAATACAAGTCGAGACCGGGCTACTCTGAAAGGGGATTCCTGCTGCCGGTCCCTTCCAACCAGCGCATGAACGGGTATCTGAAAGAAATAGCCGACATCTGTCACATCAAGAAGAAGCTGTCCACACATGTGGCACGCCATACATTCGCTTCCTTGGCCATAGCGAACAAAGTTTCATTGGAGTCCATTGCCAAAATGCTGGGGCATACGGATATACGTACCACCCGAATCTATGCAAAAATCATGAATTCCACCATCGCATTTGAAATGCAGACCTTACAGGACAAATTTGCATTGCCAACCCATCCATAACGGTAAAAGACATCCGATCCTCAACAACGGGAGTAGCCGACCAAGGTTATTCCCGTTTTTTTATTCCCTCAAACAGACTGCGGTTCTTCAAGTATCCATCCGCAGATATTCCTGATTCTTCCCTGCAAAGATAGCTTTTTGCCTTGTCGCAGGCAAGGCGGCCCTTGCGGGCTGGTTGGCCGGAAAAAATCATCCTCACTCCGTTCCGGTATTTTTTCCGCCAAGCCTTGCTTTGGACAAGGCAAAAAACAGGACGGGGCATGTAAGAAACAGGAATACCGCGCTCCAAGGAGCCGGTCATGTCTAATTTAATCCATCAAGAATCATGAAAAGATACCAGTCTTGGAAAGGATTTCCGGAATACGGACCGGAAAGCGGATGTGCCTATACCGGCAGAGAAGAGCAGGCGGAACGGTCAATTCCGCCATTTGGAAGTAACCCAGTCATTAACCTCACAATCTTTTAGCCTATGTTGTACTATCGGTTCAGGAACTACGAAGAGTTCAAGGAAATTTTCGCAGTGGAAAAAAGAAACAACGGTGCTGAGGTCAGAAAGAACAAGATCCTGCTCAGCCATCTGAAAAATGCAGCCCTGCTGAAATATTGCCGGGAAAGGAATGATTTCACCTTGCTTGACATCAAGGACATGGCTCAACTGCAGCAGTCTGTCACCGATGCCGTATGCAGTTCAGGCAAGCGGGATGATTCGCTTCCCCACAAGGTGGAGCTGATCGGATGCACCTACTGGTCTGCGCAGTACCAGACGGATGAAGCCCGAGGTATCTGTGAAGACGGTGACCACGGTTCCATCCGCTATGTCAATATGGAACGCAGCAGGGTGTTCAAGATGAAGTCGGCCAAGTTCCTGAGAGGCGTCATGCTGGAGACCTCCGTAGGAAAGGTCCTTTCCCCCAGTGTCGTGAACTGGCTGTGCGGGGACGTATTCGCCAAGCAGTGGTACACGTTCACCTTGGGCTGTACGTCCAATATGGAACTGCATGTGGACAACAACTTCGGGGCCATCTATGACAGCTACCGGTGCAAGGGAGACTTCAACTCCTGCATGACGGACAAGGACAGACATTTCTTCTATCTGGATTCGGTGAAGGCCAAAGCGGCCTATCTCAAGGACGAGGAAGGAAAGATTGTAGCAAGGGCTGTCCTGTTCACAGAAGTGACCGACCAGGACAACAGACGGTGGAGGCTGCTGGAGCGCCAGTATACCACCGGTGAGGACGAGATGCTGAAATACATGCTGGTCAACAAGCTGATTCAGGAAAACCGCATCGACGGATACAAGATTGTGGGAGCGTCCTGCCATGAAGCGAACGCATTTGTCGGCATTGACGGAAGTTCGCTTTTTGACCGCCGGTTTGAGATCGACTGCGACCTGGGCATGGACAATACGCTTTCCTATCAGGATTCCTTCAAGTGGTACGACTACGATGAAAGGAAGGCCTACAACTACAAGCATTCGGAAGATGACTATCTGCTGGACACGACCGACCGGAATCTGAACGGCGATGACGACGAAAGCGACGAGGCATGGGATGAATACCACCAGCGCTACTGCACGGAAACCCGGGTCTGCTACATGCAGGGACGGGAAATCGAAGTGGATGTGGACGACCTGGAGGATTTCAACTACATATCCTCCTGCGGTGATTATTACCATCACGATGATACGGTCTGCTGTGACTGGTGCGAAGGCTACTGCCTGACAGACCACTCCGTCTACTCGGAAATCACCGAAGAATACTATTGCTGCGAACAATGCCGAGAGGATGCCGAGAGCAGCCACAAGGAAAACTACTGGCATTACTCCGAATATGACAAGGAATGGTTTGAAGATGCCGACGAACTGACGGAAATCCATATCTGGAACCCGCAGGAAGAAGCTTACCAATCCCAGACCATCCATGTGGATACCGTGGAAAGTCTGCTGGAGAACGGGCAGGCGGGCTGTTTTGAAGATGAATACTACGACCTGCTGGATCCGGAAACCGGCCTTCCACTGAATTATTCCGATGATACGAACGCTTACGAAGAAGAACATGAATACGCAACTGTTGAAGAAGCTGTATAGCATATACAGCCCGAGCGGAAAGGAACAGAAGATGGTCCGCTTCCTCTGTTCCTACATCAACGGGCTTCCCGGAGAGATCAGCCTGGAAAAGGACAGCTTCGGGAACCTGTATGTAACCAAGGGAAGCGGCGAGTCCTATCCCTGCCTGGTGAGCCATCTGGACCAGGTGTCCCATTGCAGGCATTCAAAGGACTTCAGGGCCGTCGAAGCCAAAGGCATCCTCTTCGGCTATTCCCCGTCAAAGCGGAGATTCGAGAATCTGGGGGCCGATGACAAGAACGGCATCTTCATCTGTCTGGAATGCCTGCGGAAATACGATGTCCTCAAGGTCGTGTTCTTCCGTGAGGAGGAAACCGGATGCAGGGGCAGTTCCCGGGCATACATGTCGTTCTTTGACGACGTGCGGTTTGTCGTCCAGCCCGACCGGAAAGGGAACTCCGACCTGATTACGGCCATCAGCTTCACGGAACTGTGTTCCGGAGAGTTCATCCGGGAGGCTGCCCCCGAAAAGTGGGGCTATGCGGAGAACAACGGACTGATGACGGATGTCCTCACGCTGAAGGAGAACGGGCTGGAAGTGAGCTGTGCCAATGTCAGCTGCGGCTATTACAATGCCCATACGGACGAGGAGATCACCGTCAAGAAGGACCTGCAGAAATGCCTGGACTTCGTGGAGCATCTCATTGAGGACTGCACAGCCGTCTATGTCCATCAGGGGACGGATGCACTCTATGATTCCTTCTTCGAGTGCGAGGAGGAGATTCACGACATTCTGCACCGGCACCCGTCCCTGTCGCTGGAAGACCTCCGCAGCCTGTATTCCCCTTCTTTTCCGCGCCTGTCTGCAGAGGACTGGAGCCGGATCTACGAGGATTACCGGCTGGTATGGGACGATGTGCCGGATGACACGACCGACTACGGATTCCTGTCCTGCCATGAGACAGATGCATGAACGGACAAAAGGATACACAATCAAATCAAATACCGGTTCCACGGAACCGGAAGTTTCACCTAAAAATCAATGAGACATGAAAGAAAATGAAAGAATGAAGGATGTTTCCAATCTGGAAAAACATCAGGAAGAGTCATGGAACCGCTTGAAACGGGACATTTCCAGCAGCGCACACACCATCCATGAAATTGATGCAGGACGGGCCAGAGGGTACAGCCGTGCCCTGTTCGTCAGCAGCATCCTGAACAAGGTAAGCACCTATGCCGGCAAGGGTGAAGTGGAAATCGTGGAGAAGGCGGTGGACCTGATCCGAGAGTACAATGCCCGCAGCGGCAAGCCGGTCATCACGGCACGCAACCGTTTCTTCCAGCTGCCGGAAGTGGCCCGCCAGAAGCGGCTGAAACTGAAAGAAATCCGGGAGAAGGAAAAACGGGAAGTGCCGTTTGAAGGGGGAACGCTGGTCTGGAACTACGAAGCAGACCGGTTGCAGATTTTATTCGACAGCATTCCCAACGACGGGATGCGCAAGGAACTGAAGGCTTCCGGATTCAAGTGGTCTCCCAAACAGCAGGCCTGGCAGCGCCAGCTGACGCAGAATGCGGTGCATGCCGCCCAACGTGTGTTGAACCTCAACCCGCTGTAGCCATGGACAGCCGAACCCGATTCATTGCAGATTCCCGCTGTTGCAGCGGGGTCTGCCTGACAGTCATGTCAGACGGACTGCACAGCGACAGTACCGGAGAAACGCTGGAAGAGCTGCGCATCCGGAAAGACAATCCGTACATCACGGCCCTGTCACCCCGCCAGATGGAAAAGCGGATGCGCCTTTACCGGCAGGCACTGTGTGCCCCTTTCGAGGAAATCACGAAGAAGGAATATCTTGAACGGCTGAACGTGCTTCCACCGATACGGAAGCGGGAGGACTCCTTCTTCCTGTCCGAACCCTATTACGGTGAACTGGCAGAATTCTGCTTTACACGGGAAAACCGGTTCTTCAAGGGAATCCGGTCCGTCTGCACGCCGCAAGCCATACTGGACAAGGAAGCGGACCGGCACATGGAACTGATACGGCGGAAGGCTTTTCTCCTCAAAGGGAAGGATACACCGGTCGGTGATAACGGCACGGACCTCTGGCACATGATGCCTTATTTCTTTTCAGTGGACGGCAAAGCACCGGCTTTCCTGTGCAACCTCGTCTACCGGGATGACCGCCGGCAGGCAAGGACAGATATGGTCCATACCCTGAAAAGCCTGCGGAACAGCCATTACCGGTACTGTTGGGGAAAAGGTACCTATGAAACACCGGACTGCCTGATGGACCGTGCGTTCCAGGAAAATCTTACCCTCATTTCCGGCGGCCGCTTTTTCCAGTATCCCACCAACCGGGAATCCGCCACTTTCTTCGGGCAGGTCAAGGAGACCGGAGAAGAGTTCCTGTTCCGTATCTACGACCGGGACTACTTCCTCTATCTGCTGAAGCGGCTGAGGACGGTCAAGAGAGAGAATTGCATGGAAAACATTTCCGATTCATCCACCTTAAAAACTATCCTGTAATGAAAGAAGGAGACATTGTATTTCTGATACGCCCCTACAGGGGGTACCGTGCCGTTGAACTGATCGAGAGACTGCCTTACCGCTGGCTGGTACGGGTGGTCGAGAGCGGCCTGAAGCTGGAAGTATATGAAGATGAACTGACAGCCGAAAATTGAAAATCAAGATGGTATAACTTAAAATATCCAATCCTATGAACCCTATATCGCAAATTGCGGAGTTTCTGCCCAGATATGTCAGCCTTTTTTATGTGGATTACCGGGACAGTCTGGATGAACATGAAGATATTCAGGAGAAATGTCTCCGGTCCAACAGCCTGGAAAATCTGTATGAAAAGAGTTTCGAATGGTATGGAAGCCAGGAACAGGAGAATCTGGAGGAATATATGGACGAGACACGCAGAAATATGGAGAAAGCGGGTCTGTCCGGATTGTTTAAAGAACACGAGGAACAGATCCGTGACCTCATCTATGAGCGGAATGATTCGAATCCAGCAAAGGACCTGATACGGAATTCCTGCGACACCAATCTGTTCTATTCCCTCGGAGTAGAAATAGACGGTTACAGCACAGGTTGCCCGGAACGGGGTGAATCGGTATCCATGGCGTGCTACAAGGTACGGCGTGCACTCCGCCTTCCCAAAGGACAATATGACGGACCGGTTAAAGAACTCGTTGAAAACGCTTCATACGGCGGAGAACTACGGATTTACTTCAATGCCCGGTTTGACAGACTCATCAGCCCCGGAAAGAAGGAGGATTTCCAACGTATCCGCTTCAGCGGAAATGTGGTGGTGGCCATCGTTGACAGCCGCAACGGTTCAGGTTATCACGTACACATTCCCTTGGACATCACCCTGCCGTTCTGCCGGGAGAATCTGTTTGTGGATTCACAGGTACATTATTCCTATGCAGTTGAGATCTGCGGCATGAGCCACGACTGGTGCCAGGCCACCCGGTGGGAGACGGACATGCGGCCCTTCAACGGTTCCATCCGGAAAAGCCGGATGACCGGATACCAACAGCAGGAAGAGGCTTATGAAAGGACTTTCCGCAGCGGACGATGCACATTCGGAGACATGAACTACAAGCGTCACCGTGACGTACGCTACTCCAACGACTATCCGGCCGGATGCCGCTGCCCTCATTGCGGCACATTCTGGATAGACTGAATACCAAATGATTCATTCACTTTTAAAATCCATCATCATGAAAATCTGTTGTTCACAAGAACATTATGACAAGGTCGTACAGTATGCCAACTCCATCCAGGACCGGACATTGCAGAACTGTCTGGAACGCCTCAAGCAATGGGAAAAGAACGGACAAGGCTGTGAAATCGAACTTTATTATGACTCAGCTCCTTATTCGTTCGGATTCTGCGAACGGTATGCGGACGGAAGAACCGGCATTGTGGGCGGACTGCTGTATCACGGCAGCCCGGACCGGTCGTTTGCCGTAACCCTGGACCGTTTCCACGGATGGAGCATCCATACGTAAACCGGCATCCGGATTGCGGCATGAGGCATACAGGAGAGGAACATCATCTTCACCTGTATGCCTCTTACCTTATATATATGTATCACCATTAAAATCATTTGTCTGATGAAACTGAACTATAACGAATGGCTGACACTGGCTTTCTGGGAATACAACCGGTATCCGGATGAAGAACTGACGCGGGAGCTGTTTCAGGAAACCTTCGGTCCTGTGCCGGGTGCACACTACTATGAGAAATGGGTTCACTACTACGAAAAGAACCTGTTGGGCATGATAGCCTATTTCAGAGGAGAGGAGGACAAAGGACAGAGGTTCTGTGACATGGTCGCCCGGCAAGTGGAGCGGTATGTCCAAAACCGAGAAGCATACACGGAAAACAATCACCTATAACAACAAGCATATGGCAAAATTTGAATTATCCAACGAAGTCAAGCCGCTCGACCGAATCATCAGCCGGTTGGCCGGAGAATGCGGCTACGAAGTCCAGCAGGTGTTCAATGACCTGCTGCGGTATATCATACACGGATTCTCACCGGGTGCACCACCCCTGAAGGACTGGAAATACAAGCGGCAGCAGAATATGGCATTCCTGGAGATGACCCGGGAATGGGTCGGCATCATGCAACGGCAGACTGCCCTGTCCGGCTGGTTCGATGCATTCGGGGAACTTCACATGGCCTACTGTTCCAAAAGCGGACAGCAGTATCTCGGCCAGTTTTTCACCCCAGCTTCCATCTGCGAGCTGATGGTCCAATGTACAAGGACTGAGAAAGGCACTACTGGCAAACGCATCAGTGACCCGACCTGCGGAAGCGGAAGGCTGCTGGCCTACCATGTACATTTTCCGGGCAATTACCTGGTCGGTGAAGACATCAGCCGGACCTGCTGCATGATGACCGTATGCAACATGCTGATTCACGGGTGTGTCGGTGAGGTCATCTGTCACGACAGCCTCATGCCGGACAAGTTTACGGACGGCTGGAAAGTCAATCCGACCCTGCAATTCAGCGGTCTGCCTTCCATCCGACGCATCAGCAAGGAAGAATATGCTGACAATCATACAGCGGACAATCAGATACGACACCTGTTGAATGCTGCAAAAGAACTGGAATATCTGGAAAAGAACCTGCCGCCTTCTTTATGGGACTGATGCCAGAAATTCATTGGCCATGATTCAAACCATTGAAAGTTGGCATCCGTCAACAGTGAATAAAGCATAAATTATAGACTAATTTTGGCTTACATATTCTGTCATTCAAAACAAAGCATTAACTTTGCATCAGAAAAACATAACAGAATGTGTAAGTCAAATAAAGACAAACAATGGAGTTATTCTTTCAGAACAGGAAGCTGGAAAAGATTGCGTCCGACCCAAGAAAATGCCTAAAGGAACTTGGCAAGACAAGAGGAAATCTGTTCCTGCTACGTTTAAGGGACCTCTACAGAGCTGAAACTCTTGAGGATGTACGTTATCTGCCTGGACATTATCATGAACTGAAAGAAGACAGGAAAGGACAATGGGCGTGCGATCTTGACCAACCATACCGGTTGATATTCGAACCCCATGAAGACCCCATTCCGACAGATGAGAACGGCAAGTATATCTGGATTGAGATAAAAGAAGTGGAAATTGTTGAAATTGTGAATTATCACGGTAAATAGTATAGATTATGGCAAATTTACAGAAATTCGTTCCTACAGTGGAATTTCATCCCGGCATCACCCTTTCAGAAAAGCTGAAAGAGATGGGCATGAGTGTAAAAGAGTTTGCTGTACGCACTTCAAAACCGGAAAAGACAATCTTTGCCGTCATGAACGGCAAAAGCAGTGTTACCTCCGACATGGCTGTAGCTTTCGAGAGTGTCACAAAAATCCCTGCACATTTCTGGTTGAATATACAGCTTGGATATGATGAGTATATAGCCCGCCGGAAGAGAGAAGAGCAACTGTCCAAGGCGTACGAGTGGGCACGTCTGTTTCCCTTGGCCAAAATGATGGAATTTGGATGGATTCCTACCGTCCATACCGCAGATGAGAAGGTAAAGGCATTGCTGGCTTTTTTTCAAGTAAGCACAGACAGGGCATGGGAAGACTACTATCTGAATCAACAGCTGAAAGTGGCGTTCCGCATTTCTCTCAACAATATAAAGGAAGCGCACGCCATATCCGCATGGTTGCGTCAAGGGGAAGTCCAGGCAGCAGAAATGGCAACTGCGGAATTTTCCGAAAAGGTTCTGCGCGAAACGATACCTGCCATGAAAAGCCTTTGTGCTGAACATCCCGAAGATTTCGCTATCAAGTTGCAGGACTTGTGTGCACAGGCTGGGGTTAAGCTTGTATATACACCTTGTCTGCCCAAAGCTCCTATCAATGGGTCTACAAGGTGGATAAATGATTTACCCTGCATTCAGATGACTGGAAGACATAAAAGAAACGACATTTTCTGGTTCACATTTTTCCATGAATTAGGGCATATCCTACTGCATGGGAAAAAGGATATTTTCTTGGAAGATATCGAATATGAAGACAAGCAGAAGGAAAAAGAGAAAGCGGCTGATGATTTTTCTTCCCGGATTTTATTGTCACAGAGTGAAGAAAATGAGATTATCAAACAGGGGGACTTTTCCGCAAATACCATCCGGTATTATGCCGAAAAATTCGGCATCCATCCGGGCATCATCGTTGGAAGATTGCAGCATAATAAAGTCATCTCTTTTACCGCTCATTCAAATCTGATTGAAAAAATAGAGCTTTTCAGCTGAGTTGTTTTTTAATCTGCAACGAAAACACATGGCTTCATGTCAAAAATCAAAAAAAGTAGAAAGGCCTCCCGGTGGGTGAAAAGACCGCATACTTGCGAGGTACTTCATCCTATTCTAACGATGGAAACAGCGAACAAGCCCTTGGCCAGCATAGATGACCTCATGGATGCCGAGTTCGGCAAAATCGGTACCCGGCAACGTGAAGCATTCCGTAAGGAAGCGTATGATTATTGTGTGAAGTCAAATTTGGAAAGAAAACAAAAGAAAATCAGAAACAGAATTCAGCAACAAAACAAAACCGTATATATAATGAATGACTTACAGGAAAAAGCGAAGGTCGGTTTTTATTGCAACCGGCCCTACGGAATACGGATTGACTATGCCCAAAAGGGATTTGTACTGTTCAACCGATATGCTAATACGCTTGGCAACAGAGAAACCGGCTCCATTGAAAAACTTCCCTTGGAGAGTTTTGAAGATGTCAATGAGATTCCTTTGGACGGTATACTTGTCCAAAACGGGAACCATACTACGGATGTCTATTTCTACTCGGAGGAATCCAATCCGTACAGAAACGCAATCTTGAATTTGGAGGCACTGAAACAATACAACCGGTTCATCTATCCCCTGTCCATCCTTCTGAACCGGACATTGTAAAGCACCAGCCGTGAACAGCATGCATGACTAACAACTGTTTAGGGATCGAGTCTTTGTCCATACCCTTTTTGGTAACATACCCCCGTCCAAATATGCTTTTTGTTACTTCCTCTTCCGACCTTACCTTGCTAAAAAAACTATAGCCATTGGATCTTAGCATAGTTACGTTATCTTACGCATTTGTTTAAAATATTCTGTTTCAAATAGAATAACTAAGTTTTTCATATAATTCTATAGGCAATCCGTCAGGATCTTGAAAAAACACAAATTGTTTTTGAGTAAACTCGTCCAGGCGAATAGGTTCATGGGGAATATGCATATTATCCAATTCTTGAACTGCAGTTTCCATGCAATCTACTTCAAAAGCCAAATGCCGTAACCCTGCTGCTTCCGGATGTGTCAGACGTACAGGAGGATTCGGAAAAGAAAAAAGTTCAATAATATATTCATCCCCTAAGGCTAAATCTGCCTTGTATGATTTTCTTTCTTCCCGATAATGCTCGTTTATTAAACGTAGACTCAAAACACGGGTATAAAAATTCAAACTACGCTTGTAATCTGAACAAATAATCGCAATATGATGTACCTTATTGATTTTCAACATTTTATTATAGTACGATTTGCTATTATATAACAAGTATGCAAATAAAACTATTTTAGATTAAAATACAAAACTATTCTTTAAATATGTAGCCTCCAGCCGTGAACTGCATAATGCTTTACGGCTGGAGGCTATATTCAGGGTATGAACAAACGTTTGTACTCTTCTTTCCTTCTTCTTTCTATGGACGGAATCTTCTTTCCTTTGTAATGGCAATATTTCACAAAGTCCGCATAGATATCCCTGTTACCGGATTCCAGTTTTCTGACCAATGTACTTTTGGGCATCTTTCCATAGCCGAGAAGCCGGTATGGACCCACCTGATAAGCAAGGCAAGCTATCAATAGCGAATCTTTTCCCAGACGGCGAAAGAGGGCACACAGTTCCTTCAGATCCTTTCTTAAAAGCTGTTCCCCTTCCTTTCTCGTCAAACGGGATGGAAACCGTTCGCCCAGACGGATACGATGACCAAATGCCACATAGGGATAATGTTCCGGACCATGCCAACTTTCGTATTTCATGATACATTCAACAGCCGATTCCCAAAGCGGATTGACCGCATTTCCCTGGGCATTCAATCCTCCTGCAAGGATAGTCAGAAAGAGTGCCCAAAGCATACTGCGTCGTTTAGTCTGTCTTGTCATGCACCTCATTCTTTATCCGGCTGCGAACTTTTCGGCTCATTCTCAGACTCCTCGTCGGCATGGTTGAAATCGAATTCCATCTCGACCAAATCTCCCCAATTGTTCTCCACCACCACAACCAGATTCTGCGCTTCGTCACACCGGGAAGTATAATACAGCCGGAATTTCGCATCTTCCAGCAGATAGCGGTCATTCGGTTTGAATACCGTCCCGTTCTCCAGTTTCAAGGAACCCGTTCCATCGTACTGAAAATACCGGATGGTATAGACTGTTCCGTCAAAATCCCCTTCACTCTTCACTTCACAGCGTATTTCCGCCGTTTCACCCTTGGCCAGCTGTTTGGGGACCGGCATGGTTTCCACCGTAAACGGGTACTGCTGCTGCACATCCAACTCCGAATCACAGGAGGAAACCGCCATCGCCAGTAATCCCATACACCACAAAACCAGCCAGCCGGCCATTCTTCTTTCGTTTCTCATACTTGTTGTCTTCATGTGTTTTCTTTCACTTTTATCAGATGTTCATTCAAATCCTTGCTTCCTTCATAGACTCCGGATCCGTCAGAAAGGCGGCTTCCGTATCGTTGGAGCAATTTGTTCAATGCTGACTGCCCGGCAGCATCCCTGTCCAGGTAGCACCGGATTTCCCGGTAGCTGTCCAACAAGGCATACGACCTTTCTAGATTCGACACGGAGTTCAAGACCAGACAGTCTTCTTTCCCTGCCAGTCCCAGGACCAAGGCTGAAAGGAAATCCATCACTCCTTCAAACACGCAGCACTTGTCCTGCTTGTGATCTGAAAGAGGGACCAAGGACAGGTCCTTGGGAGAGATGCATCCCTTAAACCGGGAATTGCGAACCTCGTAGCCACCGCTCCGGTTGGCAAAGCCGATGGCAAAATACCGCTTTCCACGGATACTGTAGGATATTTCCCGGCAGTGCGTTTGGGCCAGAAACAATGGTATTGCCCTTTTCTCCAAGTAATCCTTCAAGGCCGGATGGGACAGGCCGGCTACCTTCACCTGTTCGAAACAGGATGCCGATGGCTGCCGGACAGACCTTGGCCGAGGAGCTAACGGCAAGTGTTCCGATTGACCCGAGAGAAAATCCACCTGCCTGCTGAAGTCCGTACTTCCCGTCAGTTCTCCGGCAAGGTGGAATATGTCACCACCTTTGCCGAGCCCAAAATCGAACCAGACATTCCGGTCTGTATTCACCTTGAACGAGGCAGTCCGCTCTTCCCGCAGCGGAGACCTGTACCATACATCCTGTCCTTTCCAGTAAGCGGGAGCAAACCCCAACCGGGTGAGCAGGTCGACCAAAGGCACCTGCCTGAGCTGTTCTATCTCCATCCTGCATCAATCCAGATAAAATCGGAATCCGGCACCGCACTGCAACTGGCAACGGTCCAGGTTGCCACCCCACAGGAAGCGTTCCCGCACGGAGGCGGTCAAGGCAATCCGGTCACTGAGGTAAACTTCCATTTCCAGGGTCAGGGCACCGCCATAGACAAAGGCATCCCCGTTCTTCAGCCGGGCCCCGTCATACAGTGTCTGTTCCGACCAGTTCAGCGTTTCGTATCCGGCCAATGCGGACACTCCCGCATGAAAGAAGAGGGTCTTCCCTGCATCGGACAGAAGCTGGAGATAATAGCCCCCTTCAGCGGTAAACTGCGCAGACGGCAAGGTGACCGTCCGGTAATCATGTTTCCGGTAGAGGTATTCCGCACCGAACCCCCATCTGTTGCCGCCCTTGGCATGGGTGGTCATACCCAAGCCGGCAAAACAACCTGCTGAAGGAGCCATGCCTCCACGCATTTCCACGGCCTGCATCCCGGGCAGGCAGCGCTGGGCAGCAGCCTGCCCTACGGAGAGGGCAAGCAGGCAGACCAGCATACACATCCACTTTCTCTTCATCGTACTTTCAGTTCGTTGACGGTTTCTGCACGGACAAGGTCTTCATTGACCACTTCAAAACGCTGGTGACGGCCACCTTGTTTCTCAAACATCTCGACCACCAGTTTCTTGTCGTCCGGTATCGTAAACTTGGGAAGGGCGAATACCGTACATTCCGAGTCCCTGCCGTTTACACGTGTCACATAATTATAGGCACGCAACGGATAAATCACCTGCTCCTGCATGACGGTCCGCTTCACCACTTTCTTGTCCACGATCTTGAAGGTGATGAAGTCCACATCGAACGGTACGTGCGAGGTGTTCTTCACCTGGGTATGGAAATAGAGCAGGTCGCTGTGGGTATACATTCCCTTCAGCAGGAACTGGACCCCGAAACGCTTGCTGCCGATGTGGCGGATACGGCGCTTGTCATTCTCATGGACAGACTTCATGATCAGCCGGACCAGCCGGGGGGACTCGTTGTCAAGTTCTGTCAGGTAGATTTCCATGGCGTTGTTCGGACGGTTCACCGATTCCCCGTCATGGATGAAGTCACACATCTCCACATTCAGCAGCAGGGGCTCATCGGCATACTTGACATTGAAGGTGTAAAAATTTCCGTCTTCGGTAATGACCGACATGTTGGTCTCCTGCCGGAAATGGCGGGTCGTGGCTTTCACGCGGATGACATTCTCGGCACCGTCAGCCTTGCCGGCAATCAGGTTGGGTGACCCCAGGTCCACGTATCTCACCGGTGCGGGGAAAATGACGTGGACGGTCTTGTCGTACGTGATTTCCAGCCCGTGGGGTGGAATCATCCGGCTGAAACCGATTTTCCGGGTCAGTCCTTCATACAGATCTCCGTTGCTCTGCTGCGCCATGGCAGCCAGCATGCCCGTCAGGAGGGCAAATACCATCAGAATCTTCTTCATGTGCTTGGGTTTAACGATTGTTTTGATGTTCATTGTTTCTTATTGTTCCGGGGAATGGAGCAGCACCCGGTGTCCGGCCTTGAGCGTGACCTTGACCGTACGCATCCTTTTGGTGATATACTGCGAGACGCCCTGCAGCACGCCTTTACCCACATCCGAAGCAATCTGGGCTCCGGCATCGGTGGAAATGTTGATGCTGCTGTTCATCGAACTGCCCATGTTGGCTGCAATTTCCCGTGCGGCATCATACTCCAGCGAATGGGGAATCAGGATTCCCTGCTGCCCGTCCGTATCATAGACTTCCAGTTCCACGGGAAGGATGCTGCCGCCCGCTTCCAGGGTATGGATGACGATTTCCAGCCGTTCCCCCTGGATCCGGGTTGCACCGACCAGCACGGTCCCTTTCGGGATGAACCGGTCTGCCACGGCCATGGGTTCCGTAAGCCGGAGCCGGAGAGCCTGCCCGTCGGATACGGTCTGCGTACCATGCACACAGGCGGCAATGGTATTTCCGGTTGTCACGGTCTTCCTGCCGACGGGGGTGTGGAATCCGGTATTCCGTTCACCGGCATAGGCGGAAAGGAACTCCTCTTCCGTCAGGGGTGCGGAAAGGCTGGACACCATCTGGTTCTGCAGCCGCTTGACCGGCATGGCCGGACGGTCTTCCGCTTTTGCAGCAGGCATGGCGGACGGGGCTGCCTGCCGGCTGTTGTACCTGGCGGCCAGTTCATAGGACTTTTCCATGAGGGCCATTTTCTCTTCCATCCCCGGGGATGTTTCCTGTCTGTCCGTCTGCTGCCGTTCCAGCTCTTCGATCCTTTCCAGCAGCTTCTCCTTTTCTGGATCCGCCGCCGGTTCATAGATGCTCCCGAGGGTACGGTTCATCTGCCGGTATGCTCCGGCGGAGGAAGTGACCGCTCCGGCAGGACCTTCCATCCTTTCCGGGTCTGCATCCGGTTCCTTGGGAAAGGTTTCCGGCAGACGGACACTGTCCTTCGGCTGGTCGTTCCGGAACATGGATTCGGCCGTATCAAAGAAGGTTTTCCGTTTCCGGCTTTCCTGTTCCAGCAATGCCTTCTCATAAGCATCCTTCTTGTTGCCTTCCAGTTTCTTGTCCTCGGGGGAAGGGATTTCGGTATTGAACCCTTTCCCCCGGTTCTGTCTGGTCTCTTCCTCCTTCGAAGGAGAAAATATCAGGTAAAGGCTGCCCAGGCACAGCAGGCCCATGAGCGGATATACCACGAAGCGGGCACGACGGCGCTTCTGTTCCTCAGTCAGCGGTTCCCCGTCCCTGCGGAACGGAATCCTGAACGGCTTGAGCAGCCGTTCCAGCTGTTTCTTGATTTCTTCTTTCTGCATTTTCGGTTATCGTTTGAATAAAATGTTTACGGAGTGTGTCCTGTCTCATCCACAGATATTCCATATCACGGTTTCTGCCGTCTGTCAGAGGGGCAACGGCCGTACAGATACAGGAAAGGGCAAACGGGACGAACAGGATGCCCAGGACAATCTTTCGCTGTTTCCGGCCCAGCCGGCGGCAGAACAGCCTGAGTGCCAGGTCTGCCTGCCTGATCGGATTCCTTCTCATCGCTCCACACTCCTCAGGTCCTTGTTCTCAAGAATGGTCAGGTGCTCGATGATGAATCCGTTGGGGTTGTCATCCGAACGGGAAGTGTTCTGGAGCTGGCATTCGGTGACCAGCGAACGCTCCGTCACGTTGCTCTGCCGGATGATCATCTGCCGGGCATAGGTACGGGCCTTGTAGGGGTAGGCGGAAAAGTCGCAGAGAACGCTGTCCACCCGCACCGCCTGGTTGATGTTGCCGGATATAAGGCGGTTGTAATACCCCTTTTCGGCAAAATCCACATAATAGTGGTAGGCACTCTTGTCGGCCAGTTGGAGCGCACGGTTGATGTTGTGCTCGATGGCGTCTTTCTGCGGTGACAGACCGAAGAAGAGTTCATGGAACCTGCGCACATGCTCCCGGGCTTCGGCCGGACGGTTCTGCGCCAGATCCTGCGAGAGGGCCAGCATGAGCGACTTGCCGCCGTCCAGCACATAGATCTTCTCGCGCTGCTTCTCCGCAAAGCGGTAGGAGTGCCACAGGGCGAAGACGGTCACGAGCGTGCAACATGCTACAAAGGCTGCCAGCATCAGACGTATCCGTCTGAAACTGCTTTCGATATTGGTCAATGACTTGAATTCCATCTGTTCATGATTGTTTTTCGGTTATTTTCCACGCAGGCGTCCTCCGATGTTGCCCAATGCTGAGCCGGCTGCGCCCGCGGCAAATCCTCCGGCCTTGGTTGCGGTACGGTTGATGTTGCGGCTGTAGTTGCCCGCTCCACCGGCCTGTACGATCCAGCCGGCCACGGTCGGTACGGTAAAGTAGCCGATGATGCCGATGAGCATGAAGATCACATACACGGAATTGGAGTTGTCCAGCGAATAGTTGGGATTGTTCTGGAGCTCCAGGATGTCGTTCTGAAGCATCAGCACCTGTATCTTGGCCAGCATGCAGCTGAACAGGTCACTCACCGGGAGCCACAGATAGACGGATATGTAACGGGTGAACCACTGGCTGAGCGTGGACTGGAAGCCGTCCCACACGCTGAAGGCGAAAGCCACCGGACCGAGGATGGAGAGAACCACCAGAAAGAAGGTACGGATGGTGTCTATCAGCAGGGAAGCGGCTGCAAACAGCAGCTCAAGCAGGCTGCGGAAGCCGTCGCGGATGCTCTTTTCCAGACTGTACATGCCCACTTCCATGTACATGCCCATCCGGGTGGCCATGGCATCGGGAGACCAGCCGAGTTCGTCTATCTGACGGTCGAACTCCTCATCGCTCACCAGGTAGGCCGTTTCCGGATTCCGCAGCATGGCTTCCCGCTCCAGCCGGTCCTTCTGTTCCCGGTACTGCTGCATGTCCATCGTCTGCCCCTCCAGCATCCTGTGGGTTCCCTGCACGATCGGACTCAGTACCGTATTCATCGTTCCGAGCACCAGCGTCGGGAAGAGCATGATGCAGATGCCGATGGCAAACGGACGCAGCAGCGGATAGACATCCACGGGTTCGGCACGGGCGAGTGACTGCCAGACCCGTACGGCCACATAGAACAGGGCACCGAGTCCGGCCAGACCTTTACCTACCGCCATCATGTCCCCGCACAAGGGCATCATCTCCTGATACAGGCTTTCCAGTATGGTATGGAGATTGGAAAAATCAACGAATAACAAAACCATAGGCTACCAGTATTTGGAGGTTTCACTTCCGTAGAGCGCCAGTACGCGGTCCAGATCGTTCTTCTTCCGGGCACGGAGGATACTCACGGCAATGTTCCGGTTCGTATAATAGTTCACCAGGTTGCGGTAGCGGCGCATGCTGGCATGACAGCCGTCCACCACATCCATCCGGTCCTTGTCCGTCATCGAGAGGGTGCTGACATTGATGACCTGTCTCAGGTCCTGCAGCACGCCGTTGCTCTCTTCCAGCAGCCGGGTGTACCCGAAGGCGATGGCGTCCAGTTCCTGCGGGGAAAAATTCTCGTCGCCCAGCATCTTCCGGAAGTTCGTCACATAGATTTCCGAAACATCGCCGACCATCAGGATGATTTCACTGACCTTGCGGGCATCCTTCACCAGGTTGTTCACGGATTTCAGCGCATCGTAGTATTTCTTGTACTGCTGGTAGATCTTCACTGTTTCCGCAAAGTTCTGTGCGGTATTAGTGGCCGTTGCGGAAGTGTGCACGATGTTGTCCGACATGTTGATGATGCTCTGGGCCAGGTTGCCCGGATCGGTCACCACCCATTGCGCCCGGACTTCTCCGGCCAGCAGCAGGGCTCCCATGCCCAGCAGGAGAACCGCTCTTCTCATGGCTTCACCTCCTTCCTTACATAGTCCCCGTTCGGGGAGAAGGTCAGTATGTCGGCCGCCTCGTTGTAGGCGACATCAATGCGGTAGCCGGTGTTGATGAACAGATTCCCGTCCTCTTCCACCAGCAGGTAGGTTTCCGGCTTCAGTTTTCTCGTCCTGCCGCTTCGGGAAAATACCGTCACCTTGTAGGCATCCCCTTCCTTATAGATAAGGACGTCCGGCTTGCCTTCCACACTGCTCCATGAACCGCAAAGGCGGTCACAGTTCCTGTTTCCGCTGCAGCTCTGGAGCAGCAGCGTTGCCGCCCCGACCAGGCAGGCGGCCAGTCTGTACAACTGTCTGTTTTTCATGTCTTGTCTTTTCATGATGTTGTTCTTGTTTTGCCATCTGTTCAGAGTCCCTTCCCGCGTCCTTTCGGTTTGGCGACAACCGGTATATGGGCTTTCCGGCAAGGCTGCCGGTTGCGTAACGGACGTGAAGCCGGCTCCGTTTCCCGGGTTTGCCTTTTGCCGGTCATCCCCGCCATCCGTTCCTCCAGTTTCCTGCAGGCTGTCTGCGCCTGCTTTTGTCTGACGGTGTCGGAAGCACTCCGGTCTATAGCGTACCTGACCAGAAAAGAAGGTGTCACAAACGGGTTTTCCACATGTCCGGGATCGACTTCCAGTGTCTTCAGTTTCAGCCATTCTTCATGCAGCCGGTCCAGATACGCAGCGGGCGGGCGGGTACAGAGGCGTTCGAAGACCTGCTCTACGGCCCGAGTCAGCCTGGCATCCACTTCAAGGATATCGGGCACGGAACCTTTCCGCCTCTGCTGCCTGTATTCCTCCGGATCCATGTCCTCCAGCTGCCGGTACAGTTCGTAGTCTTTGGAAAAGCCGTAGTGTTCACGGATATCCCGCGGAATATCCCAGCCGTTCATCAGGGACCAGTAGAAGCACTCCACAATTTCGCTGCGTTTCTGCGGGTCGGTTTCAAAAGGGTCATTCATGGTTGTCTTGGTTTAACAGGTTACTGTTTCTGGCGGCTTTTCTCCGGTTGGCCAGCTGCCTGACAGCCAGCTGCAGATTGCCGTCCAGTTCTTCCGTCAGCTTCTGAAGTTCCAGCTTTTCCGATTCTTCCGTCGTATAGATGGCGTATTCCTCCTCGCTGACCTCGGTGGCATATACGGCCGAATGGGTACCACCTAGTCCGATCCATACTTCACGGTAGATACGTCCGGGGTGGTTAGCCTGGTTGATGGACAGGATCTGCCCCCGTTCCTTGTCGGTCAGCCCCAGGAGTTTCTGGATATGGTCGAACTTGTTCATGTATTTCCTTTGGTCCAGCAGGATCTTGCAGTCGCTGTTGTTGATGATGGCCTCCTTCACGACGGGCGAACTGATGATATCGTCCACTTCCTGCGTGACCACCACTGCCTCACCGAAATACTTTCTGACGGTCTTGAAAAGATAGCGGATGTAATTGCTCATATTGGCGGACATCAGCGCCTTCCAACACTCTTCAATCAATATCATCTTACGGATGCCTTTCAGACGGCGCATCTTGGCAATGAAGGTTTCCATGATGATGAGAGTGACCACTGGCAAAAGAACCTTGTGGCTGCTGATGTTGTCCAACTCGAATACGATGAAGCGCTTTTCGGTCAGGTCCAGTTCCTCTTCCGAATTCAGCAGGAAATCGTAGTCACCGCCCCGGTAGAAGGGTTCCAGTACGTTCAGGAAACCGTCTATGTCAAAATCCTTCTCACGCACTTTCTTTTCCTCAATCATCCGGCGGTAATCGTCCCGCACGAATTCGTAGAAGCCGTTGAAATCCGGTTTCAGCGTCCGGTCTTCGGCAATCCTGCGGATATAGGCATTGACCGCACCCGAGAGCGCCACCTCTTCCGAACGTTTCGGGGTTTCATCCTCACGCTTCCAGAGCGTAAGTATCAGGGTCTGGATGCTCTCACGCTTTTCCACGTCATACTGCCGGGTTTCCGAATAGAACGGATTGAAGGCGATGGGCTTGTCTTCCTCATAGGTCAGGTAGATGCCGTCCTCCCCACGGGTCCGGTTGTGGATCAGGTTGCAGAGTCCCTGGTAGCTGTTTCCGGTATCCACCAGCAGGATATGGGATCCTTGTTCGTAATATTGCCGGACAAGGTGGTTCGTGAAGAAGGACTTGCCGCTTCCCGAAGGTCCGAGTATGAACTTGTTGCGGTTGGTGATGATTCCCTTCCGCATGGGCAGGTCGCTGATGTCCAGGTGGACCGGAACACCGCTCCGGCGGTCTGCCATACGGATGCCGAACGGACTGGGAGAGCTGCGGTAGTTCGTCTCCGAGGCAAACAGGCAGACGGCCTGCTCCAGGAAGGTATGGAAACTTTCCTCGGCCGGAAAGTCACCGGCATTTCCGGGAATGCCCGACCAGTAGAGTACGGGGGTGTCAACCGTGTTGTGACGGGGGACGCAGCCCATCAGGGCAAGCTGGCTTCCGGTATCGTTCTTGATGCGCCGGAGTTCCTCGCCGTCATCCGCCCAGGCCAGCACGTTGCAGTGGCAGCGTACGGGAAGCAGTCCTTGGGTATGGGCTTCGTCCAGAAACATTTCCGTCCATTCATGGTTGACGGCATTGCTCCGGCTGTACCTGGACAGGGACAGCATGTTGCGCGAGGTCTTTTCCATCTGCTGCAGGATTTCCTGGGCATCGTCAATGAACACATACTGGGAATAGATGTGGTTGCACGAAAGCAGCAGCCCGACAGGAGCGGCGAACGAAAGCATGCAGTCACTGCGGTCGGTGGACAGACGCTCATAGCGTCTGTCCGTAGCCACGCTTGCGGGCAGGTCCTCCGTATCGGAAAGGACATGCAGGCAGAGGCGTTTGTCACCGACCCTCATCCGCCCGGGATCGAGGCAGATGTCCTGCAATACGGGAGGTCTGTCTTCCATTTCCAGGGCCAGGTATTTTTCGAACAGCCCGGGAGTGTCCTCCGTACCGACCAGTTCTTCCGTCCTCAACCGCTTCATCCGGACATGGCCGGAATCGTTCATGATACGTTCGAACTGCTCCACGGCTTCGAGAAACTTCACCACGGCATCCCAGTCCGTGATTTCCTTGGGGAGGATGTATCCCCGGCACAGGGTGCTGAAGTCGCTCCGGCGGCGGGTCCGCTCACGCGTGGTCTTGGTCAGGTACAGGAAACAGCGGTGCCGCAGATAGGGGCGCTCGTTGAAATGGCCGGCATAGCTCCGGGATAGGAAGCTTTCCGCAACGTCTCCCCCCGCAGAGTAGCTTTCCCGGGTGAACCAGTCCTGCTTGTACACGACCGAAAAGGCGGGAAGCACCTTGATGGCCTTCACCCAGGTGCCGTGCATGGCCTCGTACTCGGCGGATGTCACGGTATAGAGTTCGGGCAGCTCCACTTCATAGGCCACCGTAATGTCGCCATCCTTGCTGACGATGCAGTTGTTCTCCACGGCCAGGATCGGGAAGCGGCTTTCCAACTCAGCGATTTTCAATACGCTTCTCATTTCTTCTTTTTCTTCTTGGGGGTTAATAGGCTTCTTATCCGGCGGCGGACAGTCAGGTAGCGGGGATGGCTTTTTTCGGCCAGCGCCTTCATCAGTCCGTGTTCCCCGTACCGGGCATTCAGGCGGAAGGTCATCCATACGGTCAGCGAACCGGAGAAGGCCCCGAACGTGAGGCAGACCCACTGGCTGACACCGGCCATATAGAGGATGACCACCACCAGAAAGACCGATACAAGACCGCCGGCAAAAATGAACAGGTACTGTGACTTCAGTCCCTTGAACTCAATCGGGCGTCCGGCGCCCTTGTTGATGCGGTACTCCATGGATTAAAGGAAGAATGAGCGGAGAATGGTGGCTGCCACAATCAGGAAGATGCAGGCGAAGAACCAGCTCGCCGCCGTCTTGGACGTATCCGGATCACCGCTGCTGAACTTGCCGTAGGTCTTGATGCCGCCCACCAGACCGAGAACGGCACCGATGGCATAGCAGAGCTTGGTGGCGGGGTCGAAATACGAAGTCATGAGGCTGGTGGCCTCGTTGATGCCGGCCAGACCCTGGCCCTGTGCAAAAAGACCGGCTGTGAACAGCACGCTGAATACGGATAAGAGGATTCTTTTTCTCATGGTAGAATCGTTTTTGAGGTTTGACATAAATTTGATTTCGGTGACAAATATATCAGTAAAGAAAAACGGTTGTATAGGCGTGTCATCAGATGGCACCGGATGGCATCAGATGGCGCACGGTCAGATATATTTCCGCCATCCGTCCGCAGGGTTCCCGTCTTCTTTCGGTGGAAGCGGCTTGGGATTTCCGTCTTCATCCAGATACCTGTCCAGAAGTTCGTCCACTATTTTTGCGTTTTCCGCATTGGACGTGAAAATGTCAATCAGGCTGCTCTGCTGGATGGAGAATACAATACGGGCTGCCTGCAGGGCCTTTTCCTCACCGACCTCTCCCTTGCGGGCCAGGTATTCCCCCAGCGTTTCCATATCCCTGCTCGAAAGGACCGACGAAACGGATTCCACATCGGGGTTCCCGGCATCCAGCTCTTCCTGCTCTTGCTGCAGGAGTTTCATCTTTTCAAGGGCAAGATTGCATTCTACCTCTTCCTGTTCCACATTCTCCTCTTCCCCGATGAAGTTCTTTTCAAGGGGCTGGCTCATGAAAGGGGCAGCCGTCTTGCCGGCATTCTCGTCCAGGTAGACGTAACGGGTGCTTCCCATCACCTCATCCTCAGAAGCTACAGCCCCCGTTCCGGAGGCTTCCGGCTTTTCTTTTTTCACGGGTGACTTTCCATAAAGCAGGGTGCAGACGGTTTCGATACGTGTCCGCCAGCGATACACGCTGTACAGCAGATAAACGATGCATACAATCCGGACACACAGGTATATCAGTTCTTCCATCAGAATGTTTTGGGGGTTTTACGGCGAAACAGCTCGCCGAGCTCTTCATTGTAGGTTTCCAGATGGTGTTCAAGCACATTGTCCAAAAATGCAGGCACACTCATATCATCACTCAAAAGGGGCAGAATACGGGCCAGCTGACAATACACGTCATAGCTGATATAGGTCTGTTTCCTATGCACGGACTTTCTTTTGTCCAGAAACAGATTCCTGTACACCTTCACCTTTTCTTCAAGTCCGGGGTCTGCCTGTATCGTTTTACGGGAATTTTCCTGTCCCTGGTTTTCCACTTCCCTGATTACTTCCTCCTTTTCGATGGAAGGAGAGTTTTCACTGCAGCCACTCTTGGAATTCATGTACGAGATGGACTCACTGGCCATCATGTCCTTCAGGGCATCTTCATTCACTTTGAATATTTCTCTTTTCTTTGCCATAATTCTTATCCGGGAAAAATGATTCGTTCCATCTCTTGGGCAAACGCTTCCAACCGGCTGTCTTTCAGGAGAATTTCAGAAGGAGGAAGCAAGGTGCAGCGGAAATGCTGTCTGGACAAGGGAGTCATCTCCTTGTTAAATCGCTCAAGGTCAGGAAGCACGGTATCGAACACCTTCAATCCCATACGGGATATGATGGTATTGTACATCACAAAGAGTTCCTTGGACGTACGGCTGTCCATGCGGTTCCAGAACAGACGTATGTCTTTCAAGGGAGCATTCGGATGCTGGCCAATGAAATCCTGCACGGTCGAAACAAAGGAAAGACTGCTCTGCATGACCATCCGGTCTTTCACGATGGGGGTGAAAATAAAATCCATGTTCATGACGGACTCGAACACGCCACGGGAATTGACCGTACCGGGAAGGTCGAAGAATATCAGGTCATAATCACCTTCCAGCCTGCCGGGAATCTTTGCGGCCTCTTCCGGTGTGGAAGTGACTATCGGATAGGCCTTGCGGGAGCTGTTCTCAAACTGACGGCAGAAAAGCCGCTGGTGATACGCGCTCTTTTCCAGGTTCTTCAAATCCCTTCCCCGTAGTTTGTCCAGGCTGAACTGGGGATAGTCACAGTCAACAACTGCAACATTCAACCCTTTTACATAATTGAAATAACTGGCAAGTACTGCGGTAACAGTGGACTTGCCTACACCGCCTTTCTGGTTACTGAAGGCGACAAGAATCGGACGTTTGCTCATACCTCTTCGTTTTTAGGGGTTCATATTCACGTTATCTTTTATACTGATTGTTTCATGCAAGTAATAGGACGTTACCATGTTGTTATGTCCTTATATCATTGCAATGTGATAGGGACATGTTATTACATCCTTATGTTATTGCAATGTGGTATGGACATGTTATCGCGTCCTTATGTTATTGCAATGTGATAGGAACATATTATTATATCCTTATGTTATTGCAATCTAAATTTTGCGTCAAAAATAAGGTCTTTCAAGCAGTTTGGATGCAATTCTCCATCCTTGTGGCATCAGATGGCATCAGATGTCATAAAATGTCGCACAACAACCTGTTTTACAGATGGATATGTCGGTGTAATTTTGCAAAGTCAGAACCGAGAAACGACAGGAAAGATGCTCCAACGGACCACAGCACGCCGCAAGCGTCGCGCAGCAATCCGCCGGAGGTGGATTCTCTGTTCAAGCGAACAGAGCAAGTTGTGTCTTTGTCCGACAGAAAGTATTCTGCCCGACAAAGACCAACTTGCCCTCCCTCGCGGTCGGGAGATTTTCCTCCAAAGTCGGAAAATCTGACAGAGAATGCAAAACAACCCAAATGTAGCAAAGCATGGAGAAAAAGCAAGGGACAAGAACAGGCCGGAAACCGAAAATGGATCCGGCGGATTACAAGTACAGCTTCCGTCTGAATGCGGAAGAGAATGGAAGGTTCGAGAGGCTGTTCCTGGAATCGGGAGCCAGGGACCGCACGGTCTTCATCAAGAAGTCGCTCTTTTCAGGGCAACTCAAGGTGATCAAGGTAGACAAGGTATCCATGGACTATTACATCCGGCTCGGGGAATTCCACCGCCAGTTCCAGGCTGTAGGAAACAACTACAACCAGGTTGTAAGGGCCGTACAGAAGAACTTCGGGGAGCAAAGGGCACGGTCCCTGCTCTACAGGCTTGAAAAGGCAACGCTGGAACTCATCCTGCTCAGCAAGCAGATCATGTCATTGACCCGGGAATACGAAGAGAAATGGTTGCCAAGATAAGTCATGGGGCCAGCCTTTACGGGGCACTGGCCTACAATCACGAAAAGGTTCTCAAAGGTTCGGCGGAAATCCTGTCGGGACACCGGATGATATCCGACCGGCCGGGCCTGCCGAGCCAAGACCTCCGGCTGGTGCTCCTTTCGTTCGAAAACCATCTGATAGCAAACCGCCGAACCGAAAAGCCTGTCCTGCACATTTCGCTCAGTCCGGCTCCGGAAGACAGGCTGGACAATGCCCGGTTGATGGAACTGGCCGAAAAATACATGGACAAGATGGGGTACGGACAGCAGCCGTTTATCGTGTACAGGCACAACGATACCTGCAACACACACGTGCATATTGTCAGTGTCTGCATTGATGATGACGGCAGGAAAATCAAGGATTCCTATGAGCACCGGCGCTCGATGGCTGCCTGCCGGGAACTGGAACAGGAATTCGGGTTGCGTAACGGGGCCGATGCGGAAAGACAGAATCCGAAAGCGGAACTGAAAAAAGTGAATGTCTCCAAGGGGGATGTACGTCACCAGATTGGCAACACTTTAAAGGCGGTTCTGGAAAGTTACTGTTTCCAGACCTTCGGTGAATATGCTGCCTTACTTTCCACACTGAATATAGAAGCGAGACAGGTGCGCGGCGAATTTAAAGGAACAGCGTACACGGGAATCATCTATTCGGCAACCGATGACAGGGGAAAGGTGGTCAGCCCACCTGTAAAAAGTGCCCGGTTCGGCAAACGGTTCGGAGATGCCGGCCTGTCCGAACGGATGATGCGGCATGTCCGGGATTTCAAGGAAGGCAAATGGGGACCGGCCATAGCCGGCAAAGTCGCCCGTGCGATGCGGGATGCCAGGTCTGAACAGGAGTTCAAGGAATTGTTGAAACAAGGACAATTGGATGTGGTATTCCGGATAAACGACTCAGGACGCATCTATGGCGTTACTTTCATGGATCATGACAGACGCGAAGTATTCAACGGTTCACGGATGGGAAAAGAATTTTCAGCCAATGTATTCAACGACCTGGTCAAATGGTGGGACGGTATTCCCCGGCAAGAAAAAGAGTCATTCAGCGGACCGGAGCTTTGGAAACGGTACGGTCACTCTGTGGAGGATGGCAGTGCGCTTGAACAGGCGGCAGGCATCTTCTCTATGGATACCAATCCGGCCGTCGATTACGAGGAAGAAGCGTTCCGTCGTCGCATGAAACGCAAAAAGAAACCGCAGAAACGCAAGTCGCGCGGCATCTGACACAATCATTATCAACCTGGGGGACCATGTCCCCCTCAAATGCTACTTTACTATGCAACAGGAAGACGATTTGAGAGCCCTGGCCAAAATCATGGAATTCGGCAGGGCTGTCAGTATTTTCATTTTGGTAGTCCACGTCTATGTGTACTGCTACTCGAGCATGACTGCCTGGCATCTGAACCTGGAGGTCATCGACCGGATACTCATGAACTTTGACCGGACAACCGGCATATTCGGCTGCATCCTTTGGACCAAGCTCCTGTCCGTGCTTCTGCTGGCCATTTCCTGCGTGGGCACCATCGGTGTGAAAGGGGAAACGATTACCTGGCAACGTATCTGGATGGTCCTGACAACGGGGGCAGTTCTCTTCTTCATGAACTGGTGGCTGCTGGATTTGCCTTTTCCGCACGAGGCGGTCACCTCCCTGTATGTGGTGACGCTGGCAGCAGGCTATCTTTGCCTGCTCATGGCCGGTCTGTGGATCAGCCGCCTTTACCGGCATAACCTGATGGAGGATGTGTTCAACATGGAAAATGAATCCTTCATGCAGGAGACAAGGCTGATGGAGAATGAGTATTCCGTCAACTTGCCTACCCGGTTCCAGTATGGCGGCAAGTTCAATGACGGATGGATCAATGTGGTGAACCCGTTCCGTGCCACCATCGTATTGGGAACGCCGGGGTCCGGCAAATCCTATGCAGTGGTGAATAACTATATCAAACAGATGATTTCCAAAGGTTATAGTACCTATATCTATGATTACAAATTCGATGACCTCTCCACCATTGCCTACAACACCTTGTTGCACAACATGGACAAATACAAGGTGAAGCCCCATTTCTACGTCATCAATTTTGATGATCCGCACCGCTCACACCGCTGCAATCCCATCAATCCGGAGTTCATGACAGACATATCCGATGCCTACGAAGCAAGCTATACCATCATGCTGAATTTGAACAAAACCTGGATTGAAAAACAGGGAGACTTCTTTGTAGAATCGCCGATTATCCTGTTGGCAGCCATCATCTGGTATCTCAAAATTTACAAGAACGGTATCTATTGCAGCTTCCCTCATGCCGTGGAGCTGCTGAACAAACCTTATTCCGATTTGTTTACCATATTGACCTCCTATCCGGAGCTGGAAAACTATCTTTCTCCTTTTATGGATGCCTGGAAATCAGGAGCTCAGGACCAGTTGCAGGGCCAGATAGCTTCCGCGAAAATCCCACTTACCCGGATGATTTCCCCGCAGCTTTATTGGGTGATGACCGGTAATGATTTTTCATTGGATATCAACAATCCGGCAGAACCTAAAATTTTGTGTGTGGGCAATAATCCGGACCGTCAGAACATCTATTCCGCCGCATTGGGTCTCTACAATTCGCGCATCGTGAAACTCATCAACAAGAAGGGACAGCTTAAAAGTACAGTCATCATCGACGAGCTGCCCACCATCTATTTCCGTGGACTGGACAACCTGATTGCAACGGCACGATCCAACAAAGTAGCAGTTTGTCTGGGTTTCCAGGACTTCTCCCAATTGAACCGAGACTATGGTGAAAAGGAGAGTAAGGTAATCCAAAATACGGTCGGCAACATTTTCAGCGGACAGGTGGTCGGCGAAACGGCCAAGACGCTTTCGGAACGTTTCGGAAAGATTCTTCAGAAACGGCAGTCCGTTTCCATCAACCGCCAGGATGTTTCCACCTCCATCAATACCCAGCTGGACTCCCTGATTCCGGCTTCCAAGATTTCCAACCTGTCACAAGGTTCCTTTGTAGGTTCTGTATCGGACAATTTCGGGGAGAAAATTGACCAGAAGATTTTCCATGCGGAAATTATCGTAGACCATGCCAAAGTAAGCGCCGAAGAGAAGGCATACAAGAGAATACCGGTTATCAACTCCTTCAAGGATAAAGAGGGGAATGACATTATGCTTGAACAGATTCAGCGCAATTACGACCAGATCAAGGCGGATGCCCAAGCCATCATCAACGAAGAAATGGAACGGATAATGAATGACCCCGAACTATGCGAACGGCTGGGAATAGATAAGTCAAACCAAGAAGCTGAATAACATATAAACGAAATGGACAGACTGATACCTTTCCTTGTTAAAAATTAAAATCACAAACCTATAACTACAACAAAAGCCGCTAGACTTAATTCCAACGGCTTTTGTTGTGGTTTTTGTTGTTATCACGCCGGATACAGCCAGCAAGACGAAACAGACACAATGATCCTGTCATTTTTTCGATAACTTCTCTATGTCACTCACTTCATCTTTGGCATCCATCTTTACCAGTTTGAATACCATAACCACCAAAGTCAATACAACAATCCCCAATAGGGCTAAACCAATTTTCCACAACATACAACTTTCTCTTTCTAGGGTTAATGAATAGTTAAGGTCGAACAGCCGGCAGAATCTGGATACGAATCGTAATCGAGATACCTGTCCTGTTTATATAATTCCATATTTACGTAACTTCTCATATAGAGCCGTCCGGCTCATATCAAGCATCTTGGCGGTTTTCGTCCGATTATTGCCTGTCTTTTCCAACATTTCAAGCAGAAGCTTGCGTTCCTTTTCTTCATTGGATAGTACTGATTGATCATCAGACTCCATCTGGCTATTCAGATTGAGATGTTTTGCAGTAATGCTGCCGTCTCCCGAAAGCAGCAGAGCACGACGTACTGCATTTTTCAGTTCACGTATATTGCCGGGCCAATGGTATTGCCGCATTGAATCAACAGCCGATTGGTCAAAGCTTTTGGTCGGCAGTCGGTATTCCTTTGTAAAACGTTCCAGAAAGAAACCGGCTAAAGGTAAGATGTCGTCTCTGCATTCGGACAATAAGGGAACTTCAATGGTAAACTCATTCAGTCGATGGAACAAGTCTTCCCGGAAACGTCTTTCATGAATGGCTTTTTCCAGATTCTCATTGGTCGCAGCCAACAGACGGATGTCAAAACTGCGTTCCTTGGTTGAACCTACCGGCTTGTAACGTTTTTCCTGTAAAGCACGCAAAAGAAGCATCTGGGTCTTGGTAGAAAGATTCCCTATCTCATCCAGAAAAAGAGTGCCTCCATCTGCCTCCTGAAACAAGCCTGTCTTATCACTTATCGCACCTGTAAAAGAACCTTTCCGGTGTCCGAAGAACTCAGACGCTGCCAGTTCTTCCGATATGGCACCGCAATCTACCGGGACATAAGGTTTGTTCCTTCTGCGACTTTGTTCGTGCAACTCACGTGCAATGTGCTCCTTGCCAGTTCCAGACGCACCCCGTATAAGTACGGAAATATCCGGCAAGGCTACCAGACCTATCTGCCGGTACATTTCACGGGCCTTGTCACTCTCGCCCCGATAAAATTCATTCACGTCGTGTTTTACATGAACGAACACTTTGTCAATGGTTTCCAACAATATATCCGGATGTACCGGCTTGCATAGATAATGGAACGCTCCAAGCTGCATGGCTTCGACCGCATTTTCCACCTGTCCGTAGCTAGTAAGAATCAGAAAAGGTACCACCAGGCGTTCTTCATTCATCCACCTGAGTAGTTCCGTGCTGTTCCCGTCCGGCAGGCGCAGATCTGCTAGCACCAAATCATATTCCTTGCTGAGGAGTTCCTTCCTGGCCACTGACAGCCTTGTTACACAAACACTGTCCATATGGTTTTTCTTCAGCCAGTTGCCCATGCTACGGCCGAAGACCACATCATCTTCTATTATCAGGATATTCCTTTTCATAGTTCCAACATTGAACGTTCTGCATATTCAACAAGCCTTTCTGCAGCCCGTTCTATTTCATCGATCTGCATCAGGTCATCATCCTTCCATTCCTCTGGACTACACACAACTATCTGTCGGAGCCTGTCCATTGGATAATCCAAGCGGACAGTTTCCCAAAGCGGCAGATTCTTGTGCAGAATCTCCCAAATGACGGAACGGTTGTTTTCCTGCATGGCAGCATGCAACTCACGTAGGTCTTTACGGCTTTCCATGACAAAAACAGCCAGCATTTCCTGTCGGTTTTCCTCACCTGCAAGAATTAGGGAAAAATCCGGTTTCCACTCACTGCCTCTTGCCGTACCAACGACAGCTGTTACTCCATGAGCAAGGCTTTCCTTTGAAAACGGCTTACGGATGCAAGCGGAAAAGCCACGTCGCAGGTATTCTTTTTCATCATCCATGCGTGCAGTCAGTGCAATTACAGGAATATTGGCTCCCTGGGGTATGTTGGATGAGCGTAACAGTTCCAAGACTGCATAGCCGTTCATTTCAGGCATCTGTATATCTGTCAACAAAACATCATAGTCTTTCTCCCTCAACAAGCCTATCAGACCGCGGCTGTCCATACAGCAATCACATGCCGCATGGCATTGACGAAACATTTCCATGGCAATGCCCAATTGCCTCGGGTCATCATCCATCAGAAGAACATGCAGGTTATTCAGTGACAGACTGTCTGATATACGTTTGTCTTGTATCCGGAACGATTCAAAACCAGCGGGTAACGGTATCCGGACGGTAAATCGGCTACCTTTTCCAGGTTTGCTTTCCACCTGAATGTCACCTTTCATTTCCGATACCAACCGGGATACGATAGCAAGTCCCAAACCAAATCCCGATTCGGTAGGGCTGTTTTCCAACTGCTCGAAAGCTGTAAATATTCTTCCAAGGTCTTCCTCGTGAATTCCGATGCCGGTGTCTTCAACCTCAAAAGACAACCGTTCATTCCCGAATTCCGCTCTCAGTCTGACAGTCCCTTTCTCGGTAAACTTGACAGCATTGGACAACAAGTTGTTTACAATCTGCTGGAGATAGCGTTTGTCTCCAACTGCAACGGAATCCATGCCTGTAAAGGAAGTGAAAAGGCGGATATCCTTTTTCCGGGCTGCAGGAATATGGCTGTCGGCTATTTCACAGAAAAGGGTTTCCAGATGGAAAATGGAAGGATGCAGATGCAACAGACCGGTATCAAGCTGGTAATATTCCATCAGGGTGTCAACCAAGGAAAGCATATATCCCGATGCATAACGAATATTGTCTATATGTCCGGTTCGGTCTGTTTCCTCCGCCTTCTCATACAATTCAAGTGAACCGCTGATAGTGGCAAGGGGAGAACGCAGGTCATGTGCAATGGATTGCATCATATTCTGCCTGGACTGTAATAATTCCTGTTTTTCCCGGTTGGAAGTTTCCAGTTCACATTGGTACCTGTACTTGTGCTTCAAGTCACGGTGGACTATCAGATAAAGGATGACGGACAGCAGAAATATGGAGATCGCAAGCAAGGACAGCAAATGAAACGATTCGTCACGTTCTGCTACAAATTGTTTATAACGGTTCTCCAGACGAGAGGTTTCTTCCTTTTCAAAATTCTTGATGATACAATGTAGACGTCTGTTAAGTTTGAGGTTGTTCAGATACAGGTTGTCCATTTGGGAAAGCAGCTCTTCCTTCTTTCTTTCCTGATGGGCGAACACCTCTTTTTTCAGGGAATGTAGCATGCCCGCAGCCTTTGCTCTTTGCTGATTCAATACGGCAGATTTCTGTCTTTGTTCCCACTGTTCAAAATAAGCTGATTTCCGGTCTCTTTTGCCGAACAGCCTAACCCAAAAGGTCTTCTTCACTTTCGAATCTGTTTCCATGGAATCAGTCGTACAAACTGCGTCTTGATCCTCGGTACCATCATGTACATTGGAGACAATCAGGGGGATCTTCCGATTGATGAATTCGCTGACCTCCTGCAGACGGTCAAAAGTTTGCATGACGGTATCCAGCAGATTTTCCTTCTGTACCAACAGGGTGCAGAGCGAATCGATGCGGGCCTGTCCCCTGGAGGATTGGATATAGCCTTGCATTTCCTTCAGATGAAGGCATACTTCACGGCGTTTGTTCCGATAGGCTAGGAAATCTTCTTCATCCCATACAGAAACTGTTTCACTTTGCGTGGACAGTTCAAGCAGGCTGGCATAGGTCTGTTCAGCCAATCGACGGACATGAAGAAGTTCCTTTTCACCATCTTGCAGCCGGCTCCGGATCATCTGTTCTTTCCTGAATGAATAAATGGTGAAAACCAAAAAGACAATAAGGACAAGATAACCGATAAATATCTTGAATCTCAAGCACATATATCCTATAATCCAATTGATAATACAATTAAGTCAAGAAGCCTGTCTTGCGTAGGCAGGCTATTCTTTTGTCCTGCATGATACCTTTCCGATATTCTCGTCGGACTGTACTCTAACACCGCTAAAAAACTTCACTGCATCCAAGGTACCGACTCTACTGGATATAAAACGACCGGAGCTGTTGATGATTCTCTTGCCTTTTGGGGTCTACTGACTCAACAACCTCTTTATTTTTTCAAACGGACTTGAAGAGGTGCTCCAAACAATGTCTGCTCAATCACTTCAAGTTCGTTTTCCTTTTCCATCCGAAATAAAACCGGATAAATCCTCAGTGGATGAGCACCGGAGCATTTCTTGATATTTTTCACAGAGCACTCTCCACCTTGAGATTGCATATAGTTCTTGATACTTTCGTAATCTTCATGGTTGTAATCCACTTCTTTGTAATCATCCGAAAAATCGGTTGAATTGGGTTGTAATTCATTTGCACTCATCGTTTTATATTTAGGGTTCCATTAAAAAACTTTTAATTGTGAAGAGATTTTGGATAACACAAATAGCTTTTACCACTCCCAATCAAACCGTTCCACATCTTCTTCAAGAAGAGGTTTTCCTATTTGTATCTCTATCAATATCAGGTCGCTCTTTGCTTTCAGACCATGTCGTAAATCTTGGGAAATACAAACTGTATCTCCCCGTTTAAGCGTGGACACACTCCCTTCCATGACCAACATCCCTTCTCCGTCAACAACAGTCCATATCTCTTTCCGCAGATGATGGGATTGATATGTGATGCTTTTCCCTGCTTTAACAATCAATTGCTTGGTCAAAGATTGAAAACCGTCCGGGCATTGAATAGTATGGATTATCTTATATTCACCCCAGCGTCTTTCTTCAAACATAGGTCTGCATTGCAATTGGTCAGCATATTTCTTGATATTTTCGCTTTGGCTTTTATCAGAAACCAGAATACCGTCATTCGATGCGGCTATCACTAAATTATCGGCACCTATACACATGATAGGAAGGTCCAACTCATTAATAATATGTGTATGGCCGGTTTCTCCATCTGTAATTACATTGCCTACAGTCTGTGTTTTCAATTCATCCGTCAATGTATTCCAGGTTCCTAAATCTTTCCATTCCCCGGAAAAAGGAACGACTGCCACCGATTGGGCTTTCTCTGCAACTTCATAATCAAAACTTATTTTGGGAAATTCACTATACCTATCCCGTATTTCTGAAAATGTCGCTGCTTCAATATATCGTGATACAATATCCATCATATATCCTAATCTGAAAGCGAACACCCCACCATTCCAAAGCGCATTTTCTTCTATAAGCTTTTCAGCTGTTGCCACATCCGGCTTTTCCGTGAACCGTTTAACTGAAAAGATACCTTCTTTCAACTTCACATGATTTGGCACTACATAGCCGTATTTGGCAGATGGATAGGTAGGGGTAATCCCCATAAGAACCAATTCGGCCACATTGTCATCCACTGCATGTACCATCTGCTCTATAACCTTGAAATATCCAGCTTCCGTAAAAGGATCGCAGGGCATGACAACAACGGCTTCATTGTCGGCACACGATTTTTCAAACTTTAAGTAGGAAGCGGCTAAAGCAATGGCCGGAAATGTATCACGTCTTTCCGGTTCCGTCACTACATCAATGTGGTCACCCAACTGATTGACAATAACATCAGCCTGCGAGATACTGGTGGCTATGGTAACATGTCCTTTCAAATCTGATTCCCCCAATTGACGAACTACACGCTGCAACATCGACTCTTTTTGCCCATCGGGAGCATCGAGCAACTTTATGAACTGTTTTGACCGGGCATTGTTTGACAGAGGCCATAACCGCTTTCCGGAACCTCCGGATAATAAAATAATTTGCATGATAATGGTTCAGTAAATGCAATAAGTTAAGAATAAAAAAGAGGGTTTTGACAGGAACCCTCAACCTGTTGGAAGATTAGATTTTCAAAACTTCCAGTAATTCATCCTGTTTCTGTTTGCTCAATAAGTTGTCGTATAATCCATATACCGTTAACTCAGCAGCGAACCGCTCTGCACTTGTCTATGCAATATATGACTGATGAACGTTGCCTAGCGTTTGTGCAGTGGCAAGAAAAAGAAGTATTATTACTATCCAATTTGGCAGCCTCGTCTTCCATTGAGAGAGGCTGTTCTAAATTTTACATATAAAATTCATATTAATTCGTTTTAAGTTAAACTTAGTTGATCTCTCTTTGGCAATTACCTACTCTTCCGCAAATTGCAGTACCATCGGCGCAAACAGTCTTCACTTCTCTGTTCGGAATGGGAAGAGGTGTATTCCCTGTCGCTATAATCACCATCTAATGGGTATTTGGTTATGTTATCGTTCAGCCCTCATAGGATTATTCAGGAAATCCTCGTAAGAAAGGCGTATGCCTTCTTCCAGTTCCGTCTTGTAAGTCCATCCGAACGAAGTCGCTTTCGATACATCCAAAAGCTTTCGGGGAGTACCATTCGGTCGTGAGGTATCCCATTTGATTAAGCCTGTAAATCCTACAACCTTAGCCACCAATTCTGCGAGGGCTTTAATGGTGATTTCCTTCCCTGTTCCGGCATTTACCGTCTCATTTCCCGAGTAGTTATTCATCAGGAATACACATAGGTTGGCCAAGTCGTCAACATAGAGAAACTCACGTAACGGACTTCCGTCACCCCAACAGACCACTTCTTTCAGACCTGCTTCCTTTGCCTCATGAAAACGACGGATAAGCGCCGGTAACACGTGGCTGTGTTCGGGGTGGTAATTATCATTGGGACCATATAGATTGGTCGGCATCACGCTAATAAAATCTGTACCATACTGCCGATTCAAAAACTCACAATATTTCAGACCGGATATTTTAGCTAAAGCATAGGCCTCATTCGTCTTTTCTAATTCCGACGTTAACAAACATGATTCCGGCATCGGTTGGGGTGCCATGCGTGGATAAATACACGATGAACCTAAAAACTCCAGTTTTTTGCACCCGTTCTGCCATGCCGCATGGATAACGTTCATTTCCAATATCATGTTCTCATACATAAAATCCGCCAATGCCGACTGGTTGGCTACGATACCGCCCACTTTGGCTGCGGCAAGGAACACATATTCCGGTTTCTCCTCCGCAAAGAACTTTTCCACCGCTTCTTGATGGGTCAAATCCAATTCCTTATGTGTACGGGTAATGATATTCGTGTAACCCTGTCGTTTCAGTTCACGGACAATGGCAGAACCAACCATACCCCGGTGTCCCGCCACATAGATTTTTACGTCTTTCTCCATCATTTCACGATTCCTTTCTCCAAATATTCAGCCAAGTTCGTCCGCATTACGCTGGTAACATGTTCCGCTGCCACTTTCTGCATATCGTGCGTCACCATGATGCGAACCAGTTCCTCAAAGGAGGTACTCTGCGGATTCCATCCTAACTCGTTCTTTGCTTTGGTCGGGTCTCCCCAGAGGTTAACTACATCCGTCGGACGGTAGAAGTCCTCGCTCACCGCCACTACAGTTTTCCCTGTCTTCACGTCAATGCCTTTCTCCTGTATGCCTTCACCTTCCCAGCGAAGTTCGATGCCTGCATAACGGAAGGCGAGCGTGGCAAATTCACGCACCGTGTGCTGCACGCCGGTGGCAATCACGAAATCCTCCGGGGTGTCATGTTGCAGTATCAGCCACATACATTCCACATAATCCTTGGCATAGCCCCAGTCACGCAGGGAGTCCAAGTTACCCAAATAGAGGCAATCTTGCTTGCCCTGTGCGATGCGTGCGGCAGCCAGCGTGATTTTGCGTGTCACGAAAGTCTCTCCACGCCGTTCGCTCTCATGGTTGAACAGGATGCCCGAACAGCAGAACATGTTATATGCCTCACGGTATTCTTTCACAATCCAGTAGCCATAGAGTTTCGCCACGGCATATGGACTGTAAGGATGGAAAGGCGTCTTCTCGTTTTGCGGCACTTCCTCCACCTTGCCGTAAAGTTCGGAGGTGGATGCCTGATAGATGCGGCATGTATCAATCAGGTCGCATTGGCGCACGGCTTCCAATATGCGCAATACGCCCGTAGCATCCACGTCTGCCGTAAACTCGGGTGCATCAAACGATACCTGCACATGGCTCTGTGCGGCAAGGTTATATATCTCCGTAGGTTTCACTTTCTTTACCACTTGCAAGATGCTCATCGAATCGCCGAGGTCAGCATAATGCAAGTGAAAGTTCGAATGCCCCTCCAGATGGGCGATGCGTTCTCTATAATCCACTGACGAACGACGGATAGTGCCGTGTACGTCATATCCTTTACTCAAAAGAAATTCGGCAAGAAACGAACCGTCTTGTCCGGTGATACCGGTAATCAATGCTGTTTTCATTTGTATATAGTGTTAATAGTGTCATTATGCTTTTTATTGTGCTTCCGCTTGATTTCTTCTATTAGCAGTCGTGGTAAGGTCAAGATAATCATCGAGCACCGTTTCAATTGCTTCTTCGGATTGCACATAATACGAAAGACCCACTCTAAATGCGTTTTCAGCATCCACTGCGGAGCACGCCTCTCATCTGTACCGCTGTAAAACTTGAATGCTGCTCCTACGGCGATCATCACCCCGCGTTTCAGATGAGGCTTCAATTTCGACATGAATATCTCCTGTTTCGGAGCACCGAGAGCTACCCAAATGATGTCAGCCTCTGATTCCTCCACACGCCGTGCTATATCTTCATAGTTAAACTCATTCACATTACAGAACGGTAGTTCATAGAATGTCATCGTAAGTACATCTGGATTCCATACCTTAATAGTATTTTTCAGCCCATCCAATGTCCGTTGTGATGTACCCATGAACATCATGCGGTATTTCCTTGAACTGACGATGTCCTTGAATATCTGAGCCCCGCAGTATTGCTCATACCTCACGCCGTAAATCCATTTCAGGTAGAGCGGCACATACCCGCTATCGCAAATAGAGAACATTCCACCGTTAATCACCCTCAGATATTCTGGTTTACGGTTGGCAATGTTCAGAATTACCCCGTCCGCCACGCAGATATAGTCAGGCCTTTCCTCTTTTACCTGTAAGGCAATACGATTCCAAACGAGCTTCTTGTCAAACTCGTAACTGATGTTGAAATATGTATTCATGTGATGATGTTTATATAAAAAATAAGTTTAGCATTACGGATTGACTGACTATACATTCCAAATGAGTTCTTCCAGGAAGAGATATCGAAATTCTTTTTTGTTCTTTCGTATATACTTCTAATAATATATTCTCTTCCTTACTGACAGTTGCCATTGTAGATAAAATTTCAGCTGGTTCTAAGAGGACATTTCCATTGATTTTGAAAATGACATCGCCGATATTCAATCTTTCAGATAACATGCTATTTTCTTGAATTTCTAAAATAATCAACCCAATTCCACCATCATAAATGTCTGGATTCAGCAATCTTGACAATGATTGTTCTATAAAGACCCTGATGTTTGAGGGTAGCTCTTTGCAATCCAAAGCCTTTCTGTAATAATAGATTGCCCCTCTTCCGTCAGATTCTGTGTATGACGCTATTGCAAGTGAAATTAACTTCTGAGGATCAGTCACCTCTGTTTGAATTTCTTTATTCAACAACGCACTATATTCAGCTGGGGTTAATTCTTCTGTCAATCCTGCACTTTTACGCAAAAGCATCAAAAAGGGATCTCGCATAATCCTTTCGATTTCTAACGTTCTGAGAGGCGTTGGAATTTCTTTTTTAAATATATCCGACCTTTTCGTATATAACTCTTTCAATTCAATGTTTAGATTTTGGATATTTATGTCCATACCTGCTGTTATATGGTCAAATCCCATTTCACTGATATGGATAAAGAGGCTGTCTTCCTCCCCTGGATATACATGTATGAATTCACTTAACGATTGCAACAGTGATATTTTTGATTTAAGCACCTTATCCTCATGGAGCGATTTGTTTTTCAAATAAAGTTCGTAATTTCTGTAATTAAGAGATATGTAGTGCGATAATGTGGATGAAAAATTATTTAGCGTGTCATACACATCTTTTTGCCAATAGTATATGTTTTTTATGCAGTTTGCATTGTTACAATTGAAAGACAAGTCTTGTTTGGATATGTTGTATATCTCTTCTTTTATTTTAAAAGTCTGAATCAGTTGAAATATTCCTGTTTGATATTCCTTGTGAAAGTTTTTTGCCCGTTCCTGAAATGTATCTTCCGACTCGTTGGGTTTGCGTACATCCCAGAATTTCTGAGGAACTCGTTCTTCAATTCCATTTATCAATACACATAAATCACGGTAATTATCTAATAATTCATCCTTTACGATTTCAATGGCATTCTTATATCTCCTTTCAGCAGTATTCTTCGTGTCTCCAATATTGATATTCTGGTGGTTGTTGTTAGTTATATGACCTGAATTGTTATTGGCATAAATAGTATTAGTTTGGATGTTCTTTTCTTGAGATACGTCCTTGTTCATTTTGTTCTTTCTATATTTAATTATACCAAAGATTGCCGTTATCAAGGTAGGAATTATGCCCGATAATAACCATTCATAATTATCTTGCCAAAAATCGCACATTACAAAATAGAATTAATTATTAGACTATTTCTCACATGGCTCCAATTCACAAAGTACCTCGGAGACTCCATCTCAAAGCGTACTCATAAGCTATTTGTCATTGGCCTCAATGCAGTCAATCAAAATACCTTTTATGTTGTTTTCAAAATACACCATTGTAAATCGCTCCTTGAACATCCGTCTTCCTTCTGCTCCCATTGTATGCCTTGCATTCTTATTATCCAACAATCGTTGTATCGCATCAGCAAGAACTTTGGAATCCTGCGGTTTCACCACAAATCCATTTTTTCCGTCCTTCACCTCATCCCTTATTCCGCCCTCGTCGGTAGAGATTACCGGCAGTCCATTCATCATAGCCTCTATGATGACCAAAGGGAAACATTCGTTGAAATAGAAAGTTGGAAAAACGAAAATATCAGCCGTTTGCAAAAACGCCTCCTTATCTTTGCCATATTTCCTGCCATGATACACGGCGATATCATCCAATCCCCTTGCTTCAATCTCCAGTGCAAATCTCCGACCATCCAGTTCTTTTGTCTCTCCTCCAACAAAGTCGCAAACGAATCTGCATCCCCTTTCTTTTAATGTTTTCAGCGCATCGAGTAGGACCAACACTCCCTTGGAAACTATCAAGTTAGACAAGAACAGAATGTGCGGTACATCATTATGCCTTTCCGCAGAAGTTATTTTGCTATTCGTATCGGGGATCCCATTAGGGCAAATCATCACCTGCTCACGTTTCACAACCTTTTCTATATCAGCATACAGTCGCCACGACAGCAATATAACCTTCGTGTTCCGGTATACCATAGGCAGCAACCATCGGTAAATATGCCTATCCACATCTTTAGCCATCCCCTTGTTATGTTGGTGTATCACCACTTTATGCCTAAAAAGTTTGCACAGCAGTACAAACGGAGCATCCTTCAGAAAGCCTACTCCATGGCAAGTGATGGCAAGATAGCACAGGTCGTACTTGCGCGTAGTCAACAGCCAAAGCGTCTTGGCATAAGCCCCGATGAACCTCACCGCCTTGCGTGCATACAGCGACCACGACCTTTTGTCAATCTCCTCCATCGTGCGCGAAGTGGAAAGATTCACAAAGTCCATCTCAAACTCATCGTTCAGCACACTACTCTCCTTGATGCTCTGGCTCACCATCGACGATCCATGTACTGGCGGCGGCAAGGGACAAACAAACAGAATCTTTGCATTATTTTCCAACATAATACCTAAATAACTTATAACTATTAACAGAGATAGAAATCCTCTAATCTATAATTCCCATCCTGCAATAGGTTTGACCGACTTAGCTGGTGAGCCAACAATCAGACTATTGGATTCAAACTTGCTTCCCGATACAAAACTTGTTGCACCAATAACGCAATTACTCGGCACATGCGAGCCTTTCAAGATAGTTACTCTGCAGCCTATCCATACTTTATCCCCAATACGAACCTCTTTGTCGGGATTCATTTTTTGGATACACCCCTTGTCACTATAGATGGAATGTGTGTCACTATCCATTACCAAACAATTCCAGGCAAACTGTATGTCACGCCCCATAATGATGCTTTTGTAACATACAAACTGCGAGTTGGCACTTACAGCAAAGTTATCGCCAAGATACATCCTTGCTCCATGCTTAACGAATATCTTCGTTCCCAGTCCGATGTGTGCAGTGTGCTGAAATACCAATTCTCCGCCTCTTTCCACCGTCAAGCAAGTGGTATGCTTGGGGTCCGAGACATCAGCTTCATGGGATCCAATGACAATCATAGCCATACCTATATGATTATCATCTTCAATTATTATTCGTCCTTTAACGCTGACGCGTGTTCCATAGCGGACATAAAACGGTAGCTTCAGCGCCTGTCTCAGTGGCAGGTGGCGGAAGTTAAACCATAATGATTTGGGCAAAGACAGTAAATATTTAAAATAGATATTCATGATTCTTTCGACCGAACTAAAAATTTTTCCCCAAACTTTCGCGTGTCATTGATAATCTTGCAAGGATTACCGACCACAATAGAATAATCAGGAATATTCCCTTTCACAACAGATCCGGCTCCAATGATACAAAATTTTCCAATCTTGGTACCAGGTAAAATCACGGCTCCAGCACCGATGAAACTATTTTCTCCAATGCTGACGCCATTATAAGCAAGAGCATGAAATGAAGAAATACATTCATTAACCTTATTGATAGCTATCAACCCTTTTAGAAAAGACCAATCATGTGTAAGGATTATCACATTAGTAGAAATAACTACCCCCCCCATTATGGTCAATCCTCCAGATGGGTCTAAATGCGAATGTGAGTCAATGTATTCCGGACTTCCAATAAAAATGACACCCGCTTTCTTATGGGCTCTTACAATCCATTTGTCATACCCCTTCTGGCTAATCAGTTTTATTGCTACAGCATACCAACGAAATACATAATAACCTATTCTGTTCATGTAGCTCATATTTTATACTAATCGTTTATCTCATTTTAAAACATTAATTCCATTGTATTCAGACAATGAATAACTAAATGCGAAAAGCCCATGTTTACCTCCCTATTAGTTTTTTTACATCTTTAATATCAGCTACTTTATCATAAGAATGGATGGTGAAAATCCTTCTCTGAATAAATCCTGGCATCAAGGCAAGAAGCAATATAGGATAAGTTTCTTTCGCAAACGGCCTATAAACAAGTGACTTCATACACTCACAAATGGTCTTCCACCTATCACCATACCGCAAGTTCGTACTAGCCTTCATTTTGTAGAAACGACCTATGAAATGCCTCAATTCATGTTTTCTTGAATACTCCGTTTTCAGTAATAATTTCAGTCCATCGCAAACAGGGTCTCCTTCATCATTTGGGCGAGTTGGCCTTTCTGTAAATGAATTTGTAGCTGGCATCATATAAACAGCTGTCGCTTTCTTTGTATATGCCCAGTCGGTTTTTATTGCAATTCTGGCCCAAGTCAGCAAGTCTTCACCTGAAGTAACCCCCACAGGAAAACCGCCAATCTCTTGTAGTAAGGACTTCTCAACACACACGGCACTACTCCATACGGGGGGATGGGAGCAACTACATACTTCAAAATAATTGGTTAACAAACCTGTATCTCCATTGAAAGGCAGCTTGTTAAGAATAATCCGATGATTCTCTCCATTTAGGTTATTGACATAGCACGTAGCCCACGCTCTGCTCTTAGGAAATTGATGTATCAGATTTGCTATAGATTCCAGATGATTCTGTTTCCATACATCATCAGCATCAAGAAAAGCCACATACTCACCACGTGCCTCTGCTGTGCCACGATTACGCGCAGCACTCACACCGCCATTCTTCTGCCTCACTAATCGTATTCTTTCGTCATTGAATGCCTCCACAATAGCAGCGCTATTATCCTTACTGCCATCATCCACTACAATTACCTCAAAATCCTTGTAGGTCTGATTGAGCACGCATCCCAGTGTCTGCGCAATGCTCTTTTCCTTATTATATAAAGGTATAACAACAGATATCATTAATTCAAAATATTATGGAATTATTTCTTCTTCAAATTCTCCGTTTTCAGTCAAGTCAACTGTCTTAAGGAATATGCCGAACAGCATAAACGGCAGTACATAGCCTTGTTGGGCGTATGTGATGACATTGTCAAATCCCATGCAAAAGAAACAGGCGGAAAAGGCTCCTGCGGTTGTGCCGCCCAAGAGTGTCAACATCTTATTGTTCCTATACCTCCATGTGATGGCCAGCACTTTAAACAACATGAATACGGCAAACAAAATATAGAGACATAAACCGATATTGCCTGATTCCGACATCATCTGTACCCAATCAGAATGAATAAGAACCAATCCTCCCTTACTGTTTATGTCCTTCAGCCATCCCAAGGCTCCACCACAGCCACTACCGAACGTGGGATTGGGATTGTAGCAATGGTTCATTATCCTTTTCCACATGTATTCGCGTCCGCTAGTTTCGATTTTAGCCTTGCCTATATTACTGATTGTAACGGTTTCAGCCTGTTTGCCAAACATTTTCTCTCTTACGGGTTTGACAAAGAATACGGAGCCAACAAAGAGTGCTATCAAAACCATCACGGCTGGAACAGCCCGTCCTTTTTTATAGGCTAAAAACAGAAGTGAAAGACCAAGAATGGATGCGCCGATGCCTGTTCTCACACTCTCCAATATCGATGATAAAAACAACAGGCCTGCTGCATATAAAAATTTCCTTTCAGACGTAAAAATATACAGCATTACGGGAATGCCTATCAGTATTGCATAAAAGTCTGCCAAAGAAGCGTATGCAACGAATGTTCCTCCGGTTCCAAAACAAAGAAACCCATAAAGTGGACTAATCAACTTAGCAGATACTCCACCTATCAGAAATGAATAGATTACACAGATTAGTACTGTACGCTTCAAGAACACCCACAAGTCAAACTCCTCCTCTACGGCATTATACCCCATCCAGAAATAGAGTATCGGTAGGCAAAATTTAACAATCATCATCCAGCCTTGAGAGACATAGTGAGAATAGGTAAGCGTATATAGATTCCATAATATGAAAATCAGGTATATCGTCATCACACCATCCCATTTCTTGACCCATCGGCGTGACATCAACAACATGAAGAATATCCATATAGCATATTTCACCAGTGATAGTGGTCCTAAAAACACCATTGCCGTCATTACACTGAATATCATAAACGACAAATTGTTGTTGCATTCATAATATTCGCCAACCTTAAATGGGTGTTTTATGATCATTGTGCCACCGGAAGCATACTTATAGGCATAGTACAGAAGTATGACCGTGATTATTGCGTTAATGACAATAGCCATAATTACAATTTCGAATACAAGTTATTGATTAATTCAGAATAATGTGCAAATGAAAATCTTGCTACATGACCGATGGCATTCTGTTTCATGGTCATAAGCAATTCCCTGTCATTTACAAGCCGTATGGCTTTTTCTGCAAGCGAATCCGATGATTCCGGTTCATGCAACAAACCTACCTTACCATCACTTACCACTTCCGGTAATCCTCCGGTATTTGCCGCAACCACTACACATCCCCGTGCCATTCCTTCTATTGCAGTCAGTCCGAATCCTTCGCTGCGCGAAGGCATCAACAGTATGTCTATGCTGTCATAATACGCTTGCAAAGCCTCCTGTGGTTGTACGCCTGCAAACTTAACGACTTCATTCAATCCGGCATCATTCTTCTGTTGCTCCATTAGTGGACGTAGCGAGCCATCACCCACTACCAGCAAGCGTGTATTTGGATTCTTGACATGAATTTTTGCAAAAGCAGGTACTACCAAGTCCATTCCCTTGATAGGCTCCAGGCGGCTTACAACTCCTATGGTTATCACTTTGCCGATTCGTTGTTCTTTATTGGCTATGGAAATAGAAGGTGGCAAGTTATTGTAAATGGTAAAATGATTGCCATGTCGGGTTAACTTCATTTCAGCTTTATACATTTGCGAATTTCCGAAGAACGATTTCTCTGCTCCTTCTGTAATACATTGAAATGCTTTAAGTATATGTCGCGAAACGAAGTGTAATAATCGCAAAGAAAGATAGATGTCTGCAGCCGTATGAGCCGTCGCTACTATGCGCTTGATGCCTAACAGACGTAATATGATAATAGGGATGACGCCCGGTGCCATGTACTGCACATGTACCACATCGGGACAGCATGATTTTACTACTCGCCCGAGTCCTTTGAACAGGAACGTCAATGTATGCCATACTCCGAAAGGTCGTGTACCATCGGAACTCAGCAGCTTCACCTTGCTACCAACCTGTTCATAGCGCTGTACCATGTCAGGCGAAAATTCAAAGTAACAAACTGTCGTCACCTCGTGTCCACCATCCACCAAGGCTTGCACCAGATTCAGTGTCTGTATCTCAGTACCACCTGTCAGCAGGCACGGAATACATACCAATACTTTCATTTATTGAAAATCTTATGTTTGTAATATGCCAATGTCGGCCCGAGGTCAGTAAGGCAGATATTGATGAAGCAACGTGTCTTTAGGAAATCTTTCAACCAATGCCATAGGGAGATATCGCCCCCTTTAACATAGAGCAGGTCGATACTATAGTTCATTATATAGGTACGACGAAACTTGCTCCAGTCTATTTTATGTGATGAATCTGCATAAAGAGCATGCAGGTTGGCACCTGCACAGGTGGAAGCATAGGCCAGACCCTCGTTGCGGAAATTCACTTCCATGAAATAGTTTTTTCCTTCTTTAGTGTGGAGAAACTCCACGCTGAATGGGCCATGATAGCCTGACTTCTTGATAAATCGACTGATAGCAGCTATATCTACGTTAAATTGATTCATACATTCAAACACACCAAATGCTCCGGCACCTACCAATCGTGGCCAGTGGCGGTACTTGTGAATGGCGCCACCCATTATCACGCCCTGCTCAGTACTGACACCAACAGCATCAATCTCATATTCCTTCTCAACAAACTCTTGAATAATCAGATAATCGCTGCGACTCACCTGCCCCAAAGCATATGCCAGTTCATTCTTGGAATGGCAGATATGTATGTCGCTTTTTTCCCCTTTGCTGCTTACCAGTGGTTTAGTAATTACAGGGTAGAGTAAATCCTCTGGTATACGTTTTCCACGATGATAAACAATAGAGTGAGGAACAATCAGCCCACATTCTTCAGCTAGTTTGCATTGCGCTTCCTTATTGAAGAGTACTCCCAGTTGTTTGCCCCTACAAGGAGTGAGGAAGAACTCACTGAGTTGAAATTCTCGTGCATCCACCCATTCTGCTGCCGCATCGAAGGTAGTCATCAGAAGCTGTCCCTTCTCCGCAGCCAACTGTCGAAGCACCACTGTGCATTCATCCAATTCGCTAATTACATAGAGGTTGCCATGCCTAAGGTATTTGCTGTACCTCACGTAGCAGTTATCCTGCTGACAAACTAAAATCAATGTAAAAGGAACTTTACCCTCACCAAAGCTGCGAACGGCACTGAGTGTATTGTGCGTGGAATCTCCTATAATAATCACTTTCTTCATCTAACTTCAAAATACAATTCCTTATTCCATCGGTTGGCCTTCACGAACACCTCGGGCAAGATGCCGCTCCAGGGCATGCCGCAGGGTGCTTGTGGGAGAATATAGGCATTGATAGCCTCCTGCTTGCAGCAGTACTCCCGCTTGTCCATACGCAAAATGCGCGCGTTGCACCAGCCTATCTTCCAACAGTTGTAAAACCAAAACCATACACAGTATTCGTATTGCGTGATTTGGGTGTGATGAGAGTTGCACAAGGCCGCTGCAATCTCCGCCGTATGAACATGATCGGACCATCCTTCCCCTTGGCGATGGGGATAATATACCACTGCATCCCGACATTCTTTCAGAAGAGCATCCAGCAAAGCTCTCAGCCGAGCCAACTCAGGGTGCTCTACTGAGATTTCCCCGTCGGGAAAGTCCAGAAAGTGGATATGCTCCTTGCCCAGCCCATATAGAACCGCTGCCTTGACCGTCAGATTCCGTCGCCGTGCGATGAGAGTCGCTTCGTCCAAAGTGCAACAACCGCTGTGACTTTTTCCGCCGCCAGTCATCACAATCAGTTCCACCCGCTTTCCCTTCGCCAGCATCCGCTGCATCAACCCACAGCAGCCAAATACTTCATCGTCAGGATGCGGGGCGAAAATAATGGCGGTTTCGGGCAAGGGAAACAAAGACTTATGCGAGATTAACAGACGAATGGTCTGTATGCGAATTCTTCGGATAAAATCAATTATAAACTTCATTTGTTAATAAACGTTTCGTATATTTTATCAAGATACTTCTTTGGATGCCACAGAGTCTCGTAGCATGTATATGAGTTTTTAGCATAGTTGTCGTAATCATGCACAATATCATTTATTGCGTCATTTATTTGGGCAGGGTCGTCAATCAATATACCGCACTGATAATCTTCAAGATAGGATAGAGAGTGTACTTTTGTTGCAATTACAGGAATTCCACACTTTAAATAATTACCAATCTTACCTGCGGCAAGACCCATATTTTCTGCCCTGTATCCAAGTTCTGCCAAAGAATATAGTGCAATACCTATCTTTGCTGAAGCAACAAGTCTGTCAAGTTCTTCATTAGAAACCGGTTTCGTTGAAAAGAAAACTTTTTCACTATCTGAAACCAGACTCTTTACGGACTGGAAATAAGAATCATGATCGACAATATGACTGGTGTGAAAAACCAATACATTATCCTCTGACCATTGCATTGCAGCCTCAGCCAGCTCTTTGCTACAGAACCACTTTCCTAAACCACCAGAATGTAGAATGATGTTCTTGTCGGATGGGATTTGCAGGCACTCGGCAAGATAATTGTCATGTACTCTATGTTCATCTGTATAAGATGCATTCGGCAGGAACAGTATCTGACCATTTCTTAACTTGCAATATTTGCTAATAAATTCAGCATGCCAATGGTCGTGTGTGATTATGTAATTTGCAGCTTCTATTTCATTCAATTCGACAGTTTTATTTATATCGGGATATTCCAATATAAAGTTGATGTATGTGAATGAAAAATGCTTCTTTAATATCATCAATAAATGACTTGCGTAATTATCACCTCCTATATAATAATTGGATTTACTAAAAAGTATATTCTTTATCGTAGCGAGTAAAAGTTTAGCTGAAGTAGGCAGTTCAAACCTCTTAGTACGCTGTTTGACAAGCACCATTTTAACATTCGAGAAACGACTCAAATCAGAAACCGGATAATTCTCGTTAACAGCTGAGATGATAGTAATGTCAACACCTTTTTTGGCAAAATCAACTATAAGAGTTTTTAAGTTCGGTATTTTGTCAAGAAATGGGACCCTTAACAACAATGTAATCTTCATGTTTTATATGAATTATTTTAATATGTGTTCTATTTCTTTCATTGCGGATTTATATTTGGCTAGCATCGTTGCCGCAAATTTCTTACATTTATCCTTATCAAAATGTAAGAATGCATTTACTACATCTTTGACCTCTGGAATATTATTTTGATTATATGCGTAAACATTAGATAGGAAATCACCTCGTTTCAAAATATCATAGATTTTACTTGATTCGGGGATTTTCTTATGCCAAATCATTGGTATTACGGTTTTAAAAGTACCATATTGGTCAAAGCAATAGAAAGGCACTGAATTGTGTAAACTGACTATTATTGGATGCATAAGTTCTCCGATATAACCCTGAGAATACTTGATAAGGTAATACCAATCAAGCGTAGGAAGTGGTAATGAAACAGAATATTTTGTATTATATTCTTTTAGTTTTCTCGGCATTGGGAAAGAAACACATGAGCAACCAGTAGCATCTTCCACTTGAGTGATGATGCGGTTAACATAATCGCAAGAAAGATAATCATGACAGAAACTTATCAAAATATAATTCTTGGGTAATTTATACTTTTTAAGTAAATCTGCTTTAAGAACAGAGTAAGAGGTATTTATATTGAAAGCGAATACTGGGTCAGGAGTTACTGTTACATCCTGACGACCGCAAATGTACTTAACCATATTACAAGTCCAATCATCCCGGAGACTTAAAAAACTAAAATTCCCCAAAAGACGTTTTAGCTCATTAAGCTCCGCATGGTTATATCGAAAATATGGTGCATTCTGAGAGGAAATTGAAAATCCAACACATGGTATTGGCTTGGGGAGAAAATCATTGAAACTACCCCAAAAAGCATTGGGTAGATCATGTGTAGCACCAACAGGACCATTAGAGACGAACCTCATTGACTTGATGTCCAAATGCTTTCTGTTTTTCTGGGGCGAGTAATCGAAAAGGGCATCGCTTCCTATAAATACAGCTTCTATATTCAGTCTTTGTATTTCTTTAGCCACATCCTCTACTGTACGGCAAAGACGTGAAACTGGCATTTGAGACTGTGAGAAAGAAAACTGTTCATCGTATTGGCAAGAAGGAACTTCTGTACGATAAAACTCTTCCAAATCATGAGGATACCAATTCAATACGATTGGTTCATACCCGTTATTCCTGAAATACCCAATTGACGAAAGAGTCTGCAATTGAGCCCCAAAATTTATGACACAATGATATGTCAGTATTCCTATTCTTTTCATCTTTAACTTTTCTTACGTGCAGGAGTCAAATAACCATATTCGGCATAACCCATGACTGCACAAAAAATAATTGCATAATCATTAGGTATATTGAGAAGTCGTCTAAGAACTTTGTCGTCTTGTGGTGTATGTTGCCCCCAAGTTAACACTGTACCAGTGATGCCAATTGTTTGTGCCGCAAGAAATACATTTTGTGCCCCTAGACTTGTGTCTATAGAAGGAAGATACATCTCTGACGGCCACACATAGCCGCGAACATTAGCAGTAAAACACCAGAAAGAAGGAATGTTATTTCCAAACCCCGTACCTCCCGCACAGCATTTCAAGCACTCTTTTGCCAGATTCTGTTCGTTAGCAACAAAAATACGTATAGGCTGTTTGTTGCAACTGTTAGCAGCCCAGTTAGCTACATCCTTAAGTTGTGTGACAACCTCATCGGTAACTGCTTTATCAGTAAAACAGCGATTAGAGCGTCTTTCCTTGACAAGTTGCTCAAGTTGTTCAAAGCTAATCTGACTTATAGGGGACTCTTGACGAAAAGGTGTGAACTGTTCTGGATGTGACTGCAAAGTCTCATATTTAGATATTTTTTCTGCTGCCCAAAGGACTGTGGGGTCATTGGCATACTCTGTATGCTGAACTTTCTTAACAAGCTCTTTAAGGTCATTGTAATATACTTTGCTGTGACCTGGGGCTGCATCTTCACGATGGAGTCCCTTGTCTATAATATGACCGAACTTTCGCATCAGCATCAAATCCTTGTTGATGTGATCTTCAAGAGATAAATCAAAACATTGCTCCAACTCTTCAATTGCATTTTTGTAGTATTTGGGAACAACGATAAATCCATTAGCAAGTAGCTTGTACCAACGATATGGTATAAACTTACGCAATAACTTACCACTAATATTCATGTTCTTTTAATTCAATTATAACCATTTAGTAAATTGTTTGATGGGAGATACAGGAAATCCTGCATATATATACCCGCTTCTTTTTATTGTTCCTTTTACAAATGAACCAGAACCGATAATTGTATTATCGGAAATATTGGCTTTTTTACCTATAAATGAGTTTGCTCCTATCCATACATGGTTGCCTATATGTATTTCTTGATCGCAATTGATTTGCTTATCATTATCAAATATTTGATGCATGTCCGTATCCATAATGTTGACGTGCCATGATATAGCGACTTCTCTACCTATAGTTATTTTTTTTGCACAAAAGATGCGAGAGTATTCGTTAATATATGTTCCATTTTGGATTGATAGTGAAGCATTAGACTTTACTACAGCTTTAATCCCCTTGTAAAAATCAACACATCCATCTACGACAAGGGTTCCATTTAATAGAAACTGAGCAGGAACATTTGTCGTTCCTGATACACCAACTACTAATACACTTTTAGGTGTTGCAAATTTTACCCCCCCTTACCGGATATTATAGCATTTCCTATCACGCAACAACCTTTGAACTTTATTGAATAAAAAATAGTCTTACAAAAGTTCATCTTGAATTTATAAATTCTGATATGCCCCAGAGCCCTGATAACATGACGTACCCACATAATATGAATTTTCTTATTTAAATCTGTGTACAACGTTTTTAAACTGCGGTACGCAAGTGTACATTAACATGAATGTAATCAACGAATACGAACCCGCAATAATCACACTATATGTAATCCAACTCAAAAACGATGTGTTGTTCTGGAAAGGAACAAAAATATGGCTTGCAAAATATACAATCGTCATGGGGAGAAGTATAATGGAATAAAGACGAAGAACTCCCCGGATATATTCCCAAATACTATCTTTAAACCCCCAATGGTATAGAAGATATGGTTTCCAAATATTTACAATAAGGAGCTGACTTATAATACCACCCATCAAGACACCGGGAAGTCCCCATAAAGTGCCACAACCACATGCTACCCCTAAATTAATGACAATCTCGGCAATAGGAGCCCAAACATCCCAGAAAAGACCATAACCATAATTGAATTGCATGATGCCACCACGTGTATAGCTGATGAATACATTGACCACAATGAGGAAGACAACAGTGCTGTCTAATATGTATTGGTCGCCTAACCAAAGCCTGATAAACGGATCAATGAGCATGTAAATGCAAAATGAGATGACTCCACCAATGAAATAACGTATTGACAGAAGCTCCCAAAAGACTTTCTTGATGTTGTTCTTGTTCCCTTCTGCAATGAGGTTGCCAACACCGGCACCAGTACTTTCAAGAAAGGTATTGATGAACTGGGCGAGCTTGTCAGTTATGATGGTATAGTTGCCGTAAAAGGCTACCATCTGCAAACTTGCAAATGCATAAATTAAAAAAGGTACAGTCTGCCACTGTACGATACCGCTAATTTTCTGTATAAACAGTTGTTTGGTATATTTTATAACTTCAGGATACTTTTTAAACAGTCGATGACCTTCCTTCAATTCTGTTTTTAGCCATGGATAGGTTTGGCTAATCTTCCAATTAAGGATAAACGAATATACGATTCCAAAGCCTAATTCAAAGGCAACCCAAAGATAGTAGCTGCCAGTATAATAGGCTGATACCATCTGAACCAATATCTTGATGATATTTGAAGTCTGAAAATAACTGACAACCACATAGTTCCTTTGGTCTGCCCCAAGAAGATTCTGTCGATAATTGATGAAATAACCAATAAGTGTAGATGCCAGAAAAGAATAGTAGGCAAAATATATGAGAGCAAAATCAAAATTTGTATGGGGGAATATTAACGGAAGAAATGCAGACAATATTAGACCAACCACGAAAATAATGATACCTATCCAACGATAGAGGTAGCCAAGAACGGATACAACCTCGTTAATTTTCTGTCTGTCATGGTCAAAGAGTGGCTTGTAGAGTACATAACCGATAGCTGTCGCTATGCCCAGTTCTGCAAGGTTGAGAAAACCGAGCAGGTTCTGGAGAGCACCCGTAAAGCCAACAAAATCAGCTCCAAGGGTATTGAGAAATATCTTTCTAGAAAAGAAAGATAGAACAAGTATAATGAAATAGAAGATAAGATTAACCCGTGCGTTGAGCAAGGATTTCTTAACTCGTGAATCCGTTTCCGCCATAAAATATCATCAACCGATTAAGAACTTGCCTACTTTTGTCATCATAAGGAGTCTTGTGAGAATCCATGAGATAAAAAGTGCTATGAGAAAAAATCCAAGCGGAAAAAGTATCTCATGATTTGCAGCTAAAATATCGAAATGGAAAATACGCTTTGACGTATTGCTTAACAGCTGTAATTCTACCCAATTATGGAAAATATAGATACCAAAACTATAGGTTGAAAAGCTGATTATGCAATTTGAAACCCGCTGATTGGTGCAATCTATTTTGGTGGAAAGAAACCAAAGTGCAATGACCATAGAGGCGTTGCCAAGCGTAGAATACCACGTATCTTCGCCATAAGCTCTAATATCTACCATTGCATAAATAATGTATAGTGAAACTAGCAGTAAAAATAAACGATATTTTGACAGTATGTTACAAATTACATTATGATATTGACACACCAAACCTCCAAGATAAAACCACAAAGAACCATTTATGAATATTGTGCAAACCTATATACATTGGTACAAACTTTGGTAAGCTTGCACACCCCAGTGTAATCATTAACAAAGGAATTGTTAGCCACAATTTTTTCATAAAGCCATAACGATATAAGCCATAGTATATGATAAAGCACCAAAAAAGCATTGGTAAAAACCAAAGATGCCAGTATGTACCTTGTATAATAGGGTCTAGTGGTCGCCAATCACCAGTAGTAATCATGAAAAACCAACTGAAAACAAGGAAAGGAAGCAAAATGCGATACACCTTTTTTCTAACAAGCTCTTTCCATGTATTGTATTTACCTAATGAAAGAAGGTATGAGAATAGGAATCCTGACACAAAAACAAACATAGGCATGGCTATACATATCAGTACCGATTGATTGAATTTCTCATATATTTGTGAATACATCTGATTGGTAGCATCATCAAAATGCACATACATCATACCGTATGCATGAAAGGCCACAACTACAATAATGGATATGCCACGAATTATCGACAAATTATCCAAACGTTGTTTCCTAACGGATGTGTTATCTATTTTTGAATTATTCATTGTTGAAAGCAAGAAATGATTGTATACGATTATTTTATAAGTATCCAGATTCGCTTAATATTTCATGAAAAGTTTTCCTGTGTCATTCAAGCAGCAGCTTTCGTGATTAGATTAGTGAATTTATTTTAAGTCATGCCATTTCTTTTCTTAATGCATTATATTTTTTAGCGTTCTAAATAAACCTTTTAGATATTACATCTGCACTCGTTATTTGCGGTTGGCAAGTGCGTCTTTCCCCAAATAGGCTTCGATGCCTGATGAAGCCGATTTCGTTGGTCTGCGAAGCCGCTTTCAACACCTGTTGAAGCCGCTTTTGTTCTTTCGCCCCCTCTACAAGTCCTTGACAACGACCTCCATTTCCGCTTCCAATTGGCGTATCGCACGCATATCGGGGAGGATAGGAGCTGTCTTTCTTGCCTGATAAAGCGCATGGAGACGGATGAAATCCTCTTGATAGTAGTAGATGCCGAGAGTGGCGGTACGGAAGATGGCTTCCAGTCCTTTGTTCAATTCAAGGTACTGGTGTCTGATTTGATGGTACACTTCGGGACTGTATTGCCGAAGCAGCACCTTGAATGCGTTATGCCGCAAGACAACACGCTTGCCATCGTATTGATAGTGGACACGAAGGGCCGGACGGTACTGCGACAAGATGGATTGATTGAAATCCATGGCGCAGAACACAACGAAAAACCATAGATGGAACTGGAGCAGATCTTCTGTAGAGCATCCGTCCGCAGTAGCCATATTCACGAAGTTGAGCCATGCCTGGCGGTCACATGCCAATTCCTCAATCAGCACATTGTCGCTCCCATCGACCAGTCGGTCTATATAATCCGTGGAATAGGGATGGGATTTCATTTTTATGAGAACCATCACCCTGATTATCGTGCATTGTTCCGCCAATAAGGCGGACAGCGCACTCCGCATGGCAGACATCGACCGCTACCATCGCTCCCTCGGTTTGCTGGGCTGCGGCTACCATTATGTGATTCCTACAGACGGCACCATCGAAGCGGGCAGACCCGAAGAAATGATTGGAGCACATTGCAAGAACCATAACCGTCATTCCATCGGAGTATGCTATATCGGTGGTTTGGCTACCGATGGAAAAACTCCTATGGACACCCAGACACCTGCCCAAAAGAAGGCTTTGGAGCTGTTGCTTACGGACTTGCATCGCAGATTCCCTAAAGCATTGATTGTGGGTCATCACGATTTGGAACCTACAAAAGCATGTCCCTGTTTTTCAGTGACAAGTCTTCGATTTTAGTTGACTTCCTCGCTATGGTTGTTTCGCAAGCTGCAAGGCAATGAGTGTCGCTGCCTGTCAAGTCATAGAAGCCGTTCTTCAACAGCCATTCGGCTTTCTTTTTGACTTCCGAGCCATAGCCACCAACGATACTGGACAAATTGAGTTGGAACAGTACGTTCATTCCTTTCAGATGCCCATAATCGCTTTCATCCATATACACATACCGTTCGGGATGTGCAAGGATGGGAACATATCCTTTCGATTTGATGCGGAGCAGTATGTTGTTCAATCCCATCGGAGGGTTAAAATAAGAGGTTTCCACCAACAGGTGTTTCCCTTCCTTTCCCAAAGGAAGCAGGTCGTTCTTTGCGAGCCGATCTTCAAACAGGTTGTCGAGCATGTTTTCCGCAGCAAGGTGAAGAGTGATGTTCCCTTGATAGGCGGCATTCAGTTCCATAAACCGTTGTTTTAAATCCTCCGTACGGTTCGGAATGTCCTCCATGATGTGGGGGGTCAGCCAAACCTCGCTGATACCCAACTCCTCATAATGGGAGAGAACTTGCAGAGATTCCTGCATCGTCTGCACACCGTCATCCACACCGGGAAGCAGGTGGCAGTGCCAATCGGTAAATCCCCGGAAGATGCCGCTATCCTTCAAACTTACCCGTTTTCTAAAGGGCCACATCTTGTATCCTTTTTTCTTCACTCTTCATTTTTTCCGTATCCTGCATAGCCATACTTGTACCCATACTTATAGCCATATTTATAGCCGTATCGCCCACTGCCACCATCCGTCCCATTGAGAATAACGGACATGTTCTTGTATTTCTTATCGGCATAGAATTTCTCTATCTCCGGCAACATGCTACGGTCAAGCAATCCGGCACGTACAATGAATAGGGTCATGTCCACCAGTTTATTGATGATGGCGGCATCTGCCACAATTTCAACCGGCGGGCAGTCGATGAAAATATAATCATATTCCGCACGGAGGTCGGTTATCAGTTGTTCCAGGCGTTCGGAAAAGAGCAATTCTGTCGGATTTGGAGGAACTGTGCCAACCGGAATAAGATCTATCTTGGCATCTCCTGATGGTTTGACAATAACATCCTTGATATCTTTCACATCTCCTGCCAAATAGTCGGAAATGCCCTTCATTAGTCTGCCTGCGTATTGGCTCAAAGAAGCTTTGCGCAGGTCAAGGTCTATCGCTATAATCCTTTTGCCCTTGATGCCTAAACTGGTAGCGAGGTTAAAGGAGATAAAGGTTTTTCCGCTGCCCGGATTGGCGGAAGTAATCATGATGACGTGGGATTCGCTTCCCTTGTTTTGCATAAATTCCAAGTTGGTACGTACTACGCGGAACGCCTCGTTGATGACATTGCGACTTTTCTCCTTAACCACTACCGCACATTCCTTTTCCTGTGTCTGCCGGGAGAATTTCTTATTCTTACGGAAAGCAAGCGGTATTTCGCCCACGAACGGAACAGTAAGGTTCTCCAAATCTTTGCGCCCGCGAACCACCGTATTCATATTTTCTTTCATAAAGATGATAACCACAGGTATCAGCATTCCCAGGGCGAATGCCACCAGCAGGATATTCTTCTTGACCGGAGCGGTAGGTATCATGCTACCGCCAGGCTTGGTGATAATGCGGGTATTGTAAGCCGTAAACGCCTGTGAAAGTTCATTCTCTTCACGTTTCTGCAACAAATACAGGTAAAGTGACTCCTTCACCTTTTGTTGACGTTCCACACTAAGCAAGTATTTGGACTGCTTCGGGTTGGAGGCTATCTGTGAAGTAGCCTGCCCACCAATGGCTTCCAGACTTTTAATCTGGGCACGCAAAGCTACCATCTGGTTGTCGATGGAGGTGATTAAAGCACTCCGCATATCACCCAACGATTTATCCATTTCCCTTACCAAAGGATTCTTGGTACTACTGTGAGCCACCAGGCTGTTGCGTTCCAACAATTTGTTGTTATATTCATTCAATTGGGTAGACAAACTGGCATTTTCGATACCGGAATTGGTCGGCAACAGCTGGAATCTGTTGTTCTCATTGGTCAGATATCCTTTGATGTAGCGGGCCATATAGACCTGGTTGTTCAATCCACGGATGGCGGCCTGGGCTTCGTTGGCCTGAGCCATATACATGCTGGCAGCCGCCTGCACGTCCGGCAACAGATGCTCGCTCTTGAAAGAGGAGATGTCATCATCCACATTGCCCAACTCCCCTTCGATTACACCCAAGCGTTCGTTGATGAACATCGAAGTGCTGACCGCAATCTGGTTCTTGTCTTTCACCCAGTTTTCATTATAGACAGCAATCAGCGTATTAAGGACATCTTCTGCCCGCTGAGTGGATACATCCTGGATAGAAAGGGTAATGATATTGGACTTTTCATCGCTTTGAGAGATAGTCAAGCGAGCAGAGTAACCTACTGATGCAGCCGACAAAGACTGCCGGGTTATATAAATTGTGCTTTCTGTTTTATCTGAATAAGCTACCGATGGAACAACGACAATAGGTCCTATGGGACTCTGGATGCTGTCATTCAAACCACCTTTCACAATATCATTGTTCCCTGTTTCAGTTCCATTCCGTGTAAAAGAGGATAATTCCACTGACCCATCCTTCGTCAGATGAAGTTCAAAAGTGGCAGATTCATTCTCGGAAAGGGTTGGAATCAACACCTGGACAGGAAGTTGGGTTCCATACACCGTCTGCCTATGGAAACTACCGTCTGTCTGATAATTCATTTCCAGATGCAATCGGGACACCACTTCACGCATGATGTCGGGGGACTTCAAAGTTCCTATCTCATTATAGACATTGGTGTTGGTCGTGAACAGTCCCAAATCGGAAAAAGACTCCATATCCGCAGAAGAGGATTTCCCTTTGGAATCATCCTTAATTAAAATAGAGGCAGTTCTGACATATACCGATGGGGTTTTCAGCAGATAAAAAGTCGCAGTTCCCAAACATAATACCAACGAAATGACAAACCAGTGCCATTTGTTCAAACAGAGATAAAACAGGTCTTGGATAGAGATAAAGTCCTGCGTGCTTTGCACATTCGATTTAAGTTGATTCGTAGCCATGTCATTCGTTATTTAGCAATCAGTACAGCGATAGAGGTCAGCAAAGAAGCCAATGAAATCCAGAAGGAGGTGCTTCGCACATTGTTTCCATTGACTGTGGATTGACGAGATTTAGTTTCATTCGGTTCTACATAGACCACGTCATTCTGTTGCAAGTAATAGACCGGTGAGGTATAAAGGTGTTCACCGGAACAAAGATTGATGCCATACACACGTTGCTTGCCATTTTCCTTACGCAACACCAACACCTTCTCTCTTTTTCCGAAAATGGTCAAGTCTCCGGCCTGACTCAAGGCATCCAAAATGGTTAATTCGTCTTTCTCTATATTATATCTTCCCGGACGGTTTACTTCTCCCATCACAGAAATGCTTAAATTCATATATTCCACAATAACTACCGGATCCTTAATCAAATCATGGGATTGCAGTTCCTTTTTAATATAGGCAGCCACCTCTTCACGGGTCATACCGGCAATCTGAAGTTGTCCCAACACCGGAAAATCAATGTTGCCATCCGTATCTACCGTGTAGCCGGATACGCCACGGCTGGAGCCGGTATTACCTTCTTGTCCAATCTGCTGTGTAAAAATAGGCAGATTGAAAAGGTTGGTCAGGCGCGGGTCCTGGCTATTGACCAGAATAGACAATTTATCTTTAGGCTGGATTTTAATCTCTACCGGTGCTGCCAACGTCAGTTCACTTTCACCCGGACGGAGGTCTTGAAAATAGGTAATGTTTTTGGAAGTAGAGCAGGCACCTAACAAGATGATAGATGCTGCCAACAGTAAATTCTTGCAAAGATTCATAGGTATTTAAAAACTATAGTTTCGAATGATGAAGTATTTTTCGCGTAAGCCAAAGATTAGCCAATGTCCAAATCAGAATATCGGAAACCAAAAGGACAGTGGCATCTACATAGCGCGAAAGGAGTATATTGCACAAGGTAAAGCAAACTGATACAGTTACAATCGTAACCATAGCCGTACGCTGCTGCATGCCAATAGCCAACAACTTGTGATGGATATGATTCTTGTCCGGCAGGAAAGGATTCTTTCCGTTTCTTACACGGTGCAGATAGACCCGTACCACATCAAAGCAGGGAATGATGAGCGGTGAATAGGCTAAAAAGAAAGCATTAGGCTGTTGCACAGCGGGATTTGCCGGAAACCCGTCAAGCAGTTTCAGACTTAAAATGCAAATCATCATACCAATCGTCAAGCTGCCGGTATCACCCATGAATATCTTGTTCTTTTTGGCAGGATCTCCAAATACGTTATAATAGAAAAAGGGGACGAGCACTCCCAGCGTGGCGAAAGCGAGCAGGGCATAAATGTATGCACCTATTATAAAAAACACCAACCCATAAAACAGCATGGCTACGCCACACAACCCGGAAGCCAACCCGTCTATTCCATCAATCAGGTTGATGGCATTGATGATAAATACCACAGCGAATACGGTAATGGGATATCCAATCCATTCAGGAAGAGCGTGAATAAACAGCAAACCGTGCAGGTCATTGACCCACAGCCCGCCTGCAATGACCAGTACCCCACAAATAATCTGTATGCCAAACTTGGCACGGTAACGGATACCAATCAGGTCATCGGCCATCCCAACCAGATAAAGCATCATAATGGTACAGAAACCGAATGCCAACGGACGGCTTTCACTGCCGATATTACCAAGAAACTGACCGTAACCCAACAACATACTGAGTCCCAAAGCAAGTGCCACCGAGAAAAAGACCACCGGCTTGAACGCGATCCCTCCCAAACGGGGAACTACACCTTGGTGAATCTTTCGTTCATCAGGGACATCAAACAATCTCTTGCGAAAGGAAATCAATAGGATTTGCGGTATCAATACACCGGCGCAAAAAACGCTCAACACAAAAACAAACAAGGAATTGATAATCCAGAAAGCACTCAAGCTGTCAGTTGCATGAATAATTGTAGTCATAGAATGATTGTATCATATAAATTGGATATACTCAGGTTGAACCTCCACACCCAGGGTAAGATGACCTTTCAGTTCTACCAGCAGGCGTTTCACCTTGCTGCCCCGCATTTTCAGCAAACAACCCTCATATCCATCCAGCGGTCCCCCGACAATACGGATTTTCCGTCCGTACATTTGCGGGGTAATTTCTTCCGGCAAATAGTATTTAGGGGAATCGGAGCATCTGACGGCAGTCATGAAACGTTCCATCTCAAAATCGGATACTGTCATGGGTTGTCGGTAGGTGTTACGTAGCCAACGGTACTGGAGAGTTTCGTTGCGCTCGACGATAGGGTCAAGGGTAAGGCGGGAATTGTGTACGAAAAGTAAATCTTGCAGGAAAGGAACCTCTTCACGGACTTTGATACCTTTACGCAGCGTGACCTGCCACATCATAGGCACGAATACTTCCATACCTAAATCCTGAAGTAGCTTGAAGGCCGGGAGTTTGGCATTGCGTCGTTTCAAATCTCGCATCACAAACCACTGCGTTCGTTCATCGTCTTTCATGGAAAGTACCTTCAGTTGAAACAAATGTTACCAATCCTGCTTAATTGTATTAATTATTTAAAATCAAGCAGTTACAACGTATTTCCAAAAAGTTCGGAGTTTTCACTCCATTTTTGTTCCCTTGCATGGCTATGCTATAAATAGCTAGTTTTATTCCTAGTGAGATATACTTATCTACATAAGAGATGTACATCTTTAGTTTAGTGAAAGCTTCTCAGCATAGCTAAAGCAACCATATCTACATAAGAGATGAAGATATGAGGTAGGTAGAAGATGTTGTCTTTGAAAATGAACTGATTACGATTTAAATCAGCGAAAATTGCTCGTAAAATGTTTATCATTTTGCTTTCTTGTTTGATTTTTCTTTGAATCTGTTTCTGAAAAAAGGTTCATTTACTACTTGATTCTTAAGATTTTTTCTTAAATTTGCACCGAAATATACATCTCTTATGTAGAGTTAAACACTTTCTCCGCAAAATCCCTAACATAATACCTTATAATAGTGAAGTCAATATAAGGCTATTCGCTTTGTCAACTAGACTGGTATCCAAGGATGCCAGATAAATTCGCGTGGTTTTCTCTGAATCATGCCCCAAGGCTTCACTGATGACCGAAAGTGATACGTTCTTGCTATGAGCAATGCTGGCCCAAGAATGGCGCGCCACATAAGTGGTAAGCGGAATGCTCAGTCCAATCTGTTCTCCTATGAGCTTCAAGTTGCGGTTGATGCGATGTACTTCATTCAGGTATTGCCGTCTTTCATCCACACCGGCTTCCCGGATAATCGGCAACAGATAAGGGGAATCACCTGTATCATACTTGTCAACCAGTTCTTGCATCGGCTTTTCCCATTTGATGAAGAGTTGCTGGTGGGTTTTGTTTCTGCGGTAGCTCAGAATCCCATTGCGGAGGTCTTTCTTCTTGAGGTATGCCATATCCACAAAAGACATCCCTCGGGTATAGAAACTGAACAGGAAAATATCCCTTGCAAAAGCCTGTGATTCGTTCTTCAACTCCAAATCCCGTATCTTGCGTATCATCTTCAAGGGTATGGCCCGTTTCTGTGTTTTTTCTATGCCGGTATAGACGTGTTTGAAAGGGTTCTGCTGCACTACGACAAGCCCCTGATCCACTGCCCGGTTGTAGATGGCCCGGAGATTACGCAGGTAAAAAGAACTGGTGTTGGGACAGATACCGCGTTCTTTCATCCAACTTTCGTACTGGACCATCAGATTGGAGTCCAGCTCGTTCAAGGGAATATCCATCCGCTCATTCAGAAAACGCACAAAGCCACGGATGGCAGTCCGGTAGGTGGCCGCCGTTCGCACTTTTCCGGAGCAAGTCAAGTCTGCAAGAAGTTCTTCGGTAAACGACAGGAAGGTAATCTCACTGACCGGAGTAACATATAAGGCTACAATCTGACCGACCTCAAAGGATGCATGGTTCTGTTCCAGACGACAGATGCATTTACGGATCCGCAGCAGGTCATCATCCATATGCCTCTTCACCGTTGACAGATATTCTCTACGGTCCTCATCACATCCAGCTGACACCTGGATAATTCCCAAGGAGGATGACCATTCGTAGGGAAAGAGTTTGTAACCGGTATGTACCTGTCTTATCTTGCGTCGATGGATAATCTGATAATGTAGGGTTCCTTCTTTGCCGTTGACCGTTGAAGGACGGAATTTCACTTTTACACTAGCCATAAGATTTCTATTTTGTTGATTCCATGCAGAATAACAAATAATTCTGATAAGAGGACAGTTGTCCTCTTCCATCAAAGGTAATCCCTCCCTCGTTTAACAGCCGCATTTGCACCTTTTTTCGGGAGATTTTTCTTTTATGGCTTCGCCATGAAAATTCTCCCGAAAAAGAATGCGGCGTCAAACATCCGGAGGGATTGTTGCATGATTACAGGGATAAACTGCGACCGACGTGACGCATAGCCGTTTCAGTACAGGCGGCTGTCCTTATATTTCCCGATGCCTTAAAAGAACCGTGAAAGCATCCGTTCCCCATCATTAAGCTGTGCCTGTTTCATCCTATCCCGAAATAAGACAGGGATTTCAGCTCCCTCTGTTCTGCATAGTTCCGCTGCCTCATGTGTTCTACACATCCTGCTGTCTGCGTCTTTGCCTTCTCTATTTTCCCCTTCACCTCTCTCACACATTATACTTCCAATTCCTCTTTTCCTTCGTGCCAGACCATCTATAGGTTGCCATTTGATGCCATCTGACGACATCTGATGCCAGCTTTTTGAAAATCAGCGGATTGTAAACAGAAAGCCCTTACATTTGGACTGTGAAACCAATCAAACAGTCACTCAAAACAGAAAATTATGGCACAGAACAACCGTCCAGACAAAGGAAAGCAAGGCCGGAACAAGAAACCGGAAAAGCCTTATGTGGAACAGATTGACGAGCTGCTGCTGGTCCACAACAAGAACGACCCGAAAGAGGGAATCGGTGTGGTCAGCCAGGCGGACGAGAAAGGCAACTATCGAACAGTTCCACCGGAGGAAAAGAACGAAAACTCGTTTCTGAAGTTCGACAAGAATTCGAGCATCCTCGAAAACTTCATCAAAAACTTCTGGAGCCAGCTGAAGGAACCTACCCATTTCCGGCTGATCCGCATGACTTTCCATGACTACAAGCAGAACAGGCAGGCTCTAAAGGACCTGGCTTCGGGAAAAGAAACCGATGCGGTGAAAGAGTTCCTGAAACGGTACGAAATCGTGCCGAAGAACAACCAACAAAGCAATGTCCAAACCAAAGAGGAGGAAAAAGCAATGGCAAAAAAACAAGAACAGGCACCTCAGGTGCAACCGGAACAGGTGACGCAGGTGGAAGCGGCTGCGCAGGGACGAGAACAGCAGACTCCCCTGCAGCAGACTCCAACCTACCGGTACAACGAGAACATGATCAACTGGGAAGAACTGGGCAAGTTCGGGGTATCCAAGGAAATGCTGGAGCAGTCCGGACAGCTGGACAGTATGCTGAAAGGCTACAAGACCAACAAGACCATCCCGCTGACGCTCAACATTCCCGGCGTACTGACCGCCAAACTGGATGCAAGGCTGTCGTTCATGTCCAACGGCGGACAGGTGATGCTGGGCATCCACGGGGTAAGAAAGGAGCCGGAACTGGACCGTCCGTACTTCGGGCACATCTTTACCGAAGAGGACAAGAAAAACCTGCGCGAAAGCGGAAACATGGGTCGGGTGGCAGACCTGAACCTGCGCGGCAACTCAACCGAGCCGTGCCTCATTTCCATCGACAAGAACACCAACGAACTGGTGGCCGTCCGACAGGAACATGTCTACATCCCGAATGAGATCAAGGGAGTGACCCTGACTCCGGATGAAATCCAGAAGCTGAAAAACGGAGAACAGATTTTCGTGGACGGCATGAAGTCCAACCAGGGAAAGGAATTCAACGCCCATCTGCAGTACAGCGCGGAAAGAAGGGGCATCGAGTTCATCTTTTCCAAGGACCAGGCCTTCAACCAGCAGACGCTGGGCGGCGTGCCGCTTTCCCCCATGCAGCTCAAGGCGCTGAACGAAGGGCATACCATCCTGGTGGAGGACATGAAACGCAAGAACGGTGAGGTGTTCTCTTCCTTTGTCACCATGGACAAGGTGACGGGCGGCCTGCAGTACACCCGCCACAACCCGGAAACGGGCGAAATCTACATTCCGAAGGAAATCTGCTCGGTCCAGCTGACACCGGAAGACAAGGAGGCGCTCCGCAAGGGACAGCCTGTCTTTCTGGAAAACATGATCAACCGCAAAGGGGAGGAATTCTCCTCCTTCGTCAGGCTGGACATGGCCAGCGGAAGACCGCAGTACTCGCGGACACCGGACGGCTTCAACGAACGACAGGCTCCTGCCATTCCGGCTGAAGTGTACGGACACCTGCTTTCGGCACAGGAAAGGGCCAACCTGCAGGACGGAAAAGCCATTCTGGTCACCGGCATGAAGGGTCCGAACGGCAAGCCATTCGATTCCTACCTGAAAGTGAACGCCAATACCGGCCAGCTCCAGTATTTCCAGGAGAATCCCGATATCCGGAGAAACACGGCCCGCCAAGCCGCGCAGACGGACAACGGCCAGCAGCAGGAGCAGAAAAGAAATGCCCGCCAGGCTGTCTGAGACTGTCCGTGAATGTACAAAAAAATCTTACTCACCTCAACCGATATGTATATGAATCCGAACAAACCCATCATTTTCAAGGCCGAACAGCTTGACTGGAAAAAGCTGGAAGCTGTCGGCATCCGCCGGAAGGAACTCGAAAAGGACGGCAACCTGGACCTGCTTCTCCAAGGGGCAGAGACCGGAGTGACCACGCTGAACCTGAAGACCCCGGTCTTCTCACTCACCATGGATGCCACCCTCAAGCTGGAGGTGGAACCGGACGGCCGGCCGGTCATCGGCATCAACGGCATCCGACCGACGGAAGAATAACCTTTATTACAATGTATCACCGGCTGTCCATACGGTAAAAAGCCGTATGGACAGCTATAAAACTCAACAGATCATGATTGCCATATTGACAGACAGACCCAACGTGGGAAAAGTAATAGGAAGAGTGGTAGGTGCCACCCGAACAAGAAACGGATACCTGGAAGGAAACGGATATCTCGTCACCTGGACATTCGGTAACATGCTTTCGCTGGCCATGCCCAAGGATTACGGAGTCCGGAAGCTGAGCCGCGAGGACTTTCCCTTCATCCCTTCGGACTTCCAGCTGACGGTACAGCATGTCCGCACGGAAAACGGATGGATTCCGGACATCCAGGCGGTCCTGCAGCTGAAGGTCGTGGAAAAGGTGCTCCGCAGCTGTGACACCATCATTGCGGCCACGGATGCCAGCCGTGAGGGGGAAATGACCTTCCGCTATGTGTACGCCTACCTGAAATGTACACAGCCCTGCCTCCGCCTCTGGACAGCCTCCCTGACGGATGAAGCCATCCGCAAAGGGATGGAAAACCTGAAACCGGACAGCTGCTACGACAGTCTCTTCGCTTCGGCGGATTGCCGGAACAAGGCGGACTGGATCCTGGGCATCAATGCCAGCTATGCCATGTGCATGGCCACGGGGCTGGGCAACAATTCCCTGGGCAGGGTGCAGACACCCATCCTGGCGGCCATCGCCAGACGGTACCGCGAGAAGGAGAACCATATCCCGACGGATTCATGGCCGATCTACATCAGCCTGCACAAGAACGGACAGATCTTCAAGCTGAAACGCAGGGATACGCTCACAGACCCGGAATCGGCCGAACTGTTCTACCAGGACTGCAAACTGGCTTCCAAGGCACAGATTACGGAAGTGAGCCGCAGCGTGCAGGAAATCCAGCCGCCCGCCCTGTTCAACCTGACACAGTTGCAGAAAGAAGCAAGCCAGTACCTAGGGCTTACCCTGTCGGAAGTGTACGACATCGCACAGACGCTTTATGAGAAAAAGCTGATTTCCTATCCGCGCACGTCCAGCAGATACCTCACGGAGGATGTGTACCGCACGCTTCCTGCCATCCTCCGGAGACTGGTTTCGTGGAACCTGTTCGAACTGGATACCGACCTGTCGGAAGGGATGCTGTCCGGTCTGTCACGAAGCGTGGTCGATGAGAAGCAGGTCCACATCCATCCGGCCATCACCGTTACCGGCATCCGTCCGGAAGGTCTCACTCCCAAGGAACAGGAGGTGTACCGGCTGATTGCAGGCCGAATGCTGGAGGCTTTCCTGCCTTCCTGCCGGACAGAGGCAACCTTTGTCAAGGCAGTATGTGCCGCACAGGTCTTCCAGACCACCGGTGTCCGTATCCTGGAAGAAGGCTGGCACGCCCTATTCCAGCACCCCGGTGTCCTGCCCGTACCGGAAAATCCCGACGGACTGCCGATGCTGGAAGAAGGTGAGACACCGGATGTCTGCAGCTGCAACCTGATCCGGAAAAGAGACCTTCCGGTCCATCCGTTCACCGATGCCGAACTGGTGGAGTACATGGAAGACAAGGGGCTGGGCACGGTGGCATCCCGTACTTCCATCATCCGAACCTTGCTGAACCGCAACTACATCCGCTATGCGGGGAAATACATTGTACCGACCCCAAAGGGCATGTTCACCTACGAGACCATCCGCGGCAAAAAGATTGCGGATACGGAACTGACAAGGGACTGGGAAGCCCTGCTGGCAGGAGTGGAAACGGGGCAGGAGGAAAAATCCGGCTTCTTGGAACGGGTAAGAAGCCTGGCCACCCTGCTGGTGGACGACATCTTCCAAACCTATGCGCCTTCCGGAGAATAAAGTTCCGAAAAGGAACGGGAATGCAGGCCTGAAAGGGTCTGCATTTTTTTGTGTCTGAAAGCAGCGCTGTTTTTCCGCTTTTAGGCGGCAAAGGTATTGGATTGCCGGATCTTTTGCTGCAAGGCGGCCCTGCGGGCTGGCCGGACGGAAAAAATCATCCTCGCTCTGCTCCGGTATTTTTTCCGTCCGGGCCTTGCGCAAAACGGCAATCCAAAAGGCAGGGGCCTATAAAATCGGGAAAACACATCCCGATGGGATTATTCATTTTAAAAGAAAAACGATGAAAGTAGCACGTATCGAAAAGACAGGCAAACAGGCCGTGACGCTGTTCCTGATAACCGGAATCTGCCTGCTGGCCAACAAGGGGATTGTCCCTATCGGACTGATCGCCCTGCTGTTGCTGACGGGAGGTCTCATGGACCTGCTGTTCAGCCTCCTGTTCCTGGTGGTTAAATTCATGGCAGTCCTGGCTGTGCTCGGGCTGCTTTTTCATTAACATTCAATCTATGCAAGTATGGAAACGATCCGATTCACCCCGCAGGCTCCGGCCGCTCCGGCTCTCTGGCCCCAAAATGACAGCAGCAGACCGGTCAAAAGACGTATTCCACGTTCAGTGGATGAACCCAAAAACATCGGCTATTACCTGGAAGGACTGCGCGGCATCGCCAGCCGTCCGGACCGGGAAGCCGTTCTGAGAGAGTTCTTCAAGGAAACCTATGTATAATTTCTAAACAATTTCACAGTATGTTTTTTCAAACGATTTATCAGATGATGACTCCGGGTACAGACCTGAGCATCCACATCCGCAAAGTGGAGGATAAACTGAGTGTGGCTGTCATGCCGAGACGGAACAGCCTGAAAGAGGAGGTCCAGCAGAAAATGGTACCGCTGGTGCTGAGCGGGAATCCGTACGAACTGGACAGCGCTTTCCTGCAGGCCATCATGCAGCCCTTGCAGAAGGTGCAGGGGCTGCTGGTCAATGCAGAGAATTTCGAGAAGCAGGCAGCCCAGGCTGCGGCAAACGGTAAAAACGGCAAGGGCAGTGCGCCTGCTGAAAGCAAGGAAGCCCGTGAAAAGAGGGAAAAGATGGAGAAGCTGCTGGCCAAGGCGGACGATGCCTTCAAGAATGCCAGATACCAGGAAACGCTTACCTGGCTCCGGCAGGCCCGGGCACTGGCTCCCGGTGAGAAGCAGGGCGAAATCGACAGCCGGATGAAAGAGGTACAGAAAAAGGCGGATGAAGGCAGCCTGTTTGCGGGAATGTCACCGGAAGCGCAACCGGCGGCAACCCGGACAAGCCAGCCGGAAAATGGAATACAACCGGCTGCTCCACAACCTGTTCCACAGTCGGCTCCACAACAGGCTGTTTCCTCTACAGCCTATAACCAGCCGGAACCATCCCAGCCGGCCGTAAGGACAACGGACAGGAGCGGTTTCAGACAACCGATGGTTCAGCCTGCAATGTTTCCTCCCCAACAGCCCCATCCGGCAGCGGGACAGCATGGCGTGAACCGGCAGCCGGGCATGACCGGCCAGCCCCGTACAAACGGTCTGCAACCGGTTACGCCTGAAACGGGTTTCGCCGGAAAGGATTACTCGTATGCCAACGGGCAGCAGTCTTTTGACAGTTTCGGCTTTGACCCCGAAGAGGAGGATGACCGGGAACTGGTCAGGGAAGACCCCTATGCGGAATACCTGGATTTTCCGGAAGAATACAGGATGAGAGACCAGGCACAGCAGGCTGAAATGGTATATTGCTGAACAAATGTCTAACATAAAACGATAAAGGATATGGCACTTGAAATTAAAGGAATGAACAGAGTGTTCAAGATGAAAAAGAACGGCAACGAACTGCTGCTGGATGACCCGGACAGCAACCTGTCACCGGCGGAAGTGATGGATTTCTATTCCATGAACTATCCGGAACTGACCACCGCATCGGTACACGGACCGGAAATTGAGGACGACCGGGCGGTCTATGAATTCAAGACCACCATCGGAGTAAAGGGATAAGCCATGAAAACGAAACCATCCAAAAACAGACGACCATGTACACCACTTACAGCGCAGGCCATGCAGAATCTCGCTTCCCTTATCCTTGCGGAACTGGGAAAGGCGGACATAAGCCGGGGCATCAGACAGTCCGGACGCAGAAAACTCCCGCCCGCCGGAAGCCTTACGGTTTTCTGAACAGGACACTGCAGCCCATTGCTCCGGACCTGTATACGGAAACCTACCGCGGAAGAGTGAACCTGACCACGGAAGAGAGCTTTGACTATCTCTACCGTTCGGCATTGAACTATGTGCAGCTCCTGGAAATGGAGCTGCCATACACTCCGCCGTCGAAAGCTTCCCCGAGGGAAAAGATCTGCCGGCTGTACCAGGTGCTGGATGCTTCCCTGACCGACCATGTCAATCTGGAGGTACGGAAGGGACAGCTCCGGTTCTGCATCTACCGGTATCATTCCTGGCCGGACTATACCTTGTTCTGGCTGCCGGTGGACTTTACGGAAAAGCTGCACGGGACATTGAAAAGGATTGTGCTGGAATTCATCAGACGCTTCATCCGTCACCACCGGATGCAGGACATTACGGATACACCCTATTTTGAAATGGCCGAATGCGGTCTGGACTGCTATCTGGAAGAGATGATGGACCAGGACGAGCTGAAACGACAGCGGGAAAAGAATCGGATTTTCCGTTCCTACAGCGAAGGGAAGATCAGCCGGTGCCTGAAGCGGATGCGGTCCCGTGCTTTCTGCCGCAACCTCGAAGAACAGGTACGGCTGTATGTCCCGGCCACGAAAGCAGAGGGCGGGTTGCTGGAACTGATCCGGGAAGGCCTGCCTTTCATCGCAGTTTCCAGTCCGTGCATCATGGACTATGAATACGACTGGCACAGCGAGGAAGAGCCGGACTTCATGCCGATTCCGATGGAATACCAGATTCTGCTGACCTATTCCAATGAGGACGAACTGACGGATGAGCTGGAAAGCTATTTCACCTCGGACAGCCAGGAGACCTACTGCCTCACTCCGGTATCCGGTCTGCTGATTACACCCCAAACTGAAAAGCCGCTTCCACCGGACGATTTTCCGGAACGCTTCGCAAAGTGGCTTTCCCGTTTCATGGATTATATTGCCAACCGACTAAATGACTGAATCATGAATGAACTGACTCAAAAGATACAACGCATCCTCACACCGAAAGCGGCTCTCATTGCCTACCGGTGTGACGGATGTAGAACAAACAGTACGGAATATTTCCTGGAACTCCGTCCCATCCACAAAAACGGACAGATGGGAGCCGGGATGCCGGTGACCTATGAGTTCATGAACGCCCTGATGGAATCCTATACGGAAGAAATGAGCGGAATACCGGCAGGCGTCCTTCCCGAGAACCTGCTGGCCTGCAATCCGAGAAAAGGACAGGAGGAATACATCTGGTACAACCCGCCGGGCAAAAGACAGATGTTCTTCCACAAGCAGCTGAACATCCCGGACGGTGTGTTCCATGTGCCGGGAATCATCTACCACATCCGCAGCGATCGGATGGATGTCTATGCCTTCAAGGGAAAGAAACCGACCGGAAAGACGCCTCTGTACCTGGCCCCTTTCTTCAATGTGACGGGTTCCAGCGTATGTCTGGGTTCCTGTTCGTTGGAAAAGCCGCAGAACCCGTCCTTTCTTTCCCTGATGGAATATTGGGAGAAGCGGTTCTGGCTGACGGAATTCGTCCACCTTGGCGGCAGACAAAATCCTACCATGTCGAATCTGGTCACGGTGACAGAAAATGCGAGAAACCAAACTTTTGACATGAACGAGCTGAGACCGTTCAACAAACAGCTAAAAGATATCCTGCCATGAAAAAAGTACATTTTACCGAAAACTACCTGCTGAATCCCCACCATCCGGTCACCGTCTTCGTCATCGGAGCGGGAGGGACCGGCTCGCAGGTCATCACCAACCTGGCACGCATGAACATGGCGCTCCGGGCATTGGGGCATCCGGGACTGCATGTGACTGTATTCGATCCGGATACAGTGAGTACAGCCAACATCGGGCGCCAGCTTTTCAGCGAGACGGAACTGGGACTGAACAAGGCAACGGCCCTGGTCACCCGCATCAACCATTTCTCCGGCTATAGCTGGTCGGCAGAAGCAAAACGATATCCGGATGTCCGGCGGAAGGAGGAAATGGAAACGGCAAACTTGTTCATCACCTGCACCGACAATGTACGCTCCCGACTGGCCCTGTGGAAGTTCCTGAAAGGCCTCAGCGGAAAGGGACCTGTCGATCACCGGACTCCCCTGTACTGGATGGACTTCGGAAACAGCCAGACAAAGGGACAGGTGCTTGTAGGCACACTACGGGATAAGATTGTCCAGCCTTCTTCACAGAAATACATACCCGTTCCCAGGATGAATGTCATTACGGAAGAGGTGGACTATTCACAGGTACGTGAGGTGGATTCCGGTCCAAGCTGTTCCCTGGCGGAAGCACTCGGCAAGCAGGACCTGTTCATCAATTCTACACTGGCACACATCGGCTGCAATCTGTTATGGAAGATGTTTAAGGAAGGGAAAACTGCCTATCGGGGTGCCTATGTGAACCTGGACTCGATGAAGACAACAGGAATTCCGGTATGAAGCCCCAAATCGGACTAGCTTTCCCTTGAAAAAGTTGAATGGTCAGTCATCCTGGTCCGGGGCAACTGTCTGAAACTTTCGGATGCTTCAGTTATGTCCTCTTGCCGCGAAGGAGCAGGAATTCCTGTATTTCAGAGGCCAGATAGAAGGATTTTCCGTTCTTCTCCACGGAATAATATTTGATCTTGCCCTCCTTCCGGTAACGGGCCAGTGTACGCTGCGACACACCCAGCAGTTCAGCCAGATCCACGTTGTCCAGCAGCCTGTCACCGTTCATGCATTCCTTCAGACGGTTCATCTGATCCAGTTTCTTCTCAATACGGGCAAAGCCTTCCACCATTGTCCCGATCAGTCGTTCGAGTATCTCATTATCAATGTATGACATAATCCATGCGTTTTAAAGTGAATAAATCGATACCCTCGTTGTGCGCACTTGAAGAGTATATACCCTTATATGTGAAAATCTCGTGCCAACACGGACGATATTATCCTTTTTTAAAACCATATTACTGAATATCAATGAAATACAATTCAGAACAGAAATCCGGGTGTAAAGGAAAAGTGTAAATCTTGTAAACCCTTTCTGTAAACCGGTTTACAGCCTTCCTGACATCTGAAGACAGCTGATGCCATCTGATGACGCAGGTTTGTATCAGCTGCAATAATTTGTTACATTTGTATCAAACCCCAAAAATCGATTTATATGGAAATCATAGGTATGGAAGCAAATGCTTACGAGAAGAGTATCCGGGAATTGAATCAATTTCTGGACAGGATTAACCGTCTGCTGGAAAGTACGTCCCCAAAAGCCATCGGTGAATGGATCGATAATCAAGAGGCATGCCTGATATTGAACGTTTCTCTCCGGACACTGCAAAATCTGAGAGACACCGGACAAATCGCATATACCCAGCTGGAACGGAAAGTTTATTACAAGCGAGAAGATATCCAAAAGTATATAGATAAACACTGCGTAAAAAGATGAGCAAGTTAATCACCGGAGACAATGAACGCATCGTTCAGTTCTACCAAAGGCTAAAAGAAACTTTAGTTGCACTGGAATCAGCTCTTAAAGAGAAACGACCCCTGTTGAACGGACAACGGTATATGACTGATGCAGAATTAAGCCAATATTTGAAACTGTCAAGAAGAACCTTACAGGAGTACAGGAACAATGGACTTGTGCCTTACTACCAGATAGGAGGCAAGATTCTGTACCGGGAATCCGATATAGAGGAGCTTCTGGAGAGAAACAGGCAAGAAGCTTTTAAATAGAAAATCCGTTGCAATATGAAGAATGAAAGATTCAAGGATACGATTTTTCCGGTTCATCATTGTTGAAGTTCCAAAGAAAAATCGTATCTTTGGCATATAAAAACAAGAGTTCTATTTGTGTAAAACATAGAAACCAATTTCAGACGAAATAGGTGGACTAAGATTAGGACTATTTGATAAACAATTGATTATTAGCTGGATAAAACTTATAGTTCGAGCCCCAAGCGGATCACCAAAGAATCAGAGAGTTACACCAAAGTAACTCTCTTTTTTTATGCCTTAAACGCGCCGGTTTACTTGGTTCAGTTAAACCGAGAGTTAAACCAAGAATGGAAGCGACTGTTAATGTAACGTGTTACAAATCAAAGGTTTTAAAGAATGGAGAATCACCGGGTCAGCGGATTTTCCGGGTTGGCAAGCTTTCTTTTAAGCGTATAGCCTAGCCAGTCTGAACATGAAGAACTTCAGATCAGCCACCCCTCTTAACTGGCTTCGAAAAGCTTTGATTTTAGCATTGAACGACTCCGCTGAAGCATTTGTTAATCGTTCTTCAAAATAATTTATGATGGTCGTACTATGGTTTGAAAAGGTATGGATCAGTTTGAAAACTTGGGGGAATCTTTTCTTTTTTGTAGAGAACACGGTTGAACTTTTAAAAAAGAATTATATTTGTACTATTCATTACTGAAACTATGGCGAAGAATAATTTACTAAGTGAGCAACTTGCTTATATTGGTGTCAGTTGTACCCCTACTCATCTGCATTTGTGCAGTTATAATGCTGAAAGTATTTGTATGAAGGATGGGAAAGATATAGATAGTTTAATCCCTTATTTGAATAAGAATGCTATAAACTGGATACAAATTCATGGCTTTCAGAATACGGAGGTCATACAGCATGTCTGTCAGAATTTTAATGTCGACTTTTTGACGATACAAGATATTTTGAACTCCGACCATCAGACCAAGATAGAACAGCATGATACATATAATGTAGTGATTTTGAAGTTACTTTTTTCTAATGATGATGGCTATGTACCACAACAAATAGCCATTGTGCAAGGTGGAAATTATCTGTTGACTTTTATGGAAAAGGAAACAGACTTTCTGAATGATATAAATACGGCATTGGAAAAGAATGTGTTGAAAATACGTAGCCGGCAGTCTGATTTCCTGCTCAGTGTTATTCTAAACAGTGTGATGGCCAGCTTTATATCCATTATTTCGGAATTGGAAGACGGATTAGAGGATTTAGAAGAGCAATTGCTTTCGCCGGAACAGGCTGATATGCTCGGTATTGAAAATATACAGCAATACCGCCGTAATTTTCGTGTAATAAAGAAATGTATTTTACCATTAAAGGAGGAAATCAGCAAGTTGTTGCATCCGATCGATAATGATTTGTTGCACAAAGCAAGCCGTCCTTTCTTTAATGATGTCAATGATCATTTGCAGTTTGTATTGCAAACTTTAGATGGTTGCCGTGACATGATTTCAGCTTTGGTAGATATTTACCTTTCCAATAATGACCGACGGATGAACAGCATCATGAAACAGCTGACTGTTGTTTCTACTATATTTATTCCGTTGACTTTTCTGGCAGGAATCTGGGGAATGAATTTCCAATGGATGCCTGAACTGGGATGGCGGTATGGCTATGTATTTGCATGGACATTGATGTTGATACTAGTAGCAGTTATCTACTTCTATTTTAAGCGTAAAAAATGGTATTGATGAGAGAGGATGGATGGGATTTACTTAAATGTGAATCCCATATTCATGTTTTACTTCATTCATTACAAAGGTGCTTTCCAGTGAACCCAAACTGTCAATCGTGCCCAAGACATTGAGGATAAATTCCTGATAATACTTCATATTAGGGGAGTGTATTTTAAGCAAATAGTCATAACTGCCTGATATGTTGTAGCACTCTGTTACTTCAGGGATATCCTGAATTATCCGTGTAAATTCCGCAGCAATGTCCCGGTTCAGTCTTCTTAGCTTGACACTGCAAAATACCACGAAGCCTTGGTTTAGTTTCTCAGCGTCCAATACAGCGATATATTTTTTTATATATCCTCCATTTTCCAATCGTTTGAGGCGTTCGAACACCGGAGTGGAGGAAAGGCTTACCCGTGCAGCCAGTTCTTTGGTGGTCAGTCGGGCATTTTCTTGCAAGGTACGTAGTATCTGCAAATCTACTTTGTCAAGTTTCTCTAAAGTACTCATAGAATAATATTTTTTCAAGAGGTTCATATCTGTTAATACAAATATATTGCATTTATTTTAGATTCCGGAGAATTTTCGGGAAATGTAGTACAGGGTTATATTCTTTTTTTGCCGGAGAATGCAAGAAAAGGGCAGAATGATTTTATCTCTCAAAAATACTTTTTATCTTTGCAGTTGCTATGACAAAGTATATATATCTTTTTTATATCTTGTTAGGTGTATGCCTGTTGGCGGGCTTTGGTTCCGCATTTGATAGCGGACAGGAGCACGATGTAGTTCGTACAGTTGGTTTGGAAAACAGTGCGGTGGCGCTGTGCAACATATCTGAAAGCAATAACGGGCAGGAAAAAAAAGAGATAAATAATGAAAGCTACCATTTTTATAAAGTCGGTATCGGCGGTACAGCTACCTCTTTTTCTTTTCGCACCTTGTGCTCTTCTAAAATTCTGCGAACTCATTCCTCTGCTTCCGTCATAGCCAAGTTGGCCAGATTCTTGAAAGTACTTCTTCCTGAAGAAAAGCAAATTTCTTTTTCACCTATTCTTTATTTTACTCAATATTCCTGTGAATACTATATTTATCAGTTGAGGCGTATTCTTATTTAGTTTATTTTTTCTTCTCGGCAAGGTCTGTTTTTTATATCTTACATTTTTTTGTTTTTATATTTTCATAATGGGAACTGGGGTGGATGCTTGTTCCTTTTATGAACGGTGTTATATGTTAATAACTAATATATAATGGAATTTTTATTGGACTTTATACTTCACATTGACCAATATATGATAGATATTGTTCAAGAATATCATACTTGGGCTTATGTCATACTGTTTATAATCATTTTTTGCGAAACGGGATTGGTTGTCACTCCATTCCTCCCCGGAGATTCTTTGCTTTTTGTCGCGGGAGCTATTTCGGCTTTGCCCGATATGCCTTTGGAAGTTAATATTCTCGCTTTGGTTTTATTTCTTTCAGCTGTGCTGGGCGATTCCTGTAATTATATGATAGGACACTTTTTTGGAAATAAACTTTTCAATAATCCCGATTCCCGTATATTTAAGCAAAGTCATTTGGAAAAAACACATGAATTTTATAAAAAATACGGAGGAAAGACCATCATTATTGCCCGTTTTGTACCTATAGTCCGTACATTTGCTCCTTTTGTAGCAGGTATGGGCAAAATGCATTATTATTATTTTATGGTGTATAATCTGATAGGGGGAGCTTTGTGGGTTGGTATTTTCTGTTATGCCGGTTATTTTTTCGGTGATCTTCCATTTGTACAGAAAAATCTGAAATTGCTGATTGTGGCTATTATTGTCGTTTCTATATTGCCTGCCGTTATAGAAGTAGGCAGGAATAAGTGGAAAACTCGCCATTACTAAAATCAAACATATCAAAAACAATTTATTCAAATTACATTTATGAAAAATTCTTTTTTTAGTCGATTTACACCTCAAGAACCTAAGTTTTTCCCTATGTTGAAACGTTTGTCTGAAATCCTGACCTCATCATCGGATTTATTGGTAGAAAGCATGCAGCATGATAAGCCGGAAGAGAGAGAAGACTATTACAAACGCATCAAAGATATGGAACGTGAAGGTGACAAGCAGACTCATTTAATTTTTGACGAATTGGGAAAAACTTTCATAACCCCTTTTGATCGTGAGGATATTCACGATTTGGCATCAACTATGGATGATGTAATAGATGGGATTAACAGTTGCGCCAAACGTATCACGATCTATAATCCCCATCCCATTGCTAATAGTGGAAAAGAGTTGAGTTTGTTGATACAGCAAGCGGCTGTTTATATAAGTAAGGCAATGGACGAATTGGAAATTTTCCGTAAAAAGCCTACTGAATTAAGAGCATGTTGTACAAAATTGCATGACATAGAGAATCAGGCGGATGATGTATATGAACTCTTTGTTAAGAAACTATTTGAGGAAGAAAAGGATTGCATAGAACTGATTAAGATCAAGGAGATAATGCATGAATTGGAGAAAACGACCGATGCGGCAGAACGGGTAGGAAAAATCTTGAGAAACCTGATTGTGAAATACGCATAAAAGCAGAAGGTACAATATGGAATTATTAGTGATTATTATTACTTTGGCTTTGATTTTTGACTATATTAACGGATTTCATGATGCAGCCAATTCAATAGCCACCATTGTGTCAACCAAGGTTCTTACTCCGTTCCAAGCGGTGATATGGGCGGCATTTTTTAATTTTGTTGCATTCTTTATTGCTAAATGTATAATCGGAGGGTTCGGAATAGCCAATACTGTATCCAAGACAGTAGTGGAACAGTATATTTCCTTGCCGATTATTCTTTCGGGGGTTATTGCAGCTATTGTCTGGAATCTGTTTACATGGTGGAAGGGGATTCCTTCTTCTTCTTCGCATACGCTGATCGGAGGTTTTGCCGGTGCTGCTATTATGGCTCATGGTTTTGATGCCATTCAGCTCAATATTATTTTGAAGATTGCTGTTTTTATCTTTTTGGCACCATTTATAGGGATGGTTGTTGCTTTTGGATTTACGTTGCTTGTCCTTCACATTTGTCGTCGTGCACATCCGAATACGGCTGAGATGTGGTTTAAGAAATTGCAGCTTGTTTCTTCGGCTTTGTTCAGTATAGGGCATGGACTGAATGATTCCCAGAAGGTAATGGGTATTATTGCTGCTGCCCTGATCGCTGCTCATTCGGAAGGGTTAAGAATGGGAATAAATAGTATCAATGATTTGCCGGATTGGGTGGCATTTTCTTGTTTTACTGCCATTTCTTTAGGAACGATGTCAGGCGGATGGAAGATTGTGAAAACCATGGGAACTAAGATTACCAAAGTAACTCCTTTGGAGGGAGTTGTTGCGGAAACTGCTGGCGCATTTACATTGTATCTGACAGAATATTTGAAAATACCTGTAAGTACAACCCACACCATTACAGGAGCTATTATCGGAGTGGGTGCTACTAAGCGTCTTTCAGCCGTCCGATGGGGAATAACAAGAAGCCTGATGACGGCTTGGGTGTTGACTATTCCTGTCAGTGGAATATTGGCCGCTGTTATTTACGGAGTGGTTACTCTTTTTTAGAATGACCGGATTGTAGGCTGTTCTAGAAAATAAAGATCTGTCGTGACCGAGGTGACTGGGAAGTTACCTCGGTTTTGTATACATACCCATTTGTAGGTAAAAAGTGGATGAAACTAATAATAAATATAAAATGTTATTGTGAGTTTGTTATTTGTTTCTATTTTTGTAGTGGTCTTACTGAACACAAAAATGAGAGAAAACGCAAAAGGCAGGATTTTTATAGCATGGCTGTTGTTAATGACGCTTATGCCATTTTTCATGGTGAAGACTTTTCACCACCATGAAGAAGATGCCGTTTGCCATTCTGATAGTGGGAATTCTCATGATTCCTCTCATCAGTGTCCCGTGTGCAATTTCACACTTTCACCTTTTACACAAGTTGAAACATTACAACTTCATATTGTTCTTCCGGTTTTTGATTATCAGCCGAAAATAACAGTGGATAAGGTTTGCCAGGTTAAATCTTATCCTTATTATCTGCGTGCACCTCCCGTTTGCTGATTCACATAGTATCTTTTATTTATTCACAACATCAAATGATTGTAATTTATGCGTATCAGATATGTTTCGGGTACGCTGGGAATGTTTTTTACCTTGTTTTCAAATGCACAGGTAGTTTCTGATACGATTAAAAGTGTGGATTTATCCGAAGTGGTGGTGACTGGATCTTACCGACATGCTCAGGAGAAAAAGACTACCCTGACACTCGAGTTGTTTCAGAAAGATTATTTGAACCGGCATTTTACCGGTAATTTGGTACAGACTTTGAAAAATGTTCCCGGTGTACACTCGATGGATATTGGTGCGGGATTCTCCAAACCTATGATTCGTGGTTTGGGATTCAACCGTATTGCCGTATCCGAAAATGGAATAAAACAAGAGGGGCAACAATGGGGGGCCGACCATGGACTGGAAATTGATGCTTTTAATGTAGACGAGGTACGGATTCTGAAAGGTCCGTCTTCACTGCTCTACGGCAGTGATGCGATGGGAGGTGTCATCGAAATCCTTCCTTTGCTTCCACAAAAAGAGAACCGATTTTTTGGTGAGGCTGCCTTATTGGGAAAATCAGTGAACGGCACTGTGGGCGGTTCACTGATGCTAGGTATTGAGAAGAATGCATGGCTGGTCAGAGTACGTTTTTCAGAACAGCACTATGGAGATTATCATGTACCGGTCGATACCATTGTATATCTTACCCAGTTGGTGCCTGTTTACGGTCGTAAGCTGAAAAACACCGCTGGGTTCGAGCGCAATGTTTCTGTCATGGGAGATTATAGAAAGAAGTTTTATCAGATGAATATTGCTGTGAGCAATGTTTATCAGAAGATGGGCTTCTTTCTCGGTGCTCATGGCATTCCTGATATTTCCCGTTTGGAGGATGATGAGAACAGCCGTAATATTGAATTGCCTTATAGCAAAGTGAACCATCTTAAAGTAACCACGCATCAACAGTATCTTTGGAATGGGATACAACTTTCAGGTGATTTCGGCTATCAGTTCAATCATCGGGAGGAATGGAGTGCTTTCCATACCCATTATGACACTCAGATGATGCCTGCAAAGGATCCGGATAGGGAACTGGTGTTCAAACTGCATACATTCAGCTCCTCTCTGAAGCTGCGGTTGTCCAGCTCTTCTTCCTGGGAGCATATGGCAGGGTGGAATATGCAGATACAGAAAAATGCGATTGGCGGATATTCTTTTCTGCTACCGGAATACAAGCGTTTTACTACCGGAGCTTTTTGGCTGACGACTTTCCGATTGGATAATCAGTTGTCTGTAACTGGTGGGATACGTTATGATCGGGGAAGGATTGATATAGCGGCATTCGAAGATCCTTATTTGGTGGAGTATCTGCACAGACAGGGATATGAAGAAGAGGTAATACAGGCATATCGTTGGCGAAGTTATCCGGTGGACAGGGCTTATGGTAATTATTCCTGTTCGGCGGGAGTAGTGTGGACACCCGCTGCCGGTCATCTTCTGAAGATGAATGTGGGACGTAGCTTCCGTTTGCCGGGAGTCAATGAATTAGCATCCAACGGAGTGCATCACGGAACTTTCCGTCATGAAAAAGGGGATGCCACTCTTTCTTCGGAACAAGGATGGCAGATTGATGCTTCCTATACCTTGGCTTATAAAAAAATGGAACTGGTTGTTTCATCTTTTGCCAGTTGGTTTGATAATTATATTTATTTGCGCCCTATGGGAGAATGGTCTGTATTGCCCCATGCTGGACAGATTTATCAATATAGTGGCGCACGTGCTTTGTTCATGGGTGGTGAGATAAATTTCAATATGGATTTTCTACGCCATTTTAATTATCGTTTAGTCGGTGAGTATGTCTATACTTATAATCGTGACGAACATACGGCTTTAAGTTTTTCACCTCCTGTATCCATGCGTAATATTCTGACATGGAATAAAAAGGATTTTCAGTTGTATGCTGAACTTCAAAGTATAGCTTCGCAGAACCGTATAGCGAGGAATGAAGACCGCACACCCGGAGCTTGTTTGATTCATCTGGGTGGAAGTATTCATATACCTATGGCCAAGGCGGATATTGAAATATCTTTGGGCATTCGTAATTTGTCGGATGTGAAATATTACAATCATTTGAGTTTTTATAGGAAAGTGGAAATCCCTGAACCGGGAAGAAGCTTTCAGATTTCGATTAAAGTACCATTTAAACAATTATTAAAATGAAAACAAAATTTTATTTTCTTGTAATCAGCTTTTTGGCTATATGCTCTGTTTGTCTGCCTGCGTGTGATAATGATGAAAAAGGGGATGTAACAAAGCCCGTGATCGATTTGATAGAACCCGAAGAGGGAGCGGTGTTGAAAATTGGTAATGGGAAAGGGGTACATTTTGAAATGAATCTGTCAGATGATGTGATGTTGAGATCGTATAAAATCAATATTCATAATAATTTTGACCACCACGGACATGATTCCCGGGCAGCCGGAGAGAAAAACACAGCTTTTACTTTTGACAAGGTATATGATGTTTCCGGTTTGAAGAATACAAAAGTACATCATCATGATATTGTTATTCCGGCCGATGCTGCTCCCGGAGATTATCATCTGATGGTATGGTGTACCGATGCGGCGGGCAATCAGACAGAAGTGGCTCGTAATATTGTCTTGAGTGCGGATGGAGGTACTGAAACGGAACATGATCATGAGTGATTTTTTGTATTAATCGTATTGTGTGTATTAATTGTCTGGTGGCGGTCGATGTGAATCGGCCGTCACTTTATTTTGTTAGATGTCGCCAAAGAATAATTTTCTTCCAGGAGGTAATAATCCGTTTGTAAATAGAATATTTGTTCTATAAATAGTGATAATTGTAGCTCTATTTTCTTTATTTTTAGTATATCTTGTTTGATATAACTGCCTTTAATACCTTTGCAACAAGTAAAAACAGAAATATATAACTTTAAAAAGATAAAGATTATGGCTACAAAAAAATTACATTTCGAAACATTACAACTTCACGTAGGACAGGAACAGCCAGACCCGGCTACGGATGCTCGTGCAGTTCCTATTTATCAGACTACATCTTATGTATTTCATAACTCGGCACATGCAGCCGCACGTTTTGGTTTACAAGATCCGGGTAATATTTATGGGCGTCTGACTAATTCCACACAAGGTGTTTTTGAACAACGTGTGGCTGCATTGGAAGGGGGAGTGGCAGGACTTGCGGTAGCTTCCGGGGCTGCTGCCATTACTTATGCGTTTCAGAACATTACTCGTGCAGGTGATCATGTTGTAGCTGCAAAGACTATTTACGGAGGTACTTATAACCTGCTGGCGCATACGTTGCCGACTTATGGTGTGACTGCTACATTTGTGGACCCTGGTGATCTTTCTAATTTTGAGAAAGCTATTCAGGAGAATACAAAGGCGGTGTTTATCGAGACTTTGGGGAATCCTAATTCGAATATTATAGATATAGAGGCTGTGGCGGAAATAGCACATCGCCATCACATACCTTTGATTATTGATAACACTTTTGGTACTCCTTATCTGATTCGTCCCATCGAGCACGGAGCAGATATTGTGGTACATTCCGCTACAAAATTTATTGGTGGCCATGGAACTTCACTGGGTGGCGTGATTGTTGATTCAGGTAAATTTGACTGGGTGGCATCAGGTAAATTCCCTCAACTGACAGAACCGGATCCTTGCTATCATGGGGTGCGTTTTGTAGAGGCGGCAGGTCCGGCTGCTTATGCTGTCCGTATTCGTGCTATTTTATTGCGTGATACCGGTGCAACTATCAGTCCGTTTAATGCTTTTATTCTGTTGCAGGGATTGGAGACACTTTCATTGCGTGTGGAACGTCATGTAGAGAATGCGTTGAAAGTGGTGGAGCATTTGAAAAATCATCCGAAGATCAAGAAAGTAAATCACCCTTCCTTGCCGGAACATCCTGACCATGCTCTGTATCAGCGTTATTTCCCCAATGGAGCTAGTTCTATTTTCACTATCGAAGTGAAAGGTGGTCAGGAAGAAGCACATCGTTTCATCGATAGTTTGGAAATCTTTTCTTTATTGGCCAATGTCGCCGATGTGAAGTCATTGGTTATCCATCCTGCCAGTACCACTCACTCCCAGTTGAATGCGGAAGAATTGGCGGAACAGGGTATTTATCCGGGGACAGTGCGTTTATCAATAGGTACGGAACATATAGATGATTTGCTGGCCGATTTGGATCAGGCATTAGCTGGAATTTAATAAGATATATTAATAGAATAAGGAATATTACTACAATATAAAATCAATATATGGATAAGAAGTGTATGCCGGAGGTTTGTGTAAAGATACATTATACATGCTTCTGGCATTACTTTATTTTTACTGATAAAAAAGGATAGATCATTAATCCAAATAGGATTCTTTTTTGTTATTAAAAAAAGAATTTTTGCGGAAGTGGGGTTTCAAAGGCTTAATTTAAGAGTTTATGGATACCGTTTCTTTAACTTAAATACAATGGTTATGAATCTAGTCCTTGCTATTATTCCGGTATTGCTATTAATTATCCTGATGGCGTTTTTTAAAATGTCCGGTGACAAAAGTAGTGTGATTTCCCTTGTCGTTACTATGCTGATTGCTTTTTTCGGCTTTCATTTTCCGGTAAACGATTTGCTGTCTTCTTTTCTGTATGGTGCATTGAAAGCTGTTTCTCCTATTCTGATTATTATTTTGATGGCGATATTCAGCTATAATGTTTTATTGAAGACTGAAAAAATGGAGATTATCAAGCAACAGTTTTCTTCTATTTCTACCGATAAAAGTATTCAGGTATTGCTGTTGACATGGGGATTTGGCGGCTTGCTTGAAGCTATGGCAGGATTTGGTACGGCAGTGGCTATACCGGCGGCGATTCTTGTCAGTCTCGGATTCAAACCGGTCTTTTCGGCAACAGTCAGTTTGATTGCCAATAGTGTGGCTACTGCTTTTGGGGCTATTGGTACACCGGTCTTGGTATTGGCGAAAGAAACGAATCTGGATGTATTGGTGCTAAGCGCCAATGTCGTGTTGCAGCTTTCGGTACTGATGTTTCTCATTCCTTTCGTATTGCTGTTCCTGACCGATTCGAAATTAAAATCCTTACCTAAAAATATTTTCCTGTCTTTGTTGGTCGGTGGTGTCTCATTAGGCAGCCAGTATATTGCCGCCCGCTATATGGGGGCGGAGTCTCCGGCTATTATTGGAAGTATTTTATCTATCATTGTTATTGTAGCCTATGGCAAACTGACTGCTTCTAAAGAGGAAAAAGCAAGGAAAAGCACATTGAAAGGGCTAGAGGTACTGAACGCGTGGAGTATCTATCTTCTTATCTTGTTCTTGATTGTTCTGACTAGTCCGTTGTTTCCCGGTTTACGTACAACACTTGAAAATAATTGGGTGACCCGTATCAGTCTTCCGATTAATGATTCAACTATGAATTATACGGTTTCTTGGCTGACCCATGCGGGAGTTTTACTTTTTGTAGGCACGTTTGTCGGCGGGCTGATACAGGGAGCCAAGATATGGGAGCTGTTTGCTGTACTCTGGAATACGGTAAAGCAGTTAAAGAAAACTTTTATCACGGTAATTTGTCTGGTGAGTTTGTCCACTATCATGGATACGGCAGGTATGATTTCAGTTATAGCCACTGCTTTGGCAGTTGCTACAGGAAGTCTTTATCCGTTGTTTGCCCCTGTTATAGGTTGCCTGGGTACCTTTATTACGGGCAGTGACACTTCTTCAAATATTTTGTTCGGCAAATTACAGGCTAATGTGGCCGGGCATATTCAAGTAAGTCCCGACTGGTTGTCGGCAGCCAATACGGTGGGGGCGACAGGTGGAAAAATAATTTCTCCGCAAAGTATCGCTATTGCCACTTCTGCCGGAAACCAACAGGGAAAAGAAGGAGAAATCCTAAAATCCGCCATTCCATATGCATTGGCGTATGTGTTGATAACCGGAGTGATTGTTTATATTTTCAGCTGATAATCGTTTGTAAATTCAAGAGGGCGTTTTAATATTGCCTGTTATGGATTGAAATACCCTGTAAACGAGGATCAACTGTTGAAAAATCGTAAAAAAAGAGATGGATAGGAGATTTATTGCCAAAAAAGAATTTAATTTGAACCGTTTTATAATTTATAAAAAAAAGAACATGAACGAATTAATTGCTAAAATCAAAGAATTGAACGAAGCTTTTATGTCTGATGCAGCATTGCAGATTGAAAAAGGTAACAAAGCTGCAGGAACACGCGCACGTAAAGCATCATTGGAATTGGAAAAACTGATGAAAGAATTTAGAAAAGCATCTTTGGAAGCTTCTAAATAATCCTTCATTCGTCTTTTAAAGATTTTTATAAGCCATCCTTCGGGGTGGCTTTCTTATTTTCTACCAGGTTTTGCTTTTATTTCGGGGGATAATTGATATTTTTGTATTTTTATTGGTGGGTGGTTAACCTAAAGGAGAAGGGATGTTTATGAAGAATATGTGTCTATTGCCTGTATGGGCGGTTTTATTGATTATAGCAGGGACTTTCTTTTCTTGTGAAAAGAAGAAGGATATGGCTATATACCGTCAGGCGGATTCTTTGAACTTGCTTTCTTATCGTATGCGCTATAAAAATTTGGACACAGCGTGTAAAGCGGCGCATGACGCCTACAAACTGGCGGATGGATTCCCCTCCCTGCGTGCCGGGGCATTGAATAATCAGGGTTTCTGCGCCTTTATCCACATGGACTTTGAAAAAGCCGAAGATCTTTTTCTTCGCGTATATGAGGAATCAAACAATGAATTGGAATGTTTGATAGCAGATATCGGTATGATGAAAATTTGTCAGCGTACCGCCATGAACAAGGAGTTCTATGATTATCGTAACAGTGCGTTACGGCGTATGAAGCGTATCAGTGATGACCGTTCTGCTATAACCGATCCCGGAGAGCTGGAGCGGCTTAATTATGCCCGTTCCGAGTTTTTCATTGCTTCTGCCATCTATTACTATTATTTGCAGCAGGAACAGCAGTCTTTGGAGGCGATTAATGAAATAAAAGTAGACGAGGCGCTGGAAAGTGATACTGCCCAATTGCTCTATTATTATTATATGAAAGGGTCTGGCGGTATGTATGAAGCGGATACACCGCAGGATGTGGTATTGGGTGAGTTTAACTATCTGATAGAATGTCTGGGTATCAGCAGGGAATACGGGTATGTCTATTTCGAGGCGAATGCATCTCAGGCAATGGCAGAATTGCTGAAAGAGAGGAAAAATTTCGATTTGATAATGGAAAGGCGTCCCAATGTGATGCGTGCCATCAATAGCGAGGACTTGTCGTGGGAGGAATTGACCATGCGTTTTGCCTGGCAGGCTTTGGATTTGTTCAAAAAATATGGAGATTTGTATCAGATTTCGGGTACATACCGCACTTTGGCGTCGTGCAGCAACGAGCAAGGCAGGTATGAAGACGCGCTGCATTACTTGTCGGAAGCATTGGGGTACGTCAATCGGCATCACGAGAAATATTACCATTGTACGGATACCATGGACAGGCTACGTCCGTATGTTCCCATGGCTACCACTTCCATTGAACTGGAATGGATTAATGACGATGGTATAAAAAGTGTTCCCGAATGGATTGCCCGTTTCCGTGAACAATTGAGTGTAACATATGCAGCGTTAGGAATGAAACCCCAGTCGGATTATAATCGTAATATTTATCTGGATATTTTGGACTACACCCGCCAGGACAAAGAATTGGAGAGTCGTTATAATGCGTTGGAGAAGGAATCGGAAGCCTTGAACGGACTTCTGGTGGTAGTGGTGATTGGTATCGTTGTCCTTATCATTCTATTTTGGATATTGAATAAAAGATGGCGTGTGCGGAATGCTCTTTATATTGATAAGTTGAAACGTACTTTGGAAATATGCCGTAAGATAACGGCTTCCGTACCCATTGATGCGGGGGAGATAGAGGATGTGACAAAAGCGGTAGTTGCCTCGGTGAAAGAGGATATCCTTTCGTTGGTGGGAGCGACGGACTTCCGTATTGTGGCTGAAAATGGAGAGGGGAATGAGGTGCCGGGGCAAGGGATTTGTACAAGTTTTATCTTGAATATTCCGGGCAGGGAACAACCTTTGGGCGAGGTGCACCTGTATTCGGAGCACAAAATGAAGAAAGATGATAAAGCACTGATGAGGGTCATTACACCTTACATTTCGTGGACACTGGAGAATGGACTGGCTTTTATTTCGTTGGGCGATGAACGGAAACGGCTGGAAAAGGAGCAATATGTCCATGAACAGCATTTGGCGGAGAATAAACGGCAGAATCTGGTGAAGAAAGCCTGTCTGTTTATTGTCACAGGCATTATGCCTTATATAGACCGAATCATGAATGAAGTGCATAAACTAACCGCACACAACTACATTCAGAACGAAGAAATAAAAGAAAGCAAATACCGTTATATCGACGAACTGATTACCCGTATCAATGAGTATAATGATATTTTGGCCTTATGGATTAAGATGCGGCAGGGGACACTGAGTTTGAATATAGAGAATTTTGAGTTGAATTCCCTTTTTGATGTACTGGTAAAAGGGCGTAAGACTTTCGAGATGAAACAACAGACTCTGACCATAGAGCCGACTGCCGCCATTGTGAAAGCGGATAAGGCTCTGACGCTTTTCATGATAAATACATTGACGGAAAACGCCCGTAAATATACGCAGCCGGGAGGAAATGTTTCTGTTTATGCGCAGGAAACGGAATCTTACGTGGAGATTTCGGTGAAAGATGACGGTCCGGGACTTTCACAGGAAGATGTGGAGCGTATTCTGAGTGAGAAAGTTTATGATTCGGGTAAAATCGGATTGCAGACCAGCGAAAATGTCAGCGAATTGCAGAAGAATAAAGGTCACGGTTTCGGTTTGATGAATTGCAAAGGCATTATTGATAAATATAAGAAGACCAATGAGATATTCCGGGTCTGCCTGTTCCGGATAGAAAGTGAATTGGGGAAAGGCAGCCGTTTCTATTTCCGTTTGCCCAAAGGAGTGCGCAAAACGTTGATGTTGGTGTTGGTCGCTTTTCTTCCTGTCCTGGCAGGATGTAATGAGGGGAGGGAGAAAGATGGGAAAGCGGAACAGCTCACTGTCAATGATTCCATTCAGCGATATGATAAATTATTGGCTGTTGCGAATGAATATGCATACGATGTTTACAATTGTAACATTGATGGATTATATCAACAGGCATTGTGTTATGCGGACAGTGCTCTATATTGTTTGAATAAGCATTATATTATGTATTCGGGCAGCAAAGGGCCTTTGTTGGAATTGGAAGGAGAGGGGGTAGCAGCGGATTTAGATTGGTTCAACCGGCATTTTGATACCGATTACTATGCCTTGCTGGATGTTCGCAACGAGGCAGCAGTCGCCTTTTTGGCTTTAGGTAATCTGGAGGCTTATCGTTATAACAATAATGCTTATACGGCGCTGTACAAACAGATCAGTGAGGACATCTCATTGGAGCAATATTGCCGCCAGATGCAGCTTTCTGCCAATAATAAGACGGTGGCTATCATTCTTTGTGTGGTTATTTTGTTGGTATTGCTGGTGGGATATTATATTCTGTATTTCCGCCACCGTTTGATTTATCGTTATAACTTGGAACAGGTGTTGGAAATCAACAAGCAGGTGTTTTCGGCCTCTTTGCTTGACGGAAGAGCCGACCGGGATATTGCTGCAAGTCTGGTCAAGGATATGTTTGAAACGGTAAATGAGTTGCTGCCCGTTGATGTGTTGGGCGTAGCGGTTTATAGTGAAGACAACCACAGCTTGAATTATGCTTTTTCACCGGTGGAGGATGAGAATGAAGAAATGCGTGAGATGATGGCTCGTAGTTTTGACGCGAAGACACCTTATTGGCGTGAGAAAGATAGGGTAAAATGTTTGCCCTTGTGGGTGGAAGCAGGTAACGAGAATCGTTGCACGGGTGTGCTGGCATTGAAAATCGCTTTGCCTGTGGAGCGTGAGGACGACCGCTTGATGCTGGAGCTTGTGGCCGGATATGTAGCCATCATTGTATATAATGCAGTGGTACTGATGGCGCAGAAATATCGGGATATAGAAAGTGCGCAGGATGATGCGCGCCGAGCCATACGGGAGGAAAACCAGTTGCATGTGCAAAATCTGGTATTGGACAATTGCTTGTCAACCATTAAGCATGAGACAATCTATTATCCTAACCGGATAAAACAGATTATCGACAGGTTGAACACCCGTCAGGCTGGAGAAAACGAAGCTGTGCAAGTAGAAACGATTGGTGAGTTGATCAGTTATTATAAGGATATATTTACTTTGCTGAGTTCATGCGCCGCACGTCAGTTGGAAGAAATTACTTTCCGCAGAGGTGTTGTGAAAGCCGGCGAACTGGCCGATTATGCGGTACGGTATATAAAACGTGCTGGAAAACGTATGCCGCATCGGGTAGAACTGAGGACGGAGGTGGAACATGTTTCCGTATTGGGAGATGTCATTCAGCTGAAGTTTATGTTGGAGAATTTAATAGATGAAGCGCTATCATACGAGGTGGATGGTATTTTGGAATTGTGTATTTATAAGGATAAGGATTTTGTGCGGTTTGATTTCCGCGATACGCGTCGCGAAAAGTCGCAGGAGGAGTTGAACTTGTTGTTCTACCCGCATCTGTCTCGTATGAAGCAGGGGCAGGAAGGAGTTCTGACCGGTACGGAATACCTTATTTGTAAGCAGGTGATTCGTGACCATGATGAATTTGCCGGAAGACGCGGTTGCCGTATCAATGCGCAGCCTGCCGCTGAAGGAGGGTTCACCGTATGGTTCACCCTGCCTGCCCGTTGAATGTAGAATGTAAAAAAACAATGCATATTATGGAGAATAATAGATTTAAAGTCATCATTGTAGAGGATGTCAAACTGGAATTAAAAGGAACGGAAGAGATATTCAGACACGAAATTCCGAATGCGGAAGTCATCGGAACGGCTATGACTGAGAATGAGTTTTGGGAATTGCTGAAAGTGCAGTTGCCCGATATGGTTTTATTGGACTTGGGCTTGGGGGGATCGACTACCATCGGTGTGGAAATCTGTTCTTCTTTACGGAAGAACTATCCGGATATGAAGGTGCTGATTTTTACTGGTGAGGTATTGAACGAAAAGTTATGGGTGGATGCGCTGAATGCGGGTGCGGATGGTATAATCCTGAAGACGGGAGAGTTGCTGACTGCCACAGATGTACAGGCGGTGATGGATGGCAAGAAACTGGTTTTCAATTATCCCATTCTGGAGAAAATAGTGGCACGTTTCAAGCAGTCGGTGGCTCAGGAACAGCGCAGGCAGGAAGCTGTCATTAATTATGATATTGATGAATATGATGAGCGTTTGCTTCGCCATCTGGCCTTGGGGTATACCAAAGAAATGATTACTAATCTGAAAGGGATGCCTTTCGGGGTCAAATCCATAGAGAAGCGTCAGAATGAATTGATAAACCGTTTGTTCACATTGGATGAAAGAAGTGGTGTCAATGCCTGTCGATTGGTGACCCGTGCTTTCGAGTTGCGGATTCTTGACATTGATAATTTGGAACCGGATGAAGAGTAAATATTATTTTCCTCATACCGCTACTGTGTTTTTTCTGCTGACGGTAGCTGTAGCCTTGTTCTCATGGATAGGAAGTATTTATGGGCTGGGGAAGGTGCAAAGCCTGCTCAGTCCCGAAGGAATCCGGTGGGAATTGAGGCATGCTATGGGGAATTTTGTCCAGACACCGGCATTGGGCATAGTAATGATGCTTTTTTTAGGGTTCGGCATTACGGTTCATTCCGGGGTATGGGGTACGTTGGGGAGGATAGTGAAAAGAGGAAAGCCCATTTCCCGTAAGGAAAAACGTGCGTTGATATTGGCAGGTTGTATACTGCTTGTTTATATCATAATGATTATTTGCACCACTTTTGCTCCATGGACTATGTTGCGTAGCGTGACGGGATCTCTCACGAACTCTCCGTTTCAAAAAGGGATTTATTATCTCATTTCGTTTGGTGTGGGATTGTCGGGTATGGCTTTCGGTTATGCATCGGGACGTTTTCGGGATGATAAGGATATAATAAAAGGTATGTCCTGTCTCTTTTCTCGTTTTGCCGATTACTTTGTGGCGCTTTTTTTTATAGTTCAGTTCTTTTCTTCATTGATGTATACGAATTTGGTGGAATGGGTTGGAATAGAGTCATATATAGTGTCTTACGCTTTCCATATTTGTTGCTATTTACCTTTTGCTTGGATGCTGAATAGAAAAAAAATAGATTGTTAATGCAAAAAAGTTGCGGATTCTTTTGGTAATTTCAATAAAAACCGTACCTTTGCACTCGCAATTAAGGATGGTTCCGTAGCTCAGCTGGATAGAGCAACGCCCTTCTAAGGCGTGGGTCTTGCGTTCGAATCGCAACGGAATCACATAAAAAAAGCTGTACCTTCTGAGGGTACAGCTTTTTTTATGGAAATATTTAAAAAGGATTTATCTATAAGCGGGGCTATGGAAAAGATCTTGTCCATATCTATAAACCTTTCCCGTTGGATAGTTAAGGGTTTTCTTCCTGTTTGTTCTATCTCCGCAAGCCTTTGGAGTTAACTCCATAGCCTTGGGAGATAACTCCAAAGCTTATGGAGATAACTCCAAAGGCTATGGAGATAGAATACATCCGTATAAAAAGGTTTAACCTGGAAAGAGAAAAGGCTTATGCAACAGGAACAGATGCAATACATTGTTGTTTAATTCCGCTGGCGGGCTATTACTTTTTCTCAGTTTCTCCGCCCTTTGGGCTTCATGGCAGCGGAAAGATTGAACCGGTTAAAAAGTCATGTTAACCCTTTTTGTACGCGTAACTTCCATGTATGCAGGCGAGGGGATGGATAACCATCATTTTACTGAGGTGCATGATATTTATGTAAAGGATTTGAAATGCAAAAAGGTGAATGTAGCTGCATTGGTGCTTCAAGGTACAGAGGAGAAGCCTATTTATAACGTGACTTTTGATAACGTGGATGTGGATAAAGCAGGGATAGGTCTTGGTTTCTCGAATACGAAGACAATTGGGGTTTCTAATTGTAATGTGGGAGGTTATGTTGGGGTGCCGTCTACAGCCAGTGCGAAAGATGGTATATTCGATAAATAGATTTGTTTGACTTCTTGGTTTACTTCGCCGATTCCTTGAAAGAGTCTTGTTACGCTGGAATGACAGAGTAAAAGGAAAGCAGGAAACCGTTTCCGGACAGGCTGGGGGAGGATTTTTCATCCCTCAGCTAAACAAATGTTTTTATAGATGGTTCTATAAGTAAAAAGACGATAATTATGAGTACAAACGAATTTGCCCGAATTTTATTGACTTGGATTAAGAGTTTTCTATCATGGATAGGCATCCCGCGCGATAGGTTGAATGAACTGGATGAGATTATTTTCTTGATCCTGATTGTGGTTATTGCTTTTGCTGTAGGAGCTGTTTTTCATTATTTATCTGTGCGTTTCACACGGAAGGTGTTGAAATATAAAAATATCAGTTTTTTAAGTTCGTTGATAGAATACAATGCCTTGCGGAAAATGTCTGCGGTCATTCCTCCGCTTATTATATCCGCTTTGTTGCCGTTTGCGTTCGACTATCGTTCTACTTGGTTTACTGTCAGTGAAAAAATCACTTGGATTTATTTCTTTATCGCTTTGTTGTTTTCGGTCAATGCCGTGTTAAACTCGGTAGGTAATGTGCTGATGAACAAGGAGCAGTTACAGAATCGTCCGATGAAAGGTTTCATACAGATCTTTCAAGTGATTTTTTCGTGTGTTGCCATCATTGTCATCATTTCCATATTGATTAATAAGTCGCCTCTCAACCTGATTACCGGACTGGGTGCTTTTGCTGCCGTACTGATGTTGATTTTCAAAGATACCATCCTTGGCTTTGTGGCGGGGGTACTGCTTTCCGAGAATGATATGGTGCATATCGGCGATTGGATTGAGATGCCGCAGAATAATGTGAATGGGGTGGTGATGGATATCACTCTGAACATTGTGAAGGTTCAGAATTTCGATAATACGATTGTCACTATACCTCCTTATTCATTAGTCTCCGGTTCATTTATCAATTGGCGTGGAATGACTGAATCGGGCGGGCGGCGTATTATGCGCGAGTATGCATTGAAACTGGATTACATACAACCCTGTACTCCTGAATTTTTGGAGAAAATGAAGAAGTTTGATGCTGATTTGGCCGACTTTATCACAGAAAAGCAGAAACAGGCGGCTGAAGGAAAAGTAGCGAATACTGACAATCCGGCCGGATTGGTAAATGGAACCATCGATACGAATGTAGGGCTGCTTCGTGCTTATATGACTCTCTATCTGAAGCGCCATCCTTTTATCAGTAAGGACCTGTTGCTGATGGTGCGCACATTGGCTCCTACGGAGAATGGCCTGCCCGTACAAATTTATTGTTTCTCGTCCAATAAGAACTGGCCTAGTTATGAATCTATCCAAGCGGAAATCATGGAACATTTTGTTTCTGTTCTTCCCGAGTTTGGATTGTATCCGTTCCAGAATCCTACTGCCAGAGATTATGTAATCAGTGGTTTGATAGAGTCTGGCAAGGACCTTTCTACTGTAGACGGAATTCCTTGGCATTCGGTCTTGCCAAAGGAAGAAAAGGTATAGTTAGGGATTTAAACATTTATTAATGACTTGCGGTTGAACAATTCTTGTTGCCGCCGTGTTATATAAATGTGTTTTTCATAGTATTAGATTAAAGGTTGAAGATTGCAATCGGCTTGAGAGAAGTAGTTGCATCTGAAGTAGAAGCGTCTACTATAAAAAATATAGAAAGGTTGTTCCTTACGGGACAGCCTTTTTGTTTTGTTAAAAGAAACCATTCACTTTAACTTGAAATGTTAAAGGAGTTGTTGCTTTTATTAAACAATACTATAATTTCTTCTTAACGCTTCTTTAAATTTGCAGATAGCAGGAAAGTGTGTATATTTGCATGTGTGTTTTTCATAGTATTAGATTTAAGGTTAACAAAAGGTTGGAGCAAGGCGTTGCTCCTTTTTTTATGGAGTAACGTGAGGAGTACATCTGCTGTCCGGTTCCGATATCCGATACAGAACCACAGAGAAGAATCCGTGCAATGTATTCCTCTCCGTGACTGTGTAACTTAATTCTGCATTTTTAATGCAAGAGGCAGGCTGAATTAAATAATCTCGATGCCTTGCTTCCGGCATAACTCCAATCCCACATCCTTTAACTTGAATTTCTGTATCTTTCCGCTGCCCGTCATGGGGAACTCATCAACAAAGAAGATATATTTAGGAATTTTGTAACGGGCTATCTTGCCGTCGCAAAAGTCACGTATATCGAATTCGTTCATTTCCACCCCTTCGTGCAAGATAATGAATGCGCCTACCGCTTCTCCGTATTTCTTGGAGGGGATACCGGCTACCTGTACATCTTTTATTCCTTCCATCTGATACAGGAACTCTTCTATTTCCCGTGGATAGATATTCTCTCCGCCACGGATAATCATGTCTTTTATCCGTCCTGTGATACGATAATTACCTTCTTCGTCTTTCACTCCCAGATCTCCTGAGTGGAGAAAGCCGTTCCGGTCTATCACTTCGGCGGTTGCTTCGGGGTTTTTGTAATACCCCTTCATGGTGTTATACCCTTTGTTGCACATCTCGCCTTGTACGCCTATGGGACATTCCTCGCCAGTTTCCGGATCGATCACTTTTACTTCCGTAAACTCGAAATCACGGCCCACCGTGTTGCAGCGTACATCAAACGAATCGTCGATGCGGGAGGCTGTCATGCCGGGAGAAGCTTCTGTAAGCCCGTATACACTGGTGACCTTCATAAACATTTTCTCTTCCACACGTTTCATCAGTTCCACCGGACAGAGTGAGCCTGCCATAATGCCGGTGCGCAGACTGGACATATCGAACATATCAAACATGGGATGGTTCAGCTCGGCAATGAACATGGTAGGAACCCCGTACAAGGCCGTGCAGCGTTCCTTGTGGACGGAGGCAAGTACCAGCAGCGGGTCAAAACGTTCCACCATCACCTGCGTGCATCCGTGTGTAAGGCAGTTCATGGTGGCTAATACCACTCCGAAGCAATGGAACAGGGGTACACAGACACATAGTTTGTCATCGGAAGTGAATTTCATGTGCTCACCCGTCAGGAAACCGTTGTTGCTGATGTTGTAATGGGTGAGCATGACTCCTTTGGGGAAACCGGTTGTGCCCGAAGTGTACTGCATGTTCACCGTGTCGTGGCAGTTCACCTTCGCTTTTGCTTCCAGCAGCTCGTCATCGTCTATGTTGCATCCCAGAAGCAGAATTTCGGCGGTGTTGTACATACCCCGGTATTTTTCGGGGCCGATGTAAATCACGTTCTTCATGCAGGGGAAACGTTTGCTCTTCAGATATCCGCGCTGGCTGGTCTTTAGTTCGGGCAGCATGGCGTAGACCATATTTACATAGTCGTCATTGCCACGGTCTCCGTTTACGATACACAGCGTGTGCATGTCCGAGTTCTGGCAGAGGTATTCCAGTTCTGCCTGTTTGTAGTTGGTATTTACTGTTACGGCCACGGCGCCGATTTTGGCGCAAGCGTACAGAAAGGTCAGCCAGTCGGGCACATTACCCGCCCAGATTCCTACATGGGTTCCCCGTTTCACGCCGATGGCGAGCAGTCCTTTGGCCATGTGGTCTACACGCTCGTTAAATTGTTTCCAGGTGAAGCGCAGATTGCGGTCGGAATATACGATATATTCTTTATCGGGAGTGGTGAGGGCCCAATGTTCAAGCCAGTCACCCAAGGTTCTCGTGCTTAATTCCATCATAAATCAAATAGGAGTATAGATAACAGCCAATATTTTGGCGGCTTGTCCTTGATATCCGTGTACGTGGTGCGGAACGATAGAATCATAATAAATACTGTCTCCGGCTTTAATCAGATGGCATTTTTTACCGTGGCATACTTCGACGGCGCCTTCCATGACATAGATAAACTCTTCACCTTCATGCGAGGAGAGTGAGAAGTGGCTTTCCTCCGTCGGTTCCACGTCTACGATGAATGGTTCCATATGCCTGTCCGCTTTTGATTTTGACAGTGAGTGGTAGCGCATATGTGTACGCAGGTCCATTGCATTGTTCGAGAAACTGATAGTATCCTCACTCTCTTGTTTCCGGCAGATTACTGCTCCTTGTTCTTCCTGGTCGTCCAGAAAAGTGCCCAGACGTACCCCTAACGCGCGGGCTATCTTGATGAGGGGAGCCAATGAAGGAAGATCTACATTATTCTCTATTCGTTCTATTTGTTCTTCGGCAAGGCCAGAGCGTACGGCCAGTTCGGCCACACTGATTTCTTTTGTTTCACGTAGTGATTTTATTTTTTCACCAACAATCTTTGTGCTGTCCATGGTTTGTTTTTAATAAGTTTGCAAAGTATAAAGTGCAAATATATAATAAAAAAGAATTGGGCACTCTGTTTTTGTTCTGAATATGTAAAAAAGGCAGGTTAGCGACGAATTGCCGGTCATTTGTCATTAACCGTCGGTAAGTTTCGAATATTTGTGTTTTTTGTTCTATCTTTGTTCTCGAAACTTAATTAAAGACTAAAACTTATGTTCTCAGGGATTGTAGAAGAATATGCGGAGGTGGTGCGTATTGTAAAGGAGCAGGAAAATCTGCACCTCACCTTGAAATGTTCGTTTGTGGACGAACTGAAAATAGACCAGAGTATCTCTCATAACGGTGTGTGCCTGACTGTAGTCAGTTTACAGGATGGAACGTACACGGTTACCGCCATGAAAGAAACGATAGAGCGTTCCAACATCGGCTTGCTGAAAGTGGGAGATAAAGTGAATGTGGAACGCAGCATGATGATGAACGGGCGGCTGGACGGTCATATTGTGCAAGGACATGTGGATCAGACTGCCGAATGTATGGATATAAAGGATGCTGAAGGGAGCTGGTATTTTACTTTCAGATATGCGTTTGACAAGGAAATGGCAAAGCGCGGCTACATCACGGTGGACAAAGGCTCGGTTACGGTGAATGGTGTGAGTCTGACCGTTTGTAACCCTACGGAGGATACTTTTCAGGTTGCCATCATTCCTTATACTTACGAACATACCAATTTCCATACTTTTAAAGTGGGAAGCATTGTGAATATAGAGTTTGATATCATCGGCAAATATTTAAGCCGCATGATGCAGTTCTCCTGATTCTTTTACCGCAGGTTGCACAGATGATTGTTGAAGATGAAAGAAACTTCTTTGTGGAAATCCGGAATTATCCGCATCGGCTTTTGAGCAAAAAAGAATCTGTGCAATCTGTGGTAAAATCGAATATCAGAATTATAAATCTTTCAGCAATATCTTGCTGGTGCTTTTATAATATTCTTCACGGGCATTTGCCAGCGCCTCCCAAGAACTGCTGTATCGCTTTTTGTCTATTTTGAAGGCTTCCGTTCCGGCTATGTCCAGTCTGTTCAGCAGCATAGCCACGTTCATCCGGTTGATATCTACTGACGGCAAATAGCCTATGCTTTCATCGTCACCGTCCATAGCAGTTTCATAAATCATGTGCATGTCCTGTAGTTCATACAGGATTTTCTTGGTGAGCCTTATCGGGATTTTATGTTCGTCGCTGAGTGTCTCGGCGGTATAAGGAGCCTCTTCCGTCTCAAAGCGCTTGCATATCAGAGACATGATGAGGATACACAGAAAGTCGTGATAACGGCGGCTGATATTTGCCGTTTCTTTGCTGAAACTGTAGTTGCGAAGATTCTGTGCCACATAGCAAAGTTCTGCGCCATACAGGCAGATTCCCCATGAAATCTGCGCCCATAACAAGAACATAGGAATGGCGGCGAAGCTACCATAGATTGCATTGTACCTTGATACCCATATCTGACTGCCGATATACAAGTATTGAAAAGCCTGAAAGGCTGTGCCTGCGATGATACCCGGAATGATGGCATACTTCAGTTTCACTTTAGTATTGGGCATAAAGACGAACAGTCCCGTAAACATGGCCCAAGTCAGGATGAAAGGGATCAGGCGTACCAGAAATTTCATCAGGGGTGCCAGTAATACGAAGTCCTCCATGTTTTTCACCATGGTGGACATAAAGATGGTAAGACCGCTGGAAAGTACGATAAGTAGGGGCAGTAAGAGCAGGATGGAGAAATAATCCGTCATTTTGCGATACAGTGTACGGGGCTTCTTCACTTGCCATATATAATTGAAGGTACGTTCTATGTTATAGGTCAGGCTCAGAATGGTCCAGAACAACATCACCAGACCCACTCCGATAAAAATTCCGCTTTTGGCGTGCACCAGATAGGAGTCAATCAGGCCAAGAATGGTTTCGGCAGCCGCACTCTGTCCTTCAAGACCGCTACGGAACTGGGTTTCCAGCAGGTTGGAGAAGCCGAAACCGCGTGCGATGGCGAATAAAATGGCCAGAATGGGAATGATAGAAAGCAGGGTGCTGTATGTCAGTGCGGATGCTTTATTCAAAATACGTCCCTGAGTGAATTCACGAACAGAAAGAGTAGCGATTTTTATTGCATTATAGAGTATTCCTCGGGATTTGCTAACCTCGTCTTCTGTCACCCGCCATATATCATCTTTGAGAAACGATTGCAGACCTTTCAGTTTTTCCTTGTTCATGGTACTCATAAGCTCTTCATTAGGATATATGAAAAAAAAGCAGCCGGCCTGTAAGCCGGGTTCTGTTCCTCGCCTTGCGGCGAAGTGCCTGCCATTTATCTACGCCTGTTGTCACCAACAGGCTCTAGCGGTCTACCCTCCGACGTGGGGCGAGCAACCCTCATAATGTCGGTTTACATGACCTTACAACTCCTAAGACGTACAGCCCGTCATGTCACCATGCGGCTGGTGGGCTCTTACCCCACCTTCTCACCCTTACCCCGTTTCCCGTAGGAATTGTGGCGGTTGTTTTCTTCTACGTTACTCCACCTTTGCAGATAGCTTTCTGTTAGGAAGTAGGATGCTCTGCGTTGCCCGGACTTTCCTCTTTCGCCTTACGGCGTCAGCGGCAGACCGGCCGGCTGCTTTTAAGTCTACAAAGATAGTGATTTTAGGTTAAACGTAGGATAATAAAGCGGAAAAAAGTAAGAAAATAAATGGAAAAACGAAGAAAGAGCGGAACAGCCCATTACTTTTTCTTGGTATATATAATAATGAGAAGAGAATCGGTGATGATCGGTTCGGCACTCCTGCTTATCGTATAGAAACAACGGTAAAAACAGAAATATAAAAGTAAATGAACAGTGCCGGAAAGAGAAGTGGGTGCAGTTTTCGCTTTCCCTCTCCGGACACGGATTTTAGCGGTAGAATTCCAGTTCGTTTCTTAATGAACGCACTTCCTGTTGCAGAAGTTCTATACGTTCCAGCATGTGGTGAATGGCGTCGATTCCTGCAATATTGATGGACAAGTCATAATATAAATGCGTGTAACGCTCCAGTTCCGCTAGTTGGGATGTGGGGAGGTAGCGTTCCTCGTCAATCACCCGGACTTCGATCAGTCCGTCTTCTTCCAGTTCCATAATGAACGACGGGTCCACATGGCAACGGTCGCAAAAATCGTTGATAATAATTAAATCGGTCTGCATAATCCTTCTCTTTTTTTAATTGCTACTATCTTTTAATTGGCGGAACAGCTCTTTCTGATGTTCGGTCAGGTTGCTAGGAATGGTGACATTATAAGTTACTATCAGATCGCCAAATTTGCCTTCTTCCTTGTAAACAGGAAAGCCTTTGCCTTTCAAACGGACTTTGGTTCCGTTCTGGGTTTCAGGTTTTACTTTCAGTTTTACCTTGCCGTTCAGTGTGTCCACGGTTTCTTCACCACCCAGTACGGCGGTGTAGAGGCTAAGCGGAGCATGGATATATAAATCATTTCCCAAACGTTTGAATACAGGATCGTCTGGAATGACAAAGGTGATGTACAGATCGCCTGCAGGACCACCGTTTACCCCCGGTGCACCATGACCACGCAATTTGATAGTCTGTCCGTTGGCTATACCTGCCGGAACAGTGATACGTATGTTCTTTCCGTTTACATTAAGCACTTGTTTGTGTGTTTCGGCGGCTTCACGCAATGAAAGTTGTAATTCAGCATTATAGTCCTGTCCACGGAATCCGGCGCTTCGTCCGCCGTTTGCACCGCCACGATGCCCGAACAGTTCTTCAAAGAAATCAGAGAAACCACCTGCGCTGCCACCGAAATGTGCACCGGTGAATTCTTCTCCTCCATTGCCGGAATACCAGTAACTGCCGTTACCGTCCGTACCGAATCCGCTTCCGGCTCCGCCAAACCCTCCGAATCCACCAGCACCTCCATATTGTTGCTTTTGTTTTTCAAATTCGTCGGCATGTTTCCAGTGTTCCCCGTATTCGTCGTATTTCTTACGTTTTTCCGGGTCACTCAGTACTTCGTTGGCTTCATTTATCTCCTGAAACTTATCTTTGGCTCCAGGATCATTCGGATTCAAGTCAGGATGGTATTTGCGGGCCAGCTTACGGAAAGCCTTCTTGATATCATCTTGGGTGGCGCTTTTGTCCACTCCCAATACTTTGTAATAGTCTATGTAAGCCATATTATATATTTGTTAAATTTCATCTGCTTTAAGAGAAACAAAATACATGCCAATTGGTTGTGTTCTGTTTTTATTTTATTATCTTTGCAGCGAATTTTTAGAAATTATTCTAAAGGAAATGAGGGGATTGGCAATCATATTCAGGTTTTTTATGCTATTAGTCCTGCTGCTTCCTGTGGTTGCTCTGTGTCCTGTGAAGGCGGAAACGACCTCGGAAGGGCCTATCCTTATTGTCACTTCTTATAATCCCGAAACGCGTAGTATTTCTGACAACCTGTCTGCTTTTATGGATGAATACAGACAGCGTGGCGGCAAGTATACTCCGATCATAGAGAGTATGAACTGCAAGAATTTGTCCGAGGCCTATCTGTGGAAATCGCGTATGGCCTCCATCCTTGGTAAGTATAAGGGGAAAAACCGTCCGTCACTGGTTATATTGTTGGGGCAGGAGGCATGGTCGGCTTATATCTCACAAGACACAGAGATAGCTAAAAAGACTCCGTCTATCTGTGGCATGGTCAGTGTCAACGGACTGGTATTGCCCGATGATAGTATCGACACGCGGGTATGGGAACCTGAAAGTAAGAATATTTATACGGATTTCAGTGATTATAATATTGTTGCCGGTTATGTATATGAATATGATGTCGATAAAAACATAAAGCTGATGCGTCGTTTTTATCCTGATATGCGCCGTGTGGCATTTATATCGGATAATACCTATGGCGGGTTGTCTATGCAAGCCTTGGTTAAAAAGGAGATGAAGAAGTACCCCGATTTAGAAACAATTTGGCTGGACGGCCGTACGGAAACCTTTATGGAAGTGAGTGAAAGGATGCGCAGGTTGCCTCAAAATACGTGTGTGTTATTGGGAACATGGCGTGTGGACTGTACGGAGAGTTATGTTATTGGTAATACGACTTATATGCTGCGCGATGCGAATCCCACCCTGCCTGTGTTTACTATTGCATCTGTGGGGCTGGGACATTGGGCATTGGGAGGATATACTCCCGAGTACCATGCGGTAGGAAAGAATATAGGCGCGGTTACTTATGATTTTTTGGATAAAGGGGATAGAGAAGGGGTGGACTTGTTGACTATTCCCGGAAACTATACTTTTGATATAAAGCGTTTGCATGAATTCAAATTGGATTCATTGAATCTTCCTCAGGGAGCGGTGTTGGTGAACAAGACTCCTTCGTTTTATGAGCAGTATAAATATTGGGTCATAGGGGTTGTTTCGGCGTTCATGTTCCTGATAGCCTGTTTCTTGATAGCCATATATTATATTATCCGTATCAACCACTTGAAACATAATCTGGAAGTATCCGGCGAGGAACTGCTGGTAGCCAAGGAGAAAGCGGAGGAATCCAACAGGTTGAAGACGGCTTTTCTGGCCAATATGAGTCACGAAATACGCACTCCCTTGAATGCCATTGTGGGATTTTCCAGCGTGTTGGTCAGTGATGATTCCTCTCCTGCCGAGAAAGAGCAGTATTGTGATATCATTCAGAAGAATTCCGATTTGTTGTTGCACCTCATAAATGATATTCTGGACATCTCGCGCATGGAATCCGGAAGGATAAAATTCGTATGGGAAGAATGTGATGTGGTAGAGTTGTGTCAGACGGCTTTGTCTACAGTGGAGTATGGACGCAAGACCAGTGCTTTGTTTCTGTTTGAAACTCCTGTGCCTTCGCTGGTTGTCAAGACGGATGCCCAGCGTCTGAAGCAGGTGTTGATTAATTTGCTGTCCAATGCCGCAAAATTTACTCCGTCCGGTTCTATCAAACTGACGGTTGCCATAGACAAACAGCATCAGCAGTTGGAATTGTCAGTGTCGGATACCGGTTGCGGTATTCCGCCCGATAAGAGTGAAAAGGTATTTGAACGTTTCGAGAAATTGAATGAATATTCCCAAGGTACGGGGCTGGGATTGGCCATTAGCAGGCTGATAATCGAGAATCTGGGAGGTAAGATATGGGTGGACAAGGATTATACCGAAGGCGCCCGGTTTGTATTCACGCATCCTTTGACTAAAAAAGAATAAAGAATAGAGAAATGAAATATAGAATATGTATCAGTGCCCTGCTGTTGTGGGCAGGTATGCAGTTGTCTGCATCCAATAATCAGGAAGAAGTGGTTATCAAGATTATAGAAACCAGTGATGTGCACGGGAATTTCTTTCCGTATAACTTTATCGAACGGAAAGAATGGAGTGGAAGTCTTGCCCGTGTTCATTCCTTTGTGAAAGAACAGCGTGAGAAATATGGGGATAATTGCCTGTTGATGGATAATGGGGATATCCTGCAAGGTCAGCCTACAGCTTACTATTATAATTTTATGGATACCGTGTCTACTCATGTTGCGGCGGATATGATGAATTATATGGGATATGTGGTAGGTAATATGGGTAACCATGATGTAGAGACGGGGCATGCGGTGTACGACCGTTGGATAAGACAGTGCGATTTTCCGGTACTGGGGGCTAACATAATAGACAATGCCACTGGAAAACCTTATCTGAAACCCTACGAGGTGTTGGAGCGCGACGGAGTGAGGATAGCGGTTCTGGGTATGATTACTCCGGCCATTCCTTCATGGTTGCCGGAGAAATTATGGAGTGGTCTGCATTTTGAGGAAATGGAGCCCTGTGCACGCAAATGGGTGAAGATTATAAAGGAAAAAGAGAATCCTGATGTCATTGTGGGATTGTTTCATGCCGGAAAGTCGGGCAACGTGTTGGGACAGGTGGTGGAAGATGCCTCTATGGATGTAGCCAAACGGGTTCCGGGCTTTGATGTGGTGCTGATGGGGCACGACCATACTAGGGAATGTGTAAAGGTGCAGAATGTGGCAGGAGACAGCGTGTTGGTTATTGACCCGGCAAACAATGCCAATGTAGTTTCGGATGTGACCCTGACCGTAACAAAGAAAGACGGGAAAGTAGTGGAGAAGTCGGTGGAAGGTAGATTGGCGGATATGAACAAGTATCCTGTCAGCCGGGAGTTTATGGATAAGTTTGCCCCTCAATACAAGGCTGTAAATGACTTTGTATCCCGTAAAATCGGTACAATTTCACGTACCATCACAGCGAAGGATGCTTATTTCGGTTCTTCTCCTTTCATAGACCTGATTCATCAGTTGCAATTGGAAATTTCGGGTGCTGAAGTGTCTTTCTGTGCTCCGTTGTCCTTCCGGGCAGAGATTAAAGAAGGAGACATCTATGTGAGTGATATGTTCAATTTGTACAAGTACGAGAACATGCTGTATGTGATGGAACTTTCGGGCAAGGAAATTAAAGGTTTCCTGGAAATGGCATACGCCATCTGGACTAATCAGATGAAGAGTTCCGAGGACCACCTGATGCTTTTCAAGGAGCCGGTAGAGAAGGGGAAGCGTGCTAATTTCAAGAATTTCAGCTTTAACTTTGACTCTGCCGCAGGCATTAATTATACGGTGGACGTGACCAAGCCGGCAGGAGAGAAAATCACGATTCAGAGCATGTCGGACGGGACTCCTTTCAGTATGGATAAGGTTTATAAAGTGGCTTTGAATTCTTACCGTGGGAACGGTGGCGGAGATTTACTGACTCTTGGAGCTGGAATTTCCAAGGAAGATTTGGCAAAACGTATTATTTTTGCAACCGATAAGGATTTGCGTTATTATCTGATGCAATATATTGAGCAGGAAAAAGTGCTGCATCCTCATGCTATGCACCAGTGGAAGTTTATTCCGGAGGAATGGACTGTGCCTGCCGCGAAAAAAGACTATCAATTGTTGTTTGGCGAGGAAAAGAAATAAATAGTTGAGCAAGAGAAGGTACATAGTAGCCCCGTTATTACTGCTGGCGCTGTTTTTAACGTATCAGGTAAGCATCACTTTGTTTACCCACGTTCATATTGTGAACGGGGTGATGATTGTGCACTCTCATCCTTCGTCCGAAAAACACCATACGCATACCACAGGACAGGTAATCTTAATTGCTCATCTGAGCACTATCCAGACTCTGGAGCCCGGGGGGCAGACAGAGATGACTGTATTCCGTCCTGTGTTGTATGTTTTGGAATACAAGACAAATACTTTCCGCGCGAAAGCGCTTTGTGCGCAATGTATCCATTTGCGCGCTCCTCCTTTTTATTGCTGAAACATAAGGTATATCTGTTGACGGGATACATTCGGATAATCCGTTCAACAGATGCGGATGTGCTTTTGCCGTAGAGCTGCACACATTCTTTAATTGAATAAACCGAAACATTTTAGTAATAGAAAAAATAGATGAAACAATATATTCTGTTACTCGTGCTCATGGTGATGGGTGCAGGTATCCATGCGTATGCAGAAGATGTAAATCCTGTGAAGGAAGGAAATGTGATTTCAGGTCATGTAGTGGAAAAAGGCACGGAGAACAGCCTTCCGTATGCTACCATATTGATTGTGGAAACCGGGCAAGGTACGGTGAGTAACGAGGACGGGGAGTTCCGTTTCAAGAAGGTTCCGGCAGGAAAGTACACATTGAGAGTTCAGCTACTGGGCTATGAGACACAGGAAAAGAAAGTGACCGTCAGTAACGACTTCACGGTAGATGTTCATTTTTTGATGAGTGACGAAAGTATTATGACGGACGAGGTAGTCGTATCGGCCAATCGCAATGAAACAAGTCGCAAGGTGGCTCCGGTGGTAGTTAATGTGATGAATGCCAGGCTTTTCGAATCGGTGAATTCTACCGATTTGGCTAAATCCTTGAATTACCAGTCGGGGTTGCGTGTGGAGAACAACTGCCAGAACTGCGGCTTCCCTCAAGTGCGTATCAATGGGCTGGAAGGACCTTATTCTCAGATTCTTATCAATAGCCGTCCGGTAGTCAGTGCTCTGTCCGGTGTGTATGGCTTGGAGCAGATTCCGGTGAATATGATAGAGCGTGTAGAGGTTGTCCGCGGAGGAGGGTCGGCCTTGTTTGGTGCTAATGCAGTGGGCGGAACCATCAATATCATCACGAAAGATCCCATCAACAATTCATTTCAGGTTTCTTCAACAATGTCCAATATGAACGGCAAGGTGTGGGAACAGTATATGGGAGCCAACGCCTCTTTGGTGTCAAAAGATAATACGTATGGCATCGCTTTGTATCAGTCTTATCGGAACCGTAATCCGTATGATGCGGACGGGGACGGTTTCTCGGAGTTGGGAAAGCTGAATATGAATACATTCGGGCTGCGCACCTATTACCGTCCTACGCAGTTCAGCCGTATCAGTCTGGAATATCATACCACGAATGAGTTCCGCCGCGGAGGGAATAAATTTGATTTGCAGCCGCACGAAACGGATATCACCGAACAGACCAAGCACGTCATCAATAGTGGCGGATTGAGTTATGATCTGTTTTGGAAAGAATACAAGCATAAGCTTTCTTTCTATTCTTCCATCCAGCATACCGACCGTAACAGTTATTATGGTGCGCAACAGGATGCGAATGCATACGGAAAGACGAAAGATCTGACTTGGGTGGCAGGCGGCATGTATGTGGGTAATTTTGAGAAAGTTTTATTCTCTCCTGCTACTTTTACCGCCGGGCTGGAGTATCAGAACAACTCCCTGCACGATGTTATGACCGGTTATCACCGTGATATGAAACAGGATGTGCGCATTGCCAGCGCTTTTGTGCAGAACGAATGGAAAATGAATCAGTTTGTATTCCTGGTAGGGTTCCGTCTGGATGACCATAACCTGATTGACAATCCCATCTTCAGCCCCCGTCTGAACCTGCTCTATAAGCCCAGTGACAAACTACAGGCACGTATTACCTGGTCTACCGGTTTCCGTGCGCCGCAGGCATACGATGAGGATTTGCACGTTACGGCAGTAGGAGGTGAGGGCGTGCTTATCAAGTTGGCGGAAGGGCTGAAGCCTGAGCATTCGAACAGTATCAGCGGTTCCATTGATTGGACGGCGAATATTGGTCATTTCCAGACCAATTTGTTATTGGAAGGGTTCTATACCGGATTGGATGACGTGTTTGTACTGGAGGATATGGGCCATGACCAGAACGGTAACAAGGTGAAGGAGCGTCGTAACGGTAACGGGGCACGTGTGTATGGCGTGAATCTGGACGGAAAGATTGCACATGGACGTGATGCGGCTTTACAGGTGGGCTTCACGGTGCAGCGCAGCGAATATGCTGAGCTGGAGGCATGGAGTGAGAATCCTGAGGTAGCGCCGGTGAAGCGGATGCCCCGTACTCCTGACTATTACGGTTATTTCACATTGACATCTGCTCCGTTCAAGAATTTCGACTGCTCCTTGTCCGGTGTGTACACAGGCCGGATGCATGTGCCGCATTTCGCACCGACAGAATTGCCCGAGGAATATATAGGACAATATATCGCTAAAGATGAAATGGTGCATACTCCTGATTTCTTTGATTTGAATGTGAAACTGAATTATACGTTTGTATTGAATGACCATATCAAGTTGCAATTGAACGGTGGAGTGCAGAATATCTTTAATGCTTTCCAAAAGGATTTGGACAAAGGTGGTTATCGTGACTCGGGTTATTTCTATGGGCCTACACAGCCTAGAACGTATTTTGTGGGGATCAAGATTACGAATTGAATAATCTGCTGATTGGTCAATGTGCTAATATGTCAATGGGTTACGCTTTGTTCCACATGGCACATTAGCACATTGTCACATTGACAAATTAGCAGATTGATTTATTACCGGCTACTGACAAGTGACTATACTTTTCTGTAATCCGGAATCCCGGATCGGGATAATTATATAAGGGGAAGCGGTGTTCTGTTTCTCCTTCCATATATTTCCACAGACTGGCATATTCTTCTTTCTTCTCGCCCATTTCCTGCAATTGCAACATATACTGCCAGATAGACTTGTTTTCCTTGATGTATATTTTTTCCATCTGATGAATAATCGGACTATGCTGGCGGGTTGGGTCATGGTCAAATTCCAGTATCCGTTTTCCCTCTTTTGTCATACCGATAGTTACGAAAGTCATGCTCTTGCCTATACCCGGCAGGTTCAGTACGCTGCGGTCTGTTGCTACGAAAGGAATCTGATGGAAGGTGCAGAAACGTTGTACGGCTGCCGCACGGTCTTTACTGTTTCTCAACAGGTTCAAAAACTCCTTTTCTTGCTCTGCGGAAAGTTTTCCCCATACCTTTTCCTCTTCTTTCTCCTGCAAGGAGCGGCTGTTAGGTGCAAATACGGCATAATTCTCCTCAAATCCTTTTACCGAGAAGGTGTAATAGCATAGTACACCCAGCCCATTCAATACTTTGCGCAGCTTGGCGGTGTGTCCGCGACGGGAAGCCGCCACATTATATACTAACTGGTTGGTGATAGTCCACCCGGCTGCCAGTATCTTGCGGATAGCTTCACGCGCTTCGGGTGTTACTTCCAGCGGAGTCTGGAAATGCGTTTGAATCAGAAATTGGCTGACTCCTACGGCAGATGCCTTTTCTTTGAACTCGCGTAAGATATCCAATAGCTCGTCATTGATTCGCATGGGCAGATATACCGGGAGCCGGCTGCCCAAGCGTACTCGTTGCAGTTCCGCATATTTCTCTCCTTCGGCGCGTTGCAGGTTTGCGTTCCGTTTGCGGACAGCCATTTTGTAGACGGCTTCCAGTATATTGCGCAAGGTCTTGTTCTGGCTCATCAATGCATCGCCTCCCGTAATCAGGATATCCCTGAGCTGAGTGTCGTTCTCGAAATATTCCATCAGTTTTTTCAACCTCTTGTCCCAGCTCTCTTTCGGCTTCAATTCCTCGAAGTTGAAGTTCAGACGTTCACTTTGAAAGTCGTACATGCGCTGGCAGGATGCACATAGGCCGCCGCAGGCACGTCCCATCGAGTCGGGGATAAGAATGGCCACATCGGGATAACGGCGGTGAATGTTGTGTCCGTCCGGCAGCAGCCATCCGGCAGCGTTGGGCTTTCCGTCCTCTACTGCATCTTCTTTTTCCCATGCGTGGATGTTACCGTAAGTTTCTACCAATTGGGAAGAGTACAAGATATAGCTGCGTATGGCTTCGTCATCATATCCTTTTCCGGTAGGATTCAATAATGACAAATAATAAGGGGTGATGAAGACAGGCATTCCTTTCTTGCGTGCTTTGTGATAAAGCTGCAAGGTTTCTTCGGACAAGGAGTTGCCTAGCATCCGGTTCAGTTCGGTAGGGCTTTTTACGGCCATTGCCAGATGAAAACGGGCTTCGTTCCACCATTGGCAGACCAGCCGGCGTTTATCCTCTTCCGTGCTTCCTTCAGGAAAAAGGTAGCGGCTGGAGGGTGCGTGTCTGTTTTCTATTTTCTGGATAAGAAGGGAGATGATACGTTCTTTGTTTTGTCGGCGGATAGCCCGGACATCCTCATTCAGTCCGCTGGGCCAGCGTTTCATCCACTGTTGCACTTGTTTTTCATCAGGTAGCTCCTCTTCTTCGTGATAAAGCCGGTCGAACTGGTGATACAGGTCAATCCATAAATCAACGGAAATCTCTTCATTGATGATACGATTCGTTAAAAACTTCCAAAGCAGTGAGATGGTTTCTATTTTAATCTCCTGTTCTGTAGAGGCTTCGTAAATGGTTTTTCCATCGTTATCTATCAGTCTTTTAATTTGCCTTGCGGCAGCAGGATTGTAAATAGGACCGGATAATAGATAATCGTTCAGCTTGTTTTTGAAAGCTGTTTCATCCTGGCTTTCTGAAGCTAATGAAGTGAGTTGGGTTAATCGGGTTTCGAATAGTGTTTTAATGCCATGGGTGGATAACATCTTATTCTTTTGTTTCATAAGCAAACGGTTGTTAAGAAAGTGAATACTATAAATAACATATTTCTCGTAGAAAAGTTATCAAACTGTTAACTTCATGCTGCTAAGATAGTAAAAAAGCTTCTTTTATGCAAATTCATTAACAAAAAGACGCTTTTTATAAATAGCATTATTTTATAGAGTACATTTGCTTTGTGCTTTCGTCTTTTTTTAAAGCCCGGAGCTTTTATCGGGAAACGAAGAAATTCGTAGTTTTGTAGAGCTTTGCTTGTTTGCAGGTCAATCAAGCTGAAGAGAAACCTCATTTTAATAAATGGAAAAACAACATAGGAGTAAATAAATGGAACTGAAACAACTTTTTACCTTTGCAGCAGCCTGTTCGCTGGCGCTTTCGGTGTCGGCGCAAGATAGAGTACACTATACAGGCACGGAGCTGTCTAACCCTACCTATCATGACGGGCAATTGTCACCCGTGGTAGGAGTACACAATATTCAGGTGATGCGTGCCAACCGGGAACACCCTGCACCCGATAACGGCAATGGATGGACATACAATCATCAGTCCATGTTGGCTTATTGGAACGGACAATTCTATATGCATTATCTTTCCGATCCTTCGGACGAGCATATTCCTCCCTCACAAACTTTCCTGATGACCTCGAAAGACGGTTATCACTGGACAAACCCGGTGACCCTTTTCCCTATCTACCGGGTTCCCGATGGCTATACCAAGCCCGGACGCACAGACAAGGCGAAAGATCTGGATGCCATCATGCATCAGCGTGTAGGCTTTTATGTGTCAAAGAGCGGCAGACTGATAGCCATGGGAAACTATGGTGTGGCACTGGACAAGAAAGATGACCCGAATGACGGGAACGGAATAGGCCGTGTGGTTCGCGAAATTAAAAAGGACGGTTCCTTCGGCCCCATTTATTTCATTTATTATAACCATGCGTTCAATGAAAAGAATACCTCTTATCCTTATTTTAAACGGAGTAAAGACAAGGAGTTTGTAAAAGCCTGTCAGGAGATTCTGGATAATCCCCGCTACCGTATGCAGTGGGTGGAGGAAGCCGACCGCAATGACCCGTTGATTCCTTTATACAAAGAATACAAAGCGTATTGTGACTATACCTTGCCCGACGGCCGTTTGGTAAGCCTGTGGAAACATGCCCTGACTTCCATCAGCGAGGATGGCGGGAACACATGGGCGCAACCGGTGGAACGTGCGAAAGGTTTTGTAAACAGTAATGCGAAGATTTGGGGGCAGCGTTTGAGTGACGGTACATACGCCACGGTGTATAATCCTTCCGAGTTCCGTTGGCCGCTGGCTATCTCGCTCAGTAAGGACGGGCTGGAATATACGACCTTGAATCTGGTGCACGGCGAGATTACACCGATGCGTTACGGAGGTAATTATAAATCATTCGGTCCTCAGTATGTACGGGGTATTCAGGAAGGTAACGGGACTCCTCCCGATGGTGATTTATGGGTGACTTACAGTATGAATAAAGAGGATATGTGGGTGTCTCATATTCCTGTGCCTGTCCGCGCACACGCCAGCGAGCATGCTGACGACGATTTTGCCGGCTACAAAGATTTGAGCGAACTGACCGACTGGAATTTGTATTCCTTGCAGTGGGCTCCCGTATCACTGGATGGAAAATGGCTGGTGCTGCAAGACAAGGACTTATTCGATTATGCCCGTGTGGAGCGTAAGATACCTGCTACAAAAGAACTGAAAGTATCTTTCGAACTGATGGCGGAACAGAACGATAAAGGACTTTTGCAGATAGAATTTCTGGATGAAAACGGCATTGCCTGTTCCCGTCTGGAACTGACTCCCGATGGACTTTTCCGTGCCAAAGGAGGTGCGCGGTTTGGTAATTTGTTGAAGTATGAACCGGGCAAGACGTATAAGGTGGAAGTGGAACTCTCTGTTGCCAACCGCATGGTAATTGTCTATGTGGATGGAAAGAAAGTGGGGCAACGTATGTTCTTTGCACCCGTTCCGGCCATCGAGAGAGTGATGTTCCGCACCGGAGCGCAACGGACTTATCCTACGGTGGATACCCCGGCAGACTGGTATGGTATTCTGCCGAATGCAGGTGAGCAAGAACCTTTGTGCACCTATCGTATAGCTCATTTCAAGACGGCTTCTGCTGATAAGGATGCCGGTGCGGCTTTCTTGAAATATAAGGATTTCAAGCCCTATGTGGATTATTTAAACAGCATGGAGGATGAGAATATAGCCCAGGCTATTCCCAATGCCCGTGCATCTCAATGGATGGAAGAAAACATTCCTCTTTTCGAGTGCTCTCAAAAGAACTTCGAGGAAATGTATTATTATCGTTGGTGGACGCTGCGCAAGCACATCAAGGAAACTCCGGTGGGCTATGGTATGACCGAATTTTTGGTAAACCGTTCGTATGCCGATAAATACAATCTGATAGCTTGTGCCATCGGCCATCATATTTATGAGAGCCGCTGGTTGCGTAATCCGGAATACTTGAATCAGATTATCCATACTTGGTATCGGGGGAACGAAGGCGGTCCGATGGCTAAAATGACCAAGTTCAGCTCGTGGAATGCGGATGCGGTACTGGGACGTTACATGGTCGATGGAAACAAGGAGTTCTTGTTGGATATGGTAAAGGATTTGGAAGCGGAATATGCCCGTTGGGAAAAGACAAACCGCCTGCCCAATGGACTTTACTGGCAGGGAGATGTGCAGGATGGCATGGAAGAATCCATCAGCGGAGGCCGTCGTAAGCAATATGCCCGTCCCACTATCAACAGTTATATGTATGGCAACGCCAAAGCACTCTCTCTTATCGGCATCATGACAGGAGATGAGGGCATGGCCATGAAATATGGATTGAAAGCCGATTCCATTAAAACATTGGTACAGGATAAGTTGTGGAACACAGATCACCATTTCTTTGAAACGATGCGTGGAGATGCGTCCGCCGAGGTACGCGAGGCTATCGGCTATATCCCTTGGTATTTCAATTTGCCGGATGCTTCTTCCAAATACACTGTGGCATGGAAGGAAGTGATGGACGAGAAAGGTTTTTCCGCACCTTACGGACTTACCACTGCCGAGCGCCGTCATCCTGAGTTCCGCACGCATGGCGTAGGTAAGTGTGAATGGGATGGGGCTATCTGGCCGTTTGCATCTGCACAGACTTTGACCGCAATGGCCAATTTCATGAATAATTATCCTCAGACTGTATTGACAGACAGCGTGTATTTCCATCACATGGAACGCTATGTGGAGTCGCAGCATCACCGTGGCCGCCCCTACATAGGCGAGTATCTGGATGAGGTGACCGGTTATTGGTTGAAAGGAGATCAGGAACGCAGCCGTTATTACAATCATTCTACTTTTAATGATTTGATGATTACCGGTTTGATAGGGCTCCGTCCGCGCATGGATAACACAGTGGAGGTGAATCCGTTGATTCCCGAAGGAAAGTGGGATTATTTCTGTTTGGATAATGTGTTGTATCATGGCCGTAACCTCACTATTTTGTGGGATAAGGACGGCAGCCGTTACCAGCGTGGAAAAGGTCTGCATATCTATGTGGATGGAAAGGAAGTGGGACACGCCGATACATTGACCCGTGTCCTTTGTGAGAATGTGCTATAAATTTGAATAAAGGGGATGTCTTAAGATAATAAACAGACTGTTGAAAGAAAAATGAATTACAGAAAATTCTTAATAGCCGCTTTGTTAGTTATGTCTTTCGCCGTGCAGGCGAAAGACATAACTGTTACCCGCCTGACGTGTGAGATGCGCGACGGAAGAGTGACCACCTCTGATACCCCTCGTTTGGGATGGCAGATGAGTTCGCCGGAAAATGGCACGCGGCAGACCGCTTATGAGATAGAGATTCGGGATGTATGGGCAGGAAAAGTAGTCTGGAACAGCGGCAAAGTAAAATCCGCTCAAAGCCAGTTGGTTTCCTGTGCGGATGCGGTCTTGGAGAAGGACAGGCATTATACTTGGCGTGTCCGTGTCTGGGATGAGGCTGATACGCCTTCGGCATGGAGTGCCCCCTCTGATTTCAGTATCCTGACTTCCGAAGCGGCTTTCGCCGGCAGTGAATGGATTGGGGCCATTACCCGTAAGGATGCCCGCATACCCGAAGGTCGGAAATATCATGGCAGTGAACTGAAAAAGCCTGAGGCAAAGGCCGCCTGGGATGCTGTGGATACTTTGGCAAAGAAAAGTATTTATCTGCGCCGTGAGTTCCATGTGGCAAAGAAAGTGAAAGACGCCACGGCGTATGTATGTGGCTTGGGCTTTTATGAATTTTCGCTGAATGGAGAAAAAGTGGGAGACAGCGAATTTGCCCCTCTTTGGAGCGACTATGACAAAAGTGTCTATTATAATACTTATGATGTCACCTCGCAAGTGAAGAAAGGCGGTAACGCCATCGGAGTCCTGCTGGGAAATGGATTTTACAATGTGCAAGGCGGCCGCTATCGTAAACTGCAAATCAGTTTCGGCGCTCCCACGCTTCGTTTTCGGATGGTGGTGAATTATGAAGACGGAACCAGTGAAACGATTGTTTCCGGAAAGGACTGGAAGTACGATTTCAGTCCCGTACTGTTCAATTGCATCTATGGCGGAGAAGATTATGACGCCCGCCGTGAGCAGAAAGGCTGGAACATGTTCGGTTTTAAAGAGCAGGATTGGCATCCTGTCGTGATTCAGGAAGCCCCCAAAGGGGTGCTTCGTCCGCAGATAGCGCAACCGGTAAAGATCATGGAGCGTTATGATATCCGGAAAGTGACCAAGCTCACCGCTGAACAGATAACAGCCGCCTGCAAGTCAACCAAACGGACGGTGGACCCGTCTGCCTTTGTGCTGGATATGGGACAGAACCTGGCCGGGTTCCCCGAAATTACCGTCCGTGGAAAGAAAGGGCAGAAAATAACCTTGCTTGTATCCGAATCCCTGACGGACGAGGGAGCTTGCAATCAGCGTCAGACCGGCAGACAACATTATTATGAATATACTTTGAAAGGGGAGGGAGTGGAAACTTGGCATCCTCGTTTCTCCTACTATGGCTTCCGGTATATTCAGGTGGAAGGTGCTGTGCTGAAAGGGCAGAAGAATCCCTTCCGTCTTCCGGTGATCCAGAAGATACAGTCGTGCTTTGTTTATAACTCGGCTCCTAAAATATCCACCTTCGAATGCTCCAACCGCATCTTCAATGATGCCCACCGGCTGATAGAGAAAGCGGTGCGAAGCAACATGCAGTCTGTGTTTACGGATTGTCCGCACCGGGAGAAACTGGGCTGGCTGGAACAGGATCATTTATGCGGTCCCGGTTTGCTGTACAATTATGATTTGACGGGCTTTGTTCCTCAGACTCTTCAGAACATAGCCGATGCACAGCATGCCAACGGCGCGGTTCCTACCACTGCTCCGGAATATGTGGTGTTCGAGGGCCCCGGTATGGATGCTTTTGCCGAATCTCCCGAATGGGGATGTACCTTTGTGGTATTACCTTTCATGTATTATGAGACGTATGGGGATGATTCATTGATTAGAAAATACTATAACGGAATGCGCCGTTACATTGATTATATGACTACCCGTGCCAATGATGGAATCGTTTCTTTCGGACTGGGTGATTGGTATGATTATGGAGATTTCCGGGCCGGATTTTCTCGTAATACGCCTGTTCCTTTGGTAGCTACCGCCCATTATTATATGGTTGTTCGCTATCTGGTGGAGGCGGCACGTATGCTGGATAATAGGTATGATGTAGCATATTACACTCATTTGGGTGAAGAAATTAATAAAGCATTCCATCGGGAGTTTTATCACAAGGACACTCGTCAGTATGGTACGGGAAGCCAGTGCAGCAATGCCTTGCCTTTGTTCCTGGGAATGGTTCCCGCCGATGACAGACAGGCGGTGCTTGATAATCTGGTAGCGGATATAAAACGCCACGACAACCGGCTGACCACCGGTGATGTGGGTAACCGTTATCTGTTCCAGACTTTGGCGCGTAACGGGTTGAATGAGCTGATGTACACCATGCACAACCATGAAGAAGCACCCGGCTATGGTTTCCAGCTGAAATTCGGAGCTACCACGCTGACCGAGCAATGGGACCCGCGGCAAGGTTCTTCGTGGAATCATTTTATGATGGGGCAGATTGATGAATGGTTCTTCAACTCGCTGGCGGGTATCCGCACCGTTGAGGGAAAACCGGGAATGAAGGAAATAGAAATACGTCCCCGTCCGGTAGGCGATTTGACATACGTCCGTGCCTCTACCCAAACCTTGTACGGAAAAGTAGCGGTAGACTGGACCCGCGAGAATGGAGTCTTTACATTAAAAGTAACGATACCTGTAGGGTGTACGGCACGCGTATTCCTTCCCGATGAAAAAGAGCCGAAGATAGTGGAAAGCGGAACTTATTCTTTTAAGAAATAAACGCAGTTTTCATAGGAAAAGCCCCCTGAGGGTATTTGGTAAAACTAAAATAAAATAATGAACGATATGAATAAACGTACCTTTTTAAGTCTGTTACTATGTGTTTGCTGTCTGTCTTTTCTGCATGCGGAGCGTGTGGATATGCAGCAGGCAGGTGCCGATGTGCAAGGCAGGAAGCTGAACACAGCATTGATTAATTCCACCATCGACCGCCTGAACGCCAATGGTGGAGGAACCCTCTTTTTCCCCGCAGGAACTTATCTCACCGGTTCCATCCACATGAAAAGTAACATCACTCTGGAACTGGAAGCAGGAGCCACCTTGAAATTCTCGGAGAACTTTGACGACTTCCTCCCTTATGTGGAAGTGCGTCATGAGGGAATCATGATGAAAAGTTTCCAACCGCTGATTTATGCCGTAGATGCAGAGAACATCACCATCAAGGGTGAAGGGACACTGGACGGACAGGGCAAAGCATGGTGGACGGAATTTTTCCGCGTCCTTGTAGACCTTCGGGACAACGGCAAGAGAAACATCAACAAGTACCAGCCTATGTTCGAGAAGGAAAACGACCTGAAAGCCCTTTACGCCAAAACCAACGAAGACTGGCACGGCACATTGGACCGTCGTTTCTTCCGTCCCCCTTTCATACATCCCATCCGTTGCAAGAATGTACGGATAGAGGGCGTGAAGATTATCAACTCTCCCTTCTGGACCGTAAACCCTGAGTTTTGCGATAATGTGACCATTAAAGGCATTACCATCCACAATGTGCCTTCCCCCAATACGGACGGCATCAACCCTGAGTCTTGTAAGAACGTACACATCAGCGACTGCCACATTTCGGTAGGCGACGACTGCATCACCATCAAATCCGGACGTGACCTGCAAGCGCGTAAACTGGGTGTCCCTTGCGAGAATATCACAATTACCAATTGCACCATGTTGAGCGGACACGGTGGTGTGGTTATCGGCAGCGAGATGAGTGGGGGAGTGAAGAAAGTGACCATCAGCAATTGTGTCTTTGACGGAACCGACCGGGGGATTCGTCTGAAATCCACCCGTGGTCGCGGAGGCATTGTAGAAGATATCCGTGTAAGCAATATTGTGATGAGTAATATCAAGAAAGAGGCTATTGTCCTCAATCTGAAATATAGCAAGATGCCTGCCGAACCGAAGAGTGACCGTACTCCGGAATTTCGTAATATCTATGTGTCGGGTGTGACGGTCCGTGATGTGAATACCCCCATTATGGTGGTAGGCCTGCCCGAAGCGCCTATTACCGGTATTGTGATGCGTGATGTGTATATTCAGAATGCCAAGCAACGCTGTGTTTTTGAAGACTGCAAGGACTTGGTGCTGGATGATGTGTATGTGGATGGTAAAGAAATAAAATAGACTTCCCGATGAAGAAACAACTATTATGGTGCATGGCGGCACTCTCTTTTTCCGCTGCATCTGCACAAACTTATGAAACCCGGTTCGCACGTCCGTTATCCGATGTGCTGAATGACGTTGCCACCCGTTTCCAGGTCCGCTTGAAATATGACGTGGATACGGTGGGGCGTATGCTTCCGTATGCCGATTTCCGTATCCGGCCTTATTCATTGGAGGAAACGCTGACCAATGTGCTTTCCCCCTTCGATTATAAATTCGTAAAGCAAAGTGACAAGGTATATAAGTTGAAACCTTACGAATACGCCCGCCGCACGGATGCCGACGGAGAAAAAATGCTGGCATACCTTAGTGGTTTATATAGTGATAAAAGTCAATGGGAACAGCGCAGGGAGATTCTCCGCAAAGAGGTGCGCCAACGTCTGGGACTGGATGATATGCTGAGGAAAACAGTGAAGGATGCAAAGCCAGTTCTTTCCAAAATACGCAAATTTGATGGCTATACCGTGCAGAACTTTGCATTGGAAACCTTGCCGGGGCTTTATGTCTGCGGTTCAGTCTATGCCCCCCGCACCAAAGGCAAACATGCACTGATTATCTGCCCCAATGGTCATTTTGGACAGGGACGCTACCGCAAAGACCAGCAGCAGCGCATGGCGACTCTGGCACGTATGGGGGCTGTCTGTGTGGATTATGACCTGTATGGTTGGGGTGAATCCGCCTTGCAGGTAGGAGGAAAGGCGCACCATACTGCCGATGCGCACACCATTCAGGCTATGAACGGAATATGGATACTGGACTATATGCTGGCAAACCGTAAAGATATAGATCCTGCATGCATCGGCGTGAACGGTGGTTCCGGCGGAGGAACGCAGACGGTGTTGCTTACCGTCCTGGACGACCGTTTTACAGCTGCCGCCCCTGTGGTCAGTCTGGCCTCTCATTTTGATGGCGGTTGCCCGTGTGAAAGTGGCAAGCCCATCCAGTTGGCAGGTGGAGGAACTTGCAATGCGGAGCTGGCCGCCCTGTTTGCCCCGCGTCCCATGCTGGTGGTTTCCGACGGAGGAGACTGGACAGCCACGGTTCCCCGTTTGGAATATCCTTACTTGCAACGCATCTACGGTTTTTACGGTGCGACGGACAAGGTGAGCAATGTACATTTGCCGCAAGAACGCCATGATTTCGGTCCGAACAAGCGCAATGCGGTTTATGATTTCTTTATAGACGTGTTCGGCCTTGACCGGAACATGCTGGATGAAAGTAAAGTAACCATTGAGCCGGAAAACGCATTGAAGAGCTTTGGTGAGAAAGGTGAGAAACTGCCTGCCGGAGCCTTGAGATATAAAGAATGATTTTGTCGTTTATTTATTAGGTTAAGAGTTAGTGTAGAATCTCCCTCTTGCATAGCCTGTGAAGGTGAGCAAGGGGGAACTTTTTTTAGATATGGGGGATTAATACTTTTTGTCGGGTATATCAGGCCTTGTCATGCGGACTGTTAAGTCTTTTTGTACGGACTGTTACTATAGTCTTCGGCAGTGGACCGTACAGTCTGCTACAGTGGACTGTACGGTCTGCCGTAGTGAAACATACGGACTACTGTCGTAGTCTGTAAAAGGTAACCGTAAGAAATGCTTTAATGGTACTGAAAAAAAGACTTAATGGAGCTGAAGCGATGAATTAACTCTGCATTTATGTTATAATCATCTTTAATTCTCCATCCTTGTGGCGCTTTCGGTCGTTTTCTTGTTTATAGTTGCGGATTCAAACCGGTTTCTACATCGGATTTCAGCCGGGTATAATGGAAAAAGCGGAGGTTATAATAAGATAATGCGTTTCTGTAATATGGCAGCAATCTGTTGTCTCAGTTGCGGGGCGCTGATGGGCTTGGCCATATAGCCGTCGAAGCCGTTTTCCATGGCCCGTTGTTCATCACTGGCATAGGCGAAAGCGGTAACAGCAATGATAGGTACATCCAAGGATAGTTTTCGTATTTCCCGGGTGGCCTCATAGCCATCCATCACCGGCATATTGATATCCATCAGAATTATCTGAGGGGTATGGAGCTTATACAAATTGACCGCCTCTTTTCCATCCCAGGCATGTACCAGGTTATATTCTCGTTTCAAGATAGATTGGAACAGCCGGTAATTGCTCTCATTGTCTTCGGCGATCAGAATGGTCAGCTTGTCTTTTTGCACGGAAATGAGTTGATGCTCTTCCTCTTTCTTGTTCTCTGCAGCGGCAGGCTGGTATGGAATGGTGAACCAGAAAGTGGATCCTTTTCCTTCCTCGGACTCAACACCGATGCGTCCTCCCATGTGCTCTACAATTGTCTGGCAAATGGATAGCCCCAGTCCTGTACCCTGTACAAAAGAGTTCAGTTTGACGAAACGTCCGAATATGGAGTTCACTTTGTCGGCTGGAATGCCGCAACCGGTATCTTTAACATAGAAATAAAGTTCTTTGTCGCATAGTTTGTAGCCGAAGGTGATGCTTCCTTGTGAGGTAAATTTGCTGGCGTTGTTCAGTAAATTGTTCAGTACCTGCATCAGACGGTTCTTTTCCGTTCTTATGAGGCAGGAGGGAAGTCCTTTCTGTACAATCAGTTGAATGCCGTTGCTCTCTGTCCGATAACGGGTAACACTTTCTATCTCGGAGATAATATCATTCAGTTCCACGTTGGAATAACAGAATTCCAGTGTGCCGGCCTCTATTTTCGATAAGTCCAGTATGTCGCTGATTAATTGCAGCAGCAACGTATTGTTACTTTCAATGATATTGATATATTCCTGCTTTTCCTGTTCCTCTTCTGCAGCAGCAAGGATGTTTGAGAAACCGATGATAGCATTTAGCGGAGTGCGTATTTCGTGGCTCATATTGGCAAGAAAAGCGGACTTCAGCCGGTTGGATTCTTCCGCGCGGTCCTTGGCTGAAAGCAGTTCGTCTTCCATTTTCTTCCGTTCAGTTATGACTAGGGAAGATCCTACCAAAGTGAGCGGCATTCCGTTTTCGTCTTTGCTTTCCACAGCTGCCTGCGCCTCTATCCAGTCTATTTTCCATTGTGTTCCGTCATTGGCCAGCACGCGGTATTCCTCTTTTACTTTCTCTATTTTCCCGTCTGCCAGGTCACGGTAGGCCTGTATCACGCGCGGGCGGTCTTCTTTAATGATTTTAGCGAAGTATTGCTCATCCGAAACGCTCAACTGATCTTCGCTGATGCTTCCCGGCATGGCCGCCATGGCAATGGGGCGGTTGAGATCGCATAAAATGGTATGGTCTTTCAAATTCCATTTCCAAGGTACGATGTTGGCTACTTCCAGTGCCATGGAAAGTTTATGGTTCGTGGCGCTCAGCATTTGCTGCGCATTGTGCAGTTCGGTGCTGTCCATGCAGAACACATCCACTGTGTCCGGTTCGGTAGAGCAATTCAGGACAACATCATAGAAGGTGTTGACGGTCTTAAAATAATATGGGAAGGTGATCGATTTCTTTTCTTTTAAGGTGATACTCATGAAATGGGTGAATTCCGGCAAGGACTCCGGGAAAATTTCAGAGGCTCTTTTCCCTATTATATCGGATTTGGGCAAGAAACATCGTTCGAAATAACGGTTGACATCCCGATAGATGCTGTCTATAATATTTCCTTCTTTATCCCATATTACCTGTTCCTTCATGTAAAGGATAGGCATATTGTCTATCAGATTGGTATATTGTGTGTTCGTGTCTATTTCATTTTGCTGGGCGCGTCTCAGCGCTTTCAGCATTTGAATGCGTTTTTGCTGTGTCACGGCCATCAGTATAAAAGCAATGAGTACACTTAGGATGATCCATTTATATTTGTTCAGAAAGTTGGCCGGTTTGTCATAGAAGACGGTGTCACCAGGGCATAGGTCGGGATCGAGTCCTTTATTTACCAGTCTTGTGTAGTTGAATGCGGGGTGTGCTTCGTTGGGTTCATAAAAAGGTATGTCGCTGGCTTTCTTCCCATGTAGTATCTCGTCTATCGTTTTCAGTAATTGCCTGGTAAAGATTTGGTCATTATACATGTATCCTCCTACCATGCCGCCGTCATCCATACCTGCATAGCGGATGGTGAACAAAGGGGCGGAGATGCTGGCGATACTTCTGTAGGCATTAATCAGAAAATTGCTTGAAGTGAACGATTCGGTGAACCAGGTGGATACCAGAATGCCTGTGGTCTTGTCTGTTTTACGTACGGCATTATATAGCTGATGCAGACTGTTGGTACGCGAGGAGATGTATTCGTAATCCATTTGCGGGTATTTGTCTTTAATCAGCTCTCGCAGTTGCTTGTCATATTCCGGATTGGGGTAGATGCCGTCTCCCAGGAAAATCAGTTTCTTCATACCGGGAATCATCCTGCACATCAGTTGCACGTTTTCTTCCAGATAGATGGGGGTGTGCATGTAGGTGAAATTGAACTCTTCTGCCAATTCGCTCATGTGTGTCTTTTCTTCGGGGGTGACTGTATCTCTCTGCCTGTAGAATTTCTCATGGTACACATAGGGGTCGGCTCCGCATACAATGGCAGGTACTTTACCCCATAAAGATTGAATCTCTTCTCTGAAAATCAGGCTCATGCTCCCGATGAATACCAGCAGGCGGGGAGGGGTGGAACCATATTTCGAGGAAAGAATTTCTGGGAATCTCTCGATTTTAGTGGAGTCGCCTACCATAAAAAGATTCAGATGCTCTATGTAAGCGTCCATGTTCTCTATTCCAGCTATTTTATGAACAATGGGGGTGGTGATGCTGTTGCTCCAGGGAGAGGATTCGTTGTAGCTGTTCAGAATCAGAATATAGTTCCCCGTCTCGGTGTTTTCCTGTACATGGGAGGCTTTGCCGATGGTTGCAAAGAGGGTGAATATACAGGTACATATCAGTAACCGTTGTATATGGGCTACACACGTTCTTTTAAGATTTCTGTTCATTATTGATGTCCTACTCTTCTTTTATTATATAGCTACGATGCTTGTGATGCAACAAATGTACTATTAAATTAATGAGTGGACGAAGAAATGGAAATGTTTAACAAATATTAAAAGAGACAGGACGGGATGGAAAGTTTTCGTATAGGCAAATGGGAGATGATTGGATGGGAATTCCTGCCGGCCGATATGGCAGTGGGGCGCGAATGCTGATAAAGGGAGTGGGAGGGGAAGTCATTCTTTTGTTCTATTTCTTTTTTATATAAAGGAATAGTCTTATATTTATCCCGTCATCTTATTTTTGAAAAAGTAGGGGAACATCACTTAATCAGAAGTAGTTATGGAATATCACTTACGTACTAAATTGAATGGAAATATAGCAATGACTTCCTGTTTCCATGAAAACTCCTTTTTGCAGCGTGACAGGAGTCTTTATAAATTTATATGGGTGCGGCATGGAACGTTGGATGTGGAAGTGGATCATGTGGTGATGCATCTGGAAAAAGAGGAAATGATTTCGCTTACTCCTTTGCATCATGTGCAGATAAGGGGAGTGGGCGGTGAATACCTCACTTTTTTATTCAATAGTAACTTTTATTGTATTTACAGGCATGACAGCGAGGTGTCTTGTAACGGATTCCTGTTTAACGGTTCTTCCCGTGTCATGCGTTTGAAGCTTTCGCCTTCCCAGTCGGCCCGTCTTGACAGTATTGTCGATATTTTCAGGGGGGAGTGTGGAATACAAGACAACTTGCAGGAAGAAATGTTGCGTATTATTCTGAAACGTTTCATTATCACTTGTACCCGCATAGCCCGTGAAAAGTTTGATGTGGACCCGGGACGTGAGAACATGTTTGATGTGATTCGTCAGTTTTATGTACTGGTTGACAGTCATTTTAAGGAGAAGAAGCAAGTACAGGATTATGCTGATATGTTGTGCCGTTCTCCCAAGACTATTTCTAATCTCTTTTCCCTTTACGGACTTTCTTCTCCTTTGCGTGTCATTCATGAACGCGTGGATGCGGAAGCCAAGCGCTTGTTGCTTTATACGGGTAAGAGTGCGAAAGAAATCAGTGAGATTCTGGGATTTGAGGATTTGGCTACGTTCAGCCGTTTCTTTAAGAAAATGAACAAGGAGAGCCTTTCGGAATACCGGAAAAGAGAGAAGCGGGAATAATTGCCAACCTATATGGGGAAATTGCCATTTACCGGAGGGGGAAAACCACCGACCTTTGCACCAGGAAGTTAAATCTTTTAATAATGAAAGCAATGATGGCAAAATTAAAATCTCTGTTTGTTGCGTTTTTAACAATAGCAGCATCTGCCCAAAAACTGGGTATCAATCTTATCCGTGTGGCAATCCTTGTAATTTTTGTATGGATTGGTGGTCTGAAATTCTGGAACTATGAAGCCGAAGGAATTGTGCCTTTTGTGGCGAACAGTCCCTTTATGAGTTTCTTTTATACTAAGGATGCTCCTGAATATAAAGAATATAAGCTGAAAGAAGGCGAACTCGATGAAACGAAGCACCTGTGGCATGAAGAGAACAATACTTATGGGTTCTCTCATGGATTGGGTATTTTGATTATGGGGATCGGTATCTTGACGTTTTTAGGCATCTTCTCTCCGAAAACCGGTTTGGTGGGGGCCGGACTGGCTATTGTCATGACATTGGGCACTTTGTCTTTCCTTGTAACAACGCCCGAGGTGTGGGTCCCCGATTTGGGAAGTGGCGAACAGGGATTCCCTCTGCTGACGGGCGCCGGTCGTCTGGTCATTAAGGATATTGCTATTCTGGCAGGAGCTGTTGTCGTTCTTTCGGATAGTGCGGGAAGGGTATTGAACCAGTTGAAAAAGTAAAGTTGGAAAGACCGGTCACGGACATGCTCTTTTATAGGGGGGGTATATGGATGCATTCCGGCGAGAGGCAAGTATTTCCTGCAAGACATAACTATCTATGAGGCAAGTTGCATCCTGTGTCATCTTGCTGTCTGTCAGCTATTGATAATGAATGCAAATTTGGCAGATTCTGCGGTTAACCCCTGTTAAGTGCTTATCTGTCTGTGTTAAAAGAGGAAAAAAAACTCTGACAAACGGTACAACCGTACAATATTTGTCATTACATTAGCGTCATAAATGTTAAACCAAACTTGAAATTAACAAATTAATAGATATTAAGTTATGAAACAAGCAACTAAAATGGTACTAGGCGCAGCAGCAATTGTAGCAGTCAGCGCAGGTGTAGCAGGAGTAACGGCTTATTCTATGTTGAAACCCGAGCCAAACAAAAGCGTGGCTTTTAATGATGTGTTCCAACAAAATCCGAATACAAGACTCGCCGCGTTGGACGCCACTCAAATGCAACCGGTGGATTTGACTCAGGCAGCGGAAAATTCAGTGCATGCAGTAGTTCATATAAAGTCAACTCAAGAATCAAAGACTCAGACGGTTACCGTTCGTGATCCGTTCTATGATTTCTTTGGTGATATTTTTGGAAATGGCAGAGGCGGCGGTCAGCAGCGTCAGGTGCAGACTCCTGAAAGAGTGGGATTCGGTTCCGGAGTGATCATCTCGAAAGATGGATATATTGTAACGAATAACCATGTAATCGATAATGCTGATGTGATCAGTGTCAAACTGAATGACGGACGTGAATACAAGGGACGTGTAATCGGCACAGACCCCAGCACGGATTTAGCGTTGGTTAAAATTGAAGCGGATGAGCTTCCTACGATTCCCGTGGGCAATTCGGAGGCTTTGAAAGTAGGTGAGTGGGTATTGGCTGTGGGTAATCCCTTTAATATGACTTCTACGGTAACAGCCGGTATTGTGAGTGCCAAAGCCCGTTCTTTAGGGGTATATAATAATGGTGTGGAATCTTTCATCCAGACAGATGCTGCGATCAACCAAGGCAACAGTGGTGGTGCATTGGTGAATGCAAGGGGTGAACTGGTAGGTATCAATTCCGTACTTTATTCACCTACAGGAGCTTATTCGGGTTATGGGTTTGCTATTCCAACCAGTATTATGACGAAAGTTATAGCCGACTTGAAAGAATATGGAACCGTTCAGCGTGCGGTATTGGGCATCAAGGGTACTCCGATTAATGATGACCAGCAGATGATGCCGGAAGAAATCAAGAAGAAGGTGAAGGAACTGGGCGCCACCGACGGTGTGTTGATTGCTGAGATAATTGAGGGAGGTTCTGCGGCCGGCAACTTGGAAGTAGATGATGTCATTATCGGTATTGACGGAAAACGTGTGAAGAACTTTGCAGAGTTGCAGGAGGGGTTGGCTAAACACCGTCCGGGTGACAAAGTAACCGTCAAGGTGTTGCGTGACAAGAAAGAAAAGGATATCGAGATGACCTTGAAGAATGCACAGGGAACAACGAAAGTGGTGAAGAGTGCGGGCATGGATATCTTGGGCGCAGCATTCCGTGAAGTTCCTCAGGAATTGAAGAGACAATTGAATTTGGGATATGGTGTGGAAGTCACAGGTGTGACAGACGGTAAGATGAAGGCTGCCGGTATCCGTAAAGGCTTCATCATCCTGAAGGCAAACGGACAACCTGTCAAATCAGTAAATGATTTGGAAGATGTGCTGAAAGCTGCTACCCAGTCACCGGATCAGGTATTGTTCCTGAGTGGTATGTTCCCATCAGGTAAACGTGCGAACTATGCAGTGGATTTGACACAGGAATAAGAAGATTTTTAAGGTAGAAAGTTTCAATAGGTAAAGTTTAGAGGATGCACGGTAAGGGTTACTTCCGTGCATCCTGATTTTATAGTCAAACAGGACTGATAACCTTATTTTCGCAAAATATTTAGGAAAAGAAGGACAAAGATAGTCTTTTTTGATTTATTAGCTAATATTTTTCAAACAAAAATGGATGTATTCCATTTAATGTTGTAAATTTGCATCCCAAATTTGTTTTATAGAGAATGAGACAATTAAAGATTACCAAAAGTATCACTAACCGAGAGAGCGCATCTCTGGATAAGTATTTACAGGAAATAGGCCGTGAAGACCTGATTACTGTAGAGGAAGAGGTAGAGCTCGCTCAGCGTATCCGTAAAGGCGACCGGGTAGCATTGGAAAAACTGACACGTGCCAACTTGCGTTTCGTCGTGTCTGTAGCCAAGCAGTATCAAAATCAGGGGTTAAGTCTTCCTGACTTGATTAATGAAGGCAACCTGGGATTGATTAAAGCAGCCGAAAAGTTCGATGAAACCCGAGGCTTCAAGTTTATCAGTTACGCCGTATGGTGGATTCGTCAGTCTATTCTCCAGGCATTGGCAGAACAGTCACGTATTGTCCGTTTGCCGTTGAATCAGGTAGGCTCGTTGAACAAGATCAGCAAAGCCTTCTCTAAATTCGAACAGGAAAACGAACGTCGTCCTTCTCCGGAAGAACTGGCCGATGAACTGGAAATACCTGTAGACAAAATCTCGGACACGTTGAAGGTTTCAGGACGCCACATTTCTGTAGACGCTCCTTTTGTGGAAGGAGAAGACAACAGCTTGCTGGATGTGCTTGTGAACGACGACTCGCCTATGGCAGACCGTTCCTTGGTTAATGAGTCACTTGCGAGGGAAATTGATAGAGCACTCTCTACGCTGACCGAAAGGGAGAAGGATATTATCCAGATGTTTTTCGGTATTAATACGCAGGAAATGACGTTGGAAGAAATCGGCGATAAATTCGGCCTCACTCGTGAGCGCGTACGCCAGATTAAAGAGAAAGCCATTAGAAGATTGAGACAAAATTCGCGTAGCAAGCTGCTTAAGTCTTATTTAGGGTAAGAAAGATTCGGTTTCCGAAAAGAAAACAAAGCACAAGATGGAAGGTTGCTTCCGTCTTGTGCTTTTGTTCATAATATACCAATAATGCCTATCGGCTGCACTATGTGCCGCATGGTAATGGGCACATCAGCAAATTATTATAGTTAATTAATCTATTACTTTTTCGTATTTGTCCGTAAATAACTACTTTTGTCCTCTAATAAAATTATAAAATTAGAATTATGAAATCCATAAAGATTCTGTGCTCTTTATTATTGGTACTGACGGTATGCTCGGCATTCTCATTGAAAGGAAGTAAATCTGTTTATATAGTAGGCGTATCCGCATCGTTTACAGATTCATTGGTTTATTTCACGGAAATCCAGTTGCTGGACAGTGTGAGTCTGGATAAGAATAAGATGTTGCCGGAACGCTCACAATACAGTTATCAGCTGAAAAATTATCTGGAAAACGAGGAAGGGCTGACGAACCGTACTTGCTTTGTTTATTTCTCGAACAGCAGAAAGAAACTGCAGAAGACCATCAACAAGATGAAGACCAAGTATCAAAAAGGAAAGACCTTGCTGATTCGCGAAGTGAACCCCAATGCGTTCAAGTTCAAGAAACCGGAAGAGTAATCCTTTTCTTATGAAAAAGATTCTATTTCTATTCTTGGCAGCCTGCTTTTTCTTCTCTTGTGAGAAGGAAACAATCGTGATTCCTCAGCAACATGCCGGAAGAACGGTTCTGGCATTCTTTTGGGCGGATAACAGTTTGAATTCCAGTTTGCGTAATAATATTCAGACGATGATGCAAGGACTTCAGGCTATGAAGGATTCGGCTGCTTTATTGGTATATTGGGATGGTGAGGCTTCGGATATCAGTTGGCCGGAGCCTTGTATCGTAGAATATGTAACCAATGGTCAGGGGGGTATCAACAGCCTGTCTAAAGGAACGATAGATGCAATGATGGCTGATAAGAATACATCTATCTATGATTTGATTGGTATTGGTAACATCAGAAAAAAATATCCCCCTCAGACATCGACGGAGAAAACCGTCATGCAGACAGTGATAGGTGATATGATGAGTGCTTACCCGTCGGAAAGTTATGGAATAATCTTTGGATCTCACGGTTCGGGATGGTTGCCCACTATTACCGGCACCCGTTCTATAGGACAAGATGGCGGGCGGTATTCCAGTGACACAGCGTTGATACCGGAATTGGCGGAAGTGTTGCGTACGGTAAATCCTCAAAAGTTTGATTTTGTCTTGTTTGATGCGTGTATGATGGGGTGTGCCGAGGTGTATTATGAGCTGAAGGATGCTGCCAGATACTGTATCGCTTCTGTACTTGATATACCGGCAGCCGGATTTCCTTATGCAAGTGTGATGCCTTATTTGTATGAAAATGCGATCAAGGATTATTTGGGGCCAATCTGTAAAGATTATATAGATTATTATAACTATAATGGTTGGGGAACCATTTCGGCAGTGGATTGCAATCAGATGGAAGGCCTGGCGGAAGCGGTCAGAAGTGTGATTTTGTCCAATCAGGATAGCCTGAAGAACGTGGATACAGCTGATTTGCAGCAATATGGCAAAGGCAGCAGCAACTTCAAAGGATATGCCTATGATATGTTACAGTTTATTGAAAAATTGTGTGGAGGAATGGCTCCGGACGATTTTACGCAACAATTAAAGAAGACGGTCGTTTATACAGGTTATACTCATGATCCCACCTCATCCTTGTACAGAATAGATGGGGATAACTACAGTGGAATGGGTATGTATATCCCCAATTCATTCACCACTCCCAAATATTTGCTTTGGAACAATTATTTCAAGTCTTCCATAGCGTGGTATCATGCATCCGGATGGGCTGAAACGGAATCTATTTGGGGGAATTGAAGGAGAATGCAGCCAGTTGCCTTTTACTTGATCCCGAATAATAGATATAGCGGATGGAAGTACCGAATTTCCGGTATTCCTCCATTTCCACCGAGTTGTCTACTGCATCCTGCAGGGCTTGTTTAAAGGCGGCATAATGGGTGTTCATATAAGTGGCGTTGTCCAGTTCTCCTGTAACACTGTAGAAATAGCTCACACTATTATCTTTCTCATTATAACAGGTGCTGTCCAGTGTAATCGTTTCGTTCATGCGTGTGGGGCAGGACCGGTTGGTCTTTTCGGCTGTCTGTTTGAATTTACGGACTTGTGAACGGTGGTTATTATTACATCCTGCCAAAGTAAGGATGCCTAGGGCCGCTATTATAACTGTTTCTCTTTTCATTATAAATCGGTATTTTGAAGCGAAAGTAAACTATAAGTTTGAACAAAGCAAATGGATTTTTGTTTTTTATTAGTAAGTTTGTGCAAACAAAAAAAGTAAAACATGTCTCGCATTATAGATGAATTAAAACGTACAGACCACAAGCGTTATCTGGGTGGTCTTGATTTCTTTAAATATATTGGTCCCGGATTACTGGTTACTGTAGGTTTTATTGATCCGGGAAACTGGGCCTCGAATTTTGCGGCCGGTTCCGAATTTGGTTACGCGTTGTTGTGGGTGGTGACCTTGTCTACCATTATGTTGATTGTGTTGCAGCACAATGTGGCCCACCTGGGCATTGTGACGGGATTGTGCCTGAGTGAAGCAGCCACGCAGTATTGTCCCAAGTGGATATCCCGTCCCATTTTGGGCAGCGCGGTGCTGGCCTCCATATCCACTTCGCTGGCGGAGATACTGGGAGGAGCCATTGCCTTGCAGATGCTTTTGGAAATTCCCATTGCCTGGGGATCTGTCCTTACTACGATGTTTGTCGTCATTATGCTTTTTTCCAATTCATATAAAAAGATAGAAAGAGCCATCATTGCTTTTGTATCCGTAATCGGCCTTTCGTTTCTGTATGAGTTGTTTTTGGTAGATATTGACTGGCCTGTGGCAGTCCGTTCCTGGGTGGTTCCTGAGATACCCCAGGGCAGTATGCTGATTATCATGAGCGTACTTGGGGCAGTGGTTATGCCGCATAACCTTTTCTTGCATTCAGAGGTGATACAGAGCCACGAGTACAACAAGCAGGACGAGAGCTCCATTCGTAAAGTATTGAAATATGAATTCTATGATACTTTGTTCTCCATGATTGTAGGATGGGCCATCAATAGTGCCATGATCTTACTGGCAGCCGCTACTTTCTTCCGTACCCCGACTCCGGTGGAAGAGTTGCAGCAGGCGAAGTCGTTGCTTGACCCGTTGCTGGGCAGCCATGCCGGAATCATCTTTGCTTTGGCATTGCTGATGGCGGGGATTTCCTCCACCATAACCAGTGGTATGGCGGCAGGTTCTATCTTTGCAGGTATTTTCGGTGAGTCTTATCATATCAAGGATATCCACTCTAAGGTCGGTATTTTGATTTCTTTGGGGATAGCATTGGTTCTTATCTTCTTTATTGAGAATCCCTTTTACGGACTTATCATTTCTCAGATGATTCTGAGTATCCAGCTGCCTTTCACGGTGTTCCTGCAAGTAGGACTGACCTCTTCCAAACGGGTGATGGGCAAATATGCCAACTCCCGGTGGAGTTCATTTGTGCTTTATACCATTGCGGTGATTGTCTCCGCATTGAATATCATGCTGTTGCTCAGTTGAATAATGTGCGAATTTGCCCATGTGCCAATTGCCATGCGGGACCATAGCGCAGCACGTGGGCACATGGGCAAATTTTTTATTTCGTTTTGCTTTCCGAGATAATCAGCAGCTTGTCACCGGCGTGCAGTTGCAGAGAGCCATTGGGAATCATGAACTCGTTTCCTCTTTTTATCAGCATCACCAGCATACCTTTAGGCAGGTTCATATCCATTAGTCTGTTTCCTTTTGCCAGCATTTCTTCCGTCAGTACGATATCGCGGAGGTCTGTATTGATTTCCTCCGGTATCTCTACTCCGAAATCATTTCCTGTTTTTTCCAGTGGGGTATCCAGATGGAGTAATTTGGCCATCCATGAAATGGTCGTTCCTTGAACCACTAAAGACAATATGGTAATGAAGAATACGATATTGAAAATCTGAGTAGATCCCGGCACATCAGCCACTACCGGATAAGTGGCGAATATGATAGGTACTGCTCCGCGCAATCCCACCCAGGAAATAAACAGCCGTGAGTTGATGTTCATCTTTTTAAAGGGAAGGAGGCAGAGCAGGACACTGAGCGGGCGGGCGAGGACAATCATGAAAATGCCGATCAAGGTTGCCGGTATGGCGATGGACAACATTTCATGGGGATTCACCAGCAATCCCAGGCTCAGGAACATGATAATTTGGAAGAGCCAGGTCATGCCGCTCATAAAAGTAGCGATCTCCTTACGGTTTACAATGCGTGCGTTACCCACCATCATCCCTGCTATATAGACAGCCAGATAGCCGTTTCCTTTACACAGGTCGGTCATGGTGAATGTGAAGAAAATAAAGCTCAGCAGCAAGATAGGATAGAGTGACTGGTTCTTCAAGTCAATCTTGTTGATGATTGCTACCGCCAGTTTTCCCAGCAGGAATCCTGATGTGCCACCCACAGCAAACTGAATCAGGAATGAAATCAGAATATCGTCTGCCCCCATGCCTGCCGACGTGATGAACTGTATCAGGACGATAGTAAGCATATACGCCATAGGGTCATTACTTCCGCTTTCCAGTTCCAGCATCGGTCGGAGGTTATGTTTCAGATTCATGCTTTGCGAGCGCAGGATGTTGAACACGGAAGCAGAGTCCGTAGAGGACATGGTAGCCGCCAGCAGCATGGCCGTCATCAGGGACATGGTAATGCTGACATTCGAGAATCCGGAAATCCAATAAATAAAGAATCCGGTGAAAATAGTAGTAAGCAACACACCGAAGGTGGAAAGCAGTATGCCTTGTGGCAATACAGGTTTGATATCCGAGTATTTGGTATCCATACCCCCTGAGAACAGAATGATGCTAAGGGCCATCATGCCGATGAACTGGGCTTCGCCCGCATCATGGAACTGGAGTCCCAGACCATCGCTTCCGAACAGCATGCCGACCAATAAAAAAACAAGTAACGTAGGGATTCCGAACCGGTATCCGGTCTTACTCACTACAATACTTACGAACAATAGGATGGAACCTATCAAGAGAATGTTTTCTGCATTAAATATCATACTTCTGTGATCTTGTTTAATTTTTTAATATGATGTGCCAGCATCAGGCAGGCTGTGATAAACGCTAACAGATCGGATACAGGCATACTGAGCCAGATGCCGTTCAGTCCCCACCAATGAGGTAGTAACAGCAGGCAGGGTAATAAATACAACAGTTGGCGGGACAAGGAGAGGAAGATAGAAATTTTCGCTTTCCCGATAGATTGGAAGAAACTGGAAATTACAATTTGTATTCCCACGAAAGGAAACATCAGTACTCCGATTTGTAACCCGGTGCGTGCCAATGCTGTAAGTTCTTTATCGTCTGTAAACATATTAACAACCAAATTAGGGAAAAGTTCGCTGAAAGCAAATCCCAACGAAGTGATGCACCCCCCTGCAATCATGCAATATTTCAAAGTCTGCTTCACCCGGCCGAATTTGTGTGCGCCATGATTATAGCCCACAATCGGTTGCATTCCCATAGTCAGCCCCATGATAACCATTACAAACAGCATCAGCAGACGGTTTAATATGCCGTATGCGCCGATAGCCAGATCGCCCCCGTAGAGCAGCAGGCTCTTGTTGAATATAATGACAATGGCCGAAGCGCAGACATTCATCAGGAACGGCGGCATACCTATACTGAAGATATTCTCTACGATCCGTTTCCTTAATTTGAATATCCCTTTCTTGAAGCGGATATAACTTTTTTCCTGCATGAAATGGCTCAGCACCCATATCATGCCGGCAAACTGTGAAAGGATGGTTGCCGTGGCTGCTCCGCGGATTCCCCAACCGAGCCAGAAAATAAAGACAGGAGCCAGAATAATGTTGCATCCCACTGTCAGCATGGAGGACAGCATCGCCTTTCGGGGATAACCGGTGGCACGCATGATATTATTCAGTCCGATCATTACATAGGTGACAGGACTTCCTATTAATATAATCTGCATAAAGTCGCGGGCGTATGGCAACGTGTCATGGCTTGCCCCGAAGAAGAACAGAATCCGGTCCAGAAACAGCAGGGTGATGCCTCCGTAGAAAATAGAATTTATCACACAGAGCACCGTTACGTTTCCCAGCACCTTCTCGGCACCGTCCGTATCCTTCTGCCCCAGGCGGATAGAAGAAATGGTAGCGCCACCCACCCCGACCAGTGTACAGAATGCCACCAGCAGATTCATCAGCGGAAAAGAAATAGCCAAACCCGATATGGCCATGGCGCCGACACCATGGCCGATAAATACACTATCAATAATATTGTACAGTGATGTCAGTGTCATCCCTATGATGGCAGGGATAGAGTACTCTAAAAGCAGCTTTCCGACCTTTTCTGTACCCAGTATGTGCGGGTTGTTTTCTTTCATTCGCGTTTTTGTTATTTTTAAGCTTTGCAAAGTTAGGAATATGGAGGATTATTCGGACCTTTGTGGCGTTAAATCAAACTAAAAGTAATATGAATTCAACAAAAAGCATAGCAGCTTTATTCGATTTTGACGGAGTGGTAATGGATACTGAGACTCAGTATAGTATATTCTGGAATGAACAAGGACGGAAATACCATCCGGAGCTTCCCGAATTCGGCCGGTTGATAAAAGGACAGACCTTGACACAGATTTATGCCAACTATTTTGCCGGAATGGAAGAGGTGCAGCATGAAATTACAGAAGATTTGAACAAATTTGAAAAAAATATGTTATATAATTATATCCCGGGCGTAGAGGCTTTCCTGAAAGAATTGAGGGAAAACGGGGTAAAGATAGCTATAGTCACAAGTTCAAATGAGATGAAGATGAGCAACGTATATAAAGCACATCCGGAATTGAAGCAAAGTGTGGACCGTATCCTCACTGCTGAAATGTTTACTCATTCCAAGCCTGACCCCGAATGCTTTCTGTTAGGTGCGACAGTTTTTGACACCGTGCCGGAGAACTGTGTGGTTTTCGAGGACTCGTTTCATGGACTTGAGGCGGGGAACCGTGCCGGAATGACTGTGATAGGACTGGCTACCACCAATTCTGAAGAGCAAATACGCGACAAGGCAAATGCTGTTATTCAGGACTTTAATGGATTCAGTTTCGAAAAAATGAAGAATATGATGAGGTAATGTCAACTAAAACATCTACCTTTGCAGCCGTTTTTTATAAATTAAAGTAAATATGGCAGGATATATTTCAGGTGATACACGCAAAGTAACTACCCACCGTTTGGTGGAAATGAAGCAGAGAGGCGAGAAAATTTCTATGCTTACCTCCTATGATTACACGACAGCGCAGATTGTAGATGGCGCAGGCATCGATGTTATATTGGTAGGCGACTCCGCTTCGAATGTCATGGCAGGAAATGTGACCACACTTCCTATCACCCTTGATCAGATGATTTATCATGGAAAGTCTGTGGTCCGTGGGGTGAAACGCGCGCTTGTTGTGGTGGATCTGCCTTTTGGCACTTACCAGACTTCCGAATACGAAGCGGTGACCAATGCGATCAAAGTAATGAAGATTACGCACGCCGATGCTTTGAAACTGGAAGGGGGCGTGGAGATCATTGATGCGGTAAAGAAAATCATTGCTGCCGGCATTCCCATCATGGGACATTTGGGGTTAATGCCGCAATCTATCAATAAATATGGAACCTATACTGTACGCGCCAAGGACGAGGAAGAGGCCGAGAAGTTGTTGAGCGATGCACATCTGCTGGAAGAGACAGGGTGTTTTGCGCTGGTACTTGAGAAAATCCCTGCGTCACTGGCAGAGCGTGTGGCCAGGGAACTGACTATTCCCGTTATCGGTATCGGAGCCGGTGGCGCGGTAGACGGGCAGGTGCTGGTAGTATCGGACATGCTGGGGATGACCAACGGTTTCAGTCCTCGTTTCCTCCGTCGTTATGCCGATCTGCATACAGTTATGACGGGAGCCATACAGCAGTATGTGGATGATGTGAAAAAAGGGGATTTCCCTAACGAAGACGAACAATATTAAAAGTTTTTGCTGATATGTATGATGACTTCTTCTTTCCGTATGAAAAGGCAAAACTGTGGACTGGGAATATGTTTTTGTTATCCCTTTCCAATTTTTTGCTTTATGCATCACTATACATGATGCTTCCTGTGCTGCCTTTATGGATGGTGCGGCACTGGTATTGCAGTTATGCGGAAGCAGGAGCAGCCATTGCTGTTTTCGGGCTGGCCATGTTCCTTCCGGGAACATTCAACAGCTACCTTATTGATACGTTCAAACGTAAAAGTGTGTGCTTTATAGCGATATTCCTGTTTGTGGCATCCAGTCTGCTATATCCGTACGTTGCGACCGTAGGATTTGTAGCTTTGGTCAGGGCTGTCCAGGGAGGGCTGTTCAGCGTCATTACCATGACTACGGGCAGTACATTGGTGATTGATGTCACTGCTTCCCGCCGCCGCACGGACGCCAATATCGCTTTTGCCTGGGCGGGTCGTTTTGGAATGGTGGTGGGTCTTGCCTTGGGGATCTATATTTATCCTTATTGGAATTTTCACCATATCATTTATACCAGTATGGCTCTGGGAGCGTTGGCGCTGGTGCTGATTCCGGCGGTGAAAGTTCCTTTCCGTGCTCCGCTCAGCACTTCATGGTTCTCGCTGGACCGTTTTTTGCTGCCGCGCACTTTGTGGCCGGGGATGAATATGATGATGGTGGCCATTATCTTTGGGATATTGGTGGCACATATTTACAATGAATTGTTTTTTGTTTGTATCCTGATAGGCTTTGTCCTGTCTTTGCTGCTTTTGCGTTACGTGCTTTCTCATGCTTCCGGTCGTTCGGAGGTAGAGCTGGGGCAGGCGGCAATGATAGGAGGATTGTTATTGCTCGCTTTTTCCAATAGCTTGATGAACAGTTATATAGCTGGTATTTTGTTGGGGATGGGAACCGGAACCACTGTGTCACGTTTCTTTATAAAAATGATCAGCCTGCCGAGGCATTGCGAGCGGGGAACGGGAAACAATACCTATCAGCTGATGTGGGAGGCAGGAGTACTGATTGGTTTCCTGTTTGAGAATATGTGGACTGAGGGTCATCCCGATACCATTTATTGGATATGTATCGGTATCTGTGTCGTTCTGCTGCTGATGTATGAGTTCTTCACACATCCGTGGTATTACAGAAAGATGGAGGAAAAACAGTGAAATATGGCAACTTACATAAATTAATAATATAAAGAATATGGCAGACGACAAAAAGATTATCTTTTCGATGGTGGGCGTAAGCAAAGCCTTCCAGGCGAACAAACAGGTATTGAAGGACATCTACCTATCCTTTTTTTACGGTGCTAAGATCGGTATCATCGGTCTGAACGGTTCGGGTAAATCAACACTGATGAAAATCATTGCCGGACTGGAGAAAAGTTATCAGGGAGAAGTGGTGTTCTCGCCGGGCTACTCTGTAGGCTATCTGGCACAGGAACCGCATCTGGATGATGAAAAGACAGTGAAAGAGGTGGTGATGGAAGGAGTGCAGAGCATCGTGGACACACTGGCGGAATACGAAGAAATAAACAATAAGTTCGGGCTTCCCGAATACTATGAGGATTCTGAAAAGATGGATGCGCTCTTTGCCCGTCAGGCAGAGTTGCAGGACATCATTGACGCTACGGACGCATGGAATCTGGACAGCAAGCTGGAACGCGCCATGGATGCGTTGCGCTGTCCGCCCGAAGACCAGCCGGTGAAGAACCTCTCGGGAGGCGAGCGTCGCCGTGTGGCATTGTGCCGTCTGCTGTTGCAGAAGCCGGATATTCTGTTACTGGACGAGCCTACCAACCATTTGGATGCGGAAAGTATCGACTGGCTGGAACAGCATTTGCAGCAATATGAAGGTACGGTGATTGCCGTAACCCACGACCGTTACTTCCTGGACCATGTAGCCGGATGGATTCTGGAACTGGACCGTGGCGAAGGAATTCCCTGGAAAGGAAATTACTCCAGCTGGCTGGAACAGAAGACCAAACGCATGGAGATGGAAGAGAAAGTGGCAAGCAAACGCCGCAAGACCTTGGAACGCGAGCTGGATTGGGTGCGCATGGCTCCCAAAGCCCGTCAGGCAAAAGGAAAGGCCCGTCTGAACTCTTACGACAAATTGTTGAATGAGGATGTGAAAGAAAAGGAAGAGAAACTGGAAATCTTCATCCCGAACGGTCCCCGTTTGGGAAACAAGGTGATCGAGGCCAAAGGAGTGGCGAAAGCTTATGGTGACAAGCTGTTGTTCGATAACCTGAATTTCATGCTGCCCCCTAACGGCATTGTCGGTGTAATCGGTCCTAACGGTGCCGGAAAGACTACCTTGTTCCGCTTGATTATGGGACTGGAAACCGTAGACAAAGGTACTTTCGAGGTAGGGGAGACCGTGAAACTGGCATACGTGGACCAGCAACATAAAGATATCGACCCTGCCAAGTCCGTTTATCAGGTGATCAGCGGTGGAAACGAACTGATCCGTCTGGGAAACAGGGATATCAACGCGCGTGCCTACCTCAGCCGTTTCAATTTTTCGGGAGCCGATCAGGAGAAACTTTGTGGAATGCTTTCGGGTGGTGAGCGCAACCGCCTGCATCTGGCTATGGCACTGAAGGAAGAAGGCAACGTGCTGCTGCTGGACGAGCCTACCAATGATATTGACGTGAACACGCTGCGCGCGTTGGAAGAAGGTCTGGACGATTTTGCGGGCTGTGCGGTGGTGATCAGCCACGACCGTTGGTTCTTGGACCGTATCTGTACCCATATCCTGGCTTTCGAAGGAAACAGTGAGGTCTTTTTCTTTGAAGGATCCTATTCGGAATACGAAGAGAACAAGATGAAGCGTTTGGGTAATGAGGAGCCGAAACGGGTGCGCTACCGCAAGCTGATGGAAGACTGATGACGCCCTGTCTATAAAATCTTACCCAAGTGTACGAACAGTAACGTATTCTTGGGTAAGTTTGCATATACACACAACGGCTCGTCAGAAATGTATGGCAACTTCCTCAGTATAAAGACGTTTTTGAGGTTAAGAGCCTTTTTATTATACACCTATCTTATTATGCGCGCACCGCATGGAATTCCCGTCGGCCCGTGTCCCGGGGTCATCCGGCAGGATGAATGTGGTTCACCATAAAACTATAAATTCTCTTTCTATAGACCTGCCACTGTAAATTGTAACCGATTTGTAGTTTGTATATCGTTTCTATTAGCTATCTTTGCAACGTCTTTTAAGACATTAATTATAATATTAATTAATAAAAAGTTTATGGTAAAAAGAATGCGATCTTTTTTTGCGGTGGTTATGTTGGTAATCGCTGCTACTGTTAACGCTCAGGTCACTACCTCGTCAATGAGTGGAAAGGTGGTCGATCAAAGCAATGAAGCCATTATCGGCGCGACGATTCAGGCTATTCATGAGCCGTCCGGCACCCATTATGGGGCCATTACCAATGTGGACGGCCGTTATTCCATCCAGGGCATGCGTGCCGGCGGCCCTTACAAAGTAGAAGTTTCTTATGTAGGTTATCAATCAGTGGTTTACAAGAGCATCAATCTCCAGTTGGGAGAGAATTACGTATTGGATGCGAACTTGAAGGAGTCTACCGAACTGCTGGATGAAGTAGTGATAACCGCTTCCAAGAGCAGCAATATGAAGTCTGACCGCGCCGGAGCGGTGACCAATGTCGATGCGGCCAGAATGTCGGAAGTGCCTACGGTGAGCCGCAGCATGAACGATATCATGCGCCTGACCCCTCAGGGAGCCAATATCGGTAGCGGTTTCTCAGTGGGTGGAGGTAACTACCGCCAGTCTTATGTCACTGTGGACGGAGCCGCTTTCAATAATGCCTTCGGTATCGGCTCGAACTTGCCGGCAGGCGGTTCGCCTATCTCTCTGGATGCATTGGAACAGATTTCCGTTTCCACCACTCCCTTTGATGTCCGTCAGAGCGGGTTTACAGGAGGTGCCATCAACGCCGTGACAAAGAGTGGTACGAATGAGTTCAAAGGTACAGCCTATATGTATACTTCCAATACCCACCTTACCGGTAATAAGGTAGAGGACTATGAGCTGACCCGCAACCGTGACCACAGTACCACCTACGGAGCTTCTTTGGGAGGTGCGATCATTAAAAACAAGTTATTCTTCTTCGTGAACGGCGAATATCAGGATAATGTGCAGGCAGGTCCGTCGGGCATAGCGCGTAGCGGCGCCAATGACGAATGGAGCACCAACGGCATCGTGCACCGTCCGTTCGAGAACACCACAACGGTAGGCGGCCGTACCTTTGTGGGGATGAACAACATCAGCCAATACCTGTCGGAAAAATACAACTATAATCCGGGACGTTATCAAGGATACTCTTTGGAAACTCCTTCTTATAAGATCATGGGGCGTCTAGACTGGAACATCAACAACAACAACAAGATTAATTTCCGTTTCACCCATACCCATTCCAAGTATTCCTCCAACCCTTCCTCTTCCACCACTCCGTTTAAGGATTCAATCATTTATCCGGGCGGAGTAGACGGCAGTGCGGGCAAGAGCAGTTCGGGACGTACAGCGAATGCCGGTATGTATTTTGAAAGCTCACGCTACATGCAAGAGCAGAACTTCACTTCCATAGCTTCCGAATGGAATTCAAAGTGGGGTGCAATCAATAACGCCTTGCGTTTTACTTATTCTTATCAGAACGAACCTCGTACTTACGAAGGTGGAACATTCCCTACGGTGGATATTCTTGACCAAGGCTCCCTGTATGCCTCATTCGGCCCGGACCCCTTTACAGAAGGGAACTTGCGCCAGGTGAAGACCTTTGTCATTACCGATGAATTCAATTTCTCCAGCGGTATCCATAACTTTATGGGCGGTATCCAGTTTGAGTCCAATAAGGCAGTGAACGGATTCATGCAGGCGGGTAGCGGTTATTATGTCTATTCCTCTTGGGATGATTTTGTGAACAACAGAGCTCCGGCTGCTTTCGGTGTCACTTATTCCAACACCGGGGACGGTTCCCAGTTCCTGGCGAACATGAAGTACCAGCAGCTTTCTTTCTATCTGCAGGACCAGATGAATATCACAGACAACTTCAGACTGACTGCCGGGGTGCGTTTCGAACTGCCCATTTATCCGGAGCTGAAGAACAACTATAACAAGAATTTCGCACAGATTGACTTTGACGGATATCATTACGCCACAGACCAGTTGCCTTCATCCTACCAGCTGACCGCCTCCCCCCGTATCGGCTTCAACTGGGACCTTACAGGCGAGCGTAAGTATGTATTGCGCGGCGGTAGCGGTTACTTCATCGGCCGTCTGCCGTTCGTATGGCTGGTTTCGGCAGTAGGTAATGCCAATTGCGGACAAAGCACCTATTATTATAACGAGCAGAAGGACGCTAAGTACGGACAACCGAGTTTCCACACCAGCGTGGCTGATATGTTGAAAGATCCTAACTTGAACCTTCCGGCGGCTACCGATCCTGCCGCACCTTCCGGAGCCACCATCATTGACCGCGACTTGAAGATGAATGCCACCTGGAAGTCATCATTGGCTTTTGATGCAAAACTTCCCGGAGACATTGACTTTACGTTGGAAGGTATTTTCAGTAAAGAGTTCAATCCGGCTACAGTGACCAATTTGGGACGTAAGTTTAAAGGAGAGCAGGAGATAGCTCCGGGTGATGTCCGCAGAATGTTTGAGTACTCCAATGCGAACAAGACGGATGCTTATTATATCACCAATGCGGGAAACAGCGCTTATTATTACTCACTCACCGCCTCACTGGCCAAGACATTTGATTTCGGCCTGCATCTTTCCGCTTCCTACACCCGTTCTTATGCCAAGTCGTATGGCGACGGCATCGGCGACCAGGTGAACTCGGCTTATTACAACAACCGTTACTCTGTCAACGGAAATAATGACACGGAGACCGGCTATGGTACGTATGTATCGCCCAACCGTGTGCTGGCTTCCGCCGCTTACCGTATTAAATACGCCAAGAATTTCGCTTCCTCCTTGTCTTTGATTTATGAGGGTATGAACATGGGCTATGCCGGAGGATATTCCGCCGCCCGTTATTCCTATACATTCACCGGAAATATTGTAGGCGATTACGGCTCAAACAACTTGCTGTACATTCCGGCATCCCGCGAGGCGCTGGATAAGTGGAACTTTGCCGATTATACTGACAGCAAGACGGGTGAGGTGACTTATTCTGCCAAGGAGCAGCGCGATGATTTCTGGGCTTACATTAATGAGGACAGTTATCTGAAAGGCCGTAAAGGCAAGTATGCCGAACGCGGAGGAGCCATCATGCCCTGGCATCATCAGCTGGATTTGAAGTTCAATCAGGATTTCTTCCTCAATGTAGGGGGCAAGCGCAATACCTTGCAGTTCGGAGTGGATATCAAGAACTTCCTGAACTTGCTGAACAGCGACTGGGGAATTTATAAGACGGTGAACAATACTTCCTTGTTGAGCTATAAGGGCGGCGCTTACCAGTTCCAGAAGAACGGAGGAAAGAAACTGACTGATACGTATTCCAATCTGAACAGTTTCAATTCTACGTATTCCATACAGTTCAGTGTCCGTTATATCTTTAACTAAATGAAATAGCCTGTATCAGACAATACAGGAACAGGATAGAGAGGCGTACCCATGAAGGTGCGCCTCTTTTTGTATGCACATTCTTTCGTTTTCTTTTTGCTCTGTCATTTTGAAAGTGAGAGAGCCTGAATGAAAGTGACCTGTCGTTTTGTCGTAGGGGCGGGCCGGATTTGTCCGGATCAGTGGATACGGCTTTGGGAATAAGGTATGCTGAAAATAGTTCCGGCGGTTTCCATTTGCCCTTCTTTCTACAGTAATATGTGGCAGTTGCTCTGGAATTTCCGGACAGTTTTCCCCTCTTTTGAGGCGGCTTTTTGTTCTTTTCTTAACATAATTGTCATATTCCGCCTAAAAAGTACCCTTTTCGTTTAAATAATCTAATATAAATTCAATTTATATGAATTAAATTTTTATCTTTGTCTTTCCTATTGGGAATGAAATACTAACTAATTAATTTAAATCAAAGACAAAATTATGAGAAATCATCTAAAGCATTTCCTCCTGTTGGCAGTTCTGACAATCTGTTTCACTGCTACGGCTGTTGCGCAAGGAACAGTAAAAGGTAAAGTAGTAGATGCCGAGAACAATGAGCCATTGATTGGGGCCACTGTATCGGTTAGCGGTACGACACTGGGTACTGTAACGGATATTGACGGTAACTTTGTGTTGAAACTTACCTCTTCTAAGGCTACTCTTGTATTCAAGTACTTGGGATACAACGAAATTACGCATCAAGTAAAAGGAAGCAATACGATAGACTTGGGTGAGGTCAAGATGTCTCCAGATGCTATTGGTTTGGGTGAGGTCAGTGTTATTGCCTCTATTATAAAGAGCGACCGTCAGACTCCTATTCCTATTTCTAACGTGAAACTGGCCAAGATAGAGGAGAAAATAGGTAATTTGGAATTCCCCGAATTGCTGAAATCAGTTCCTTCGGTGTATGTAACCCGTGAAAGTGGTGGCTATGGTGATTCCCGTATCAATATGCGTGGTTTTGATTCGTCCAACCTAGGCGTGCTGATCAATGGTGTGCCCATCAACGGCATGGAAAACGGTAAGGTTTATTGGTCTAACTGGTCCGGTTTGTCTGATGTGAGCCAGTTTATTCAGGTACAGCGTGGTTTGGGTGCGTCAGCATTAGGTATTTCTTCTGTGGGAGGAACCATGAATATGGTTACTAAAAGTACCGAAGCCCAAAAAGGTGGATCAGCTTATTTCGGTATTGGTAACGATGGTTTCCGCAAGTATTCGGTTTCTTTCTCTACCGGACTGATGGACAACGGATGGGCTATTACATTCATGGGGGCGCTGAATACGGGAGATGGTTACGTGAAAGGTACCAATTATGAAGGATGGACTTACTTTGGAAATATCTCGAAGGTAATCAACGATCATCATAAATTGTCATTGACAGCTTTTGGAGCTCCTCAGTGGCACAACCAGCGCTCGACCATGCACTATATCGAGGATTACAAGAATAGTCCCGATGGCGGACGTTTCAATAACGGATATGGTTATATCAACGGTGAAGCGGTAGGTAGCGGTTATGGCTATAATTATTATCATAAGCCTCAGGTTTCTTTGAATCATTACTGGACTATCGACGATAAATCGACACTGACCACTTCTCTATACGGCTCAATGGCTACAGGCGGCGGACGCCGTGCACGTGGCGCGATGAGTAATTGGCTGACTATTGATAACAATACCGGCCGTCCCAAGGATGGTGCCATGATGACTCCGGACGGTTTGTTCGACTACGAACGTGCTATGGCTGCCAATGCGGCTTCTCAAAACGGGTCGCAGGTGATTTTTACCAATGCTGTCAATGACCATGACTGGTATGGCATGCTGAGTTCCTATAAGAATCATCTGACTGAGAACCTGACTCTTACGGGAGGTGTTGACTTACGTTACTATAAAGGGTATCATACAGAGGAAATTGATGATTTGCTGGGTGGTGAGTTCTATCTGCAGACCTCGCCGCTGGCATTCCAAACCAAGAACCAGTTGCTGAAAGTGGGTGACAAGTTCAATTACTATAGCATTGGAGAGATATTCTGGGGTGGTGTTTTTGCACAGGCTGAATATAATACCGACAAGTGGTCGGGATTCCTGTCGGCATCATTGACTGAAGAGGCTTATAGATATGATGACCGTGGTGGTACGGATTCAAGATACTCTGCCACGGGTGCGGATAAACTGGACAGAGTGTCCAGCCTTCAGAATTTCCTGCCTTGGAGCGTGAAGGGTGGTTTTAACTATAAGTTCAATGACAACCACAATGTATTTGTCAATGCAGGATATTTTACCCGCGCGCCTTTCTTCAACTCTGTCTTTGCAAGCAATACGGCAGCTCCCGAAAAGGATGTACCCTACGAAAAAATTACTACGTTTGAATTGGGTTATGGATTTAGCACGGAACAGGTCAATATTGCATTGAATGGTTATTACACTCAATGGATGGATAAGTCCTTGCGCCGTAAGATCGGTCAGGAATATGCCAACCTTACAGGCTTGGACGCTGTTCACATGGGTGTGGAGCTGGAAGCGACTTACCGTCCTGTCAAGTCCTTTGAATTGAAAGGTATGTTCTCTTTAGGCGATTGGAAATGGAAAGATGATATTCACTTCACTATGTATGATGAAGCGAATAATCCTATCGGAACATACGACGCTTATCTGAAAGATGTCCATGTGGGTAACTCCGCACAGCTCACTTCCGCATTGAGCGCTTCTTGGGAACCGTTCAAAGGATTTAAAATCTCGGCCGACTACAACTTCTTCGGCAAGAACTATGCAGACTTCGATCCTCAGAACCGGGTGAATGAAGCGGATGCCGGTATTGACTCCTGGAAGTTGCCAGATTATGGTACGATTGATTTGGGCATGAACTATCGTTTCAATATTACCAAAGATATCCGTGCCATCGTATACAGTAATGTATATAATTTGACTAATACGGAATATATAGCCGATGCTAAGGACGGTACGAACCATGACTGGAAAACTGCATTGGTATATTATGGCTTCGGTACTACATGGTCTGCCGGTTTTAAAGTAATCTTTTAATCTCTAAAATAGTCAATAAATATGAAGTTAAAATATAATTTAATTGCATGGTCTTTGTTGGGATTCTTTGCTGCGGCATGTGATCCCATGGACGATATTTATAATGAAATCGATGCGGAAGGTACAACGAACACCCAGACGATGGCGGAATATGTACTGACTGATGCCGATTACGAAACGATCAGCTCTGCAGCGGTGAAGGCTGCCACTTCGGATGCTGAAAAAGCCTTGGCGAATGCCGTCAAGACGGATAAGGCTCTGAACGAGTTTGCATCGGCTGAGAAGTATGTTCCTTCCATCATCGCGAAGATGCTGCCTTCATGGGGGAAAGGTTCTTCGGTAGGAGTGACCTATAACTATCAGAATACTCCTTCCGATTACGTACTGGAGTATAGGACAGTGACTAATACTTCTTTGGGTGATAAGGATTATGAGGCTTTGTGGGGTGAAGGCTCTCCCGTGAAGTTCCTGGCTCCGGCACATGCTCCAGCTACCGTATTGCCCGGGTGGCTGGCCGGTCAGTATAAGGATGCGGCAAAAGGTGATCTTGTGCTGGTGGATTACAAATATGACGATGTTGACCCTGAATTTACAGGTGAGGATTTGTACTCTCAGGACTTTGAAACGGTTGAAAAAGACAAAGATATCGTATTGGAAGGCTGGGAGCAGGTGACATTGAAAGGTGATAAAAAATGGCAGGGAAAGATCTATAGCAATAATGGTTATGCACAATTCTCGGCCAACAATTTTGAGGGTGAAGTGGATACTTGGTTCATTTCTCCGGCAGTAGCAGTGACGAGCAAAGATGCCGGACTGTCTTTCGACATAAAGTTCGGATACTATAATGCAGATTGTCTGGATGTATTGGTTTCCGATACATATGCGGGAAATGGTTCGATTGATATGGCACAGTGGACTAGCGTGAAAGACCAGTTCACTTTCCCTGAAGGGCCTGCCAACGGCTACAACGATAATTTTGTGAATGTAGGGAAAGCCGGTCTGGAGGCATACAATGGTAAAAGCGTTTATGTTGCGTTCCGCTATGTAGGCGAGGGGCCCAAGGCGAAAACCACTACTGTTCAGCTCGATAATGTAAGTATTTCATCGGCTGTATTGGCTCCGACGAATGAAAAGCCTTATAATGCATTGTATCAGTTTGACGGAACGGATTGGAAGGTTAAAGAAGATAGCAGATTGGTTGTAGTGGCTCCTGCCGATTATGACGCTATGGGAAGCCCGGGCAGTCATGATAACTTCAGCACTTCGGATGCTCCGGAGAATTATCTGCCCCAGTTCCTGGCTCAGAAATTTCCATATGCCCAGGAAGGGGATTCAAAAGCCGTCATGTACAAATATTATAATAAGGTAACGACGATTGAGGTGGACGAGTATTTGTTCAAGGAGGGTACATGGGTTCTGAATAACAATATTGAACTGAAAGAAAAAGTGAATTTTGTACATAATGGAACCGAGTGGTTGTTTGATCCGACGGTAACGAAATCATTGGCTTCCGAAGATTATTTGATTTTGGAAAATTGGGTGAAAGCGAATAAGGATGCTGGGTATATGGATGCCAAATATGGAAACTCGGAATACTGGTTCGGTGGCAGCTCTTATTATGTAAACTTCAATATCCAGTTGGCTAAACGCCGTTCGAATGACCCCGATGGGGTGGTGCCGGCAGATGATAAAGAGGCTGAGGCTTATTTGTTGTCTATGGTTCAGGAGGGTATTGAATTGATCTTGGCAACAGAGTATCCTACAGCCGGCGCGCAAGTAAGTGGGGTTGATTGTTTCTATGTCATTTCTGCAAAAGTGTATAATGGGCTTGAAACATTTACTTATACTTATACTTTTAAAGGTTTAGGAAATGCTAAATTTGAACTGCAAGGTGAGCCTGAAGTAACAAAATAAGGTTTTAAATTTGAAGATAAATAAAGGGGCTGGTCGTGAATGACAGCCCCTTTATTGTTGCTTACAGTTTATAAGTAAAGGATGTGAACTCATCGTTAGAGGGTAGAAAAGTAGCGACCTCAAGCCTGTTGCATGATATTTCTTTGAATATTTACAGGCTGTAAGTTAAAAACATAAGGAGTTAACCGGCAGGACAGTCCTTTTTCTTTTTTATTACGAAACTCTTTATACAGTTATTCCCGTCTTTGTATAAATGCTTTCTCCCTATAGAGGTGAGTGACATATTGGAACATTAACAATTTATTAGCAGATAACTTTCTTGAAATCCGCTTTTTTTCGTTCCTTTGTATTGAACTGCTTTCAACAGAATTAAAATAACTTTAAATATCAAACGCTTATGTGTAGTGAAGGATTGCGTGAAAGATATGTAAATCCCTATACGGACTTTGCATTCAAATTATTGTTTGGAACCGACTTGAACAAAGAGATTCTTATTGGCTTCTTGAATGCCTTGTTCGATGGCAAGCAGGTCATTGAGGATGTCATCTACTTGAATACAGAGCATCTGGGCAGCAAAGAGACTGACCGCCGGGCTGTCTTTGATGTCTATTGTGAAAATGAAAAAGGAGAAAAGATTCTGATAGAAATGCAGAGAGGGGAGCAACAGTTTTTCAAGGACCGGAGTATTTATTATGCTACCTATCCTATCAGGGAACAGGCTATTAAAGGGGAAATCTGGAACTATGAACTGAAAGCAGTGTATGTGATCGGTATCTTGAATTTTGCCTTGGATGATGTTTCGTCTTCCGGCTTCCGCCATGAAGTGAAGCTGATGGATACAACTACTCATGAAGTGTTTTTTGACAAACTGACTTTTGTGTATCTGGAAATGCCTAAATTCCATAAAACCGAGCAGGAGTTGGATACGTTGTTTGATAAATGGATGTTTGTGCTCAAGAATCTGGCCCGTTTGATGGAACGTCCTACTTCCCTTCAAGAACGTGTGTTCAACCGGCTGTTTGAGGCTGCCGAAATTGCTCAGTTCTCAAAAGAGAACCTTTATGCCTATGAGGAGAGTTTGAAAGTATATAGAGATTGGAACAATGTGATTAATACAGCTATTCAGAAAGGCATTGCAGAAGGTGAATGGATGAAAGCCAAAGCTATTGCAGGAAATTTGAAGAATGCCGGGCTTTCCATAGCTGAAATCGCAAAAGTTACCGGACTTTCGGAAGATGAGATAAACTCCCTTTGATTCCTCGGATAAGAGCATAAAAAAACTCCTCCGATATAGATCAGAGGAGCTGTTCTTTTTGAAGTAAAATTGAATTATGCTTCAGCAGGAGCTTCAGTAGCTTCAGCAGCAGGTGCTTCTTCAGCAGGAGCGTTAGCGGCTTCTGCTTCAGCTTTGGCAGCGGCTTCAGCAGCTTTCTTCTCAGCTACTTTCTTGGCAATTTCTTCATTTACTTTCTTTTCAGCTTCCAAACGAGCTTTTGCTTCAGCTTTCTTTGCTTCATCCAGTTTAGCCTTCAAAGTAGCCAGACCAGATTGTTTGTTGTTCTTCCAAGCTTCGAATTTAGCTTCAGCTTCTGCTTCTGTGAATGCGCCTTTGGCAACACCGCCCAGCAAGTGCTTTTTCATGTAAACACCTTCTTTTGACAAGATGTTACGTACTGTGTCAGTAGGCTGTGCACCGCACATTACCCAATGAAGTGCGCGTTCAAAATTCAAATCTACTGTGGCAGGATTGGTATTAGGGTTGTAAGTACCAATTTTTTCAGTAAATTTACCATCACGTGGAGCTCTTACGTCTGCGATAACGATTGAATAAAACGCATAGCTTTTGCGTCCGTTTCTTTGCAATCTGATTTTAGTTGCCATTTCTAAATAATGTTTTTATAATTAATGATTTGAATTAATGCTAATAACCCGTATTAGCGGGTGCAAAGGTAAGACTTTTCTTTTGAATCGCAAAGACTTGGATGAGATAAAATATAATTTTTATAAAAAGGTGAATGGACATAGTGTTAATCGCTAGAAAAATTATATATTTGCAACAGTTACAATTTAACTAAAAAATAAAAATTATGATTTCACAAAAATTACAAGACGCAATTAATGCTCAGATTGTAGCCGAAATGTGGTCGGCCAATCTTTATCTTTCCATGTCTTATTTCTTCGCTGCGAAAGGCTATGAAGGTTTTGCTTCATGGATGAAAGCGCAGGCTCATGAGGAGAGTGATCATGCTGATGTGTTGGCGCAATATGTGATGAAACGTGGCGGACAAGCCAAGGTGGGGGCTGTGGATGCTGTTCCTCAGGAATGGGCTTCTCCGCTGGATGTGTTCGAGCATGTATACAAGCATGAATGCCATGTTTCCGAATTGATTGACAAACTGGTAGATGTTGCTTCTGCTGAAAAGGACAAGGCTTCTCAGGATTTCTTGTGGGGATTTGTACGCGAGCAGGTAGAAGAGGAAGCTACCGTTCAGGGTATTTTGGACAAGATCAAGCTGGGTGGTGATGTGGCTTTGTATCATTTGGATATTCAACTTGGCGCAAGAAAATAAGCGAAAGAGAAACGAATGCCTGTTTTTTGTCTTCTGCAGATAAAGATGCAGGTGTTTATCGGAAATAGAAAGTGGGTGTGTCAAAATCCAGTTTTTGGAAATATGAATTTATAATTTGAGCATCCTAAAAGACTAAAGAAAGGGTCGCATCAAACTCTGTATTGGTACAACTTTCCGCGATAGCGTATAAGCTATAAAAAAGATAGCCGTCCGGATTTTGGGGCGGCTATTTTTGTGTCTGCTTCCATTTGCCCGGAAGTAAATCACGATATTTTTCTATAGATATTGGGAAGCCATGCGGCACAACGGTCTATAATGTCGCATAGGTATTCAAATACGTTTATACCACACCTGTGACAGGTAATGGCCAATGAATAAGTGTTATAATTACTATCTGTAACTTTTCGGAGCAGTCATTTTTGTTTTGCCACATCTCCTTGCTTTTTTACAGTATTTCTCTCAGCCATTTTTCTAATTCTCCCGTCCATTGGCGCTTATAGGTAAAGCTGTCGCGGAAACCCCAGCCGTGGCCGCCGATAGGATAGGTGTGGAGGGAAGCAGGGACTTTATTCTTTACCAGCGCCAGGTAATAGCTCACGCTGTTGCTGACGGGTACAGCTCCGTCATCGCTGCTATGCATGATGAAGGCGGGAGGAGTGTCGCCTGTTACTTGCAGTTCATTGGAGTAAAGTCTCACTAGCTCTTCTGACGGGCTTTTCCCTAAAAGATTGTCACGTGAGCCCTTATGGCAGTTGGACAGATCCATGCTTATGACGGGATAAAACAGGATCTGAAAATCCGGACGCGTTCCGGCTGTATAGTGGGTGGCTGCCGTACTGGCCAGATGTCCGCCCGCAGAGGCCCCCATGATACCCACTTTTTGAATATGCCATTCGTTGGCGTGTTCTCTCATCAGCCGGATAGCCTGATGGGCGTCGCTCAACGGTACATCATGGTGTCCGTTTGGCATACGGTATTTCAATACGGCGTATGTGATGCCTTGTGCGTTGAACCAGTCTGCCATATCGTGCCCTTCGTGATTCATTGCCAGGCGTATGTATCCCCCTCCGGGACAAGCCACGACAGCCAGTCCGTTCGGTTTGGCTGCCGGATAAATGGTAAGGGTAGGCTCACTGACATTGGAAATCCGGTTGTTCTCTAATTTCTGCTCGGGAGTGGTGATGCCGTTGGAGTTGGGGGCGCCATCGGGCCATAATTCCAACTCTACAGGTTTCTGGGCAGATAATGCGGTAGAGATTGCAAGTAAACTCATTAGTAAGATTCGTTTCATATAGCTTTTATTTTCACGGTATTTGAAAAAGGGTTATTTTTTCTTTATATGCATACTGGCTTTAACCAGCCATATGATCAGGAGGATATAGGCGGCCATTGACAGCACTTCGCTCAACGGGTTGCTCAGCCATTCTTCGTTGATCAGATTGATACCGCCAAAGCGCATGGCGGCACTGACAACCCCCATCAATGCGCCTCCGGCTATGAATCCGGATGCCAGCAAAGTTCCCTTCTCGCCACGTTCGGCATTCACTGCCTCGTCTTTGCTGCGGGTAGTGACATACCAGTTCACCGCTCCACCTACCAGCAACGGCAGGTTCAATTCCAGTGGAATGAACATACCCAGCGCAAAAGCCAGTGCGGGTACTTTGAAGTAGGTCAGCACCAATGCCAGCACAGCGCCTATTCCGTAAAGCAGCCAGGGAGCGCCTACACCGTTCATCAGCGGGTCTATTACGGCTGCCATCGCGTTGGCCTGCGGAGCTGCCAATGCGCCGGTGGAGAAGCCGTAGGTCTTGTTCAGGATCATGATGACGCCGCCCACAGTTGCTGCCGATACTAGTGTGCCGAGGAATTTCCATGTTTCCTGTTTGGCAGGAGTACTGCCCAGCCAGTAACCTATTTTCAAGTCTGTGATGAATCCGCCTGCCATAGAGAGTGCCGTACAAACCACACCACCCATAACCAGTGCAGCAACCATGCCGGTAGCACCTTTCAGTCCAACGGCAACCATTACTACTGAGGCAAGTATCAGTGTCATCAGTGTCATTCCCGATACAGGGTTAGTGCCGACTATGGCGATAGCGTTGGCTGCTACGGTGGTGAACAGGAATGCAATGCCGGCTACGAGCAGGATGGCTACAATGCTGTGTAATACATTTCCATGCATCACATCAAAAAAGAAGAACAGTAAGATCAGCAGGATGGTGAAGATGGACCCGAAGGCGATTATTTTCATGGAAAGGTCTTTCTGCGTGCGGATGACGTTTGCTTCCACCTTCTTGCCGCCCATCTCTTTGGCGGCCAGTCCCACAGCACTCTTTATAATGCCCCATGAGCGCACGATACCGATCACACCGGCCATGGCGATACCACCAATACCGATACTTTTGGCATATTCCTTGAATATAACTTCGGGTGACATTTCGCTGATGGTTTGTGTCAAGGCCGGATTCCATGCATTCAGCACTTGGTCGCCGAACAACAGGGCCATACCTGGAACAATAACCAGCCATACCACCAATGAACCGGCACAAATGATAGCCGCGTATTTCAAGCCGACAATATAGCCTAGGCCTAATACTGCTGCACCGGTGTTTATTTTCATCACCAGTTTGGCTTTTTCGGCAACCATCTCACCCCAGCCGCATACGCGGGTGGTGAAGTTTTCATTCCACCAGCCGAATGTGGCTACAATGAAATCGTACAGACCTCCTATTAGTCCTGCAAAAAGCAATGGCTTTGCCTGGCTTCCGCCTTTCTCGCCGGAAACAAGCACTTGCGTACTGGCAGTGGCTTCGGGGAAGGGATATTCGCCATGTTTGTCGCTGACGAAATATTTACGGAAGGGGATGAGGAACAGGATCCCCAAAATACCTCCCAGCAGTGAGCTGACAAACATCTGAAAGAAGTTGACTGTCATTTCGGGGTATTTGTCCTGCAATATATAAAGGGCGGGCAATGTGAAGATGGCTCCTGCCACTATGACTCCCGAACAGGCACCGATGGATTGGATGATGACATTCTCACCTAACGCGTTTTTACGCTTGGCGGCTCCCGATACACCTACGGCGATGATGGCGATAGGGATGGCGGCTTCAAAAACCTGTCCCACTTTTAATCCCAGGTAAGCTGCGGCCGCCGAGAATAATACCGCCATGGCGATACCCCATAGCACAGACCATAGGTTTACTTCGGGATATTTTTTGTTTGGTGACATGATGGGGTGATATTGTTCCCCCGGTTTCAGAGGTCGGAACGCGTTATCGGGCAATCCAACCGATTTTTCTTCTTCTTGTTTCATGTTTCTCTATGTTGTTATTTTTGAAATTTATCATAATAAATGCCCAAAAATAGTGAAAAAATAGAGAAACATCCTCATGATTTGATTAGAATATCTGAAATTTCAATCCAAATGATAGTCTCAGATAGTCATCGGGTTTCAAATAACTGTTGTTGAACGCACTGACAACGTATAAATCGCATGTGCTGATTTCGTAGAATGCGGTGATGCTTTTAGAGAACTTCCGGTACTTTTCGGGTACATCGAAACGGACGCGTTGTCCCAGAAAGATATGGGTGCGGATACGGGTGGAAAATCCGTAGTATCCACGGGGATAGCGCTCAGGTTCGCTTGTCCAGAAATCATCGCTGAATACGGTGTTGAAATAGATTCCGGTAGTCAGCGGTTCCAGCGAGAAGTCTTTGCCCAGCCAGATACTCCACGGGATATAATTCTGTTTCAAGGTCATGGTCATCTTGAAATGTTTGGATGAGTAGCGGGGGATGAAGCCCAAAAGAAGATCGGTTTCCCATTGGCCTCTTTTTCCATAATCCCAGCCTATGCCCCAGGATAACAGGCCCATTCCACCGGCGTACTGTAATTTGGTGTGGGTGGGGATCAAAGCTTCCCACGCACGCCTGTAACGGTGTACGCGCTTGTCGTATTTATGGTGCCGGTTTGGCATTTGGGTTACAATATCTTCCTCTTGGTTTTGAACGGAAGGAGAGGAGACAAGTATGCTGTCTTTGGATAAGATGGAGTAAAGTGTATTATTTTCTTGGGCTTGTGCCGTAAAAGGCAATAGTGGCCACAATAGGTTCAGAAATATCTTTTTAAAATTCAACTGTTTCATAATCGTAGGTTCCATCTTCTTTAATGGTGAATAATAAGTAGATGCGTTTGTCTATGCAGGGGCATTGGAAATACAGAACTCCGTCGTTGAATAGATCATCTACTGCGAATTTGTGTTCATGGCCGTAAAGGCAGAACTGGACTTTGGGGAACTGGTTGACGTATAGTTGGAAGATTTTTGCTACATTGTTGTTGAATACAAATTCAAAAGGTTTTACGTGCATTGCGAATACCGTTTTTTCTATTTCAGGCGACAGGTTGTTCAGTTCATTTTCTATAAAATTGAAATCGGGAACCGGTTCCGAATAATCATATTCCATCGCATTGGTATTGAGGCAGATAAAGCGTACATTTCCGGCTGTGAAGGCGAAGTTGGGATCTCCATAAATGGCTCTGTATGCGTCTTCACCTGTACCCAGGCAGTCGTGGTTGCCTAAAAGGCATACGTAGGGCATCTGGAATTTGTTAAATATGTCCCGCATCCATATGAATTCTTTTGTGACGCCGAAATCGGACTGGTCTCCTCCGTGAATGACAAAGTCTATGTCACCACGGGCATTGAGGGCTTTTACAACATCTTCGGTAGAGTTGTACCATCGTTGGGTATCACTGATCATGGCAAAGCGGATTGTTTTTTTGCCTTGCATTTTGTTTTCTATCAACTGGATGTTTTTGTTGGTCAGTTCTCTTTCTCCTGTAATATGTACATCGTATGGATGGGTTTCCAGCATGTCACAGCCACTGAAACAGAGGGCCAGCAGGACAAAGAATAATAGCTTGTTTGTCATTGTTCTCTTAAATTTGCTGCAAAGTACGTTATTTTAATCAGAATAAGAGTGGCTTATTATTGGGGAAAAATGTTCTTTTTTTCTTATTTTTTTGTCTTTACTTGGATACAGGCAGGCGGGGCAGTGTTTTCCGGATATAAAAAGAGGATGTATCAAACTCGAATCTTCTTTTGTTTTGATACATCCTCTCTCTTATGATGTGAGAATTCTATTCTGCAACTGTGCCTTTCGGGGTCATATCACCTTCTATATAAAGACGTGTCATTTCATTTTTCCCGTTTGTGCGGATAGTGATTGATTTCTTGAAATGTCCCGGAAATTTGCCGGCTCCATTATAAGTCACTGTTATCTGTCCACTTTCACCCGGTTTGATGGGCTCTTTAGGATATTGGGGAACAGTACATCCGCAAGATGCGATCGCTTGATGGATGACCAAGGGACCGTCTCCCGAATTTTTGAATTTGAAAACGCAAGTAACTTTCGGGCTAGACTCGGGGAATGAACCGAAGTTATGTGTTGTTTTCTCAAAGGTTATTTCTGCTTCTCCTTGAGATTGCCATACGGCTGCGTATGTGGTTAACCCTATAATCAACAATAATGTTGAAAGCAAAATTTTCTTCATTAGTTCCACTTTTTAAAAATTATCGGGGCTAAATTACTGTTTTTTTTATAAAAGGTCTTTAACTGTTAGTGAAATAAATGGTAAATTAACACCTTTAAAAATAAGGGACAAAGATAATCAACCCTATGAGGGCGGCAAAGATGGCGCAAATCAGTACGGCTCCTGCCGCTATGTCCTTTACGTCTCCGGCTATGGGATGGTAGTCTGGTGATACCAGGTTTACCAGGCGTTCTATGGCTGTGTTGAATGCTTCGGCAGCCAATACCATTGCAAAGCACAGGAGGATGACAAGCCATTCGGTGCGTGTTATTTCAAACCGGATGCCTGCAATGGTTACGGCGATGATGGCTGCGCAATGTATCCAGGCATTGTGTTCCTTGCTTAAAAAACTACATACGCCTTTCCAGGCGTATGTAAAGCTTTTTAGTCGTTTATGCAGTTCATTCATTTTTTTAAGTTTGGGGTGAGTTTATCCTCTGTTTACCTGTTTTACTCCTTTTACTGTCTTTATCTTTTTTACTAATGATTCCAGCTTTGAAGTATCATCTACCATTACGGTCATCATGCCGCTGAACAGCCCGTCGTGCGAGTCGATGCTGATGGAACGGAGCAGGATATCGTTTTCCTTATTGATAATGGAGGTGATATTTGTCACAATTCCTATATCATCATGGCCAACGATGCGCAGCGTGATGGGGTATTGTTTGCCGTGGCTTTTCCCAGCCCAACGCGCCTTTACGATACGGTAGGCGAAACGTGATTGCAACTCCCGTGCATTAGGACAGTCGGTACGGTGTATTTTGATTCCTCCGCTGATGGTTACAAATCCGAATACATCATCGCCATAGATAGGGTTACAGCATTTGGCTAATTTGAAGTCCAGTCCTTTCAAATTCTGATCAATGACCAGTACGTCCTCTTTGAAGGTCTTGTCGTCCTGTGCTGTCTGCATGCTGAAATTCTCGGCGCTGCGATAGACAATATCTTCCCGGTTTTCCGTTTCCTTTTTCTTCAGTTCCAGGTATTTTTCGATGATGTCGTTCGCATCTCTTGTCTCGTTGGCTATGTCCTGGTAGAACTCGGTTACGGTTTTGTATCCCAGCTTTTTTATCAGGCGCATCATCACTGCTTCATCGTATTCCAGTTTGCGGTTCTTGAATTTACGTTCTATGGTTTCTTTGGCGAACTCTGTCTGGCGGGCTTCTATCTCTTTGATGGCCTGGCGTATTTTGGTTCTTGCCTTCGAAGTGGTGACGATGTTCAGCCAGTCGCGTTTGGGTGTCTGGGTGTTTGAAGTCATGACTTCTACCTGGTCACCGCTGTTCAGCGTTTGCTTTAATTGTGCGTTCTTTCCGTTCACCTTTGCTCCGATACACTTGGACCCCAGTTTGCTGTGGATGGCGAAAGCAAAGTCCAGTACGGTCGCTCCTTTCGGCATCTTGTACAAGTCACCTTTGGGGGTGAATACGAATACTTCGTCTTCGTATAATTCCAGTTTGAACTGGTCCATCACTTCCAGGTCACTGTCGGCGTTCTCCAGTGTTTCCCGGATGGAGGTCAGCCATTCATCCAGACCGCTTTCTCCTTTTACGCCTTTGTAACGCCAGTGGGCTGCCAGACCACGTTCCGCTATCTCGTCCATGCGTTCGGTGCGTATCTGTACTTCCACCCATTTGCCTTCAGGCCCCATTACAGTGGTATGCAAGGATTCGTATCCGTTACTTTTGGGTACGGAGAGCCAGTCGCGCAGACGTTTGGGATTGGGCATATACATATCGGTCACAATGGAATATACCTGCCAGCATTCTTGTTTTTCCTTGTCGACGGGAGAGTCCAGAATGATTCGGATGGCAAACAAGTCATACACTCCTTCGAAGGGACATTTCTGTTTCTTCATTTTCTGATAGATGGAATGGATGGACTTGGTACGCCCTTTCATGTGGAACTTCAATCCTGCTTCTTCCAGCTTATGCTGTATCGGTTCGATAAAGGCGGCTATGTATTTGTCACGGGAGGCTTTCGTTTCGTTCAGTTTGTCCTTTATATGATAATATACGTCGTGTTCAGTATATTTCAAGGAAAGGTCTTCCAGCTCCGATTTCAGTTTGTATAGCCCCAGCTTGTGTGCCAGCGGTGCGTACAGATAGGCAGCTTCGTTGGCTACTTGGGTGCGTGCTTCTATATTGGGAGTCTCCTTTATCTGTCTCATCAGGTTCACGCGGTCTGCAATGATGATCAGAATAACACGCATGTCTTCGGCAAAGGAGAGCAGCAGGTTGCGGAAATTTTCCGATTCTATGGTAGGGCTTTTGGAGTATAGCTCATTGATTTTCACAAGACCGCGTATGATCCCCGCTACATCCTCTCCATATTCCTGTTGTACAGATGCTAAGGTGCATAAATGGTTCTTTACCGATTCGTGCAGCATGATCCCCAGGATGGAAGCCCGTTTCATCCCAATTTCCTCGGCCACGATGACAGCGGTCTGCATATCTTTGATGATAGGATTCATTCCGAAACAATTTCGTGGCAGGTTACCTTCGGCAACTGCTTTTATGAGGTGTATTTTTAACTTATGGCAATCACCCTTCTGCAAGGTGTCGCCGGATAATTGCAGCAATCGTTTATAGAGGGCGAACAGTTGCTCACGCTCTTTGGCTGTGAAAAATGCTTTTTCTTCCATAACACGTGAAATCTTTTCGAGGGTAAAGGTAGTTTTTTTCTTTATTTATTAGGTAGTGTTCTCGCATTTTTTTGTATTTTTGGGCAATTAATAGTGAAAGAATAAGGTAACAATTTATTTAAACCATATAAAATCATGTACTTATGTTAACACCTGAAGACAAAGACTTATTAGTGAAAAAAGGAATTTCCGAGCAGCAGATTGCAGAACAACTGGCTTGCTTTGAAAAGGGTTTCCCATTTTTGAAGTTGGATGCAGCCGCTTCTGTTGAAAAGGGAATCATGGCTCCCGCCGAAAATGAAATGAAAAATTATTTGGAAGCATGGGATACATATAAGGAAGGGGAGAAAACCATCGTGAAGTTTGTACCCGCCTCTGGTGCTGCCAGCCGCATGTTCAAGAATTTGTTCGAATTCCTGGGGGCTGATTACAATATTCCGAAGACTGATTTCGAAAAGAAATTTTTCGACCATATTCATAGCTTCGCATTCTACAATGACTTGAATGCGGCTTGTATGGATAATACAGGAAAGGATATTGATGCTTTGATGGCCGGGAAGGAGTATAAATCTATAGTAGCCAATCTGCTGGAAGCTGCCGGCTTGAACTATGGGGCATTACCGAAGGGGTTGTTGAAATTCCATCGGTATGCGGATGGTGTGCGTACACCGCTGGAAGAACATTTGGTGGAGGGTGCGTTGTATGCGGCAGGCAAGACCGGAAAAGTGAATGTGCATTTCACCGTTTCTACGGAACATCGTGAGTTGTTCACAAAGCTGGTGGAAGAGAAGGTTGCCGTTTATGCAAAGAAATACGGGGTGGAATATGATGTGTCGTTTTCTGAACAGAAGCCGAGTACGGATACGGTTGCTGCCGATATGGAGAACAAACCTTTCCGCGATAAAGGCAAGCTGTTGTTCCGTCCGGGGGGGCACGGTGCGCTGATTGAGAACCTGAATGATTTGGATGCCGATGTTATCTTTATCAAGAATATAGATAATGTGGTTCCCGATCGCTTGAAAGAGGATACTGTTACGTATAAAAAGCTGATTGCGGGGGTACTGGTTACTCTGCAGAAGCAGGTATTTGAATATTTGGAATTACTGGATGGCGGTAAATATACACATGCGCAGCTGGAAGAGATCATTCGTTTCTTACAGCAGACTTTATGTTGCCGCAAACTGGATATCAAGGATCTGGAAGATGCCGATCTGGTTATTTATCTGCGTAAGAAGTTGAACCGTCCGATGCGTGTATGCGGTATGGTGAAGAATGTGGGTGAACCGGGAGGCGGCCCGTTCCTGGCTTATAATGCGGATGGTACTGTTTCATTGCAAATTTTGGAAAGTTCTCAGATTGACATGAATGATCCGGTCAAGAAAGAGATGTTCGAGAAGGGTACTCACTTTAATCCGGTGGATTTGGTGTGTGCGGTACGCGATTATAAAGGAAACAAATTCGACTTGGTGAAGTATGTGGATAAGGCTACAGGTTTTATCTCTTATAAATCAAAGAACGGTAGAGAACTGAAAGCATTGGAGCTTCCGGGCTTGTGGAACGGCGCAATGAGTGACTGGAACACTGTTTTTGTTGAAGTGCCGTTGAGTACCTTTAATCCGGTGAAGACTGTGAATGATTTGTTGCGTGAACAGCATCAATAATTCCTTTTTTTATTATAGACTACATGGATTTATACAGATCGGACGATTTGTGTAGGTCCGTGTAGTTTTTTGTGAAATTAATTTATATACCCTTGATTACTAACCTATAATTAAAAAGAATGAACCTGCTGACCTTTATTGCCCCACTGGCTGTGGCGGCAACTTTTATGATGCCGGCCGATGCTGCAAATCACAAAGAATTACCGGCATTGGGGAATACTCATATTCAAGTATTCGACAAAACCCCTGTTTGTTTTCGTCCCGATTCTTTCCCTAATTATACTCCTGCCAATGCTGACGGAGTGATCCGTCTGGTAAACGGGCGTATCATTTTAAAGAAAATAACCTTACCCGATTATAAAAGGGATGTGGATGTTACCCTGAAAGTAACTGTAGCTTCCAATGGTGACCGTTGGGATAAATCTGGATCTTGTTTTGTGCTTCCCAAAGAATCGGTGATTAATCTGATGAATATAGCCGAAGGCAAGAGGGCGTTTCCTGCGGTAGACAGTACCAAATATGAAAAAATGATTGGTATTGTTCCGGGTCAGGATTATGTGCCTACCCTTGAACTGATGCGTTTTATGACCCCGTTCGGTGTGGGGTATTATAGTTCGGATAATGATTCTTTGAGCAGCAAGAGGCGTCCTGTATATATCCCGAAATGGGAAAAGAGTGTGACTTGGGTGCAGGATATTACCGATCTTTATCCGGCATTGGAGAGAGAGGCATACGTGGGAATTTATATTGATACATGGACTGCCGAGGGGTATGTGGCCAGTATGGAATTGGATGTGAAGGAGAGTAAGATCACTTGCGACGTGATGCCGGAGCGCCGTGTGAAGCCTTTGATGAATACGGTGTATTATATCGGACAGACTTATCCGGATATTTTCTCACGCAAAGATGTGGTGATGGATTTTGATATGCCGAAAGCTGCCAAGAATGTTCGTTTGAAGTATATTGTAACAGGTCACGGAGGACATAGTGGCGGAGATGAGTTTGTGGAGAAACGGAACATCGTGTCTGTTGATGGCAAGGAGGTGTTGAATTTCATTCCTTGGCGTGATGACTGTGCTTCTTTCCGCCGTTTTAATCCGGCCACGGGAGTATGGCTGATACCACGAGTTGCCGCATATATAGGTGATAAGGGGTATACGACAAAAGAGATTGAAGAACCTTTGGCTTCTTCGGATTTGTCCCGTTCCAATTGGTGTCCGGGTAGCGATGTGATGCCTGAGGAGGCTGTTATTGGTGACTTGCCGGCCGGTAAACATTCTTTTAAGGTAAGTATCCCTGAGGCACAACAGGTAGATGGCAATAAATTGAATCATTGGCTGGTTTCAGCTTATTTGGTTTGGGAGGAATAACTTTTCCCGATTATTAATAGCTGCTGGAGCGGTTTGAATCTTTCCGAATATGAATGGTGAATTTCTTTCGGAAGGATTCAAAGCCTCTTTGCGGTAAATGGACATTATTTGTTTTTTCTTTTCATGCTGCGGATGATTTCTTTGTCCTCCGTGCTTACCCGATAAGATTCTATGATTTTTTGTAGTGCCTTATTGTAAGTAAAGTCATCTAAATGATTTTCCTTCAGATAGTTCATCGTTTTTTGAGGAAACTTGACATAACATACGGATAAAGCCCATGCTACAGCCATCTTCACATAATATCCTTCGTGACTGATCCGGTCCATCCATTGCAATACGTTGTCTATATACTCTTCGTCAATATAATGAGCCATTGCCATTACTACTCCGAAACGTATTTCATATTCTTTGTCGGATTTCATCCGGTCTTCCAAAAATAGCCAGACCCTTTTCTTGTTCTTGTCCACAAACCGTTGTTTGCCGTAAAAGTCAAAGGTGTCACAAACAGACCAACTGTTGATGATGGCAATAAACCGGGCAACCAGTGAAAGATATGCTTGCGTGTCTTTCATTTTCAGATTACTTATTACCATACCTTGTAGCATACGTTCCTCCATATAATAAGTATCCGCAGTCTGTAGATAACTCTCCCAGTCATCTTTGGCAATTTGTGCTCCTAACCGCCTTAGGGCAGGGATGCGGATACCCAATACATTTTCTATTCCCGGATGCAGCGATTCGGTAAACTTTTTATTTCCATTTTCTGCCAGTTGCAGCAAATTTTCTTTTATGGTCAATCCATTGATACGATATTCGTCCATTTTGTTTTTGTAAGATAGGGTTAGATTTTCAGTCCCATGATATAATCGTTCATATAATATCCGTTGCCTATATGGAAATCTCCTTCTGCAACTTTTTCCATTCCCAAATGTTGGTAGAATTGTAAAGCCTTATTGTTACGGTTTACATTCAAATGCATTTCGCAAGGTCCGGGATGGATTTCTTTAATTGCTTTGACGGCCTGCTCAAATAGTGCTTTGCCCAACCGGCAACCTTGAAAAAGGGGAAGTACATAGATTTTCTGCAGATGAAATAAATGTTCTCCTTCGGGCTGTATGGAAACATATCCGGCAGCTTCTCCATCTTTGTAAGCTATGTAATAGATGTGCCCTTCCTCTTCCATTTGTTTACGCAGGTTTTTCGGAGAGTACATCCAGTCCATCATGTAATCCAATTGTTCTTTTGAAAGAATTTCCCGGTAGGTAGCCGGAAACACGATCTGAGCCATCTCGTTAATCAACTGAATATCATTGGTCGTTGCCTTTTTTATGGTAAACATGATCTTTATATCTTTTTAGTGTTATAACGAGAGGCAAAGATAAACTTTTTGCAAGAAAAAAAGGGGATTCCTTTCTTTTTCTTGTTTAAATATTAATTTATGCAAAATAGTAGAACTATGTAATACAAGGTACTTGTATAATACATATATTTGTGCCAAACAAAGTATTATAGATTATGAATGTAGACAATGTACGATCTCAGATGCGCAAAGGAATGCTGGAATACTGCATTTTATTGTTGTTGCACAAAGAGCCGTCATATGCTTCGGATATCATTCAAAAATTGAAAGAAGCCCGGCTCATTGTAGTAGAAGGGACGCTTTATCCGCTGCTTACCCGGCTGAAAAACGATGACCTGCTCTCATACGAATGGGTAGAGTCCACTCAGGGACCACCTCGTAAATATTATAGTCTCACTCCTCAGGGTGAAACATTCCTTAGCGGACTGGAGGCTGCTTGGGAGGAGCTGGCGAATACAGTGAATCATTTAAAAAACAATTAAAAACAGGATACAATGAAAAAGACTTTAACCATAAATTTAGGAGGTACCGTTTATCATATAGACGAAGACGCTTACCATTTGTTGGATAACTATTTAACTAACCTGCGTATTCACTTCTGTCGTGAGGAGGGAGCGGAAGAAATTGTACATGATATAGAATTACGTATCTCTGAGCTGTTTACCGACCGTTTGAATGAAGGTAAACAGGTTATTACCATTGAAGATGTGGAAGAAATCATAGCCCGGATGGGTAAACCCGAAGATCTTTCCGATGAAGAAAGTGGAGAAGCATCGGGTTCGGAAAAACAAAAAGGAACCACTATGCGCCGCTTGTTTCGTGATCCGGACAATAAGATACTAGGTGGAGTGGCTTCCGGACTGGCTGCTTATATGGGATGGGATGTTACTTGGGTACGTATCATTCTATTGGTTCTTGGTTTCTTTGTTCATGGGGTGATATTGGCTTATATCATAGCGTGGATTATTATTCCTATGGCGCGTACCGCTCCCGAGAAACTCGCCATGAAGGGGGCTGCTATTAATGTGGAGAATATAGGCAAGACTGTAACAGACGGATTTGAAAAAGTGAATGATTATGTACGCTCAGACCGTCCTAGGAGTATCTTGCAAAAGATAGGGGAGGGGATTGTGTCTGTGGCAGGGTTCCTTATCAAGTTCCTGCTTGTTTTCATTGCTATTTGCTGTGCGCCTGTATTGTTTGTATTATTGATTGTCTTTTTTGCATTGCTGATGGCGGCTACGGGACTGATTGCTGCATTGCCGGCTGTGCTTTATGAGATGCTGCCTGCGGTTAATTGGGCTACGGTGGGTAGCTCTCCGGGGGTGACTGTCGCTATGTCCGTAGCAGGTATTCTGGTTATCGGTATTCCTATTATAGGACTGATACACATGCTGATGCGTCATTTTGGAGGTTGGCAACCCATGTCCATTGTAACCAAAATTATATTTATCGTATTGTGGCTCATCGCGTTGGGAGTGGGTGTTTTCTTTGTACTGAATGATCCAAATATTGCTTCAATGATATCGTATAGTTTATAAAATACACTATCTTTGCAGATGGAAAGTTGGGAATCAAGAGGTGTCTTGTTCTCAACTCTCCGTTTTTTGTAAGGAATATCAAACATATATAAATACTATGACTAAGAAGATTTTATTGCTGGGTTCTGGCGAATTAGGTAAGGAATTCGTCATTGCGGCAAAACGTAAAGGGCAGTATGTTATTGCTTGCGACTCTTATGCAGGTGCTCCGGCCATGCAGGTGGCTGATGAATTTGAAGTGTTCAGTATGCTTGACGGTGATGCGTTGGATGCTGTGGTAGCCAAACACAAGCCGGATATAATTGTGCCTGAAATTGAAGCTATCCGTACCGAACGTCTGTATCATTTGGAACAGGAAGGTATTCAAGTAGTGCCGAGTGCCCGTGCAGTGAATTTCACGATGAACCGCAAGGCCATTCGTGATTTGGCAGCTAAGGAATTAGGATTAAAGACAGCCAAGTATTTCTATGCCAAGTCTTTGGAAGAATTGCAGGAGGCCGCAAAAGAGATTGGCTTTCCCTGTGTGGTGAAACCTTTGATGTCTTCATCCGGCAAAGGCCAGTCTTTGGTCAAGAGCGCGGATGAGTTGGAACAGGCATGGCATTATGGATGTGAAGGCAGTCGTGGAGATATTAAAGAATTGATCATTGAGGAATTTATTCAGTTCGATAGTGAGATTACTTTGCTCACCGTCACTCAGAAAAACGGTCCAACTTTGTTCTGTCCGCCTATCGGACATGTACAGAAAGGGGGAGATTATAGGGAAAGTTTCCAGCCGGCGCACATTGATCCCGAACATTTGAAGGAGGCACAGCGTATGGCCGATAAAGTGACGGCGGCTTTGACCGGTGCGGGAATCTGGGGAGTTGAATTTTTCTTGAGTCATGAAAACGGAGTTTATTTCTCCGAACTTTCTCCCCGTCCGCATGATACCGGAATGGTGACTTTGGCAGGTACTCAGAATTTAAATGAGTTTGAGTTGCATCTGCGTGCGGTGTTAGGACTTCCTATCCCTGAAATTACACAAGAACGCATAGGGGCCAGTGCAGTGATTCTTTCTCCAATTGCCAGCAAGGAAGCTCCCCGTTATCGTGGTGAAGAGGAAGTTTGTAAGGAGACAAATACTTATCTCCGTATTTTTGGTAAACCTTATACAAAATTGAACCGCCGTATGGGAGTTGTGGTTTGTTATGCTCCTAATGGCAGTGACTTGGACGCTTTGCGTGACAAGTGCAAGGCTGCTGCTGCAAAGGTAGAGGTGTATTAATATCTTGTATTGATGGATATAAAATAAAGGTCCGGGCTTTTCCAAGTCCGGACCTTTTGTTGTTCCAAAGGTGTGCTTCCCTGAAACAAGGTTTTATAGTTTTTCTTTTTAAAAGAAGGGCGTAGGGAGACTTTTTTCTGTAGGGAGTGTGGCCTTGTAATCAGATTCATCCTTAAAATATTTTATTCGGATTCCTAAACCTTTCCTGACGTATGGTTAAGGGTTTTCTTCCTGCCTGTTTTATCTCCGCAAGCCTTTGGAGTTATCTCCATAAGCTTTGGAGTTAACTCCATAGCCTTGGGAGATAACTCCAAAGGCTATGGAGATAGAATATATCCGTATAAAAAGGTTTAATCTGAAGATAGAAAAGGCTTATACAATAGGGAGGATATGAGCATTCGTTTAATTCCGTTAGCGGGTTATTGCTTTTTTCATCCCTTCCGGTCCTTTGGACTTCATGAGGCGGAAAGATTGGTTTAGTCATTCTTTCTTTTCTTGGTCCGGATTTGTAATGACTTCTTCGTCTTCCGGATAACTCCTGTTATCTTCTTCTTCCTCGTCAATGAAAAGTTCCGGTTGTTGAGGGCCTTTGTGTCTGAACAATATAGCTGCGGCTATTCCGGCCGCTGCGCCCCCCAAGTGTCCCTCCCAAGAAGTGGTGGAGGAAGCGAACTGCGGGAACATGTTCCATACCAGGCTGCCATATAGAAAGGTGACAAGCAATGACAGGGCTACTAAAGGAACGTGTTTGCGGAGAATGCCGCTGAAGAACAGAAAGAAGGCGAGTGAATAAATTATACTGCTGGCACCTATATGCCATCCAGGCTTGCCTATTATAAATGTAAGTATTCCACTGACTATCCAGATGAAAAAAAGTATACCAATGCCCAAATCACGATAAAAGTAGAGCAGACACCATAATAAAAAAAGAAGAGGGAAAGTGTTCGCAAATAAATGTTCCCAATCGGCGTGTATCAACGGAGAAGTGAGAATCCCCATTATTCCTTTGGTTTCTTTGGGATATATGCCCCAGGTGATAAAATCCCAATTCATGACACTTTCCATTGTACGCAGGGTGTACAGAATGAAAAGAAGTAATAACGGAAGAGCAAAAGCCAATAGAATTTTTTGAATTTCAAGTTTCATTTTGTCATAATTATGCTGATTTCTGTGCAATACTACGGATATTTGAGCGAAAAATGAAAAATATTTTGCTATTTAATTTTGCTTTATCCATTTAATTACTAATTTTGAGCGTTGCATACAAAAATAATATGTGACACAAATTGATATGGAAATTTGATTTATAACCTTAAAATAACAACTATGAGTTACTTACGATTTGACAAGACTCTTATGACGAACCTCGGGGAATCATTACCGAAAGAAATTCTCCGCACAAACCGTTCAGGGGCTTACCATTGTACAACCATTGTTGATTGCAATACGAGAAAATATCATGGATTGCTTGTCATTCCGGTGCCTGAGCTGGATGATGAAAACCATGTATTGTTATCGTCGTTGGATGAAACAGTGATACAACACGGCGCTGAATTTAACCTGGGGCTTCATAAGTATCAGGGTGACAATTACAGTCCCAGGGGACACAAGTATATCCGGGAATTCGAGTGTGAGAAAGTTCCTACCACTATATACCGGGTAGGTGGTGTGATTCTGAAGAAGGAAAAGCTTTTCGTTCATCATGAAAATAGAATTTTAATCCGTTATACTTTGCTGGAGGCACATTCGGCCACTACGTTGCGTTTGCGTCCGTTTCTGGCTTTCCGCAGCGTCCGTCAGTATACTCATGAGAACGCACAAGCCAGCCGTGACTATCAGGAGGTGGACAATGGGATCAAGACATGCATGTATCCGGGCTATCCCGAATTATATATGCAATTGAACAAGAAGAACGAATTCCACTATCAGCCGGATTGGTATCGGGGAATTGAGTATCCCAAAGAGCAGGAGAGAGGATATGATTTTAATGAAGATTTGTATGTTCCGGGTTATTTTGAAGTGGACATAAAGAAAGGTGAAAGCATTGTCTTTTCAGGAGGTGTTTCCGAGGCCGGTACCCGTACATTAAAGAGAACCTTTGAAGAGGAGGTGGAAGAACGTACTCCGCGTGATAATTTCCAGCACTGTCTGATAAATGCTGCCCATCAGTTCTTAAATAAACAGGGAGATGAGTTTTATATTCTGGCAGGATATCCGTGGTTTAAATGCCGTGCGCGCGATATGTTTATTTCCCTGCCGGGACTGACATTGGCGATTGATGAAGTGGCTAAGTTTGAAATGGTGATGGAAACGGCCCGCAAGGCAATTCATGACTTTATTAATGATGAGCCTGATGATGTTAAAGTGTACGAAATGGAGCATCCTGATGTTTTGCTTTGGGCGGTGTGGTGTATCCAGCAATATGCCAAGATGGTGTCGCGTGACCAATGCCGTGAGAAATATGGTACATTGTTGCAGGACATTATGGAATACCTTCGCCGGGAGAATCATCCGAACCTTTTCTTGCATTCAAACGGTCTGCTATATGCCAACGGAACGGAAAAGGCTATCACATGGATGAATTCTACCGCAAACGGACGTCCTGTGATTCCTCGTACAGGCTATATCGTAGAAATTAATGCTTTGTGGTATAATGCCTTACGTTTTACAAATGAACTGTTGGGCGAAGGTGGAAACAATAATTTGGCTGAAACGTTAAATGTATTGGCAGAAAAGACGGGAAAGGCTTTCGTGGATACTTTCTTGAATGAGTATGGTTATTTACTGGATTATGTGGATGGCAATATGATGGACTGGAGCGTGCGTCCGAACATGATATTTACTGTAGCATTCGACTATTCTCCGCTTGATGCCCGTCAGAAGAAAGGGGTGTTGGACATTGTGACCAAAGAACTGCTTACCCCGAAAGGGCTCCGTTCGCTCAGCCCGAAGAGTGGCGGTTACAACCCGAACTATGTAGGTCCTCAGATGCAGCGTGATTATGCTTATCATCAAGGTACCGCATGGCCTTGGCTGGCTGGCTTCTATTTTGAAGCTTACCTTCGTATTTATAAGATGAGTGGCATAGGATTTGTGGAGCGTCAGCTGATAGGCTACGAAGACGAAATGACTTCTCATTGTATTGGCTCTATACCTGAACTGTTTGATGGTAACCCGCCTTTCAAAGGTCGTGGAGCTGTATCATTCGCTATGAATGTGGCAGAGATATTACGAGTATTATATTTATTGAGTAAATACAATTATTGAAAGGAGGGACCTGTATGAAAGTATTAATGTTTGGATGGGAATTTCCTCCCAAAATATATGGTGGTCTTGCTGTAGCATCTTACGGTATAACAAAAGGTCTGAGTCTGCAAGGTGATATGGAAACAACCTTCTGTTTGCCCAAACCTTGTGGCGACGAAGAAAAGTTTCTGAACATTATAGGCATGAACCAAGTGCCCATTGTGTGGCGTGATGTGGATTATGATTACTTAAAGTCACGTCTTTCGACTTCGACTCCGGAACAGTATTATGCTTTCCGTGATCATATCTATTCTGATTTCTCATATATGCACGTCAATGATCTGGGGTGTATGGAGTTTGCCGGCGGCTATCCGGGAAACCTTCATGATGAGATCAATAACTTTTCTATTATTGCCGGTGTGGTTGCGCGCCAGCAAGAATTTGATATTATCCATGCGCACGACTGGCTGACTTATCCGGCTGGTGTGCATGCCAAGCTGGTAAGTGGCAAACCTTTGTGCATCCATGTGCATGCTACTGATTTTGACCGTTCGCGCGGTAAAGTGAATCCTACAGTATATGCTATGGAAAAGAATGGCATGGATCATGCCGACTGTATTATGTGTGTGTCCGAGCTGACCCGTCAGACTGTTATTCACCAATATCATCAAGACCCGCGCAAATGTTTTGCCATGCACAATGCCGTTTATCCGCTTTCGCAAGATTTGCTGGACATTCCTCGTCCTGATCACTCGAAAGAAAAAGTGGTGACTTTCCTGGGGCGTATCACGATGCAGAAAGGACCCGAGTATTTTGTGGAAGCCGCCGCATTGGTCTTGAAGCGTACCCGTAACATCCGTTTTGTAATGGCAGGATCGGGAGACATGCTGGACGCCATGATCAATCTGGCTGCGGAACGAGGTATTGCAGACCGTTTTCATTTCCCGGGGTTCCAGCGTGGGCGTCAGGTTTATGAAGCATATAAAAACAGTGATGTATTCGTAATGCCTTCCGTGTCAGAACCTTTTGGTATTGCTCCTTTAGAGGCTATGCAGTGCGGAACTCCTTCTATCATCTCAAAGCAATCGGGTTGCGGTGAAATTTTGGATAAAGTAATCAAGACAGATTATTGGGATATCAACGCTATGGCCGATGCCATCTATTCTATTTGTACGAATCCTTCTCTTTTCCAATATCTGCAGGAAGAAGGAAAGAAAGAGGTGGATGGCATTACATGGGAGAAAGTCGGCTTGAGAATCCGTGCTCTCTATGAGCAGGTGTTAAAAAACTATGGTAAATAATAAAACAATAACTAGGATATGAAAACAATATGTCTTTATTTTGAAATACATCAAATTATCCATCTGAAACGCTATCGCTGTTTTGATATAGGCCGTGACCATTATTATTATGATGATTATGAAAATGAGCGCGGCATCAGTGATATAGCCGAACGCTCGTATATTCCTGCGCTGAGTGCGTTGATTGAAATGGCAAAGAATCACGGTGATACTTTCAAGGTGGCTTTGTCTATCTCGGGTGTGGCGCTGGAACAGTTGGAAGTGCATGCGCCCGGTGTAATCGAGTTGTTGCATCAGTTGAATGAGACCGGATGTTGCGAATTCTTGTGCGAACCTTATTCTCACGGTCTTTCCTCATTGGCTAATGAAGATTGTTTCCGCGAAGAAGTGGAACGTATGCGTACCAAGATTAAACAAATATTTGGCAAGGAGCCGAAGGTATTCCGTAACTCCAGCTTGATTTATTCGAATGATATTGGCGCTACGATAGCCGATATGGGCTTTAAAGGTATGTTGACTGAAGGCGCGAAACATATTTTGGGTTGGAAGAGCCCGCACTACCTGTATCATTGTGCCATGAATCCGAACTTGAAGTTATTGCTTCGCGATTTCAAATTGTCTGATGACATCAGCCTGCGTTTCTCTAATTCCGAATGGAATGAATATCCGTTGTTTGCCGACAAATATATAGATTGGATTGCAGCTTTGCCGGAGGAGGAGCAGGTTATCAATATTTTCATGGAACTTTCTGCTTTGGGTATCGCCCAGCCATTGTCTTCCAATATTTTGGAATTTATGAAAGCACTGCCTGTCTGCGCAAAAGAAAGAGGGGTTACTTTCTCTACTCCGACCGATATCATTACCAAACTGAAATCTGTGGATCAGGTGGATGTTCCTTATCCTATGTCATGGATAGACGAGGAACGCGATATCAGTCCGTGGTTAGGCAATGTGATGCAGCGTGAGGCTTTCAATAAACTTTATAGTGTGGCAGAACGTGTTCATTTGTGCGATGATCGCCGTATTAAGCAGGATTGGGATTATTTGCAGGCAAGTAATAATTTCCGCTTCATGACCACTAAGAATACCGGTATTTGGTTGAATCGTGGTATTTATGATTCTCCGTATGATGCTTTCACCAACTATATGAACATTTTGGGTGATTTTATAAGTCGTGTCAATTCGTTGTATCCGGTAGATATGGATAACGAAGAATTAAATTCGTTGCTTACTACCATTAAGAATCAGGGCGAGGAATTGGTGGCTTTGAACAAGGAAGTGGAGAGATTGCAGGCTAAACTGGAGAAAGCTGAAGGCAAAAAGGCTCCTGCCGTAAAGAAAGAACCTGCGGCCAAGAAAGCAACGGCAAAGAAGCCGGTTGCCAAGAAAGCTGCTTCGAAGAAAGAAGAATAACAGAAATATAATATAAAGGACTTAAGAATTCACCGTTGTGCTTTCGGAAAACTGGTTTTAAGGTTGTAAGAGGCGGAACGGTGTTTTTCTATATAAAAGTTTGCTGCATTGAATATTTTATTTACCTTTGCCAATCTCAGATACGAAAAAACATGAAACAATTGTGCCAGAATAAACATACGATACGTTTCCGCTATTGGAGCCGGAAGAAGTACGCTATGTTTTATAGCTTGGGCAAATATGTAACTATTGGTAATCTGAAAAAGGAGATTGCCGATGTATCGTTGGGTAAACAGGCAAATGTTTGCACGGCATTCTCTGTTTGCTCTTCCGCACGGAAAGAGGATGCTGGAGAGGAATATGAAGAAGGAATGGCCCCTGTTGAATCCATGTTGCAAATGTTTCGGATCCAACTGCCTCAACCACAGGTGGCTGACGTGATTTGTCTTTTTTATTTAAATAAATATTTGTTTGCCGGAAAGATGTGCCATGCATCTTTTCGGCTTTTTTTGTCTTAATATGAACTGTATATGATGCTGAATGCAATAAGAAACAAAGTGTTGGGCGGTGAGAAGATTACCGTAGAAGAAGCCCGTTGGCTGTCCTGCCAGGCAGAGAAACAGGATTTGTATGATGCGGCTCATGAGATAACACGGGTTCTGGCTTCTCGGAAATTCGATATGTGTTCCATTATCAATGCTAAATCCGGTAAATGTCCTGAGAATTGTAAATGGTGCGCACAGTCTGCACATTATAAAACAAAAGCGGATGTTTATGATTTGGTTGGGAAGGAAGAATGTCTGCGCCATGCTTTGTATAACGAAGCGCAGGGAGTATCCCGTTTTTCTTTGGTGACCAGCGGCAGGAAACCGGGTAGCCGTAACATGGACCGGCTATGTGAGACAACAGAGTACATGCGTGCGCATTCGCATATTCAGTTATGCGCTTCTTTAGGATTGCTGGATGAAGCGGAATTGGAACGGCTGTTTAAGGCAGGCATCACCCGTTATCATTGTAATCTGGAAACGGCTCCCTCTTATTTTTCATCTCTATGTTCTACTCATACACAAGAACAGAAAATAGAAACGTTGCAGGCAGCACGCAGGGTGGGGATGGATGTATGTAGCGGAGGAATCATCGGCATGGGCGAAACAATGGAACAGCGTATTGAGTTTGCTTTTACACTGAGGGAATTGGAAGTACAGTCTATTCCTATAAACCTGTTACAGCCTATACCCGGCACTCCATTGGAAAAAATGGATCGTCTTGCAGAGGCGGAGATTCTGACAACCATCGCTTTATTCCGTTTTATCAATCCCACAGCCTTTCTTCGTTTTGCCGGAGGGCGTTCACAGATGAGTGTGGAAGCTGTAAAGAAAGCATTGTATATCGGTATTAATTCTGCCATTGTGGGAGATTTGCTGACTACATTAGGTTCCAAAGTATCAGAAGATAAAATATTGATAGAAGAGGCCGGGTATTCGCTTTGATACATTATAAAGTTATTATAACAATAAGGAAATAATATATGGAAAATTTTGACAGGGAGCATTTATGGCATCCTTATACATCGACTACTCATCCGCTGTCCACTTATAAGGTAAGACGGGCGGATGGAGTATATATAGAATTGGAGGACGGAAGATGTTTGATAGAAGGGATGTCTTCGTGGTGGTGCATGGTACATGGATACAATCATCCGGTATTGAACCAAGCGCTCAAGGAACAGATAGACCGTATGAGCCATGTCATGTTCGGCGGACTGACACACGATCCGGCCATCGAATTAGGCAAGTTGTTGCTGAAGATTGTTCCTCCCCGTATGCAGAAAATATTTTATGCTGATTCCGGTTCGGTTGCGGTAGAAGTGGCACTGAAAATGGCCGTGCAATATTGGTATGCGCAAGGGAAGGAAAAGAAAAACAATTTTGTAACTATTCAGTCCGGATATCATGGAGATACGTGGAATGCCATGTCCGTTTGTGATCCGGTGACCGGTATGCATCATATTTTTGGCCCTACATTGCCTGTGCGTTATTTTGTTCCTGCTCCCCGGTCGCGCTTTGGCGGAATCTGGTATGAAGAGGATATAGAACCCTTGAAGGAAATATTGGAACAGCATCATGAAGAAATGGCTGCATTGATTTTGGAACCTATTGTACAAGGGGCGGGCGGAATGCGTTTTTATCATCCTGAGTTTTTGCGCCAGGTAGAGAAACTTTGCAGGCAATATCGTCTGTTGTTAATCTTTGATGAGATAGCGACAGGTTTCGGAAGAACAGGGAAACTGTTTGCTTGGGAGCATGCAGGTGTCCAGCCCGATATCATGTGCATAGGTAAGGCACTGACCGGTGGATACATGACTTTCTCTGCTGTCCTTGCCAGTGATGAGGTGGCTGATACCATTTCCGGCGGTTATCCGGGAGTCTTTATGCACGGTCCTACTTTTATGGGAAATCCGTTGGCTTGTGCCGTAGCGAAAGCATCCGTGGAATTGTTGCTTTCATATAGTTGGGAGGAAAAGGTAAAGGCTATTGAATCACAATTGAAGAGGGAGCTGGCTCCTGCTGCTTTATTGCCGCAGGTGGCTGATGTGCGTGTATTGGGAGCTATCGGGGTTATTGAAGTGAAGAAACCGGTAGATATGGCTTTCATGCAACGTCGTTTTGTCGAAGAAGGAGTATGGGTACGTCCTTTTGGAAAACTGGTGTATATCATGCCGCCTTTTATAATTCAGCCGGAAGAATTGAGCAAATTGACGCATTCACTGGTAAAGATAGTAGGAGAATTAAAAGAATAAGTGATAGTATTGGGAAAAATAGAAAAAATGAATTCATTAACAGACTGGGAAAGGGAATTAGCCCTGCTTGAAAATAAAAGTAATCTTCGTAAGTTGCCTGTTATCCGCCATTGGGGAAGAGAGGTGGAGGTGAATGGAAAAGTGATGCTTAACCTTTCATCCAACGATTATCTGGGATTGGCTGCTTACCTGCCATTACGTACGGAATTCTTGCAAAGTCTTACTCCCGACACTTTTCTTCCTTCCTCTTCATCCTCTCGGCTGCTGACAGGAAATTTTAATATCTATGTTCAGATAGAGGATTTGCTTGCCCGACTGTTTCGGAAGGAAAGCGCGTTGGTTTTTAATAGTGGTTATCACATGAATGCCGGTATTCTTCCTGCAGTGAGCGATGCTCGTACATTGATTCTTGCCGATAAACTGGTACATGCCAGCATTATTGACGGCATTCGTTTATCGGCGGCCAAGTGTATCCGGTACCGGCATAACCGATATGACCAATTGGAACAGTTGCTGGTTTCCAATCATGCCGGGTATGATAGAATAATTATTGTAACCGAAAGTATTTTCAGTATGGACGGTGATGAGGCCGATCTCCGCCGTTTGGTCACTTTGAAGCAACAATATGATAATGTATTGCTGTATGTGGATGAAGCGCATGCTGTAGGGGTGCGGGGGATACATGGCCTGGGGTGTGCGGAAGAACAGGATTGTGTGGCTGACATCGATTTTTTATGTGGAACTTTTGGTAAAGCGTTGGCCTCAGTAGGAGGCTATATTGTTTGTTCGAAGACCATCCGTGATTATTTGATCAATAAAATGCGTACATTCATATTTACAACGGCTCTTCCTCCTGTCAACTTGCTATGGACATTCTTTATCCTGGAGCATTTGGACAGTTTCAGCTTCCGGAGGGAAAGGTTGAAGAGAATATCCTCTCTTTTGAAAGACGCGTTGGTAAAGAAAGGCTACGCTTGTCCTTCTACCAGCCATATTCTGCCAATGACGATAGGCGATAGCGGTGATACGGTGTTAAAGGCCGATTTCTTGCAGCGTAAAGGTTTTTATGCGTTGCCGGTGCGTCCTCCCACTGTGCCCGAAGGAACATCGCGTATCCGTTTTTCGTTGACAGCGGATATTACTGAAGAAGAAATAAAAAGTCTGATAGAATTGATATGAAACATTATTTTATACAACAAAAGCATCTTCCCCGATTGACACTTTTTTTTGCCGGTTGGGGAATGGATGAATGTCCTTTCATGGATTATTGCCCCGAAAATAGCGATCTGTTGGTTTGTTATGATTATCGTTCGCTGGATTTTGATTTCACGTTGTTGCAGGGTTATCAGGAGATTCGCCTGATAGCCTGGTCTATGGGAGTATGGGCCGCGTCTATGGTATTGCAGGATATGGACTTGCCTATTTGTGAGCGTGTTGCTTTGAATGGCACGGTAACTCCTGTCGATGATTTGAAAGGTATTCCGCAGCAAGTTTTTGAAGGAACACTGGAAGGCTTGAATGAGGGTACGTTGGAAAAGTTTATCCGCAGGATGTGTTTGAAAAAGGAGAATCTGGAAACATTCTTGTCGAAACGTCCGCAACGTGCGGTAGAGGAACTGCAAGAAGAGCTTCGGAGGATTGGAGAACAGGTAAAATCTTGCGCTGTTCCCAGTTTTGCATGGGAACGGGCTGTTATAGGCAAGAATGATTTGATTTTTACGGCGGTCAACCAAAGAAATGCATGGACCGGGACGGAAGTGGCAGAGTATGATATTCCTCATTATTCAGAAGAAATAATGAGAGATTTGCTATGCCCGTCTGTTATTTAAAACAAAAACATATGATTAATAAGCAATTGATAACCCGTCGCTTTTCCCGCGCTGTAGAGAGTTATAACCGTGAGGCGGTGGCACAAAAGCAGATAGCATACCGCATGAGTGATATGCTAAATCATTATTTGCCCCGTCCGTGCGGCCGGATATTGGAAATTGGTAGCGGGACGGGCTTTCTTACCCGTAGGTTGATGGAAACCCTCCATCCTGAAAAACTGGTGTTGAATGATATTTGTCAGGAGATGAGTTCTTGTTTCACCGATTTGTTGGGAAGCGGGCAGGCTACCTTTCTGGCAGGGGATGCCGAGTCCCTTCCTTTTCCAAAAGGACAGGATTTGATTGTATCATGCTCGGCATTACAGTGGTTTGTTTCTCCCGAGCTGTTTTTTGAACGTTGTAATACTTTGTTGAAGCAGAAAGGATATTTTGCTTTTACTACGTTCGGCAGGGATAATCTGAAAGAAGTTGCATCGGTTACCGGCAGCGGTCTTCACTATCGTTCTTTAGAGGAATTAGAAGAAGCGCTGCGCATACACTATGAGATCGTGAAGGCTCATGAGGAACGTATCTGTCTGACTTTCGGTACTCCGCTCGAAGTGCTTTATCACTTGAAACACACCGGGGTGGCTGCTGTCAGGCAACAAGCGTGGACTAAAAGGGATTTGCAGGATTTCTGTGACAAGTATGCCCGTTTGTTCAGTGATGGTCGTTCGGTGACTTTGACTTATCATCCTATTTATATTATTGCAAAGAAAAGACAATAGAAATAAAAAGAATCATGAAACAGAATGTATTTTTCGTAAGTGGTATTGATACAAATATTGGCAAAAGTTATGCCACGGCCTATCTGGCACATCTTTGGAACAAACAAGGATGTCGTACTATTACTCAAAAATTCATACAGACTGGAAATCCGGAAGGTTATTCGGAGGATATTGAGTTGCATCGTCGTCTGATGGGGATGGAGTATTTGCCTGAGGATGAGCAGGGACTTACCAAACCTGAAATATTTTCTTATCCGGCTTCTCCCCATTTGGCTTCACGAATAGATAACCGCGCCATTGATTTTGATAAAATAAAGCATGCCACGGAGGTGCTGAGTGAGCGCTATGATGCTGTTTTAGTAGAAGGAGCCGGGGGGCTGATGGTGCCGTTGACAGAAGATAATCTGACTATAGACTATGTTCAGGAATCGGGTTATCCCTTAGTTTTTGTTACTTCGGGACGATTGGGAAGTATCAACCATACATTATTGAGTTTTGAGGCTATAGAACGGAGAGGGATAAAGCTTCATACAGTGATGTACAATCTGTTTCCCGAAGGAGAGGATAAAATCATTCAAGCAGATACAGAAACTTATATTTGTCGTTATATAGAGAAGCATTTCCCGGATACAGCATTTGTGAAGGTACCTTGCTTGTAATTCATCTTTCTTGTTTATGATGTGTTTACCTGATAAAAAGAGGTTGTTCTACATCTGACGACCTCTTTTTGTTAGTTGTATCCATAATTTTCCGCTTAAGTTATAGTATGATTTTTACTTTGTGGAGTAGTCTTGGCCGTGTAATGAGTTAGTTCTCCTGTTCTGCATTGTACAAGGCGATATATCCGCGCTCTTCTGTACGGATGCGGACGGCATTCAAATGCGTCCTTGACATGTTTTGCCAATGCCTTTTACATTGTAATAGGAAAACCATTCGATTTTGGCTTCGAGCAATGCTTCTTTTACGTCCTCGAATTGGGTCTTACAGATAATAGCTTCAATTTTTTTATTGTTGTATTTGTATTTTGTATATAATGTAATCTTTTTACCTTCTAAAAAACTAATACTTTGTTGTTATCCTTGTCTGGTTATGCTCTTTATGATTAAAAACTTAGCCCGAAAACGAAATAAGCCCCTTCAGTGCGTGGGTTTACGGTGGCTTTTGCAAAAGCTGGAACGGAGAATGAATCAGTGATTTTTATCTCCTTGGCGGCTCCCAGGCTGATGTCGCATACGGTGAAACCGTTGGAACCGTTGCATACAGGGACTTCGGAATAGTTGTAAAAGTCTGTGCTCCACGGAGTCGCTCCTATTTCCGCTGTCCATTCCAGCCCTGCCAGTGTGAAAGGTACGGTAGCCGAGATATAGGACGAATGGGCTCTGTTTCCTCCGTTATTCACTCCGTCGGTTCCGGCGAAATTGGTATACCAGTTCAAGGCCAGCGGTCCGAAGTCATAACCTATTTGTGCCTCGAAGGTATGGTTGGTATTGTGTGAGCCGTAATGAAAATACCCCGGTCCTCCATTGAACCAGTAATCTGTGACGGAGATACTGAAACCTCCTGTGGCGTAGCCTAATGTGAGGTCAATCTCTTTTGTATCTTCTTTTTCGATACCTGCTGTTCCCCATGCAGACAATGAGAACCCTTTGTAAGAAACTGACAACGTGGGTTGGATACTGACACCCCCTAAATCCTGACCACGCCAGATGTATCCGCTTACGAGATCGGCTCCTACGCTGGCTTCCACTTTGTCCTGCGCCATGCCCATTGCCGGAACAGCTATTGCCAAGGCCGACAGAAATGTTGTTTTTCTAGAACTCTTTTTCATTGCTTTTTACCTTTTTAATTCATAATAGTGAGTTTGTTATATCTCGTATGTATTTGTTTTTCTTGTAATGGCTTGTGCTTGTTATGTGATAATACTTCAACGAATTCTACATTGGTTCGTTCAGGGAAAAGCGGATGATTCTCCAGTTTCGGACCTATTGCCGGCAAATTTACATCTTTTATATCATCTATGAAAACCACTAAATGTGGATTTCACATACAAACAAATGTTCTTTTGTATTCTTTTCCATCTACTGTGATTGTTTTTGCCAACATTTTGCCGTCCGGGGTATTTATTTGTCTGGAGTTGGCAAGCAGGGGAAGATCCATGTCCACTGTTACTTCTTCTACCAGCTCGTTCTCCGTATGCAGTTTTAGGACATGAGGTGCTTTAGGGTGTTTACGTATATATAGTCATTACCTGCTCCCTGCATCTTTGTGAACTTGATTGTTGTTACCATTTTGTCTATAATTTATTCTATTATTATTTCCTTTTGTCTTAATTTAGTGCAAATATATATCTTGTTGATGCTTAATAAATTTGAGCCTATATTCTGTTATGGAACATATAGTTTAGGTAATATTTTGTTGGTTATTCAGTGTTGTATAATTGGTATCATATATAATTAAAGTGGATGATTGATGTAACAAGATGATAATATATTATCTCATTTTTATATTATTTTGTTACCTTTGCATCCTGTTGGATAAAAAAGAGATTTGTAATGCAGAATATTATTGCGATAGAAAATGGTGTGACCCGCCATCCGCTGTACCGGATGAAGGAACCGGTGAATATGACACTTGCCGCCGGAGAACATATAGCTGTTGTGGGAAGAAACGGGGCAGGAAAAAGTATATTGGTAGATACGATTACAGGCCGGTGGCCGTTGTTGATGAACGAAGTGAAGTATGATTTCTCTCCTTCTCCTTCGAAGATGGCATACGAGAATATAAAGTATATTGCTTTCCGTGATTCATATGGAGATTCCGATGGAAATTACTATTATCAGCAACGATGGAATGCCCATGATTTGGATGAAACCCCACTGGTACGTGATTTGTTGCCCGAAGCGACCGATTCAGGTCTGAAAAAGGCTTTGTATGAACTGTTTGGCATAGAGAGGATGCTGGATAAACATATTATTCTGCTTTCCAGTGGTGAGTTACGTAAGTTTCAACTGACAAAGACTTTGCTGAGTAATCCGCGTGTACTGATTATGGATAATCCCTTTATCGGACTGGATGCGAAGACGAGAGACCTGCTTCATACATTGTTGGGCGAACTGACTAAAGTAACCCATTTGCAGGTAATCCTTATCTTGTCTAAGTCCGATGATATTCCTGCTTTTATTACTCATGTTATTCCTGTGGAAGACAGGGTGTGTGGTAAAAAGATAACTTTGCAGGAATATTTGGCGGTCCGTAAGCCGATACCGGAACGGATACTTTCCGAAGAAAAGGAGGCACGGATTCTGAATTTGCCTTACGGCGGTGATTTGTATCACACCGAGCACGTAGTCGATTTGAACAAGGTAAGCATCCGTTATGGCGAGCGTACCATTTTGAAAGATTTGGACTGGACAGTGAAATGTGGCGAGAAATGGGCTTTGAGTGGAGAGAACGGTTCAGGAAAGTCTACGTTGTTGAGTTTGGTCTGTGCGGATAATCCGCAGAGCTATGCTTGTGATATTACCTTGTTCGGCAGAAAACGCGGTTCCGGAGAAAGTATTTGGGAGATAAAGAAGCATATAGGATATGTCAGTCCTGAGATGCATCGCGCTTATCTGAAGAACCTTCCTGCCATAGATATTGTGGCAAGCGGACTACATGATTCTGTGGGGTTGTACAAACGTCCGCGTCCCGAGCAGATGGCGGCTTGTGAATGGTGGATGGATATTTTTGGTATTGCAGATTTGAAAGACCGGAATTTCTTGCAGTTGTCCAGTGGCGAGCAGCGTCTGGTGTTGTTGGCCCGTGCTTTTGTGAAGGATCCTGAGTTGCTTATTTTGGATGAGCCTTTGCATGGGTTGGACTTGTACAACCGCCGGTTGGTGAAAGATGTGATAGAAACTTTCTGTCGTCGTAAGGACAAGACCATGATTATGGTGACACATTATCAGGAAGAGTTGCCCGCATGTATAACTAACTTTCTTTTCTTGAAGCGGAATTAAAAGTTCTTTTTCTAAAGGTACGTTCCGGGCAGACGGAAGACAACAGGTTAAACGATAGTGCCCTGTCGCTTTCCGGACAAGCCGGGATGTTGGGCTGAGTACAAATAATCCTACTGTTCGTTTCATAAATATAGCATTGAAATTTTTAAAAGAAAACGAATCATGGAAAACACATTAAAAAAGCCTATGACAGGCATTATTCCTCCTTTAGTGACTCCGTTACTGGATAATGACAAACTGGATATTGACGGTTTGGAAAGGTTGATAGAACGATTGATAAAAGGAGGGGTGCACGGATTATTTATACTGGGTACCACCGGAGAAGCGCAGAGTATCAGTTACCGGCTTCGCCATGAAATGATAAAGGAAACTTGCCGTATCAATGCCGGAAGACTTCCGGTTCTGGTTTGTATTTCCGATACATCAATTGTAGAAAGTATTCATCTGGCACATGTAGGGGCCGAGTGTGGTGCTTCAGCCGTAGTTTCCGCTCCCCCTTACTACTTTGCTCCGGGACAGCCTGAACTGGCCGAATTTTATGAGGACCTGATTCCTCAGTTGCCGTTACCTATCTTCTTGTACAATATGCCGTCGCACACGAAAGTGAATTTTGCTCCGGCTACTATTCAACGCATTGCCCGTAATCCTCAGGTGGTGGGATTCAAGGATAGTTCGGCTAATGCCGTTTATTTCCAGTCCGTGATGTATGCCATGAAGGACAGACAGGATTTCGCCATGTTGGTGGGACCGGAGGAAATTACGGCAGAGTGTGTGTTGCTGGGTGGACATGGGGGGATCAACGGAGGTGCCAATATGTTCCCGGAATTATATGTAGATCTTTATCATGCTGCGGTAGCGCGTGACATGGAAACCGTAAGTCGGCTGCAACCCTTGGTGATGCAAATCAGTAGCAGTATTTATACCGTGGGGCAGCATGGCTCCAGTTATTTGAAAGGATTGAAATGCGCGTTGTCTTTATTGGGCGTTTGTGATGATTTTGTTGCGGCTCCTTTCCATCGCTTCAATGTTCCGGAACGCGAGAAGATACGCAAGGCGTTGGAGGCACTCCCTTTTTGTCCGGAGTTGAAACCTTAAATGCTCGGTCTGTATGCATATCATTGATATAATCGTCTTTTTGTTGTTTACCGGCGGAGTCGTGGCCTTCGGTTGTTCTTTCTTTAAGAAGAAAGGTACCTCCGAGGAGTTCACTTCTGCCGGAAGAAGTTTGCCCGGCTGGGTGGTGGGGATGTCCATCTTCGCCACGTATGTCAGCAGTATCAGTTATCTGGGATATCCGGGAAAGGCCTTTTCGGGAGATTGGAATGCATTTGTATTCAGTCTTTCTATTCCTATCGCCTCTTATTTTGCGGCTCGTTACTTTGTGCCTTTTTACCGGAGTCAGGACAGCATATCGGCTTATAGCTTTTTGGAAAACCGTTTCGGCCCTTGGGCACGTATATATGCTTCGTCCTGCTATCTGCTCACCCAGATAGCACGTACAGGGTCTATTCTGTATTTGTTGGCGTTGCCCATGAATGTATTGTTGGGATGGCATATCCAGACCATTATTGTTGTAACCAGTGTGGCTATTGTGCTTTATTCCATGTTGGGTGGCATGAAGGCTGTCATTTGGACAGAGGCCATACAGGGAATTATTCTGATCGGAGGTGCGTTGGTATGTATGTTTATTTTGCTTTTTGATATGCCCGGAGGTCCGGTGCAGACTTTCTCCATCGCCATGGAAGATGGTAAATTCAGCTTGGGAAGCTTTGGAAGCAGTTTAAGTGAGTCCACTTTTTGGGTGTGTCTGATTTATGGTATATTTACTAATTTGCAGAACTATGGTATAGACCAGAGTTATGTGCAACGTTATCATACGGCGAAGAATGAGAAGGAGGCTAAATTTTCGGCCTTGTTCGGAGGATATTTGTTTATTCCCGTTTCGGCCGTTTTCTTTATGATAGGAACCGGGCTGTATGCGTTCTATAAAGTGCATCCGGGGATCTTGCCCGACGGGGTGGGGGCGGATTATGTCTTTCCGTTTTTTATAGTCAATGAGTTGCCGGTGGGGTTGACAGGCCTGCTGATTGCTTCTATCTTTGCCGCAGGTATGAGTACCATTGCGACCAGTGTCACTAGTTCGTCTACCATCATTCTGACGGATTATTATCAGCGGTTCCGCAAACATGCCGGAAACAGGGAGCGGATGTTGGTGCTGAAACTCTCCAGTGTAGGAGTGGGAGTGGCAGGGATTCTGGTGGCTTTTGCCTTTATGAGTGTGCAAAGTGCGCTGGATGCCTGGTGGGCGTTGGCGTCTATTTTCAGCGGAGGCATGTTGGGACTGTTTCTATTGGGGTATATTTCGAGGAAGGCACGTAATTTTGATGCGGTACTGGGAGTCGTTTGTGGAGTAATTCTGGTTTGTTGGATTGTGATATCCCCCTTTGTACATGCCAATCTGGCTATCGTGTTCGGGACGTTGCTGATATTTTTGGTGGGATTCCTGAGTGCTAATCTGCTTAATAAGAGAAGGTGTAAGTAGAATAACTTAATTTTATAAAACTCAACTTTATAGAAAAGAATTTTTCATCTGAAACTTGACATTCTTCATTGACAATAAGAAGGCCGTATCACTTTTGAGTAATGATACGGCTTTTCTGTATTTGTCGGTTACAATCTGTAACCTTTAGAATGTTCATTTTGGTTTTGATTCACTCTCCGGTTTATTAATCGTTTCATCGTTCTCCTTATCAGATAAATCTTTTCAGCTCATTGACCCTGTTTAATGCGGCATTGAAATCTTCCACCAGTTCTTTCATCACTTCGTCTACCGTCTGTAATTTATGTATGCATGATGCGACTTGTCCTATTTCCAGTTCACCTTCGAATAAATCTCCTTCAAAGATTCCCTTTTTGGCACGTCCTTTTCCTAACAAAGTGCGTAGTTCATCCGTTGTTGCGCCACGGCTTTCCGCTTCTTCCACTTGTTTGAAGAAATCATTCTTGACCAACCGGACGGGAGAGAGCTGTTTCAATGTCAGTTGGGTATCTCCTTCATTCAGTCGCAGACACCGGTCTTTGAATGTGAAATGAGCAGAACTCTCGTCGGTTAATGCAAAGCGCGTGCCTATTTGCACCCCGTCGGCCCCCAATGCCATAGCAGCCAGTATGCTTTCTCCCGATCCGATACCTCCGGCAGCTATCAACGGCACAGTGGTGATCTGTCTGACGGCTGGAATAAGACATAGGGTGGTCGTTTCCTCCCGTCCGTTATGTCCTCCTGCTTCGAATCCTTCGGCTACGATGGCGTCTACACCTGCTTCTTCACATTTGGCGGCAAACTTGGTGCTTGCCACTACATGGGCCACAATGATTCCATGCTCATGCAGGTGTTCTGTCCAGGTCTTTGGATTTCCGGCAGAGGTGAAGACGATTTTCACACCCTCTTCTATTACCATATTGATAAGGATGTCTATTTCGGGATACATCAGCGGAATGTTTACTCCAAAAGGTTTGTCTGTCGCCGCTTTGCATTTCTGTATGTGTTCGCGTAAGGTCTCGGGATGCATGGAGCCTGCTCCTATCAGTCCCAGTCCTCCGGCGTTACTTACTGCGGAGGCCAGTCGCCAACCGCTACACCATACCATTCCTCCCTGTATGATGGGATACTTTATTCCAAAAAGATTGCAAATTCTGTTCATATGTAATAATTTAATAATTTGTCTATTTGCTAATGTACCAATAACTATGTGGGACATAATACAGCCGATTAGCACATTGACAAATTGTTTATTATACAAAACAACTAACTTTTATTGAATGTTTTAGGGAGAAAGTAGTGAAAAAAGGAAAAATTCTTAGAAATTTTAAGGTTTGTAGAACAGAAATGGTCTATCTTTGTTCTCAGAATTAAAATTGTATATTTATAAACGGATAAAAAACATGTTATTACAACTGCTATTTGTACTTGTCGCTATTATTGTAGGTGCCCGTCTGGGAGGTATCGGACTGGGAGTGATGGGAGGTGTAGGCCTTGCCATATTGACCTTTGTTTTCGGACTTCAACCTACCGCTCCCCCTATTGATGTGATGTTGATGATTGTCGCCGTTATCTCTGCCGCCTCTTGTATGCAGGCTGCCGGCGGACTGGACTATATGGTGAAATTAGCAGAACGGTTGTTGCGTCGTAACCCTTCACAAGTGACTATCCTGAGTCCGTTGGTTACTTATCTGTTTACTTTTGTCGCAGGTACGGGGCATGTGGCCTACTCTGTGCTTCCTGTCATAGCCGAGGTGGCTACGGAAACTAAAATTCGTCCTGAGCGTCCTTTAGGCATTGCCGTTATCGCCTCGCAACAGGCTATTACTGCCAGCCCTATCTCTGCCGCTACCGTAGCGTTGCTGGGATTGCTGACAGGATTTGACATCACTCTGTTTGATATTCTGAAGATTACTATTCCCGCTACATTAATCGGTGTGCTGGTGGGAGCTTTCCTTTCAAAGAAGGTGGGTAAAGAGTTGTTGGAAGATCCCGAATACTTGCGCCGCTTGGAAGCCGGGATGATTGATACAAAACATGTGGAGCTGAACGATGTGAAGAATATGTTTCATGCCCGTATCTCGGTGATAATTTTTATTGCCGCCACGCTGTTGATAGTGTTGTTCGGTTCTATTCCTGCCATGCGTCCTGTGTTCAATGGTACGGCTTTGGATATGCCGGCTATTATTGAGATTTTGATGTTGTGTGCGGCGGCTGTTATTCTTCTCATTTCACGTACGGATGGAATTAAAGCTACACAAGGCAGTGTGTTTCCTGCCGGGATGCAGGCGGTAATCGCTATATTTGGTATTGCATGGATGGGAGATACCTTCATTAATGGAAACATTACGGAACTGACAGGCTCTATTGAGGGGATTGTGCGCCAAATGCCCTGGTTGTTCGGTCTGGCATTGTTTGTCATGTCCATTTTGCTTTATAGCCAGGCTGCTACGGTGCGTGCCATTGTGCCGTTAGGAATAGCACTGGGTATTTCTCCGATGATGTTGATTGCTTTGTTCCCTGCTGTCAACGGATATTTCTTTATTCCTAATTATCCTACAGTAGTGGCAGCTATAAATTTTGACCGTACAGGAACAACAGGCATTGGAAAATGGATTCTGAATCATTCGTTCATGATGCCTGGGATGGTGGCCACCATTGTTTCTATTGTGATAGGTCTGCTGCTGGTACAGGTGTTCTAGAAAGGAAAGGGGGTAGGTGTAGTCGGACTTGAAGATGAGTGATCTTCTGCCTGTAACATTTATAATGATTCGATGTATACATATATATCATCGGCACATCTTCTTCTTTGTGTGAACAAAATTTCCAAATATTTATTATAGTAATAAAACCTAAACTTGAAAAGATTATGAACGGATTAAGAAAACTCAGCCTTATGGCGGCAATGCTGGTATGTACCACATTGGCTGCTGTCGCCCAAAAGCCTAATATCCACATATTGGCTACAGGAGGGACTATTGCCGGAACAGGCGCTTCGGCTACTAAAACAAATTATACTGCCGGACAGGTGGCTATCAGCACATTGCTGGAAGCGGTTCCCGAAGTGAACAAAATAGCCAATGTGACCGGGGAACAGATTGTAAAAATCGGCTCTCAGGACATGAATGATGCCGTATGGCTGACGTTGGCCAAGCGTATCAACGAGCTTTTCAGCCGTGGAGATGTGGACGGTATCGTGATTACCCACGGGACTGATACAATGGAAGAAACCGCCTTTTTCCTGAACTTGACTGTGAAGAGTGACAAGCCTGTTGTATTGGTAGGAGCCATGCGCCCCTCTACGGCCATGAGTGCGGACGGACCGCTGAACTTGTATAATGCAGTAGTCACTGCCGCCGCCAGGGAATCACGGGGAAAAGGTGTCGTAATTGCCATGAACGGTTTGATTTTGGGAGCTCACGGAGCCATGAAGACCAATACGGTGGATGTACAGACTTTCCAGTCCCCTAACTCCGGTGCGTTGGGATATGTCTTGAATGGTAAGGTTTTCTATAATATGGAATCTTTGAAACGCCATACCACCGGTTCCGATTTTGATGTGGCCCACCTTGACAAGCTGCCGAAAGTAGGTATCGTTTACAGTTATTCCAATGTAGAGGCTGATGTTATGATCCCTTTTCTGAATAATGGTTACCAAGGTATTATTCATGCCGGTGTGGGGAATGGCAACATTCATCAGAATTTGTTTCCGATGTTGGAAAAGGCCCGTCAGCAAGGTATTTTGGTAGTGCGTTCCAGCCGTGTTCCTACCGGACCGACCACATTGGATGCCGAGGTGGATGATAATAAATATCAATTCGTGGCTTCACAAGAGTTGAATCCTCAGAAAGCGCGTGTGTTGTTGATGTTGGCATTAACTAAAACAAAAGACTGGAAGAAGATTCAGGAATACTTCAACGTATACTAGTCCATCCGGCACTTTTTCTTTTTATCTCTTTTTCTTTTGTGCGCATAAAAGAAAAAGAGAATACATTACAACCTAAAACTTTGACTTATGAAAAGAATAATGTTAGTATGCCTGACAGCCCTTGCTGTCTCAGGCACTTGCTCTTTATATGCCCAATCTTCCGGAAGTGATTTCATGGTCGGTGACAAAAGCCTGTTTGAAGAAGTCACCGGTATCAAGAAGAAAACGGATAAGTTCAATCTCTATCTTAATATGCACGGTGATTTCAACATGAAATGGAATGATTCCGGATTTGATCAGGGCGCATTCGAAATGAAGCAGCTCCGTATCGAAATGAAGGGAGATATCAATGATTGGTTGAGTTACCGTTACCGTCAGCGTCTGAATCGGGGTAACGATGGTTCCGACAATATAGATAATGTACCTACCAGCATAGATTGGGCAGGAGTAGGCATCAAATTAAATAAGTTCTCATTTTTTGCCGGAAAGCAATGTGTCTCGTATGGTGGTATAGAATTTGATTTGAATCCGATTGATATTTACGAATATAGTGACATGATAGAGCACATGAGTAACTTCATGACCGGTTTGAATGTGGCATACAACTATAATCCTTATCAGCAGATACAATTTCAGGTATTGAACAGTCGGAACGGGCCGTCTGAGGAGATGTATGGAGATTTGGAACGTACCAAATTGCCGTTAGTCTATACCTTGAACTGGAACGGAAATTTCCTGGATGTTTTCAAAACCCGTTGGTCTGCCTCTGTGATGAACGAAACGAAGGGCGAAAAGATGTATTATTACGCTTTGGGTAATGAATTTAATTTCAGCCCTAAATGGCATGCCTATTTTGACTGGATGTATTCTCGTGAAGGAGTAGACCGTAAAGGAATTATAACTAGCATAGTAGGGACTGATAATCAGGCACACAATGCTTTTAATGCCGAATATATGTCATATGTGTTGCATGTGAATTATCGTTTTGCCCCAAAGTGGAACTTGTTTGCAAAAGGAATGTATGAAACTGCTTCCGTTTATAAGGCAAGCGATGAAGTGGAAAAAGGGAAATATCGCACGGCATGGGGATATGCAGGAGGTATAGAATTTTATCCGATGGAGAGCAATCTGCACTTCTTCCTGGCATACGTGGGGCGTTCCTATAAATATACCGATCGTGCAAAGGCGTTGGGTGAGGACAATTTCAGTACCCATCGTGTGTCAGTGGGATTCATTTGGCAGATGCCTGTATTCTAGCTCATGCTTTCCTTTTTTGTTTGTTATGAAGAATCGGCAGGCAACTTGTTGCCTGCCTGCTATTTATCATGAAAATGTTTTTCTTTTATCAGAGTTAAAGCCGTTACCTTTTTTATCATACACGTCATAAATCAGCCTGGCAACTTTTCATGAATGGGTTACAGAGTTTCCTGACTTTATCTGATTCGGGAATATTTTTCCTGTTTATTGTATGGACCGGAGATTTTTCTTTCCGAAAAACTTATCAATAATCAATGCGATAGCCCCATCGCCCGTCACATTACAAGCAGTACCGAAACTATCCATGGCAATGTAAAGTGCTATCATCAAAGCCTGTTCACTTTCTCCGAATCCCAGCATGGAAGACAGGATCCCCAATGCAGCCATGATGGCTCCTCCCGGTACTCCCGGTGCAGCTACCATCGTGATTCCCAGCATAAAGATGAATCCTGCAAACATGGGGAAATTAAAGGGCATTCCTTGCATAATCATCAGTGCCAGTGCGCAAGCAACAATCTTCAACGTGCTTCCCGACAGATGAATTGTGGCACATAGCGGAATGACAAATCCGGCTATATCCTCCGTGACCCCATTCTTGACAGTCTGTCGCAAAGTCACCGGAATGGTGGCTGCCGATGACTGTGTGCCCAATGCTGTGAAATAGGCAGGCATCATCTTTCCCAGTAGTTTGAACGGATTCCGATGTACAAACAGCGCTGCAATGGTATATTGAAAAACCAATAGGAAGATGTGAAGCAGGAAAATGACTCCGATGATCTTGATAAATACCATCAGAATGTTATATACCTGTCCGGAATGGGTCATATTCAGGAATATACCGAATATATAGATAGGCAGTAGGGGCAGAATCACCGTCTGGATGGTTTTGACTATGATTTCTTTGAAATCGTTACATACGTTTTTCAGCGCTGTACTATCCAGATGTGCGATGCCCAGACCTAGTGTGAAGGCTAAAATCAAGGAAGTCATCACATTCATCACCGGGGGGATGGCTACAGTGAAGAATGGAGAAATATCATGTGCCTCGCTGATTTGTTCTATCGGTGCTCCCGGAGTAATCATGGAAGGGAAAAAAGTCACTCCGGTGAAATAAGACAGGAAACCGGAGAACAACGTGGCGCTGTATGCTACCAATGTCGTTATCACCAGCATCTTTCCTGCCTCCTTACCGATATCGGCAATGGCAGGAGTGACCAGCCCGAGAATAATCAGTGGAATGATGAAACCCAAAAATTCGCTGAAGATTCCGTTGAAAGTCACAAATACTCTGACCAATTCGCCGGGAAGAACGTTTCCGAATCCTATACCCAATGTGATGGCGATGATAATTCGGGCTAATAAGCCGATTTTTAACCTCTTCATGATAATGTGTTATTATTCAAATTGCAAAGATAGAATTATTGAACAAATAACCTATCAAATTGTTAAATATAAAAAGAATAATTTATGGAAAAGGCAGATATAGGATTAATCGGATTAGGTGTGATGGGGCAGAACCTTGCTCTGAATCTTGCCAACAAGGGATGGAAGGTTGTAGTATGGAACCGTACCGTTCCTGGAAAAGAAGAAAATGTAGTGGAACACTTTATAGCCAACCGCGCCAAAGGAAAAGGCATCATAGGCAGTAATGAACTGACAGATTTTGTCGAAGCACTGAAAACTCCGCGTGTCATCCTTTTGATGGTACAGGCGGGGCCCGCTGTCGATGAACTGACGGGCAAGCTGTTTCCTTTGATGGAAAAGGGTGATATCCTCATTGACGGAGGCAACTCTTATTATGAAGATACGGAACGTCGTGTAAAGGAACTTTATGATAAAGGAATGTACTTTGTAGGTTGCGGCATTTCAGGAGGTGAGGAGGGTGCTTTGCATGGAGCGTCCATCATGCCCGGTGGTGCGCAAGAGGCATGGCCAGTCATTCAGCCGATGCTGAAAAGTATTGCGGCAAAAGCTGAGGATGGTACTCCGTGTTGTGAGTGGGTAGGTCCCGGTGGCGCAGGCCACTATGTAAAAATGGTGCATAATGGCATAGAATATGGGGATATGCAGCTGATTGCTGAAATTTATTTCGCCATGAAGCACCTGCTGGCGTTGAAGAATGAACAGATGGCGGATATTTTTGAACAATGGGACAAAGGACGTCTGCATAGTTACCTGATAGAGATTACTTCGGCCATTCTGCGTCATAAAGAAGAAGGAGGCGATTATTTGCTCGATAACATTCTGGATGCTGCGGGACAAAAAGGAACGGGTCGCTGGAGTGTCATTAACTCCCTACAACTAAATACACCACTGGACGTGATTGCCGAGGCGGTTTTTGCCCGTAATCTGTCGGCAGAGAAGAACTTGCGCGTGCTGATGTCCAAACATTATATGCATGTGGAGAATCATCCGGTATATAATTATCAGGATACGGTGATCGGATTGGAAAGTACCTTATATGCGGCTCGTCTGACAAGCTATGCGCAAGGGTTTGCTCTGATGTGCACTGCCAGTGAGCAATATGGCTGGAAGTTGAATCTTTCCACTATCGCGCTGTTGTGGCGCGCCGGATGCATTATTCGTTCTGCTTTTCTGAACGACATTGCCGAGGCCTATCACCGTGCACCGGGATTGTCGCATCTGTTGCTGGACGAGCATTTCGGACGGGAAGTAATGGAAGCCCTGCCCGCGTGGAAGAAATACATCGGTGTCATGTTGAGAGAAGGGTTGCCCGTACCTGTACTTTCCGCAGCGTTGAATTATTTTCTGGGTCTGACCACCAACCGTTCCCCAGCTAATATGATTCAAGCGATGCGTGATTATTTCGGAGCTCATACCTTCGAGCGTGTGGACAGTCCACGGGGGGAATTTTTCCACGAACATTGGGAAGACAACTATTGATATGTCGCAACACAAAGCATTATACATTCATTTTTAAAACAAAGAATCATGAGTTTACCACATAGTTTATTTTTGGTCATCTTCGGTGCATCCGGTGATTTAACCCGTCGCAAACTGATGCCTGCCTTGATAAAGATACATAACGGGAAACGCTTCCCCGAGCATTTTGCCATTATCGGCTGTGCCCGTACTGCATACACGGACGAAACTTATCGTGCCTATCTGAAAGAAGAACTGATAAAATTCGGTTTTCTTACTAAAGAGGAAATGGAAACATTGGACGATTTTCTCTCTACTGTTCATTACCAGTCCATGGACCCGGCTGACGAAACCACTTATTTTCTGTTAAATGACCGTTTGAAGGAACTTTCGCCTCAATATGAGAATAATGGGAACTATTTGTTCTATCTGGCAACTCCGCCCTTGCTTTATGAATTGATTCCGAAATGTCTGCATGATGCGGGCTTGTTGAAAAAGCCTGGATTAAAGCGTATCATTGTCGAGAAGCCTTTCGGATACGACCTGGCTTCCGCTCAGAAACTAAATAAAATCTATGCCGCTTATTTTAAAGAAGAGGATATCTACCGCATCGATCATTTTTTGGGCAAGGAAACGGTGCAGAATATTATGGTGACCCGTTTTGGAAGTACTATTTACGAACCGATATGGAATCGTAACTATATAGATTATGTAGAAATCACTGCGGTGGAAAATATGGGTATAGGTACTCGCGGAGGATATTATGACGGGGCGGGAGCTCTGCGCGATATGGTACAGAACCATTTGATGCAGTTGCTTGCTATTACTGCCATGGAACCACCGGCCAAGTTTGACAAGAATGGTTTCCGTAACGAGGTGATCAAGGTCTACCAATCCCTTCGTCCGCTGACTGATAAGTATATCCGTGATAATGTTATCCGCGGACAATATATTGCTGGTGATGACCGTATCGGTTATCGTGAAGAAAAGAATGTTCGTCCTGATTCCCGTACAGATACCTACGTGGCGATGTGTCTGTATGTGGATAACTGGCGTTGGCAGGGAGTGCCTTTTTATATCCGTACCGGAAAGCAGATGCCTACCAAGGTGACCGAAATTGTGGTTCATTTCAAACCTGCTCCTATGCAGATGTTCCAAATGAAGGAAGGTTTTTACAAAGGTGAGGAACTGATTATCCGTATTCAACCCGACGAGGGAATTCTTCAGCGCATAGCCATGAAAGAACCTGGTGCCGGTTTCTATATGGGAACCATGGAGATGGACTTCAGCTATGACCAGCACGATCAGGAAACGGGGGATGCGTATGTACGCCTGTTGGAAGACAGTCTGGTGGGTGATCCTACACTTTTTACCCGTTCCGATGCCGTGGACGAGAGCTGGACTTACTTTGATAAGATTCTGGATTATTGGAAGAAGCATCCCGAAACTCCTCTTTATGGGTATCCTGCAGGAACATGGGGACCGAAAGAAGCGGATGTATTGATCAACCGCAGTCATTCCGAGTGGACAAACCCGTGCAAGAATCTGACACATTCCAATTTATACTGTAAATTGTAAGTCGTCATCTGTGGATAGTAAATTTAAAACAGCAAACTCTAAGTAATAAATAGTGAATAAGATGATTGACCATAACTTTTATGCGTCGCCTGTACAAGCGTCGCAAACCTTGATAACTCATATATTGGAAGCGATGGATAAAGAGCTTGAACGGCCTTTTACCATTGCTCTTTCCGGAGGGACTACTCCTGCCACACTTTTTGAGGTTTGGGAGCGTGAATATGCCACATATACCCCTTGGTCCCGTATTTATTTCTATTGGGTAGACGAGCGTTGTGTGCCACCTGGCGATGATCAGAGCAACTTTGGCTTGGCCTATCGTCTGTTGTTTAGTAAGGTAGGTATTCCTGCCAGTCATTACTATCGTATTGTGGGTGAGGGCGCTCCCGAAGAAGAAGCCAAACAGTATTCTTCCATAGTCAAGACCACCGTTCCGACCGTGGACGGTGTGCCTGTTTTTGATTTTGTATTATTAGGGATAGGAGAGGACGGGCATACATCATCCATTTTCCCCGACCATCAGGAACTTCTTACCGCCGGGGAACCGTATGAGGTGTCCGTCAATCCTTATAATAAAACAGTGCGTATATGCATGACGGGACGTCCCTTGATAGAAGCCCGGCATACCTGTTTTCTGGTGACGGGCGAGAACAAATGCAGTATTTTGAAAGAAATCCTTGATAAAAACAAGGAAGGGGTCTATCCGGCATCTTATATTTGGCATCATGCACGTAATCCGCAACTGTATGCATCACTTGTATCATAATATTTCTTTTAGATGAAGAGTTTAAACGAAAATAACTTTCTAGATGGGAAATGAATCAACTATGGATGCTATGTCTCCTATAGATATAAAAAAAGGAGCAACGCCTTGCTCCAACCTTTGTTAACCTTAAATCTAATACTATGAAAAACACAATGCAAAGGTACGGATATTTCGGAAATTTGCAAGATATTCTCTTCATTTTATAGGTTGAAACAATGTTATTTAACATAGAAAGGCATCCTGTTTACAGCTATTTGCAAAACAGGATGCCTTCACTATAATCCATTAAGACTCTTTAATAAGCGTGTCCGTCTTGTTCCAGTTCCTTTGCTGTAATGGGCTTGCGGTCTATGGCACGCCAAGCATAAATAATATAGGCCAGAACGAAAGGTACCAGAATGGAAACGTATGCCATGGTGCGCAGGGTAAATTCGCTGGAGCAACTGTTTGCCAAGGTCAGCGAACTTTGTAGATCGGCTGTGGACGGGTAATAAGCCGTATTATTATATCCCGCACAAAGCAATAAAGCTAATACAGTCAATACAACTCCTATTCCGGTAAACCAGATACCATTGGTCGCAGTCTTGCTGAAGACAGCCCTTCCGATACCCCAAAGTACTCCGACAACGCCTGATAGGAACAATACCAGCAATAGAGGCATATCCATCAGATTGATGAAATACTTGTAAGGTTCCATATAAACTTCTTTTGTCTCGGGATTTACAGCGAAACCATCAGCCAATAAAGTACGGATAACAAATGCCAGAAATAGAATAAGGAAAGGAATAGCATCTGTTATAAGCTGACGGCGGCAGCGGGGGATTAAGTCTTTATCCCGGATGTTATTGATAAAATAAAGATTGCCCAAAAGGCGGGCCAGGAAGAATACGGCAAATCCCAAGACCAGATTCCAAGGATTGGTCAGCGCATCCAGTCCGTGCCATCCGTTTGCCCAACTGCTGATGACAGGCATCAGCTCATTACCCATGTTTCCTTTATTAACCAGGAAATTGGAGCCGGTAAAGAAAGTAGCCACAGCTCCTCCTAGCAATAGAGGTCCTACAATACCATTTATAACCAGAAACCATTGGTAAGTATGTTTGCCCAGCAGATTGCCCAGCTTGGACTGGAACTCGTATGAAACAGCTTGCAATACGAAACTGAAAAGAACAATCATCCACAACCAGTAAGCACCGCCAAAGCTGGTACTGTAGAACAGCGGGAAAGAAGCGAAGAAGGCGCCGCCGAAAGTGACAAGGGTAGTAAAAGTAAACTCCCACTTGCGTCCTGTGGAGTTTACCAGCAAGGCACGTTCTTCGTCATTGCGTCCCAGCGTGAACAGCAAAGAGTTGCCACCCTGCACAAAGAGCAGGAACACCAACAAAGCACCCAGTAACGATACTAGGAACCACCAATAATTTTGTAGAAATATATAGTCCATAATATTCTAAATTAAAAATTGAGAATTGAATATTGAAAAATAGAATTAGAGAAACTTGAACTAAAAAAAGAATGACTTGATGGCGGAATTAATCTCCTGTATGTAGCCCATTTATTGCGCAGCCTGAATTATTTCCACCTGTTTCATTTATTCCTTAATTCTTAATTCCCTCCGGTCCTTTCTTGATGGCCTTCAGCATGATACCTATTTCAGCAAAGAGCAGAACGGTAAACAATAGAAGGAAGATAAAGAAAGTAAGCTGTACGGAACCTGTCTGCAATTTGGAGATGGCTGCTCCTACAGGCAACATATCCTGTATAGCCCATGGCTGGCGCCCCACTTCGGCTACCACCCAGCCTGCCTGACTGCCGATATAGGCTAGTGGAATAGTCCACAAAGCCACCCGTTGCAACCATCGCATATCAGCCAGTTTCTCTTTTTTCGATACAATCAGTACTATAATAAAGAACAGGATGAAATAACCTCCCAGCCCCACCATGATCCGGAATGACCAGAAAGTAAGTCCTACATTAGGAACCAGATGGGCGGGATCCTTGATATATCCGTAACCAAAATATTTTACGTTTTCGTCCAATGTCTTGCGAGCTGCTGCGGCACTTGCTTCGTCACCTGCCTTATGCGCTTTGCGGAATGCATCCAGGGCGGCGATGGCAATCTGTCCGCGTTTAATTTTCTCTTCGGCCGATAAAGCCGTTGTACCGTCGGGCATCTGATAACCACCTTCCAGCAGATTGTTGATACCCGGTACATAACCGTCTATGTCGTGAGTGGCAAGGATAGAAAGCATTTTGGGGATTTTCAAATCGCCTGCAATGGTGAAGGGTACTCCGTTTCCGCCATCGTGCAATCCTTCAGCGGCAGCCATTTTCATAGGTTGCACTTTGGCTACCTGTACTCCCGAAATATCCCCCGTCCATGCAGTGACGAGAGAGGCGAACAAACCTACGGCGGCGGCAACTTTAATACTGCTCAGAGCGAACTCCTTCTGACGGTTGCGCAGTAAATACCAGCAACTTATTCCTACTACAAAAACGGCTCCCAGTATCCAGCTGCTTAACACTGTGTGGAAGAACTTGGCGATAGCCATGGGAGAGAGGGCGACAGCTGCAAAGTCCACCATTTCATTTCTTACTGTTTCGGGATTGAAAGCCATCCCTACGGGGTATTGCATCCAGGCATTGGCGACCAGAATCCACCAAGCGGAGATCGTTGCTCCCAGTCCGGTGAGCCAGGTGGATGCCAGATGGAAACGCTTGCTCACTTTGTTCCAGCCGAAGAACATGACGGCAATGAAAGTGGCTTCCATAAAAAATGCCAGGATTCCTTCGATAGCCAGTGGGGCTCCGAAGATATCGCCCACAAACCAGGAATAGTTACTCCAGTTAGTTCCGAACTCGAATTCCAGAATCAGACCGGTGGCAACACCTACGGCGAAATTGATTCCAAACAGTTTCATCCAGAATTTAGCTGTGTTCTTCCAGAATTCCTTACCTGTTGTTACATAAAAGGTCTCCATGAGCCCCATTATCACAGCCAATCCCAAAGTGAGAGGTACGAAAAGCCAGTGATACATGGCCGTTAGAGCGAACTGTGCTCTTGACCAGTCAATTAATGAAGTGTCAATGTTTTCAAACATAACTTTCTGATTTATTTAAATGTTTATGGATTTGCCCGTTCTATTAACTCCTCACCTACATACTGTTGCTTCTCTTCCGTTGTCTTCCCGCCAAGGAAGGAGGGAAAGAAGAAAAGTTTTAGAATAAAGAACATGATGAATAGTTTGATAAGAATAATCGTCCAAAGGGTACGTCCCAAGGTCATCTCGCGAAAGCCGTCGCGATAGAATATCCAGATGCGTGTCAACAAAGAATCATTCATAAATTTATCTTAAAGTTGTAATAATTACAAAGAAAAACACTTTATCGGTAAAAAGCAAGTTTTTGTCCATAGAAATATTCCACAAATCTATATTTATTGCTAAAAAAATCACAGTCCTCTACTTTTGTACAAACAAATTAAATAGTAAAAAGGATGAGACAACGAGTAGTATATTTCGTAATGATTTGGGTCGCGGTCACTTCGGTTTCCGCGCAAGAGGCCAAAAAGTGGACGCTGGACGACTGTATTGACTATGCATTGGAGAAAAATATCCAATTGCAGCAGGACAAAATCTCACTGGAAGAGAGTTCGGTAGACGTGAAAACCGCCAAAGCCGCACTATTTCCCAGTCTGTCGTTCAGCACAGGACAGAATGTGACGAACCGTCCGTATCAGGAAACCAGTAACACGGTAAGCGGAACGGAAATCATCAGTAGTGACAGTAAAACCACTTATAATGGAAACTATGGTCTGAATGCACAATGGACATTGTGGAATGGTAACAAACGGTTGAATGCCATCAAACAAAAGAAGACGAGTCAGCAGATTGCAGGGCTTACCGTAGCCGAAACAGAAAACTCTTTGCAAGAGCAGATTGCACAAATATTCATCCAGATACTTTATGCCGACGAGTCGGTGAAAATTAACCAGAACACCTTACAGGTGAGCCAAGCTACATACGACAGGGGCAAAGAACTCTTTCATAAAGGAAGTATTTCAAAAGCCGATTTGGCACAATTGGAATCACAGGTAGGCAGTGACAAATATCAGTTGGTGATCTCCGAAAGTTCCTTGCGTGACTATAAATTGCAGTTGAAGCAGTTGTTGGAGCTGGATGGTACGGAAGAAATGGATTTGGTTCTTCCCGAACTCGCCGATGAACATGTTTTGCAACCGTTACCTGCTCAGGAGGATGTTTATCAGCAGGCTTTGGCATCACGTCCGGAAATTCAAAGCAGCAAGTTGAGCATAGAGAATTCCAAATTGGACATATCAGTGGCTAAAGCCGGCTATCTCCCTACCATCAGTCTGAGTGCATCTACGGGGAGTATGACAAACAGTGCCAGTGATAATAGCTGGAGCAAACAAATGAAATATGGCTGGAATAATATGATAGGATTGAATATAAACATTCCGATTTTTGATAATCGCCAGAACAAAAGTGCTGTGCAGAAGGCACGTTTGCAATATGATAGTAGTCTACTCGATTTGATAAACAAGCAAAAGGAACTCTATAAGAATATAGAAAGTCTGTGGTTGGACGCTACTAATGCTCAAGAGCAATATGCGGCGGCTGAGAGTAAGCTGAAAAGTAGCCAGGCCAGTTATGAGATGGTCAGCGAGCAATTCAACTTGGGAATGAAGAATACCGTAGAGTTGCTTACCGAGAAAAATAACCTGCTCAGTGCACAGCAGCAACGTATTCAGGCCAAGTATATGGCTATCTTGGATCGGACTCTACTGAACTTCTATGCAGGTCAGGATATAAAATTATAATCATAACGCTATACATATTTATATTATGGAAAAGAAGAAAATGATCCTTACTACAGCGGTAGCCGTAGTGGTCGTGGCAGGCGGTTACTGGATGCTTGGCGGACCGGAGGGAAAAAGTACGGTCGATTTCGCAACGGAAACCGTAACGAAAGGTAATGTCAGCAATTTCATTACTGCTACCGGGACCATAGAGCCGGTGACAGAGGTGGAAGTGGGTACGCAGGTATCTGGTATTATTGACAAGATTTATGTGGATTACAATTCTGTGGTAAAGAAAGGAGAATTGATAGCCGAGATGGATAAAGTGACACTGCAAAGTGAACTTCAGTCGGCAAAGGCCACTTATGACGGCAATGAGGCCGAGTACGATTACCAAAAGAAATTATATGACCGCAACCGTAAACTGCACGAGAAGCAATTAATCAGCGATATGGACTATGAAGAAACGGTTTATAATTTCCAACGTGCCCAAAGTGCATTGGAGCAAAGCAAGGCGGCTCTGGCAAAGGCTGAGCGTAACCTGTCATACGCAACCATCACCTCGCCTATCGATGGAGTGGTGACCAGCCGTGATGTGGAAGAAGGACAGACCGTAGCATCTGGTTTCGAAACTCCGACACTGTTCACCATCGCTGCCGACTTGACCAAGATGCAGGTGGTGGCCGATGTGGATGAAGCCGATATTGCCGGGGTGGAGGAAGGAGCCCGTGTAACCTTTACCGTGGATGCTTATCCCGACGATGTGTTCGAAGGAGTAGTCAGACAGGTTCGTTTGGGAAGTACGAACAGCACGAGCAGCAGCTCTTCAACAACCACCAGTACCACTGTAGTTACTTATGAGGTAGTGATAACAGCTGATAATCCTTATTTGAAACTGAAACCGCGTCTTACCGCCAACGCTACCATTTATACATTGACCAAGGATAATGTGTTGACCGTTCCCAACAAGGCTTTGCGCTTTACTCCCAACAAAGACATAGTGGGAGGTCGTAAGATAAACGATTGCCAGAGCAGTCATAAAGTGTGGACACTGGATAACAATACCTTTACCGCCCATCCTGTGAAAATAGGTATTACTGATGGCAGCAAGACAGAGATTGTGAGTGGCATCACTGAAAATACGCCGGTAGTGACAGAAACGGTAGTGAAAGGTGCTATGCCTGGAATGGAAGAGCCGTCTGCCGGAGAAGGTGAGAGAAGTCCGTTCATGCCAGGCCCTCCGGGAAGCAATAAGAAAAAGAACAAGTAATAAAAGGTAATGCTTCCGTTTACATTGAAAGAATAAATCATATGAAAAAGATAATCGAATTACAAAATATAAAACGGAACTTCCAGGTAGGCGATGAAACCGTCCACGCTCTGCGTGGCATCTCTTTTACCATTTATGAAGGAGAGTTTGTCACTATCATGGGTACTTCTGGTTCCGGCAAGTCCACTCTGCTGAATACTTTGGGATGTCTTGATACCCCTACCAGTGGTGAATACCTGTTGGATGGTGTGTCCGTGCGTACCATGAGCAAACCTCAGCGGGCTGTGTTGCGCAACCGTAAAATAGGTTTTGTATTTCAGAACTATAATCTGTTGCCTAAGACGACTGCCGTAGAGAATGTGGAGTTGCCCTTGATGTATAACTCGTCCATATCGGCTTCCGAAAGACGGAAACGTGCCATTGAATCACTGATAGCCGTGGGGCTAGGTGACCGTTTGGAACATAAATCCAACCAAATGTCCGGCGGACAGATGCAGCGTGTGGCCATTGCCCGTGCTCTGGTGAATAATCCTGCCGTTATTTTGGCTGATGAGGCGACCGGTAATCTGGATACCCGTACCTCTTTCGAAATTCTGGTACTTTTCCAAAAGTTACACGCCGAAGGTCGTACACTTATTTTTGTCACTCACAATCCCGAAATAACCCAGTATAGCAGCCGTAATATCCGCTTGCGTGACGGGCATGTAGTGGAAGATACCATCAATCCTCAGATCCTTTCGGCCGCTGCCGCGCTGGCTGCCTTGCCCAAGAATGATGAGGACTAACCATAAAAAAGAATCATTATGAACGGAACGAATCTATTTAAAATAGCTCTCCGGGCTCTTGCCAACAACAAGCTCCGCGCTTTCCTCACCATGTTGGGGATCATCATCGGTGTGGCATCAGTCATTGCTATGCTTGCCATCGGTCAGGGCTCGAAAAAGAGCATCCAGCAACAAATCTCGGAGATGGGGTCAAACATGATTATGATTCATCCGGGAGCAGAGATGCGTGGAGGGGTCCGCCAAGACCCTTCGGCCATGCAGACACTGAAACTGGAAAATTATGAAAAGTTGAGCGAAGAGTGTACTTATCTCTCCGGCATTAGTCCCAACGTTTCTTCTTCGGGACAACTTGTTGCGGGGGCCAACAACTACCCGTCTTCGGTGAGTGGTGTAAGTATGGATTATCTTACCATACGTCAGCTCACCGTGGAACAGGGGGAGATGTTTACCGAGAATGACATCCGTACGGCAGCCAAGGTTTGTGTTATCGGTAAAACCATTGTCGATAATCTTTTTCCCGACGGATCGGATCCGATAGGGAAAGTGATTCGTTGTAATCAAATTCCTTTCCGGGTAATTGGTGTGCTGAAATCAAAAGGGTATAACTCGATGGGCATGGACCAGGACGATGTAGTACTGGCTCCTTACAGTACGGTGATGAAACGATTGCTGGCACAGACTTACCTAAGTGGAATTTTTGCTTCAGCTCTGACAGAAGATATGACCGATGAGGCTGTAGATGAGATAACGACCATTCTGCGTCGTGAACATAAGCTGAAAGAAACGGATGATGATGACTTTACCATCCGCACCCAGCAGGAGCTGAGTAGTATGCTCAACACTACAACAGACCTGATGACTACCTTGTTGGCTTGTATTGCCGGTATATCTTTGGTGGTCGGTGGCATCGGTATCATGAATATCATGTATGTATCTGTAACAGAGCGTACTCGTGAAATTGGTTTGCGTATGTCGGTCGGGGCTCGAGGAGTAGATATCCTGAGCCAGTTTCTGATAGAGGCTATCCTAATCAGTATCACGGGGGGGCTGATAGGAGTGATTATCGGTTGTGGAGCCAGTTTTATGATTAAAACGATAGCACATTGGCCTGTATTTATCCAGCCTTGGAGTGTGTTGCTTTCATTTCTGGTATGTACCGTCACCGGTGTGTTTTTCGGATGGTATCCGGCGAAGAAAGCTGCAGATTTGGATCCGATAGACGCTTTGCGTTACGAGTAGGGATGAAAAGGTGTGGGGGTGAAGCAGAATTGATTTATGGGAATGCTAGTTGGGTTCCGGTCTTTTCCCGATTATCTGTTTGTAATGTTTTTTGTAAATCAATTTTGCTTCACTGATTCCTGCCAGTCTTATTTTATGGAATAAGAATCATGGAAATCTTATTTCTAATCTAATCTTTCTTATCTTTGCCTGTATGAAACAGTTATTTTCACAACGACGTTTTTTGGAAATGAGTATCCATATTGTCAGTTGGTTGCTCGTTTTTGGCTTTCCGCTTGTATTCATGGACCGTGGAAGCGGCTTCAATCTGGCCCAATTCTTGAGGCATAGTTGTGTTCCTTTGTGCTATTTTATTATCTTCTATGTCAATTACTTGTGCCTGGTTCCCCGCTATATGTTCACGGACGAAATGCGTAAGTATATTCTGAGCAATGCCGTGCTGATACTTTGTCTGAGTGTGCTTCTTCATGTATTTCTGGAAAGTATAAGCACTCCTCCGCCTCCTGAGTTTGCACGTCATATTCCGCCCCGTTGGATATTTTATGCGCGGGATATGGGGATGATGATTTTTGTTGCCGGATTGGGTGCGGCCATTCGTACCAGCCTGCGTTGGCGTCAGGCGGAAGAGCGGTTGATAGAAGCGGAGAGACAAAAGACGGAAGCGGAACTGAAAAACTTGAAGAACCAGTTGAATCCTCATTTTCTGCTCAATACATTAAATAATATCTATGCTTTGATTGCTTTTAATAGTGACAAGGCACAAGAGGCAGTACAAGAGCTGAGTAAATTGTTGCGGCATGTGCTTTATGACAATCAGCAAACTTTTGTTCCGCTTGAAAAAGAATTGGACTTTATCCGTAATTATGTAGCTCTGATGCGTATCCGCCTGCCACAGCAGGTAGAAGTGAGTGTGAATTTGGAGGCAGACTCTGGAGGTGCGTTGCAAATCGCTCCCCTTATTTTCATATCGCTGATAGAAAATGCCTTCAAGCATGGTATCAGCCCCACAGCAGACAGTTTTATCAGTATCTCTATCTTTGGGCATACGGATGGTACGGTGAGATGTGAGATCCTTAACAGCAATCATCCGAAGTCCGGGCAAGATAAAAGTGGAAGTGGAGTGGGGCTGGAACAGGTAAGCAAGCGGTTGGAACTGATTTATCCGGGACATTACGAATGGATAAAAGGGATCAGTGAAAACGGACAGGTATATTCTTCTATATTAACTATACAGACTAAAAGTTTATGATACTGAATTGTGCTATTGTAGATGATGAGCCGCTGGCTTTGGAATTGCTGAGAAGCTATGTGGAAAAAACATCTTTCCTCCGGTTGGTAGGGAGGTATTCCAGTGCGGTGCAAGCTATGACAGAAATTCCTCTTCACGAGGAGGTGCATGTCTTGTTCCTTGATATTCAAATGCCCGAGTTGAACGGTTTGGAGTTTTCACGCATGGTCAGTCCTGAAACAAGGATTATTTTTACTACTGCATTCGGACAGTATGCCTTGGATAGTTATAAAGTCAATGCCTTGGACTATTTGTTGAAACCTATCAGCTATGTCGATTTTTTGCAATCGGTGAATAAAGCGGTGCAATGGTATGAATTGAAACAAAAGGCGGATAATGGTGTTGATGCCGATGAGGCGGATGATTGTATATATGTAAAAAGTGATTATAAATTGCTCCGAATTGCTTTAGACCGGATATTGTATATAGAAGGGTTGAAGGATTATATTAAAATACATGTGGAGGATGAGCCGAAAGCTATCCTGTCACTTATCAGTATGAAAGCTATGGAAGAGAAGCTTCCTTCCAGTCGTTTTATTCGCGTACATCGCTCGTTTATAGTGCAAAAGAGTAAAATTAAGGTGCTTGATCGGGGGCGGATTGTTTTCGGTAAAGAGTATATTCCGATTTCCGATAGTTATAAACAGGAGTTACAGATATATTTGAATAGTCATTCTGTTTGAAAAATGTGATATTTGAATGATAAAAGTTGATATTTTGTCTATATCCTTTTGCAAAAAAGAAATAATCTTTTTATATTTGCAGCATAGACAAGGGAAGTTGTGAAACTTCTTAATAGAATAGTTTAGTTAAGTCTAGTTTAGTTTTTGTGTTGTAAGTGCTCCCATCGTAAGCGAACGAATGGGAGCACGTTTTTTAGACACCTGCAGGGGAGAAGTGTTCTGTTTCTGCAACAAATCCGGAGGTTGGTTTGTTAATTATGGCATAAATAGAAACAATTCTCCTTATGAAAAGAATAATCCCCATACTGATTGCTATACTTATCTGTTTTGGTGTAGGCTGTACTGCTTCTTATTTTCAGTCGGAGTCCATACTCAACTGGTATCCTGCATTGGAAAAACCTTCTTGTACACCCCCTGATATAGCTTTTCCCATTGCTTGGAGTTTTATCTATCTGTGCATGGGAATGTCTATCGGGTTGATTTGGCATATATGGACAATAAGACGACAAATGATTATCAGATTATTCGGATTCCAGCTTCTGTTTAATTTTACATGGAGCATTTTCTTCTTTTATTTTCGGAGTCCGTTGCTAGGTTTTGCAAATATTCTGGTGCTGGATGTGCTTGTTATTTATTATATGATAGAAAGTTATCCGGTGAGGAAATCTTCGGCATATCTTTTTGTTCCTTATCTTTTGTGGTTGCTTCTTGCCACTTATCTTAACGGCTATATATTAATGTATAATTAAAAGACTGGCATTGGCCGGTTGAACGGGAATTATGGGGTACAAGAGAAAATACCTATTTATAGTGATTGATAACCCTGATGATTTTCCGTAACTTTGCGGCCATAAAGAGAAATAAAAAACATAACTATGTATAAAACAAGTAAATATACTCCGACGGACAAAATGAGTTATCTTATCTGTGATAACTATACATTGCTACAGGTAATGAGCCGTTTTGATCTTTCGTTAGGGTTTGGAGACAAGACAGTACAGGAGGTGTGCCGTGAAAATGGAGTGGATTGTCGTACTTTCCTTGCGGTGGTAAACTTCATGATTGAAGATAGCGACCGGATGGAGGATGATGTGAAGGATATTTCTATGCCTTCATTGATGAATTATTTAAAACAGGCACATCATTATTTCCTTGATTTCTGTCTGCCTACCATACGCCGTAAATTGATAGAAGCTATAGATTGTTCCACGGAAAACGAGGTTGCATTTCTCATTCTGAAATTTTTTGATCAGTATGCCGGAGAAGTGCGTAAACACATGGATTATGAAGATATGAATGTGTTTACTTATGTAGAGAATCTGATGACGGGACGAGAAACGGGAGGATTCCGTATCTCACAGTTTGCCCGCAGGCATGATCAGATAGATGCGACACTGACTGAGTTAAAAAACATCATTATTAAATATTATCCGGCAAAAGGAAATAACCATTTGTTGAACGCCGTATTATTCGACATATTCAGTTGTGAACAAGATTTGGCATCTCATTGCCGCGTAGAGGATTACTTGTTTGTGCCTGCTGTACTTAGGCTGGAAAAGGAGGGGAAATGAAACGGACAGAACTTGTGCACGTTGCGGTGGCCGAAACTTCAGTCATTGTGCGTAGCGGACTTGTGGCTGTGCTGAAGCGCATGCCTGATCTTATAATACAGCCGGTGGAAATAACTTCTCTTGAAGGACTGCAAAATTGTATGCAGGGACATCAGCCGGATATTCTAATCATAAATCCTACTTTCGGAGGATGGTTTAACGTGGACGAGTTCAAATCGAACTATCCACAGGCATCTGTCAAATGCGTTTCTTTGTTGTGTTCAGTCACAGATACCAATCTGTTGAAGGGATACGATGAGAGTATAGCGCTATATGATGACATCGAAGTTTTAAATAAAAAGTTAGTAGACCTGATGAATCTTGGTGTGGATGAAACAGATGGCGAACAGGAAGCGTTGAGCCAGCGTGAGAAAGAAATTATTTGTTGCGTGGTACGTGGGATGACAAATAAGGAAACGGCGGAAAAACTGTTCCTCTCCATTCATACGGTGATAACTCACCGTCGGAATATTGCGCGCAAGCTACAAATACATTCACCTGCCGGATTGACTATTTACGCTATCGTAAATAAACTGGTTGAACTAAGCGAGGTGAAGATGAACTTATAATACCTACAAATGGTGAGTGGAATAAGATAGAATACCTAAATGAAGTGATTGTGGATGTGGTCCCTAACCTCTATCTTTGCACTATAAGTTAGTCATATAGAAATTACGTAAACCACAAAGTTAGTTATTAGTTAAAAGTGCTCCCTGCGAAGTGATTCGCGGGGAGTACTTTTTTATTAGTAAGGCTTTTGCTCACAATATTATGCTTTTTTACCTATTCCGCTTCATTATTCGTTAGAAATCTCGTTGTTTTCTTAACAAATATCCTCTAACTTTGTTATTCAATATAGGACACATATTAACTAATGACAATGAAAGTAGGTTTATTTATTCCTTGTTATATCAATGCGGTATATCCGCAGGTGGGGATAGCCTCGTACAAGCTGCTGAAAAGTTTGGGAGTGGACGTGGATTATCCTCTCAATCAGACTTGTTGCGGCCAACCGATGGCGAATGCAGGTTTCGAGAATAAAGCGGTAGATTTGGCCCGTCATTTTGACGAACAGTTTAAGAATTACGATTATATAGTGGGCCCTTCGGCCAGTTGCGTCGTTTTTGTGCGTGATAACTACAGTCGTCTGTTGAAAGAAGACAAACATCGGTGTGCCAGCGAAGGTAAGATATATGATATCTGTGAGTTTATTCATGATATCGTCAAGCCTTCTTCGTTGAAAGCCAAGTTTCCACATAAAGTGAGTCTGCAAAACAGTTGTCATGGAGTGAGATTGATGAAACTTTCTTCTGCCAGCGAACTTAATATTCCTTATTTCAGCAAATTGCGTGATTTGCTCTCTTTAGTAGAAGGAGTGGAAGTTGTGGAACCGGAACGCAAAGACGAATGTTGCGGTTTCGGCGGTATGTATGCCGTAGAGGAAGATGCGGTTTCCGTGCAGATGGGGCATGACAAGGTGATGCGTCATATTGCTACCGGTGCTGAATACATTGTGGGGGCCGACAGTTCGTGCCTGATGCATCAGAATGGTATCATTGCCCGTGACAAACTTCCTATCAAGACATTGCACATTGTTGAAATCTTAGCGGCAGGATTATGAGTACGAAACATTCAAAAGCAGCTGCGGAGTTTCTGAAAAACAAGAAACAGGCCGCATGGCATGACGAAACACTTTGGCTGGTTAGGGCAAAGCGTGACAGACTGAGTAAAGAAGTTCCCGAATGGGAGGAATTGCGTAATATGGCATGTGCTACTAAACTATATAGTAACAGCCATTTGGACGAATTATTGGTGGAGTTTGAAAACAATGCGCGTGCTAACGGAGCTCATGTCTATTGGGCAAAGGATGCGGATGAGTATTGTAATATTGTCTACAATATTCTGAACCAGCACGGAGTGAAGCATTTTATAAAAAGCAAATCCATGTTGGCCGAGGAGTGTGAACTTAATCCCTTTTTGGAAAGCAAAGGGATTGAAGTGGTAGAAAGCGACTTGGGAGAGCGTATCTTGCAATTGATGCATCTGAAGCCGAGCCATATTGTATTACCTGCTATTCATATCAAACGTGAACAGGTAGGTGAGCTTTTCGAGAGAGAGATGGGTACGGAGAAAGGAAATTTTGACCCTACTTACCTTACACATGCAGCCCGGAAAAATCTCCGTCAGAAATTTATTCATGCTGAGGTGGCTATGACAGGTGCTAACTTTGCTGTAGCTTCTACTGGTGAGATTGTGGTATGTACCAATGAAGGAAATGCGGATATGGGTACTTCCCAGCCTAAATTACAGATTGCGGCTTTTGGTATGGAAAAAATTGTGCCGGATCGTGAATCATTGGGAGTGTTCACCCGTTTGTTGGCCCGTTCGGCTACAGGACAACCCATTACTACATATACTTCTCATTATCGAAAGCCTAGAGAGGGTGGGGAACTTCATATTATTATTGTAGATAACGGACGTAGTAAGATATTAGCCGACCCAAAGCATATCAAGACTTTGAATTGTATTCGTTGTGGAGCCTGTATGAATACATGTCCTGTATATAGACGTAGTGGGGGGTACTCTTATACTTATTTTATTCCCGGCCCTATCGGGATTAACCTGGGGATGTTGAAGGCGCCGTTACATTATTATGACAATGTGTCGGCTTGTTCTTTGTGTTATTCCTGTTCGTTTGTATGTCCGGCTAAAGTGGATTTGGCGGAGCAGATCTATTTGTGGCGCCAGGATTTGGATAAATTGGGTAAGGCAGACCGGATGAAAAAGGTAATGTCCGGTGGCATGGAATTCATGATGAACCGCCCTTCGATATTCAATATGGCATTAAAATGGGCGCCATTGGTAAACGGAGTGCCGCGTTTCCTTATCTATAACGGATTGAATGACTGGGGGAAAGGACGTGAAATGCCGAAATTTGCTAAGGAGAGTTTCAATGAAATGTGGAAGAAAGGTAAAGTGAAGTAAATTATGAGCAGCAGAGAAGATATATTGCAGAGCATCCGGCGTGCTACACATGTAAAATATGAGAAACCGGATTTAAAGCCATTGGAAGATATGGCATTGACTTATCCCAGTAAGGTAGAACAGTTTTATTTCGTCATGAAGCAAGTAGGAGGAGAAGCCATTTTTTTGGAAAAAGAGGAGAACGTGAATGATTTCATTAAAAAAGCTTATCCTGGAGCCAAACGCATCGCTTCTAATCTGAAGAGTATTACTTGTGCAACATTTAATCCCGATGATTTGGAAGATCCTGCAGAATTGAATGGGACGGATTTGGCTGTCATAGATGGAAAGATTGGGGTTGCGGAGAATGGTGCGGTATGGATAGAGCAGGATGTAAAGCAGCGTGCCATTTATTTTATTGCCGAAAAGTTGGTTATTCTTCTAGATAAGAATAAGATTGTGAACAATATGCATGAAGCATATAAACTGATAGATACAGGCGAATATGGTTTCGGAACCTTTATTTCCGGTCCGTCAAAGACAGCTGATATTGAGCAGGCCTTGGTAATGGGTGCTCATGGGGCACGGGATGTGACGGTAGTGCTGATATAAATATATTGTTTCTTATACATAAAAAGGAGATGAGGCGAAAATTATGGGGCTCATCTCCTTAACGGAACTTAAGTACCGGGTAGACGGTAAGTTTGTCTTTTCTAATTTAAATATACGGTATTGAAATATTCACCAAATAACGTTTTGGCTGTTTCCAATTGTTCTAGAGTATTTTCTTTTATTCCGTTCAGTTTGTATTCTTTTCCCATGGCTTCATATTTGTGTATGCCTAATGTATGATAAGGTAGTATCTCTACTCTTTGAATCATGTGATAGTTCTTGAAGTGCTCTCCTAATGCCCGTATGTCTTCCTCAAAGGAACTATAGCCTGGAACTAATACGTAGCGCAACCAAAAAGGTTTTCCGTTTTTTTCAAGCCATTCAGCGGTACGTATGGTTTGTTCGTTGCTGCGTTCTGTCAGTTGCCGATGACGCACATTATTAAATTCCTTGATATCTAATAATACGAGGTCTGTCCATTTTAGCAGTTCCTCTACTTCCTCATTCCATATACTGCCGTTGGTATCTATACAGATGTGGATGTTTTGTTCTTTTAACCGCTGGAATAACGGAATCAGTGCTTTTGCTTGCAATGTAGGTTCGCCGCCGCTGAAAGTCACACCTCCTTTTTTACCGAAAAAAGCTTTTTGGCTGACAGCCATACGCACAATTTCGTCTATTGCCGTTTCCGTACTTTCACCTTTGGTGTCAATTGTGTCGGGGTTGGCACAATAGAGGCATCGGAAATTGCATCCTTGTAAAAATACGACTAAGCGTAAGCCGGGACCGTCAAACGTCCCCATTGACTCGTAAGAATGTACTCTGATCATAATGATTTGTCTTTAAACTGGTAAGGGCAGGTTTAAAACCCGCCCCTACGATTAATGTATATGTGATGTTACATTCTTTCGTGGAAAGAACGGCTGATTACTTCCAGCTGATGTTCACGGCTCAATTTGATGAAATTTACGGCATAACCTGATACGCGGATAGTAAGTTGCGGGTATTTTTCAGGATGCTCCATTGCATCTTCCAGCATTTCACGGTTCAGCACATTTACATTCAGGTGGTGTGCCCCTTTGGTGAAATAACCGTCCATCATGGTTATCAGATTCTCTATACGGGTTTCCCGATCCACCCCTAGTGATTTTGGTACGATAGAGAATGTGTTACTGATGCCGTCCTGAGCATCACGATAGCGTAGTTTGGCTACAGAACTCAATGAGGCGATGGCACCGTTCTTATCACGTCCGTGCATCGGGTTGGCACCCGGAGCGAAAGCAACCCCTTTGGCACGACCGTCAGGAGTGGCACCTGTTTTCTTACCGTACATTACATTGGAGGTGATAGTCAGCAGTGACAGGGTAGGACGGGCGTTTTTGTATACCGGATGTTTCTTTAATTCTTCACTGAAGAAATAAACCAAATCTACTCCTAAGTGGTCTACGCGGTCATCATCATTACCGAAGCAAGGATATGTATTTTCAATATCAAAGCCTTCAGTCAAACCTATATCATTACGTTTGGCACGTACCTTGCCGTATTTGATGGCAGATAATGAGTCAATGGCAATGGACAGACCGGCTACGCCATATGCCAGATTGATACGTGGATCGGTATCAATGAATGCCATTTGAGCCTTTTCGTAATAATATTTGTCATGCATATAGTGAATGATATTCATCGCATCATTATACACACGTGCAATCTGCATTAATACTTTCTTATAATTAGACCATACTTCTTCAAAGTTCAGCAAGTCTCCTGTCAATACAGGAATATCTTTCACCATTACAGTTCCTGTATTTTCGCAACGTCCGCCATTGATAGCTAGTAACAGAGCCTTAGCCAGATTACAGCGTGCCCCGAAGAATTGGATTTGTTTGCCGATAGCCTGATAAGACACACAGCAGGCAATGCCATAATCGTCACAGTTACGCACTTCGCGCATCAGCGTATCGTTTTCGTACTGTATGGAAGAAGTGTCGATAGAAACCTGTGCGCAGAATTCTTTGAAACCTTCCGGCAACTCCGGACTCCACAGTACAGTCATATTGGGTTCAGGTGACGGACCCAGATTGTATAGTGTTTGTAAGAAGCGGAAAGAAGTTTTTGTTACTTTGGTGCGTCCGTCGTTGAATCGTCCGCCGATAGATTCGGTCACCCAGGTGGGGTCACCTGCAAAGATGTCATTGTATGATTGCATACGCAGATGGCGGACCATACGTAACTTGATGATAAACTGATCCACTAGCTCCTGAGCGAATGACTCGTCAATTTTACCATGATCCAAATCATATTGAATATAGATATCCAGGAATGAAGAAACGTTGCCCAATGACATAGCTGCTCCATCTTGTTCTTTCACGGCAGCAAGATATGCCATATAAACCCACTGAACCGCTTCTTGTGCATTAGTAGCGGGACGGCTCAAATCGAGTCCGTAATATTCACCCAATATTTTTATTTCTTTCAGTGCTTTAATTTGTTCGGCTACTTCTTCGCGCAGGCGGATACGGGCATCGGTCATCGGACTGGTGATATTGCGCAAATCTTCTTGTTTTGCTTCAATCAGTCGGTCGATACCATACAGTGCCAAACGGCGGTAGTCACCAATAATGCGTCCGCGTGCATAGTTATCGGGCAGACCGGTCAGGAAACCGAGTGAACGGAAAGAGCGGATTTCTTCGGTATAAGCATCAAATACGCCATCATTATGGGTTTTGCGATAATGAGTAAAGATATCCTTTACTTTTTCATCTACTTCCACACCGTTTTCATGGCAGGCTTTTTCTACGACCTTGATACCACCGTAAGGTTTGATGGCACGGCGCAGAAGTTCGTCCGTCTGAAGACCTACAATCAGTTCGTTTTCACGGTCAATGTATCCTGCTTTATGTGAGGTGATAGTAGATACTGTTACATTATCAAGGGAACGAACTCCGTTATTGGCACGTTCTTCTTCTAGTGCCTTGAGGCATTCGTTCCACACTTTTTTAGTTCGCTCTGTGGGGCCTGCCAAGAATGAGGCATCGCCCTCATAAGGGGTAATGTTGGTATATACGAAGTCTGAAACATTAATTTCCTTACTCCACAATCCATCCTTAAAAACTTTGTTCATTTCCATACTGTCATTATTAAGATGATTTAGGGCTGCAAAGGTACTCCTTTTTTGTGAGCTATGCATCACTATTAGTAGGTATAATGCGAATGCTTGTGCATTTTTAAGTATAAAGTAGTCAATAAATGAAAAAATGATAAGTACTCTTTTTATTTTAGTTTTATAAAAAAATAAAGCTAATTGGTGACAATAAACCAATTAGCTTCTAAAGGTAGCGGAACCGGGAATCGAACCCGAGTTTCAGCCGTGAGAGGGCCGCGTCCTAGGCCACTAGACGATACCGCCATCAGTTGCTCTTAACTCTTTTTCTAAGACGCTGCAAAGTTAAAAGTTTGTTTTTAATCTGCAAAATAAAAAATGATTTTTTTAGTGCTGTTACTATAAAATAGGAATTTAATGGTCAGTCCGAAAAAACTGTGGGTATGTTATGTTAATACGCGAAAGTAAGCTATCAGTGCGGTTGGATTAAAAAAAACAACCCAATGCGATTCTGATCGCAATCTACATAAGTTACCACTGGTTATCTTCCCTGAAGTTTTAATGAAGTATTTTGAGTCGTCTTTTTAGGGCTTCCGAAAGCCTTGATCTCAAATCATTGAAAAATAAAAGCGGGTCATAAACTACTTTTATGACCCGCTTGCGGAAGCTGGGGGATTCGAACCCCCGGTACGGTTACCCGTACGTCAGTTTAGCAAACTGGTGGTTTCAGCCACTCACCCAAACTTCCTTCTTTTCAGAAGCGTTATCTCTCAAACGCGGTGCAAAGATAAGGGGATAAATTGAATTATGCAAACATTTTGCTCTTTTTTTAGATATATTTTTTTGATGGAAGTAATAAGATGCTGATAGTGAAGTGCTAATGGATGGAATTAATTTTTCTCCCAAAAATCCAAACATTCTTTAGCCACCTTATTGGGCAATGGTATTTTTTGATATATTCAATGCTGTCGGCGGATAATTGAGAAATTTGGGTTAGCTAATAAACTATCTAGTTTATTATAAATGTCATTTTCTTCAGGGTATACGTTGATGATAGGATGAAGTCTGTCTTTGCCTAATAAGTTGTAATGTTCCTCTTCTGTACCTCCTACAACTATAATTCCTTTGCTCATGGCATATAATGCATTTTAATCCCAGGGGATAAGAATAAAGTTGATCTAACATTATATCGCACCCGTCCATAAAATATTCACATTCGTCATACGGGGTGAAAACGGTTTGTTGTTTGATTTCGCATGCAGATGGATGTCTGTAATATAATTTATAGAGGGAGCTATAAAGCCTCAACATCTCCAGTGGAGTCGCGGGGGTGGAAGCCCAGGCTCACCCGATAAATCAGGGGGAAAATTCTTTAATTCTATAGAAAATTTGCACC